>Ga0224497_10000402_pt1 | contig 30808 bp, 26 predicted proteins | sample SF_Jul11_sed_USG_4_FD_167970 | JGI IMG/M metagenome (GOLD analysis project Ga0224497, IMG submission 167970) | Sediment microbial communities from San Francisco Bay, California, United States - SF_Jul11_sed_USGS_13 | ecosystem: Environmental > Aquatic > Marine > Sediment | place: USA...
GGCGGACTCGTCGCAAAAGCTGCACTCACCGAAGCGGATGAGGTCGAGAGGGCCACCACACAAGAACTGGTGCCCGAACAGGCCCCGCCCCAGCCCGAGAACGTATTCCCGGTAGCGGGGGTAGCCGTGAGGGTGACACTCGAACCCTGCGGAAACGTGCCGGTGCAGGTCCCACTGGAACAAGTGACGCCGGTTGGACTACTGGTAACGGTTCCACTGCCACTAATAGAAATAGACAGTAAACTGTCTGGTCCAGCGATGGCTTTGGATACTTCTGGACTAGGGGAGCTCTCATTCCCCGAGGTATCGTAAGCTGTCACTGAAAAATAATGGGTTTTATTTGATTCAAGGTTGGTGTATTGATAGCTGGTCGTTTTACCGGCATTCTGCGGACTACCATAGTTTCCAGAAGTTGTCCCATGATAAACCCGATACCCGGCGAGGTCAGACTCTTGATTGGCTGCCCATTGGAGGGTTGCGGAATTACTGGTGGCCGATTGGACGGCACTGGGGATGAGGAACACCCCAATTCCAATAATCGAGGCGGCAAGGATCTTTTGAAATGTGAAACACGTAGGATCGCGGAACATGGGATACCTCCTTCAATAAGGGGCCCCAATCCCGATCCATCATCGTTTCTCTTTCTTCGGTAACCCGGCTATCAGAATTTTCTGACCCGTGGCTTTGCGTCCCCACTTCACAATGGGTTTGCCTTTATCGGAAAGAGGCCACCACTCTTATTATGTTATGACATGATTATTTGAGTTACTTGATCTCCTTTGAAGATCTAAAGATTCTCTCAACCTAATTTGTCAACTGCTCTTATCGGTCGGTTCAATGGAGGCTTTAGTCCAAGAAATCACCTAGGAATACTCCCATATTGCTACCCCTTGTTATAGACGTTTCCCGTTTTCTTTCTCAATTTTTTTATGATTTTCTTTTCATTAGAATAAAGTCCTGGCCTTTTATGACCACCACTGAACAATGACCCCCAAAATTTTATTGTAAGGCATGTTTAGCTCCGATACTGGTAAGACCAGCTTGTGCGCAAGCTTCATCGAATTGTGTTCCAGGTGCTCCACCCACTCCTATACCGCCTACTACCTCATTTCCTAAAACGACGGGCAATCCCCCTCCAAGGATCAAAATCCGTTCGTTCATATCCCGCAGGGCTTGGAGACTCGGAATCTTGGTGATGAGTTCTGCCAATTCCTGTGTAGCCCGTCGGATACTCGAAGCGGTATAGGCTTTCCTCGCACTACTATCTTGAGTATGCGGTCCTGCCCCATCTGCACGAAGAAGGGCCTTGACATTCCCTCCCCGATCAACCACCGCCACACTTACTTGGTACCCTCCCTCTTCACATTTGTTTAAAGCCGCATTTGCCGCCTTTTGGGCCAGATCCAAAGACAATACTGTCTCTTTTAGCAACTCGCCCTCCATCGGCCACCCCATTCCAACCCCTAGGTAAAAAAGAAGACATCCGGCTAAAATAATTCGGGCTGCATGGCACCATCTCGCATTAGACCTTTGGGCACCCATATCTTTCTCCTTTATTTCCTTTTATAAGGAACTAAGTTTTGGTTCATCGTATTCACAACCGATCACGCAATCCGCGCAACACAATATCTCGATAGCTCACAACGCCTATTAATAGGCGATTTTGAATAACCGGAGCCAAAGTCAATCCAAACCGTTCAAACAGACGGGCACAATATCGAATATCCATTTCCGGATCGACTGATATCACTGGTTTACTCATAATTTCATACACATTGACCCGATCTGGTGCTTTATCAGCCCCTAATACTTTTTTGGCAATATCAGCCAACAGGACGATCCCATATTCGTCATCATCATTTCGGCGATCGACAAGCAAACATTCCGTCTCTAAATGCTGGGCCTGGCGGAGAGCATCAGCCACGGTTTCAATCCCATGGATCATATCAAACTGTGTTTTCATGACATCCTTTACGCGAACCATTTCACCATGTTTCATAGCTCTTCCTCCACCACATCTCTGAGTTTTGTCATTTGATGGACAACGCCCATCGCATCCTCGACATCAATCTGAAAGGCGATTCCCGTACCAGGCTTTATATCAAATTCTCCCACGGCAGCAATCGTTTCCAAAATTTCCCGAGATAAATGCTCTTCCACCAGAAAAAGAATAACATCGCGTTGGGTTTCCAAATTCAGGCCAAAAAATGTTTTTTTGACTTCTAGGCCTTCGCCATGAGCACTCGTGATCACTGTCGCGCCCGTCGCACCTTTTTCCCGTGCCGCGGTCATAAGCGCAGAGGTTTTGTCGTCTTCGACAAACGCACAAATCAATTTGAAATGCATAATATGGCTCCTGGCAGATGGTTATTGCGGTTTGGCCCACCAGGCAGATATTTGTGCGTAGGCCATGACGGTGATGATTGGAAACAAACTGGCAAATGCAATCAAACCAAATCCATCAAATATGGGGTTACGCCCCGGAACATTACTTGCCAAACCTAACCCTAATGCCGCGACAATAGGCACAGTGACGGTTGAGGTTGTCACCCCTCCAGAATCGTAAGCCAACGGAATAATCATTGGCGGAGCATAAAGGGTTTGAATAATCACGATTACGTACCCAACAATGATGTACCAATGTAAAGGAGTTCCGGTAATAATGCGATACGCTCCCAATGCAATCCCCAACGCCACACCAACCGCCACCGCTATCCGCAACCCCCAAACCCCTATTACGCCCCCTGAAACTTGATGCGCTTTCAAAGCAACTGCCAATAACGAAGGTTCGGCAATGGTGGTAGAGAAGCCAATGGCCAAGGCAAAAATATACACCCAGTGGTATTGGCTCCAATCGGGGTTGTGGATCGTGGCACCAGTTTGTTGCACCCCCATGATAAACTCCGGTGCGGCTAATTGCTGAGCCATAAGTTTCCCTATGGGAAATAGGGCCATCTCTAAGCCAAGTAAAAAAAATGCAAGCCCGACTAGAACATACAAGAAGCCAAACCCCACACGATTCATGTTTGCGATCGGACGGCGGATAACCAGGCTCTGAAAGCCAACAATGATTAAGGCAATGGGCAGCACATCAGCAATGGTCGCCCAAATCGTGCGCAAAAGGTTCTGTACCACGGGTTATCCAATCATGCCGTACGCCATCACAAAAATCATCGGCGTTAACGAAGCAAAGGCGATCAGGCCAAATCCATCAACCATTGGATTGCGTCCTCGAATCGAAGAGGCTAGTCCCACCCCAAGCGCGGTCACAAGAGGCACGGTAATCGTCGAAGTTGTGACACCCCCTGAATCATACGCAATGCCAACTATCTCTGGGGGTGCAAAGAAAGTCATGATAATAACCCCTAAATATCCCCCAATGATTAAGTATTGTACGGGCCATCCTCGAACAATACGCAAGACACCAATGACAATGGCAAATCCTACCGACAAGGCCACCGTCATGCGAAGACCAAACGCATAATCGTTTCGTGCCTGGGGGGTGCTCCCAATCACGTGGCCTTCGGCCGCTACATTAGCTGCCTCTTGGGCAACGGCAATTAAGGCTGGCTCGGCCACAGTGGTGCCAAATCCCAGGGCAAAAGCAAAGAGCAATAACCACGATAAACTTCCCTTTCGGGCAAACGCGAAAGCCAGCGATTCGCCAAGGGGAAACAAACCCATTTCCAACCCCTGCACAAACAAGGTGAGTCCAATAAGCACAAAAAATGATCCAATCAGGATCTCCAAGAGATTGGGGATGGGTTGCTGTAGGACCGCTAATTGAAAAAATCCGATGACGACAAGAATAGGCAGAAGGTCATAAAAACTTTCTAATAACGATTGCAGAAATCCTTTTTGCATGAGGACGGTATTGAGGTTAGAACCTTATCGTCAATCCTATTTCCATTTTCCCAAAATAACAGTGAACGGGTCTAAAGACAAAGGGATTTCATGAAGATATGCGATTTGGGGTGAACCGGAAAGAGTAAAACAAAAAGGCCTTAAATCAATCTAGCCATCGACCTAAAGATTGGGCCTATCATCCCCTTTTCAAGGTTGGTCAGTTCAAAAAAGAGAGAGGCTTGGGAAAGGCATACGTGAACATTCCCTATTTCCTTTGGTCTTGAAATAACCAGGGAGCTTCATGTGACCGTCGTGATTCATAAGAGGAAATAGCTTGTTCGTGCTGTAGAGTTAACCCAATTCCATCAAGCCCCTTGATCATGCAATCTTTGCGAAACGGGTCAACAGCAAATGTATAACGTTCGCCCTCGGGTAACAGCACAACCTGTTGAACCAAGTCCACCGTGACCTGGTAGGTGTCCTGATTCGAAACTCGCTCAAAAAGGGTTTGAATCTCCTGACCAGTGAGCACGACTGGAAGAATCCCATTTTGGAAACAATTATTAAAAAAAATATCGGCAAAACTGGGAGCCAATATCGAGCGAATCCCATAATCCAACAAGGCCCATGGGGCATGCTCACGAGAAGATCCACATCCAAAATTATCCCGAGTCAGGAGAATGGAAGCATTTTGATACCTTGGTTGATTAGAGAAAAAATCAGGATTGGACGTCCCATCGGGTCGTTGGCGCCAATCAGCAAATAACCCCTCTTTCAAGCCTGTTCGCTGAATGGTTTTCAAATATTGTTTAGGGATTATTTGATCGGTATCGACATCAGCACGGTCTAGAGGAGCAATAATTCCGGTTAAGGTCGTAAAAGCTTGCATAATTCTCTCCACAAGTTCAAAAACAATTACGTTATAGGAAGGGGACTATTCCATTATCCATTCTGAGACTAGGTCCAATCTCGAATATCCACGAAATGTCCTGCGACGGCAGCCGCAGCAGCCATAGCCGGAGAAACTAAATGGGTTCGGCCACCTTTTCCCTGCCTCCCCTCAAAGTTTCTATTGCTTGTTGATGCGCAGCGTTCCCCAGGAGTAAGGACATCAGCATTCATCGCCAGGCACATGCTGCACCCTGGCTCGCGCCACTCAAACCCAGCCTCTCGAAAAATCCGATCCAACCCTTCCTGTTCTGCTTGCTGCTTCACCAGTCCAGAGCCTGGCACCACCATCGCCTTTACCTTTGCCGAAACACGCTTGCCTTGAACATATTGAGCCGCCACGCGTAAATCCTCAATGCGAGAGTTGGTACAGGATCCTATAAACACTCGATCAATCTGAATATCACAGACGGGGATTCCGGGTTGAAGCCCCATATAATCTAATGCGCGTTGAGTGGCCGCCCGAACTTTCTCATCGTCAATGTCAGCTGGGGTAGGAACCCGGCCATTCACATCCGTGACCATACCAGGATTGGTTCCCCAGGTGACCTGAGGGGGAATATCTTCCCCTCTCATTTCCACGACATGATCAAAAGTGGCGCCAGGGTCTGTCTTAAGTTCCAACCAAGCTTTCTTGGCTTGCTCGAACATCTCTCCTTGAGGACTGAGGGGACGCCCTTTGACATACTCCACGGTTTGCTCATCAGGGCTCACCAGACCGGCCCGAGCCCCGGCTTCAATGGACATATTGCAAAGCGTCATCCGGCCTTCCATTGAGAAGGAACGGATGACCGAGCCAGTATATTCCACAACCTGTCCGATGCCGCCACCAATACCAATGCGTCCTATAATGGCCAAAATGACATCTTTGGGCGAACAATAATCGGGCAACGTACCTTCCACCCGAATCTCCATTGTTTTCGGCCGTTTCTGAACCAAACATTGCGTGGCTAAGACATGTTCAACCTCCGACGTGCCAATGCCAAAGGCCAGAGCCCCGAATGCCCCATGCGTCGAGGTATGGGAATCCCCGCAAACGATGGTCATTCCAGGCAAGGTCAAGCCCTGCTCAGGCCCAATGACATGAACAATCCCCTGCCTGATATCCTGCATGCCAAAATAGGAAATCCCAAATTCGGCACAATTGTTCTCCAGAGTTGCAATTTGCACGGCACTCATAGGATCGCTAATACCCTGACTACGATCCGTCGTGGGCACATTGTGATCGGGCACTGCCAGAGCTGCCCCTGGACGGCGAGGGGAGCGCCCTGCCAACCGCAACCCTTCAAACGCTTGTGGGGAAGTGACCTCATGGACCAGATGACGATCGATATAGAGAATTGTGGTCCCATCTGGCTCTTCACGCACGACATGCTGATTCCAAATTTTCTCAAATAATGTTTGGCTTACCATACAACTTCGTCCTCTCCTCAGAAATTAGACAGGCTTGTATTTATCGCCTTTGTCTCTCAACTAGCAAGCATCCATGGAAAAATTTTGCCGGTCGTCTGTTACTGAAAATCAATCTTTGTGGTCTTTTGCGACTTCTGATATACTTTTTATTGGTACTCCCTTTGCGTCCACCGCACGGTTTCTCTTGACACAACACAGAGCCACAAGGCGGACTTGATCGTAGACTCGTCTCATCCACCCGCTGAACCTATTCCACGGTTTTCCGGCCAGAAGTGAACCATACAACCGAGCATGCTCTAGGCCCTGCTTATGGACAAGTATCCAAAAATTAAACACTTCTATATCACGATAAACGAAAAAAATTAACCATGATTCATTTTCTCAGTCGTTTCTTTTCCCAAGATATGGCCATCGACCTAGGCACGGCTTCGACTCTCATTTATATCAAAGGACAAGGCATTGTCTTAAACGAACCCTCGGTGGTGACGATTGAGACCAATTCTAAAAAAATATTAGCGGTTGGGGAAGAGGCCAAAAAAATGGTGGGAAGGACCCCAGGAAATCTCACGTCCATCCGACCTATGCGTGACGGGGTCATCGCCGACTTCGACATGGCCGAACAAATGCTCCGGTATTTTATCCAAAAAGTTCGTCCGAGAGGCACCTTTGTCCGACCTCGAATTATTATCGGTGTTCCCTCCCGAATCACCCAAGTCGAGCAACGGGCGGTCAAAGAATCCGCAGAACTGGCTGGTGCCCGAGAAGTCTTTCTAATTGAAGAACCAGTCGCAGCCGCCATCGGAGCTGGGCTTCCCATCACCGAGCCCTCAGGTAATATGGTGGTCGATATCGGGGGAGGCACGACGGATATTGCTGTCATCTCGCTTGGGGGCATTGTGTATAGCGAATCCGTACGAATTGCTGGCGACCAAATCGATGGGGCCATTATGAACCATCTCAAACGAGAATACAGCCTGTTAATCGGCGATCATATGGCCGAACGGATCAAAATAGAAATCGGGTCGGCGTATCCACTTTCCGATAAAAAACAAATAGCCGTGAAAGGAAGAGATATGGTTTCTGGAATTCCACGAACCATCTTTATTGATGACTCAGAGATTCGAGAAGCCTTAACCGACTCCATTTCCACTATTGTGACAGCGGTGAGATTGGCATTAGAACATACACCCCCAGAATTAGCGGGAGACATCATTGACCGAGGTATTGTCCTCACCGGCGGCGGTTCTCTGCTACAGGGCTTGGATGATCGACTGCGCGAAGAAACTGCCTTGCCCATAGTTACGGTCGACGACCCCTTAACCTCAGTTGTATTAGGTGTAGGAAAAACATTGGAAGAACTCAATCTGCTTCGCAAAGTTTCGACTCATTCTAGTTTGAATCCTTAATTGTTTTTCTATTTTCATGCTTCGATCTGAGCATTCGTCACTCATACCTATCGCCATCGGCCTCCGCCGCCTCCTGGTGGGGCTCTTCATTCTCTTTTTTCTTCTGTTGGCCTTCTTACCCAGGCAATCGCAAGAATGGCTGAACCAGGTGGGGAGCCCTTTGGCCATGATCCTTGAAGGTCCTCTTCAGGTGGTGGCCTCCATCCAAGATTCCGTGGGGGAAACATGGAACCATTATATTGCCCTACAACATGTCTGGGAGGAAAACCAGAGTCTGAAAATCGAAATACAAAAATTGCAGGGCGAACAGAACCGCCTTCGAGAACAAGCCATTCTGGCCATGGATTTCCAAAAACTTTTAACGTATCAAGCCACAGTTCCTATGACCACGGTTCCTGCCCACATCATCGGACGTAAGGTTTCGAATTGGTATAGAGCCATGGTCATTGACAAAGGTGCACAAGACGGGATCCATGTGGAAATGGGAGTTATCACGAATGCGGGGGTAGTGGGCAGGATCGTTCGTGTGAACCCCACAACCTCAATAATGCTCCTTCTTTCCGATCCTAACGTGGCCATTACCGGCATGATTCAAAGCAGCAGAGACGAAGGTATTATTCAAGGAACGCCCCAAGGAGCCATCCATATGAAATACCTGCCGCCTCTCTCTTCAGTCCAAGTTGGCGATACCATTGTGACATCTGGTCTCACCGATGATTTTCCACGAGGACTTCATATTGGTCATATTCAACAAGTCACGAAAGCTGCGACAGACTTGTTTCAGTCTGGAGAAGTCACACCAATTGTGGATTTTTCAAAGCTTGAAAGTGTCCTGGTCATTACCTCATTCCAGCCCACGATTTCCCAAGAATCCCAACCATCGGCAGAACCCCTGTCTGTCCCGTAATATTTATCATGCTTATCGCTCTGCATATAGTTTTGTGCATCGCCACCGTTATCGCTCAGGCGACTTTCAGTTCATTACTGACCATTCATGACGTGTATCCAGATCTCTGCTTGATATTGGCTTGTCTTGTCGGATTTTTGTCGAATGAATATAAAGGATTAATAATCGGACTGACCGTTGGCTTGCTTCAAGATCTGCTGACGCCAGGGGGTATTGGGATTAACATGATCCTCAAAGGCTTGGCCGGCACCCTTGCCGGCGTCACGACACATACCGTGTCGACCGTGACGGTCTCAGCCGTGGTGCTGGTCACCGTGGTGCTTTCATTGGGATGTGGCCTCGCCTCTCTCATTGTTGCCTATCCGGCTCTGGATGGCTCAGAGGCCTTTCATGCCATTTCTTCAATCCTGATTCCACAGGCTCTGTATCACAGTATTCTATCCGCCGGAATTTTTTGGCTCATTCACAAAATTCGTCATGCTTTTGGTGTGGTACACTTTTCCCACAAGCGAGCCTAACCCTCTCGGAACGGGTTTCTCTCAAACCGAAACAACTGATCCGCATGTTTGATAGCTCAAGACAAGCCAACGAATTAGCCGACATACAAAGCCGCTTAATCTTTGTGAAAGTCGGGTTACTCATGATTTTAGTCTTACTGGGATTACGTCTTTGGCAATTACAAATTCGAGATGGCGTATATTATCAGGAATTGGCCCGTGACAATCGGACAAGATCCATCGTGCTCGAACCAGCACGGGGACTCTTGTTTGACAGAGATGGTGAATTATTAGCGAACAATATTCCTAGTTTTCAATTGTATCTGTCGCTAGAAGATGTCCAAGACCGTGATGTTTTGCTCTCCAAACTTCCCGAATATCTTGATGTCAATGTACCCGCTATTTCAGAAAAGCTTGCAACAAAGCGAAGAGGTCGGATCAAAATTAAGAACGGCCTCACACTCAAAGAAGCCGCCTTAATCGAATCACATAGGATGGAATTGCCCGGGGTCGTCATTCAACCAGAATATCAGCGTAACTATCCATTGGGCACGTATGCCTCACATGTGATTGGGTATGTGGGGGAAATCTCCGAAGCTCAGTTAAAAGATCAGGAATTCCTTGACGTACAGGCCGGGCGCATCATTGGTCAATATGGTGTCGAACGAACACTGGATACCCATTTATTGGGTGAAACCGGGCGCAAAGTCATTGAGGTCGATGCCTTCGGTTATCCCAAGCGATCTCTCTCCATTCAGCCGCCCCTGGCCGGAGATGATCTCTATTTAACCCTCGATATTCGGCTGCAACGTTTAGCCGAAGACCTCCTTGGAGAAGAATCGGGAGCCATCGTAGCCTTGGACCCTTGGAATGGCGATGTGTTGGCGTTAGCGAGCCAACCTGGGTTTAACCCCAATGATCTGTCTGGAGGCATTAGTCCGCAAGCCTGGCAGCAACTACTTCAGGATTCTCGAAATCCATTAACCAACAGAGCCATTCAGGGCCAATATCCTCCAGGGTCAACCTTTAAAATCGTCATGGCGGCCACTCTTTTGGAGACTAAAACCATGAACGCGGGTGATTCCATTTCCTGCCAGGGAACCTTTCCATTTGGAAGACGCGTATTTCGGGATTGGAAACGGGGGGGACATGGGTCCGTCGATCTGACCAAAGCACTAGCGGAATCCTGCGATGTGTATTTTTATAAAGCCGGAAATCAATTGGGCATCGACCCCATTGCCAACTATTCTCGAAAATTTGGACTCGGGGCAAAAACGGGGATAGCCCTGTCTTCGGAGCAATCAGGCTTAGTCCCCTCCACCGAATGGAAGAAAAAAAAGCGCGGCGAGCCCTGGTATCCTGGTGAAACCATTTCGATTGCTATTGGACAAGGATTTTTATCTGTCACACCCATTCAAATGGCCAAAGTAGTGGGTATTGTGGCGACTAACGGGCGGGTGGTTCAACCAAGGCTGCTGAAAGCCGTCCGACTCAGACGAACCGGAAATCTCCGAGAGGAACCCACGCCAACAACTCAACAATTAACCCTATCACCCTCCACCTTTTCCACAATCAAAGAAGGTTTGGCTGCAGTAGTCACCCGGGGCACAGCCAAACGCGCTCAATCTGATATGGTGAGCATTGCGGGAAAGACGGGGACAGCACAAGTCGTCGCATTAAAAGATGAGGATGACAAATCGGAGACCGCAAAAAAACATCGTGACCATGCCTGGTTTGTGGCCTTTGCCCCTGTTGAACAGCCCAAGATTGCCGTAGCCGTTATTGTCGAGCATATGGGACATGGAGGATCAGCCGCAGCCCCATTGGCCAAAACGTTGATTGAAGCCTTCATGAGTACACAACATGTCGGACAGGTTGATTCACTGTAACAACGCTTTTCCTTCAGCCTATCAATAACACGAGAACCATGATCCCCTTAATGAATGACCATGTGAACCGCCGGGGCCTGGATACCTTTGATTGGTGTTTTATTGGGATCATCGCAGCCATTATTTCTATTGGGATCCTGTCCATTTATAGCGTCACCAATTCAACGTCATCGATAAAATTCCCCATCTATCTTAAACAGGCGACCTGGATGGTGGTGGGAACCTTGGCTTTTATCGTGGCAGCAGGCATCGATTACCACAAATTCGCCAGATGGTCCTATGTGTTATATGGTGCCGGACTCATCTTGCTCATTATCGTCTTGATTAGTGGGAAAACCAGCCGCGGCTCACAACGTTGGATTCCACTTGGGCCCTTCATGGTACAACCTTCGGAGTTTATTAAAATTCCCCTGATGTTGACTTTGGCTTCGTATTATGGCGCGACGAGCCGCGAAGGGTGGTTGCGACGGTTAATTATTCCGGCGCTGATCGTTCTGCCAGGATTTTTACTTATTCTCAAACAACCCGATTTAGGGAGTAGCTTGGGATTCCTTTCCATCTTCCTCGTCATCGTCCTCACCGTGGGCATGAAATCCAAAGCGTTCGGGTTCATCGTATTGGCCGCACTCATGTTGTTTCCTTTTGCCTGGGGAGGAGTCTGGGGGTCACTACATGGCTACCAACAAGATCGTATTTTGAGTTTCGTGGATCCTGGTTCAGACCCTGGGGGGAAAGGTTACCACGGACTCCAATCGCGAATTGCCATTGGCTCTGGTCAGTTATTAGGAAAAGGATTATATGGAGGTACCCAAACCCAGTTTAAGTTTCTCCCTGAAGGTCATACCGACTTTGTGTTTGCGGTATTTGCTGAGGAATGGGGATTCTTGGGGTCCCTCGTCCTGTTATCATTATATGTCATAGTCTTGCTTATGGGACTGGAAATTGCGTTTAACGCCAAAGATATTACCGGATCTCTTCTCGCGGTAGGGGTCGTAGCTATGCTTGGATTTGGGATCATCGTCAACATTGCCATGACCTCCGGACTGGCTCCCATCGTCGGCATTCCGCTCCCACTGATGAGTTACGGGGGAAGTGCCATGGTTGTGAACCTCACCGCACTCGGCCTTTTACTCAATGTAAAGCGCAGACGACTTTCTCTGTTATAGTGAATCTTCTCTGGGGTAGGCCGACTGAAGCTTAGCTTAGTCAAAAATGTGGTACCCTAAGAGGGTCAGGGTATTTCAAACATCCATATGCATACGATTTCAGGGTTCCATACAACTAAATATCTACAGAACCATTGCAACATGAAAGAACAACTGATTATTCATTTTTTCGATTAAACACACGTCCTAGAAGGACGTTGCGATCCAACCTGCATGTGTGAGCACCAGCCAAAAGAGTGGTTGAGGGGCTATTTTCATCAACACTCTTACGGAAAGAGATAGTCATTCTCTTAGCCTTTCTCTCTCTTCTGGGCCCACAATCTATTCCCACCGGGTGTACTGGCTCGCTCAACCTTCTGGGTTCGCAAGGAGACATCTATGGGATCAGAAATTGCTATTAGTGTAACCCAGGAGGAAACCCGGGTTGCCGTCTTGGAAAATCGTGTGGTCACGGAACTGTTTGTTGACCGACCGCGAAAAAAAGATTTCGTTGGAGATATTTATAAAGGAAAAGTGATCAAAGTTTTGCCGGGCATGCAAGCGGCCTTTGTGGATATTGGATTAGACCGGGCTGCCTTCATCCACGTGTCTGACCTCTCAGTCGGAACAGAACCTGGCGATACGTTGGTGGACAGCGAAGATGATGAGCCAAGTTCCGATATGCCCCGCCCACGGCGCCAAACCGCACGTCCCATTGAAAGTTTGTTGACGGAAGGACAGGAACTCCTCGTACAAATTTCCAAGGGGCCTATTGGGACCAAAGGGCCTCGAATTACGACGTACGTCTCTCTTCCAGGCCGGTTTTTAGTGCTCATGCCTAATGTTGATCATGTGGGTGTTTCTCGGCGTATTACCAACGAAGAAGAACGTCATCGCTTAAAAGACCTCATGCGCCGCATCCGGAAACCAGAATATGGCTATATAGTCCGAACCGTCTGTGAGGGTGTGCCGGAGGAAGATTTGTTATCTGACACCAAGTTTCTGACCGCCTTGTGGGAAGACACACTAAAAGCAGCCAAACGGCAACCGGCGCCATCCCTTCTTCATACCGATCTATCTCTTCCTCTTCGTGTCGTCCGCGACCTCTTCACCAAAAAGGTCGATCGATTGTTGATCGACACGAAGACCGGATTTGAGGAAATCAAAGATTTCGTGCGGCGATACCTTCCAGAACAGGCCTCACGGGTCCATTTCTATGATAAAAAACAAGAAGGCCTCTTTGATTACCTCGGCATTGAACTCGAAATAACTCGCGCGTTGAGTCGAAAAGTTTGGCTCAAATCCGGAGGACATATCGTGATTGACCACACCGAGGCCATGACGGTGGTCGACGTGAACACCGGACGTTTTGTTGGAAAACGCGATCAGGAAGAAACGATACTCAAAAATAATCTTGAAGCAGCGAAAGAAATTGCCTATCAAGTTAAATTACGCGGCATTGGGGGAATCATTGTCATTGACTTCATCGACATGGAGCGGGAGCGCAATCGTGAAAAAGTGTACCAGGCCACGGTTGAGGCCATGTCTAATGACAAAGCTCAAACACGCATTTCCCGAATCTCCGATCTGGGGCTTATTGAAATCTCTCGTGAACGGGTGCGGGAAGATCTCCTTCGAACATTGTCAGAAATTTGCCTTGACTGCGAAGGCCGAGGGTATACTAAATCAACCCTGACCGTAGCCTATGAAATTTTTCGGGACATTCGGCGAATCGGAAACACACGGGGTCACGCCCAACGCATTGTCGTAGGAGCAAACCCACGGGTCATTGAGCTACTCTTTGATACCGAACATGGAAGCATTGAACAATTAGAACAAGAATTTCAACAACAGGTGCTGTTCAAAGCTGATCCTCTTTTACATCTTGAACAATATGACATTGTGGTCGTGGGCAAAGTCGGGCAGCGAACCGAATCTCGCACTGCCTCGTAGACCGACATGATTGGTAGCCCCTCTACCGCCTTGCAGGGATGGTTAGAGCTGCGCGCAGTGAAAGGACTCGGCCCCATCACCTACTCACGGCTCATTAATCGATTTGGTTCACCCGAAGCCATTCGCCAGGCCAATTTCTCGGATCTGGTCGCCACCGGCGATCTATCTGCTTCATTAGCCAAGTCTCTCAAGCAGCCCCTTTCTGATGCGAATCACAAGCACATTCAACATGAAATTGAGGCCGTCGAAGCCGGGCGATTCTCCATTCTCACCCTGGCAGATCCTCAGTATCCCATTCGTTTAAAAGCAATCGCGGACCCTCCACCTATCTTGTATTATACTGGCCAATTGTTGGCAAGCGATCAACATGCTCTGGCCATCGTTGGTGCACGAAAGGGGTCTCACACCGGACGAGCATTCACTCGGCAACTCAGTGGAGATTTAGCAGCACTAGGTTTCACCATCGTAAGTGGGTTAGCACGAGGCATTGATGCGTATGCCCATGAGGGAGCCCTGGCTGGAACTGGACGTACCCTGGGCATCCTCGGATGTGGAATAGATCAGACATACCCTCCTGAACACCGCACACTTCGCCAAAAAATCGAGCAACACGGGGCCGTGCTCTCGGAATTTCCCATGGGCACCGCACCACTATCCTTTCATTTTCCACAACGCAATCGAGTGATCAGTGGATTGTCACTTGGGGTCATCGTCGCAGAAGCCACGTTGAAAAGCGGGTCTCTCATCACGGCTCGCATGGCCTTAGAACAAAACCGCGAAGTCTTTGCGGTCCCGGGACCGGTCACACACCCCCTCAGTCATGGGCCTCATCGACTTATTCAACAGGGTGCCAAACTCGTTGAAAAACCTTGGGATATTGTGGAAGAAATTCTTCCTATGTTAGAACCGTCTTTCCGTCAGCACCTTGAAACACAACACCGAATCGACGAGGTTCCGCCTTCGTCTGTCGCACTGAGTCCTGAAGAACAAGGATTGTTCGACAAAATTCCTTCAGAACCCGTTTTACTTGACGAATTAATTGCTCAAGGTTCATATTCTTCATCCGAGGTGATGAGTATTCTCTTGTCATTGGAGATGAAAGGACTTATAAAACAAGTACCAGGTCTTCAGTACGTCAGGGTGGGTATCCGATAAGGCCCACCATCAAATTTGCTTAACGAAAGATTCACCATAACCCATCAAGGCAGGTTTTCACTTTATTACTATGGCTAAATCACTCGTTATCGTCGAATCGCCCACCAAGGCCAAAACTCTTTCCAAATACCTGGGACGCAATTATCAAGTCTTGGCGTCCGTCGGACATCTCAAGGATCTTCCGAAAAGCAAAATGGGTATTGATCTGGATCATAATTTCGACCCGCACTACATTGTGATTCGAGGCAAGAGCAAAATCCTGAAAGAAATTAAAGCAGCGGCCAAAAAGGCTAAGGAAGTGTTTTTGGCTCCTGACCCTGATCGAGAAGGGGAAGCTATCGCCTGGCACATCGCTGAAGAACTCAATGGCAGTAGCGACCACGTTCATCGGGTATTGTTCAATGAGATCACCGAAAAGGCCGTAAAACGTGCCTTAAAAACGCCCAGCACCATTGACATGAATAAAGTCAACGCCCAACAAGCTCGTCGAGTCTTAGATCGGCTTGTCGGTTATTTGCTTAGTCCCCTTCTATGGAAGAAAATCCGTCGAGGCCTGAGTGCCGGGCGGGTACAATCCGTGGCTGTTCGCGTAATTTGTGAGCGAGAAGCCGAACGAGAGGCCTTTCAATCAGAAGAATTTTGGACGATGACCTCTACACTGAAAGGCCAGAATCCCCCGCCTTTCCAAGCCAAACTCCATTCCGTCAATGGCGAACGTACCACCATTCGAACGACAGAAGAAGCCCACAGGATACTCGAGAATCTTGAAGATGCCTCATTCGTCGTGTCGCACATTGATCAAAAAGAAAAACGACGTAATCCCTCCGCACCTTTCGTCACCAGTCGTCTGCAGCAAGATAGTGCAAGGAAGCTTCGGTTCCCAGCTAAGAAAACGATGATGCTGGCCCAACGCCTCTATGAAGGTATTGAGATCGGGGCTGAAGGACAAGTCGGCCTCATTACCTACATGCGTACAGACTCAACCCGCATTGCCCCTGAAGCGCTTGATGAATTGCGTGGATATATTCAAGATACCTTTGGATCGGACTATCTTCCCCCTCAACCAAATGTCTACAAAACCCAAAAGGCGGCTCAGGAAGCTCATGAAGCGATTCGGCCCACGTCCGCACAGCGGGATCCAGAAAGTCTTCGAGCGTATCTCGAGCCAGATATGTATAAACTGTATAAATTAATTTGGAACCGATTTGTGGCTTCCCAAATGACTCGGGGACAAGACTTGGTCACCCAAGTGGATGTACAAGCCAAGAATTACACCTTCCGAGCGAGTGGGACGGTAGAAAAATTTGATGGATATCGTCGGGTCTATAGGGAAGAAGTGGAGCAACCCGCAGAGGCACTAGCCGTTGAAGCCGACCCCTCGGCAGACACCAACTTGACCTTACCTAATTTGACGGTAGGGGAATCACTCACCCTGGTTAACGAGACCGAAGCAGGGCTCGTTCCCAAACAACACTTCACGCAACCGCCACCCCGGTATAACGAAGCCTTACTGATCCGAGAAATGGAAGAAAAGGGGATTGGTCGGCCTTCCACCTATGCGACCATTATCTCCACCATTCAAGACCGCCATTATGTGGAAAAAGAAGAAGCCCGCTTACGGCCCACTAATTTAGGCCGGCTGGTAAACGACCGATTGGTCAGTCACTTCCCCAAGGTTTTTGATGTGGAATTTACAGCCAAAATGGAAAATGAGCTGGATGGTATCGAAGAAGGAGAGAAAGATTGGGTCACGGCGGTGAAAGACTTTTACCAGCCCTTCATGAAAGATCTTGAATCCGCTGAAGTGAACATGGAAGATCTCAAGAGCAAAGAAGAGCCGACCGACGTGCCCTGCGAAAAATGTGGCAAGCTCATGATCATCAAATGGGGCCGCCATGGGCATTTCCTCGCATGTCCAGGTTATCCAGAATGTAAAAGTACCAAGGAATTCAAGAAAGATGAGGATGGAACAATCCAAGTGGTCCAACCACAAGTGGAAATCACGGATGAAGTGTGCGAGAAATGTAGCAGCCCCATGGTGCTCAAACGCGGGAGGTTTGGTAATTTCCTGGCTTGCTCGCAATACCCAGAATGCAAAACTACCAAACCGTTGAAATTAGGAGTGAAATGTCCTTCCCCAGATTGCGGAGGGGACTTGGTCCAGAAACGAACCAAAAAGGGCAAAAACTTTTATTCGTGCAGTAAATATCCCACTTGTACCTTTGCCATATGGGACAAGCCCATTAACCGGGCCTGCCCTCAATGTCAGTCCCCATTTTTAGTTGAGAAGTACCGAAAACAAACGGGAACCCAGGTGGCCTGTCATGACAAAGAATGTGGGTATCAGGAGGCTGAGGGAGAAAAAGAGAAGGTTACGAGCCAATAGCTGGCTTCACTCCCTTCTGATGCTCAAAGACCTTAATGGGTTCGCCTGTTCCCTTTATTACCTCTTCAGTTACTAATACTTCCTTGACATCGGGTTGAGACGGGATATCGTACATGACATCCAACATGATCGATTCTAAAATCGCACGCAGACCTCTTGCACCCGTCTTTTGCTCATAGGCCTTTCGTGCAATTCCCAGCAACGCCCCTTCCGTGAACTTCAGCTTCACTTCATCGAAGGCCATAAGTTTTTGATATTGTTTAATGAGGGCGTTTTTGGGTTCCGTCAAGATTCGAACCAACGCTGATTCATTTAATTCATCAAGTGTGGCTACAACGGGTAGCCTTCCGATAAATTCAGGAATCAGTCCATATTGCAGCAGATCTTCAGGTTCGACATTCGAAAACAAGTCGCCAATTTGATTTTTGCCTCGCGCCTGCATATTGGCTCCAAACCCCATACGTTTTTGGTTGAGTCGTCGTTCAATAATGGCATCCAGCCCCACGAACGCCCCGCCACACACAAACAACACATTCGTCGTATTCACTTGGATGAATTCTTGGTGCGGGTGTTTGCGTCCTCCTTGAGGCGGTACATTTGCCACCGTCCCTTCGATCAGCTTTAACAGTGCCTGTTGAACTCCTTCCCCTGACACATCGCGAGTAATCGAAGGGCCATCCGCCTTCCGAGTAATTTTATCGATTTCGTCAATGTAGACAATTCCCCGTTCCGCCCGCTCAACATCGTAATCAGCAGACTGAAGAAGCTTTAAAATGATATTCTCGACATCTTCCCCGACATAGCCTGCCTCGGTCAGCGTCGTCGCATCGGCAATGGTAAAGGGCACGTCTAAATATTGCGCCAAGGTTTGAGCAAAAAGGGTCTTTCCCGTTCCGGTCGGACCAACAATCAGAATATTTCCCTTTTGCAGTTCCACATCCCCACCTTCATTGGCCGCAATCCGTTTATAGTGGTTATACACTGCCACGGAAAGGACTCGTTTGGCATGTTCCTGCCCAATGATGTATTGATCTAAATGCTGGTGGATATCGAGAGGCTTGCAGAGCTTGGTGGCAATTTCTTGTCGCGATTCCTGCCAATCTTCGGAAATAATCTCATTACACAACCCGACACATTCATCACAAATATAGACGGTCGGGCCGGCAATGAGTTTTCGAACCTGATCCCGACTCTTTCCACAGAACGAGCACCGCAGATTCGCATCGGATTTAGCTTGTCGCGCCATAGGAAAAATCCTCCTCCAAGCTTACTCTTTGTCCTTGCCCTTCGCGTCAGACTTAGTCTCGTCCTTGTGGCCTGTTTGGGGACTCCGGGTAATCACTTCATCAATGAGGCCATATTCCTTGGCTTCCCCACCTGACATAAAATAATCTCGTTCGGTATCCTTGGCAATTTTGTCCAAGGGTTGCCCTGTATGGTGGGCCATGATTTGGTTCAATCGTTCACGAATTTTCAAAATCTCTCGGGCATGAATATCAATTTCGGTGGCCTGTCCTTGAAAGCCGCCAAGCGGCTGATGAATCATGACTCTAGCATTTGGCAAGGCAAAACGCTTTCCGGTCGCCCCTGCGGTCAAAAGCAAGGCACCCATACTCGCTGCCTGTCCCAAACAAATCGTACTGATGGGTGATTTGACGTATTGCATCGTATCATAAATCCCCATTCCCGCCGTCACACTCCCTCCAGGAGAATTGACGTAAAGGTGGATATCCTTTTCCGGATCTTCAGCCTCTAAAAACAACAGTTGAGCAATGACGACATTGGCAAACATATCGTCGATGGGCGCCCCAATAAAAATAATCCGATCTTTCAAGAGGCGTGAATAAATATCATATGACCGTTCACCACGATTCGTTTGTTCAATGACCATCGGAATGAGCATTCCCTGGGACCTCCTCGTTGTTTAATAGATATCGGTTATGTCGCTGGCGAACTGTGCCCTGAATAAACGATTTTTCCCTTACCCTTGAATCACAGCATTTTGATAGACAAACTGCAAGGCTTTTTCAGCCTTCATCCGTTCCCGAAATTCTTCTTGAGCACCCGGCCCTCCGGCTTCTACCATACGCTGAATTTCCTCAACCGGCAGTTTCAACGTTGTCGCAAGCTTTTGTATTTCTGCTTGAACTTCCTCATCAGAAATTTGAATCCCTTCTTTTTGGGAAATGGCATCCAGAATCAAGCTGAGCTTTACACGCCGCTTCGCTTCAGGTTGCTGCTCCTGTTGAAGCCGCTTCGCTTCCTCCTGAAGGCGGACCGGCTCTTCTAAATCATCTTCTCGGTGCGCATGGCGATGTTCTTTCATGAGTTTTTGTCGAACTAAGGTTTGCAATTCTCGTTCAATCAACACTTCAGGAATATCAAAGTGATGCATTTGCAATAAGCGCTCAATCACTTGATCTTTGTAGCCCTCCTCCAGGTCCTGCTTCAAAATATTTTCCAGCTGCGTGGTAATGGCTGACTTTAAACCCTCCAGCGATTCATAATCACCACAGTCTTTCGCAAATTCATCATCGAGATCCGGTAATTTTTGTTCTTTCACTGCATCAATGGTCACCTTTAAGACCATGGTTTTGCCGGCTAAGTTGGGATCAGGATGATTTGGAGGATAGGGCTGGGGGATTTCGAGAGTCTCTCCGGCAGTCTTGCCCATTAGGTAATCATCTAATTCAACCCCTAGAATGGGAGCTTTTGACCCTATTTTGTGGAGATGACCATTCTTTTGTGACCCTTCCACCGGTTGATTATCCACAAACCCTTCAATAGTGAGAACGGCATAAAGCCCATCCTGAAGAGCTGTACCTTCAGCAACGGCATCAATCTGCGCATGCTGCTCCCGTAAGGTTTGTAAGGCCTGGTCAATCTGTTCTTCCGTAACGGAACGAGCATCTTTTTTTAAGGAAATGGGATTCGGCGGACGATAGTCCCCTAATTGAATAGAGGGCTTAATTTCCACAGTCGCAGTAAACGTAAAGGCCGTATTAGGCTCAACTTTCATCCGTTCTAAGGGCGGAATATCGACTACCACTGGAACCACCCCCGACTCCTTGACCGCTCGCTGATAATAATCCGGCACCAATCGCTGAATTACATCTTTCCCTACCAACTGCGAATAGCGTTTTTGCAGGAGTTCAATTGGGGCCTTCCCTGGACGAAATCCCGGAATGCGAACTTGTTTCTTTAGCTCAGCATAGACTTTTTGAAACTCACTTTTTACCGCATCTTCAGGCACTTCGATCTTTAAGGCCCGTTTTACAGGGCCCAACTCTGTCATTTCTAGTTTCATAAGTTAAGGAATCCTTGTGTATTAAACCCGTATAGGGATGAAAGTAAAAAAATGGTGCGAGAGGGGGGACTTGAACCCCCACGGTTACCCACAAGATCCTAAGTCTTGCGCGTCTGCCAGTTCCGCCACTCTCGCGCATTAGGCCAAAATCAAAAGAATGCCCCCAAACATATAGGGTCTGCCCTTTAAACTCATGCCCATAAATGAAGAGGCCTCAAGTCAAACCTCTCCATTATAAAAGGTCTTTCTCGTACAGGCCATCCCCAAATTCAGACAATCCTTGGCTAAAGTTGATTAATTTCAGGCCTTAAAAACCAGATAGGCCCCACTTGATAGCTCCGATCGGCTGGGGTAAGGTAGGGACCTATGAACCTTAAGCAGCTCTACAAAGATATTTACCAGAAATTCCTGGAAAAGAAAGACGCCCACCAAGGCTACGACTTTCAACATTCTCCCGTGGGCTCCGCCACACCCCCAGCGCCAACCTTCCCAGAAAAGGTCAAACCGTGGACATTGAACCGCCCATGGCGGCTTCAGAAAATACGCGACCAACGTGATCAGCAGCAACAGGACATTGTGAATTTAAAATCCCAGCCACCTGCCAAACCATAAACCCCATGCGGTCGTTTCTTTCTTAATGCAGGGCTTTTTTCACGCAACAATTCGATTATATCAGCAATCCCTGTTAGCGACGCTTTCCTCGATTCAACACAGTTGGATTCTCATTCCGGCAGTAATGATTTTCGCCTTAGGCCTCGTCCTTGTCACCTCACTAATCGGTGGGTTAGGAATGGTCGGCGGCTTGATCCTCGGAGCCCTCAATGCCTTAATCATTGGAGCAACCCTCAGCTTAACGGAAGAAGCCATTCGTGGGGGTCGAAAGATGCGCTGGAAGGATATTCCCCCAAGCATGGGACAATATTTTTGGGACGTGATTTCGGTCGGGTTCATGGTGTGGTTCCCATTACTCTTTCTAGAAATGGGGTTGCAAACCAACCCCTATCAGCCCCTTATTGCGACGGCCATTTTTTTTCTCATTTTCGTCCTGTTAAATCCCGTCCCTGAAATCATCTATCAAAGCCGGAAGGGATCGGCCCTTGAAATCGTCAAGGAAAGCTATGAATTTGTTCTAGAAAACTGGATTGAATGGTTTTTGCCGGTAGCCATACTCCTAGCACCTTTTGGTTTGTCATTTTTCTTTCAAATTTCCAGTCAAGCTGGCCGACGAGGTGGGTTGGATTTCTGGCATCTCATCACCTTGCCATTTTCCATCCTCTCCCAATGGTTGTCCCTCCTCGGAATCTCAGCGAACACGAGTTTTCTTCTCGTTCTTATTCTGACCCCAATTGCCACCGTCTTCATGTTGCTCTTTCGGGGCCATCTGTTTGCCGCCCTTCATCGATCATCCCGGCGACAACGGATGTTCCAATCCCGAATACAGTAAGAAGACGATGTTCGTAAAGCGTAAAGGGGTAGGCGCAAAACATTCTGTCGCCTCACGTTTCACACCTTACGAAGTATCTCCTCCGCTTGCTTGTCGCTCTCAGGACCCCGTGGTAAGATGCCAAATCTTGAACGTAAGTTCTGGATAGAGCTATTTCGGAATAGCGGGCGTCCGTGAATAATATTGAGAAAGATTGGCTTCGGAGAGGTGCGAGAGTGGCCGAATCGGCGTGATTGGAAATCACGTGTGCCGGCAACGGTACCGTGGGTTCGAACCCCACCCTCTCCGCCATACGTTAGCTTGGAATGAATAGATCTAAAGTGGCGATCCCGGTGGGATTCGAACAGGGGGTTCTGAAGGGGGTGTTCCCCCTTCAAGGGGTGACCGGAGCAAAGCGAAGACGCGAGGGGGCCTGGCCCCTTAGCGGGAGCGTGAGTCTGATCGCGCGACTTCGAACCCCACCCTCTCCGCCATATTATGGGTAAGGCAAATAGTTTTAGGGGCTGGGCCCTGTGCAATAGAATCCTGCGAACTCCGCCAGGTCCGGAAGGAAGCAACGGTAAGTGGGCTAGTCTGTGTGCCGCAGGATCACCTGGCCCCGACTTTTTTGAGGAAAAGTGAGAAGTAAAAAGTACGTGGCGTGAAAAAATCGCTAAGTCCTTTTCCGTCTTCTTTGTTTCAACCCCTCACTCCTCACTTTTCACTCCTTACAAAAAAACGCCTAACACTTCACGATCTTAAAACGAGATATTTCTAATCAGGCTGGATTCATCACACCCATGGAATTTCAAGTTTCTGCCCGCAAGTATCGCCCCACAACTTTCGAGGAAGTCATGGGGCAAACCCATGTCGTGCAAACCCTCACGAATGCCATCGCACGACAACGAGTAGCTCATGCCTACGTATTTTCCGGGATGCGCGGCGTGGGGAAAACCACAGTCGCCCGCATCCTGGCCAAGTCTCTCAACTGCGACAAAGGTCCAACCAGCCAACCTTGCGGTACCTGCCCTAGCTGTGTGGAAATCACCCGTGGGAATTCTGTTGATGTCATCGAAATTGACGGCGCGTCAAACACCGGAGTGGACGACGTACGAGAACTTCGCGAGAACGTAAAGTTTGCCCCCTTTCATGGCTCGTATCGAGTGTACATCATCGACGAAGTCCACATGCTTTCGAACTCGGCCTTCAATGCCCTGCTCAAAATATTAGAAGAACCTCCCAGCCATGCGGTCTTTATTTTTGCCACGACGGAAGTCCATAAAATTCCAGCGACCATCCTGTCCCGCTGCCAACATTTCACCTTTCGACGCATTTCCCGGTTGGAAATTATTTCGCAGTTGCGCCACGTGGCCACTCAGACCGGTGTCACCGTTGAAGATCGCAGTCTTTCCGTGTTGGCCCGAGCCAGTGAGGGCAGTATGCGAGACGCCCTCAGCCTTCTAGATCAAGCCGTATCATTTGGAGGCCCAACGCTACAGCATGGCGATTTAGAGGCATTAATCGGTTCCGTACCCGATGAATTGGTTCGACAAATGATTGAGGCCATATTAACGCACCAGGCGTCACAGGCGATGGCTCTCGTCGGGGAGGTGGTCGACCAAGGGTTTGATGTCCGCGTGTATTGCCGCGAAATCTTGGAACGGATTAGAAACCTCCTCGTGGCCTGCGTCGTGCCCTCGCATCAACAGGTCCTCAATCTCCTAGAATTAGGGGAGGAAGAGGGAAATCAGATCATTGAACAAGCTAAACCCCTTTCCGAGCCATATTTACAGGCGATGTTTTCCATTATTTCTCGAACGGAAGACGGTCTTCGGGGAAGTTCCCATCCACGATTTCTCATTGAAGCCGCAGTGGTCCGTGCGGCCCTATTAAATCCGAATGCCGCATCGGCCACTGATTTGACCGCCGCCGCCACAGTGAAACCTCAGCCGGCGGCGCATCCAAAACTTTCGTCTACGAAGGCTCCAAGTGGCTTAACGCCACCACAAGCCGGCGAAAGGCCTCGTCCCATTCCCCAAACTCCAGAGCGAAACACACCCTCTGCTGGGGCAGCGACTATGCTCCCCTCGCAATCTCGTCCTATGACAGAAAAGCCGGTTCCTTCCAAACCGGCAGTTCCGCCTCCGGAAGCCCGCTCTCAACCATTGCCCCAATCGACACAACCTGTTTCCGATCAACCGGGGACATTGGACTGGGAACTTGTGGTCCATCGAATGATGAAAGACCACCCTAATGTGGGTAGTTTTCTGGAGAAGGGGAGTGTCGTCACATTGACAGCCGATCATGTTGTGATCGGCTATTCCAAACGAGATGCCATCGCACGATGGCGCACCGACAAACCGGAAAATCGTGCGCTCCTGGCCAGCATTTGTGAAGAATTGGCCGGGTGTCCAATGCGGGTCCAAGTGATCGAATTACAGGATGGGCAAGAACGGCCGCCATCCATGGGTGAGTTACGCGCAAAAAAAAAACGCGAAGATGACCAAGACCTGATGCAACAAGTGAAAACTCATCCGCTTGTCAAAGAAGCCTTAGAATTATTCGGGGGAGAATTGGCGTCAGCCCAACGACATCCGCAAAAAGAGGAGGCCCAGTAATGTCGAAAAACCCTTTTGCCAACATGGGAAATTTACTCAAACAAGCGCAAGAAATGCAGTCAAAAATGGGGAAAATTCAAGAAGAAGCCGCCACCAAACTCGTGGAAGCCTCGACGGGCGGGGGCATGGTTACCGTGCAAGCCAACGGGGCCATGCAAATTACCAATATCACGATTGATCCTGAAGTTTTAAAATCAGGTGATACGGACATGTTGAAAGACCTTCTGGTATCCGCCACCAATGAAGCCCTTCGCAAAGCCAAAGAACTCATGGCGGAAGAAATGAAATCCCTTACAGGCGGGCTGGGCATTCCCGGCATGTTTTAAGAAGAGAAAAAGGCACAGAACGTGGCAGACCATACCGGTTCATCAACATCCAAGACCAACGGCCAACCTCAAGGCCTTCTCATGCGCCTCACGAGAGAATTGGTGCGTTTACCGGGCATCGGGCAAAAGACTGCGCAACGATTGGCATTTCATCTGATGAAAACCGACACCGAAGAAGCCCTCCGGTTGGCAGAAGCCATTCGGGAAGTGAAAGAAAAAATTACCTTCTGTACCCAATGCCGAAATATTGCTGAAGGTCCCCTTTGCGCCATTTGTCTCGATCCCAAACGAGACACCAGCAGTATTTTAGTCGTGGAAGAACCCAGTACCCTGCATGCCATTGAACAAAGTCGCGCGTTTCGAGGATTGTATCATGTCTTGTACGGCGCACTTTCACCCTTAGACGGCGTCGGCCCAGCCGACATCCGGACCCATGATTTGGAAAATCGTGTGCAGCAAGGCGGGATAAAGGAAGTGATCGTGGCAACGAATCCAACCATTGAAGGCGAAGCCACGGCTATTTATCTGACCAAACGCTTGAAGCCGTTAGGTGTAAAAGTTTCCCGTATTGCGTATGGGATTCCTGTCGGAATGGATATTGAGTATGCCGACGAAGTGACCCTTCTGAAGTCTATTGAGGGTCGCAGAGACCTTGGGTAATTAAGAAAAGCTCCTCCCCCTAATCCAATTCCCTTTAAGTTCTTATCTCTTAAATCTAAAATGATAATTGCCGGGTTTTGTCCCAGCAGCCGATTTACTTTTGTTTCGGCAAAAGTAAACAAAATCATTGACGCCCAGTTCGGCCTTATTAAGTTGGTTGGACAAAAATTTGGTAGGGTGGGCAAACTCGCGGAGCTTGCCCTGAGGCACCTTGAAGGGCCCAAACAACGCCCAACTCCGATAAGAGCGTCCATCCAAGGGGCCGAACAGCAGGCGTCGGACGAAGGGAAAAGAGGGAAATGGAAATTTCACCTCGCAAAAATAGCATGGTTAGGACTTTGATGGGCCACACCGTTCAGTCAGCAACGTTTGGAGAATCTAAGTGTAGTAGCTCAGATCTGAGGCTATAGACAGTGCCAGATTAGGTCGTGCGGTTATACAAAAGCGGACGTTCGTGTGACCAAAATTACACACTCGAAACCAGCCGTTGTCGGCCAAAAGCGGTCGTTTGATTATGAAAGATTAGAACCAATCCTTCACGATGTTTAAATTTGGTCTATCCCTGATTTGGTGGACAAATCTGATACGGGCGCAATGGTGCGAAGCAAAGTGTGGCGGATATCATGGCATCTAATCACTCAATCCCTACCTCATATAACGGCATGAAAATATCCCTTCATAAAGTAACAGTGATGAATTGGCTATGCGGAGTCCTCGCTGGGGAACACCACCCTTCGCAACCTTTATGAGAAAACTCTCTCACGGTGGTGTCTGGATTTGATAAAAACCCCAACCCTCAAAGATATAAGAGTCTTCAAGAAGAGCATATATCCCAAAAGTCATAATTTTTAATGTTGTTGAAGGGCCAATTGTGTACTTGGTCCAATCAGAGACTCGCACTTTTCCATCTTGTACAAACCGGACCCGAACGGACCAGGAATATTTCGTTGCCGGTTTTAATGAAGTTTCCAGGGTATGAGTATTCTCCATAAGACCTTCACGTTCATAAATGACATTTCCTACTTCTGCCCTTGACTCTTTTGACTCCCAAATTTTTAAATCATATGTTACTTGTTGGCCTACAAATTGTTCCCACATTAGGGTAGGTCTCAGGGAGTTTACACGAACAGGTTGATACCATTGGTTAATATCTAGGTGTGGGGCGGCTAACCCGCTGATACGGTAAACGTAGCCAAGCCCTGGCCCATGAATTTGTTCCTCAAAAGCATACCGCATGAAATAATCAACGAGAATTTTTTCGCTTAGCCGGGCTGTGGCTAGAGGGAGTTCCTCTCGAAAGTGTTGTGCCTGATGGGCTGTCCAGTCCTCCATGGAGTGCACATCGCCTAACTCTTCCAAGACGATCCGGTCATCTAGAACGGCTTGATCCACAACGCGAACAAGGCGAAGACGAGCGGACAGGCCCATTCGTCTGGGTGGATCGACTTCAAAGCTTGTAGGAAGCAGATTCACCACTGGCCCTTCAATTTCCAATAACGTGTCGAGTGGTTCTTGAAGAGTTGTCGATTCTCCCTCTTGCGTTTCCATGGGTTCAAGTTGAGCATTCTTCCCCGCTTCTATGGAATACCCCCACAACTTGGCGTCGGCTAACACATTCGTTACTAGTAAGTCACTCAGATTGGCTTCGGTAATGGCATTGCCTAACATTGTTTCTATGTCCGTGGGGAGGATCTCGGAACTGGCCTGATATGCCCCATAAACGGAGCCGCCCACAGCTCCGGCTGCTGCTAAAACTGGAATACAGACAATCGCCCCCCACAGACACAAAACTCCCGCCCCTCCCAGTAACGACCCTCTTCCAGCCCCTTTGCCCATACTACTGAGTACCCCAGTCTGGGAATCCTGTAAGGATTTTCCTTGGTTTTCCTTTACTACTATACCTATGCGCTGAATGTTCCCCTGAACCAATTCAGACTGGATTGGTTCGGTAGTATGTGCACAGCCCTGATGAACAAGGAGGGCCATCACTATGAAAAGTCGAATAAGAAGTTTTTGCCTCATTGTCCGTCTCCCCTCCCAGGAAGAGAGCTTCTTCCATTTCACAATCTAGGATTTAACAATCCCTGTCTTGGTTGTCCCCTTTTTTTAATGCACTACCATCGTGCAGCTCTACGATGCTTGCCCTGACGAGAACGGCAAAAGTATCAGTGAATTATGTTGGTAGCCATTTGAAAGCCACAATGAACATCCACACTGACTTAAGTTGCTACAACCCTGTGGTTTGTGGAATACAAAAAACTCTCTCTTTTAAAAGCTAGCAAAACGAATGCCTATTCGTCAGCACAGCGTATTCGCCTTTAAAAATAGGCCCTTTATTGAAGAGGATTTAAAAAGGTGCGACGCACCACGGGGCATTCTGCGACAAGACGGATGGCGGGCGTCGTCAGAAATGGACAGTAAGATCGGGGGATGAGGGATTCAACGAAGAAAGCTGCACAATGTTGGCACGCAAACGAAACGACAGGTGTTGGTGAAAGGTCTAAATGTTCGCCTCAGGCATATCTTTTTGCAGAAGGTTTCCTCTTAATCCGCACTCACTTGTAGATTTCCTCATGTCCGCTTTGGGTCGGGAACCGACATGTCTGCCATCGGCCCCATAGAGTCCTACGCGTATTCCTGTTGAAGTGTACGCAAAGCCACGTGCCTCCTAAGTGAAAAATTCATCAGAAGGTTTTGTAACGGAACTTTGCCACAGAGAACTCATTGTTATTACGGGTCGTCTCAATTCGTTGCAGAAACGTTCCTTGGTGCAACACTGGGTCTAGCCCAACTATGATTTGAACACTTTAGTTGCGGCATGAGCGGCTTCTTCGTCCTCAATAACCGGCGTGATAGTAAATTCCAACATACTCGCCCACTCAGCCATGTGCTGTGCCAAAGTACGTAGGTCATCGGTTTCAGCTAGCAGCCAGCCGTGTCTTGAGCCTGGTGCATGCCAACGTCCCAAAGCCGTGAGACCTTCAGGCATCGGAGCGCCTGAACGAAGAAAACTTTCTACGGCGGCCTTATAGGTATTCGTGGGAATGTTCCAAGTCACCATGAATTTCATGATCGGACTCCTTATCGTTGAAAGATTTGGTGGAGAGTAGGAGAAAAGAATTAATCACCCGGCTCATGCTTCTGTTAGTTAAACAATGATTATCACCGACTTCTTGGGAAAAAGACTACTACATTTTTGAAACCCTCACCGTACATTTTTACACTCATACGCGTAGTACCCATTTTCCACTGAAGAGTGAAATGAGTGATAACATTTAATGACGAATAATGTCCGCTGTGGGTCGCTTTGCGACCATCACGCCTTGCACTCTATTCCATACTTCTGAACGGACGCTTATCGGCCAGAAGCGGACTACTCTACCTCTTTAGGAGTTGCGGAATCTAACTAGAAAGAGACTGCCCAAATTTTCTGATTTTGAATAGCCGATGTAACGGAATGCCCAATTCTGTTATATTGTTAGCCTGCTCTCGTTCCCCTATTTCAATTTTTGCTTTGGCAAAAAGGGGAAATTGGGGTTTTAAAGTGCCACGGGCGTAAACCCGTGGGTATCTACTTGTCTATGGTTCGGGAGTGGTTATCTTGATGATAAGAAAGGATGGGGTATTCCGAATGACTGAGATTTATCTTCCCAGGCAGACAGGGTAAGAGGAAATATTACCGTCTAATTCCAATCACTTTTTTACCAGAAGGAGGTGAACTATGAAAAGAGGAATGGTTGTCCTAACAGGTATCGTTTTGGCTAGTTTCTTTCTCGGTTGTGCGCAGACCAAAACACAGGTGCCGCCTCCCCACCTTTCCTCTCAGGCTGCCAAAGAGTGGTCTGCAGAAGAGCATCTGGAGGCTGCTGACCTGTTGCATGAAGAGGCTGTACGGCTGGAAGACCAGGTGGCTCACTTGGAGCAACGGGTGGAGCGGAAAAACAAGAAGCCGCATCTGGATCCGAAAGGACTCAAGCGACAAAGGTGGAAGAGGCGCATTGACGCATACCAGGCGGAAATTTCTGAGCTTTATGAACGAATCGCTTGGCATCATGGGGAGGCCGACCCATCTAGCAAGGTGCCGCCTGCCCACCTTTCCTCTCAGGCTGCCAAAGAGTGGTCTGCAGAAGAGCATCTGGAGGCTGCCGACTTGCTTGATGAAGATGCGGTACGACTGGAAGCCAAGGTGGCCCACTTGGAGCAACGAGTGGAGCGGTTCAACAAGAAGCCGTATCTGGATCCGAAAGAAATCAAACGACAAGAGTGGAAGGCGCTTATAAGAGCAAACCGTGAGGAAATTTCGGAACTCCGTGACCAAATCATTTGGCATCATGGGGAGGCTGAACGGCTTACCAAGATGTCGTCATCTTAAGAGAGTGAAAAATTAGGAGAAGGCAAAAGTCCTAGAGGGGGTTAACCCTTTCCGTATGGTCAAAAAACTCAACACTCACAGATGAAATACCAGGAAACGCAACCTCCAAATTCCAGAAACAGGTTTAAAACAGATTTTGCCCCGAATGGGTGCTTGCGCGGGTAACCTAAGTCGTTTATTTAAATTGGTGGGCCGTACAGGGGTCGAACCTGTGGCCCGCTGATTTAAAATTCAAAAGGCTAACAATTACATCAACTCAATGTCCGCTTCGGGTCGCTTTGCGACCATCACGCTTTGGAATCTATTCTATACTTCTGAACGGACGATTGTCGGCCATAAGCAGACGGCCAGGGGGATCACTCTTCAAGTTTTACACTGCCCGGTCCAAATTCTGAGGCAAGGGTTGAGCCCAGTGAATCTAGTGTCTTACTTCGTTGAGATTCAGTCCTACCATTAAAAAATATCGATACTCTAACGCTGTGGCCCGGCTCGACCTCTTCTGCCAGGAGGACGGATTCTGTTCCTCCTTCTGGCCGGGCAATTTCATAACATGTCCC
>Ga0224497_10000403_pt1 | contig 30768 bp, 26 predicted proteins | sample SF_Jul11_sed_USG_4_FD_167970 | JGI IMG/M metagenome (GOLD analysis project Ga0224497, IMG submission 167970) | Sediment microbial communities from San Francisco Bay, California, United States - SF_Jul11_sed_USGS_13 | ecosystem: Environmental > Aquatic > Marine > Sediment | place: USA...
GGCCGCCAACGCACATGATGACACCGAAGAAAAACAACAGCGTGTCCCACTCAACTCTGGATACCTCGCGAAAGCTGTCAAATGCGGATGTGTCGCCGATCTCGCCATATTGCTTCCGGTCGAACTGCGTCGTTACGTGCGTTATTCTAAGGTAATAACCGAAAAATTTGAGGATGGCCAGACCCGTCATCATGCCAAGAAATGGCGGAAGATGCAGAAAATTATGAAATGAAACTGCCAGCGAAATCGTGCAGGCGAACAGGATCATGATGCGTCTGGCGCCGCGCTTCATGCTAATTGCATTTTCTGCGCCCGATTTTGAGGGCAGGGCCGGCACGGCCAGAGACATAATCGCGGCCGGAATCACGAAGTTGACGACGCTGGGGAAAAAAAGTCTGAAAAAAGTCTCGAAATCCACCATACCTCTTTGCCAAACCATCAGCGTTGTAATGTCGCCAAACGGGCTGAACGCACCACCGGCATTTGCTGCCACAACAATGTTGATGCAGGCGATGCCAATAAAACGTGGATTTCCTTCGCCAATAGCCATGACCACCGCGCACATGACCAATGCGGTGGTCAGGTTATCGATCACCGGAGACAGGAAAAAACTCAGCAGACCCGTAATCCAGAACATGCTGCGATACGTATACGAACGCCGCGCCAGCCAATCCCGAAGTGCGAGAAATACATTGCGCTCACTCATTGCATTGACATAGGTCATCGCCGCCAGCAGGAACAAGAACAGTTGCGCGAACTCCGCAAGGAATTCGTGAACGGCTTCCGCAGGCGCGTGCGGACGGTCCGTGCCCGTGTATTGATACGCGATCAAGCACCAAATGATGCCTGCCGCAAGCATGACTGGCTTTGATTTTCGAAGGTGCGTGAACTCCTCGGAAATGACTAGGCTGTAAGCCGTCAGGAACAAGACAATCGCCGCAATACCCACCCAATGTGCAGTAAGATCCATGAAAAATCCGCTCCGTCAATTCTTGTGGACAATCGGTTGCCCGCCGACCGAACTGTCCCACGTTCCTCTGTTCCCTGCGAGCTATAAATCCCTTTTTGATTGGCCCATTATTGCCCGGCCTCGATTGCGGCTGCCTTCAGCCACGATAAGCAACGAATATTTTTCAGCTTTTTTTTTGGATTCTGCTAAATCCGTCACAATACCCGGGCTCTCGAAGCCAAACTTTCGTGCTAATGTCTGAAGGAACAATTTTCGGAAACAGCTGAATCAACAGCCTGGCAGCCTGGCCTTGATTCAAACTTCTTGCAGGAAATCGCGCCATGCTCATCAATCCGGGAGAACAGTTCCATGTGGTTATGCGCCGCAACTACGAGACCCAGGTTCGGCGTCATTTCGTCGGTAAGATCGATGCAAGCCTGGGATCGATCGTGCGCGCGACCGGCTATGTCTTCATCTACGATGAAATGAAAGCAAAGTACATAAAAAAGGAATCGCAACGCACTACGATTATGGATCTGGCAGGAAGCGGTTATATCGCCAATCTCATTCCCGAATCGGTGAAGATCGACGATCTCCGATACGAAACCATCGAGCGGACGTATCTTGCACTCACGGATGGAAACGGTTTCGAGCTCGACATCAACGAGTTCGGCACGAAGCGCTAAAATCCCGTGCAAATTGCGGGCTGTCAGCCTGATCCAGAAATGGTACGGCCTATTTGACATTACCTGTCGTAAGGGCGCGAACGGCTGCGGCGTCACAATGGCATCGACATAATCAATCTTCCTCAGAGCCCAATGGCGGTGGTTTGGATGTCCCGACCCATCCGCGACGCCTAAAGAAAAACACCATGAAGACAGTGATTGCAATCATGATACCCCACACCACGAAATAACCATTGCGGCTTGCGAGCTCCGGGATGTATTCGAAATTCATCCCGTACACTCCGGCAATAAAGGTCAATGGAATAAAAATACTCGCCATAAGCGTCAATACTTTCATGATTTCATTGGATCGGTGACTGACATTCGACAAATAAGCATCAGCAAGATCCGACGCCATCTCACGGGAAGAATCGATAAGTTCGACGATTTGGGCGATATGGTCACGAGTATCGCGCACGAAGACCTGCACCGGCTCGGTAAAAAACGGTGACTGCGGTCGTAGCATCATGTTTATCGCTTCCCGCTGAGGGTGCCCCACGCGTCGGAGAACGACCAATTTTCTGCGGATCGCATGAATGCGTGTCAATACCTCCGGATGAGGATTCTCGACGACCCAGTCCTCGAGGTCCTCAATGGCGTCAGAGAGCTGTTGTGCGATGGGGTAATACCGATCCACCATCGCGTCGATAAGCGAATATGCCAGGTAATCCGACCCATGTGCTCGCATCAGACCTCCCCCTCTTTGAATGCGCTTGCGCACAGCATCGAAAAAACCCAGGTAGCGTTCCTGAAACGTGATCACGAATCCCTGCCCGATAATAAAACACACTTGCGGGACGGAGATGTCCCCATTGCTTTCCAACACCGGCGATCTCGCAATTATCAGATTATGGTCCGCATAGGATTCTGCCTTGGCGCGTTGCGGCACATTCACAGCATTCTCCAGAGCGATCGGATGGAGATTGAATGCTTCAGCCACGCCCTTGAGTTTGGCTTCGTTGCCAAAACCCTGAATATCGACCCACGTGACATAGTCCGATTTCACGAGTGCCGGTAGCTTTGATACGTCCTCGACGTCGAAGACTTCGACATCATCCGCAGAGTACTGCGTGACACGAATCCGCGGTTCGGGCGAATTTTTGGGTATTGCCAATGTGCCGGGTCGAGCGCCCACCTCCGGATTGTTCTTTGTAAACATGCATGCTCTCCAGAAATTAATTCTGCTCAGTGACTCTTGTATTGGTTATGCCATTTTCACATGGAGTTTTGCGATGCTCTTCCGGATTACTCTTCAATACATCCGAATCCTTGAGTATGTCATGTTAAATCAATGTAGATAAGTCCATGCACTGTCATGAGCCGAGTATTCGGAGAATCACCTGAGGTATCGCCGGCTAACAGGATTGAGCAAGAACGCTTCGTGACTTGCAAAAATGAAATAATGCATTAGCTACCACTTGTGGCAATTCGATACGCTGACCTCGAAAACCATCCGATGATAATTCCGAACAACGGCATCATGAAGATTAATAAGGACCGTGGCAACGCCACCTGCCAGAACAGCAGCCGTATCTCGACTATGGCCGTATTTTGTAACGCAAAAATCATAACGAGCAGGAATAGAATCAGTGTAATTGTCAATCTCAGTGTCATGATCTTCTCCGGCCAAGAATCTGCTCACATCGGCAATTGTATGCCGGCCATGACTATTCTGGTGCATTACCGCTTCCAATCGTTATTGCGCCGCGTGCACGACGGCCCAACGCCGAGTACGACAATACTCCCGGTGCATTTCGGAAATATCCTGCCGAGATCGAGCTCGACCATTTGGTGAGGCGATGCAGCCGGTCCGGGTTCGGAAGCGGGCGCAGCGACCGGCGGTCAATAGACCGCCGGTCTTGTAGGCGCTCCGTCTTAGACTGACTCCTAGCTGCGCGCGCCGGAATGACGCCGGACGAGACGCAACGATCCCGCAATTAGCAGCGACAACGCCCCGATCAGCCCGAACAACGGCAACGGGCTTGCCGTTCGCGGCAATTGCGCGGGGGGCGCCGTCTGTGCAACGGTGGCCGGGGCCGCCTGTTCACGGCGTGCTGCCAGAGGCGTAACGGGCTCCGGAACCCTCACGCGTGCCGCCTGGCGCTGGCCATCTTGTTCATTGAAACGCAGAATCACGCTATCACCGCGCTGAATGTGGCCGATCCGAGCATCTTCTCCACCGACGGTGACTCGTGTCCCCCTCGGTACCGCGTAGGTGAATCGTTCACCGCTCTGATCTCCGAGTACAGTGATCGTCCGGTTGCCATAGTTGATACCTTCGACACGTCCGGTAATCGTACTCATCGGGCCTTCAGCAATACGCATATCCATAGCCGAAGTCGGCTCCGGAACGCGGACCCGCACGGCCTGGCGGCCTTCGTCGGTATTCACGTAATTGACGTTGACCGTATCACCGGACCGTAGATAACCAAGCCGGCCCGGCTGACCTGCCAAGGTAACCGTCGTGCCCGTCGGAACGCTGTATCGGATCACCTCGTTAGCCGAAGTGTCACGAACGGTCATGGTACGCGTCAGTAATCGAACCGACACAACCTGACCCGATGCGGACATTTCCTGCTGGGCGTATGTCGTCGATACCATCGGAATGACAAAAATAACTGCTAGCATGAACTTCTTCATTTTCAAACTCTCCTTTAGTTTATTGCGAAAGGACGCCAGATCGCTTCGCAACGGCCCTTACGATGAACCGCTTGGGCGCGGCTCCAACGAAATAAAACGGGTAACAGGTGACTAACGTCAGGGTCGCTTCGTCAGTCGGCTCCAGAACATGAACCGCGTCGGGCTCCACTACCAAGAGCTCGGTCACGCGGTAGTGGTCGGTGCCACCGCCATGCTGAATCGAAATATCATCACCGACTTCGATATCCTTGAGACCTCGAAAGAATCCGTCGCGATGGCCCGCCAGCGCGAGATTGCCCGGGGCGCCGACCTGGCCTGTACCCGGAACTCGGCCCACGCCGAGATTCAGGACTCGATCCGATGTGCCCTCGAATACCGCAACACGTATGCCAACCGACGGCATGGTCAACAATGCCATCGGTGACAGTGCGTCGGATTCGGCTCGGGCGCGCTCGTGGCGCGCAATCCGCTGCGCCGACCATAGCGATTGATTCGGTTCGGTTATGACTTGTTCGCGCCATTGCGCTTCCAGCTCTGAAATTGCAGCCGACTGCGCACGTGCAGAATGTATTTTCGTTACACCATAGGCGCTGACACAGACCAGCCCGAACAGCCAAAACATGAATTCGATTGATCGTAATGTCGTTTTTTTGGAGGCGTTCATGTCATTCGTTCAGAATCGGCGACCGGACTAATGCCGTATCGGTATGGAAGCCGATTCCAGCTGCATCTTTTCGTAAACCGGACTTCGATGTGTACATTGCGAACATCACCTACGAGAGCCGTGCGACGATGTTTTTCATCGATCGCAACAGATCTTCCCAGCCGTCTTCAAGAATCTGTTTCTGGCGCTGCCATGACTCGTCGTCGGTAACCTCGAGTTGCTTTAGTCTTCGCTCAACGGTGGCGAGATGGATTTCGGCCTGACGTTGGACCTGTATCAACTGCTCGCTCAATTCAAGGTCTCCGGTAGCCACCGCAGATCTGATCCTGGCTGTGACACCCGCAAGCTTGACTGCCACTTCGTGAAACCTCGCATTCGCTTCATGTGCATAGCGCAATTTTTTCGGCTGATCTGCATCGCTTTTTCCAATGGCTGTCACGTGACAATGCTCCGCGGATCAATAAAGCCGCGAGCAGCTACTCGCGTACTGATGCGCGGCACTTTCGAGGACTTTACGGAGACGCAATTGACAAATCTAACTAGTTTTTCTTGCTATTTAGACAAAAATAATTTATCAATAGGCCGTGGACCTGGAACTGCTCAGAACCTTTCTCGAGCTCAACCGCACCCGCCACTTCGGTCGCGCGGCAGAGGCGCTGCATCTGACTCAGGCGGCCATCAGCAGCCGCCTCAAGTCGCTCGAGGCGCAGCTGGGAGTGACCCTGTTTCAGCGAAGCCGTCGCGAAATGCGACTGACGCCCGAAGGCGCGCGGCTGATTCGCCACGCGGAGCGACAGATTGCAGCCTGGCGTGCCGCACGTCAGGACGTGTCGCTGGCGCAGGCCACCGATCAGCTCGTCATTGGCGGCAGCCTCCGGCTGTGGGACGTTCTGCTGCAGCGCTGGCTGCACGATCTGCGCCGAACCTATCCGGATCTGGCCATCATCGCCGAATCACAGTCTCCTGATGTTCTTACGCGCCGGCTCATCGACGGCACCCTGGACGTCGCCATCATGCTGGAACCGGCGCAGCTCGATATCATGCAGGTACGACAAATCGCCAACGTCGAGCTGGCATGTGTGTCCAGCCGCGACGGCCTCACTATCGAGCAGGCGCTTGCCCGCAACTACGTGTATGTCGATTGGGGCTTGTCGTTTGGCCTCGATCATCGTCGGGCATTTCCCGATGCGCCGGAAGCCATGACCCGGGTGTCGCAGGGCAAGATGGCCCTCGAATATATTAGCTCGGTCGGCGGCAGCGCCTACCTGCCAAAACGCCTGGTGCAAAAGGACGTGGAATTCGGTCTGTTGCACGCAGTCGCCGATGCCCCCGTGTTCGTGCGAAACGCCTATGCAACATTTCCCGTTCGGTCACCGCGACTGTCCCTCATCGAACAAAGTCTGGCCCTGGTTGCCTCCAATTAGTCACCGACCACTCACGGGAAGCACGGGTTCGCCGCCCTTGGCGGCGAGGCATAATACAGTGCCGTTCGTGGACGGCTCCTGATGAATCAACAGAAACAATTACCTAAATTCTGCGAGCTGGATTCGGGAGGCAGGGGCGCAACTGATCGATATACATCGGCAATCGATAACCTCGGCACAGACCCTCCGGGCACAATTCCGAAACGAACTTTACCGGACCAGCGAGGCAGTCGTTCGTGGCACGAGCTTAAGAAGTCGGCCACCGCTTCGATCCTCGAGTAGCCAGATTGCATTGTCCGGACCTTCCTTTACAGCACGAATACGCTTGCCCATCTCGAATCGTTCTGCCTCGCGCGCGTTTTCACCATCGAATTCAATTCGGATCAGCGCCTGTGCAGACAGGCCCGCGATGAATCCATTACCCCGCCATTGCGGAAACAGATCGCCGGAATACACGGCGAATCCGCCGGGTGAAATCACGGGCGTCCACCAGACTTTCGGCGCCTCGAACTCCGGTCGGGTGTCGTGATCCGGAATGTCCTTACCGTTATAGTGGTCTCCATTCGAGACAACGGGATAACCGTAATTCTTGCCGCGAAGTACACGATTGAGTTCGTCACCGCCTCGTGGGCCCATCTCGACGTTCCAGAGCTGCCCACTCGCGTCGAATGCGATACCGAGCGGATTGCGGTGGCCGAGCGACCAGATCTGTGCCGTGACACCGCCACGGGCTGCGAACGGGTTATCCGCCGGGACCGAACCATCGTCGCGCAAGCGGAGGATCTTGCCGAGATTAGACTGCATGTCCTGGGCGGGATCGAATTTCTGACGTTCACCGGACGAGATGAAAAGATACCCGTCCTGCGAAAATAACAGCCGGTGGCCGTAGTGACCGCGGCCCGTCACCTTGGGCTGCTGTCGCCAGATCACGCTGAGGTCGGACAGGGCACCGCCCTCGCTGGTGAGCGTCAGGGTGGCTCTGACGACGGCGGCGCCGCGGGTGTCATTGTCCCCGGCTTCCGCGTAGCTCAAATAGACCGATCCGTTCTCGGCAAAGTCGGGATGCAGGGCGACATCGCCCAATCCACCCTGGCCGCCGTAATCGACGTCCGGAACACCGGCGACCGGCGCGGATTTCTCACCGTCCTGTGTGACTACGAGCAATCGGCCTTGCTTCTCTGTTACCAGCAACCGACCGTCTGGCATAAACGCCATCGCCCACGGCTCGTCGAAGCTCGCAATTTCCTGAACCGCAAACGGCCTGTCATCCTGCCCGCTGGCGGACGCCATGACGGACAGCAACAGTCCGGTCAGTATCGTTCGTTTCATATCGGATCCCGGTTTGCCCGACAGCATCTCGCGCCACAGCGCGTGAAATTGCGCAGTGTCCTGTCACGACGCTGGCTGCGCGTGATAATAGGCCAGGCACATTCGATTGAAAAGCGTGCGGGGCTCTTTACCCATACCGGGTAGTCAATCCTTGTAATGCGGGTGCAAATTTGAGGTCGATTATCGTACGCGCCCATCGACTCGAAAATAACCAGAGCAATTACGGGGAGAATTTCGCGACACGTCGAATCCGCGACCGGATCACGGCCCGCCCGGCGGGTGTAACGCCTTGGCTCGACTGTCGAGGCCTTCGGGCAATTGCGGGCGCACGACCGTGGACCGGTCCTGCTCGCCGGCTCGGCTAACCTACGAAAGTCTCGGCGCCGGTCACGCGCCCGGCCACCGGCTCGGTAGAACCTTCACCGGGATCCGTCGTTTCAGTTTGTGCGTCCAACCAGGACTGAACGGACCGACAGTAGCGACTCGACGATACATTGATCTCGAAGATCGGCGCGTACTCCTTCAGTTTCTCGAAGCCCGCATTGATCAGTCGTTGGCAATAATTCGGCTGCAACGACACACTCGGCTTGAAATGCGTCAGGAGTTCGAGCATCGCATGCTGAATTTCGTCTCGCTCATAACGTTGAAACAGATCGCAAAGCTCGTTGGAAAATACCGCGATATCCCGCAGTCTTTCAGGTTGACCCTCTGGTGCTGCAAGCGGCCCGGGGGGAATGCCGCGGATTGACTCTATGATCGAGCGAGGGAGGTTCCAGGTCTTGGCAACCGCAGCGCCGAGATCGGAGTAACTGACGCCGAGCACGCCGCGCGCGGCAGCGGACCTGTCGAGCCCCTTACTGCGCTGCAGGTCAATGATGCTGTCGAACTCTTCGGCAAAATAGTAGATGACAAGATTCTCACCAAGGTTCTGGCACATACCGCAGATAAATGCCTCCTCCGCGCCCGGCAGCTTTTCGCGCTGTGCCAGATGACGAGCAATCAGACCACTCAGGAAAGACTTCGTCATCGAGTCCTTCAGAACCGCCGAGTCTCCTTTCATATGACCGAAGAATGTCAGGCTGTTGGCAGTCATCCGTACTTTTTCGACGCCCAGAAAAACCACGGTCTGGGAGATACTCGTAATCTCCGTCGTGCGCGTGCCATAGAAAGCGGAATTGACGAGCTTGAGGAGCTTACCGGTGAGCGCAAAATCACGCAGGATGACGTTCGCGAGTTTGTCCGCGTTGGCCTCGCGATCGTCGCCGGTGAGCCGGTTTATGTCCGAGAGTGTACGGGAAATCGTCGGAAAATCGCCCGTGCGTTGCATGCGTCGCAAGAGAAAGTCGATCGTGCTGTGATTGGATCCATCGGTCTGCGCTTTGTCGGCGAGACCGGTTTCACCGAGGAACAGCTCGAACGCTTCACTCATGATTGAGCAATCGGCGTAACGTCCTTCGCGACTTTTTTCGAACGAACCGGCGAGAAACCGGGTAAAGGCTTCGCCGTGCGGCTGTTTCTTTATCGGCGCAAAATCGACGTTTCCGGAGATGATCTGGTATTGAATTTGTTCAAGCGCTGTGCCCCGCATCGCATACTGGCCGGTGACAACTTCATAGAACGTGCTGCCCAGCGCAAATACATCGGTCCAGGGACCAAGCGGCTCACTCAGGAAATGCTCGGGCGCCATATACCGCAACGTGCCGGTTGCGAATTCTTTCGGTTCGCGCGCTATGCTCACGTACTGCGCGAGACCGAAGTCCATAACACGCGGCATGTTGTCGGCGTCAATCAACACATTCCGCGGACTCAGATCGAGGTGCAGAATTTCCGAGGCATGTGCCGCGGCAAGTGCTTTCAGGATCGCGGCGATCAGCGGGACAGCCGACGCTATCGACAATGGCCCGTTGGTCTTCAGAATTTTTGCCAGAGTTTCACCTTCGACATACTCGAAGACCAGGTACGGGCCCGCCTCGCATTCGCCGGCATCGAATATGGGGATAATGTTCGGGTGCTTGAGTTTGCTCGAAATGCGCGCCTCGAGCGGCGTGCCATCGTCGGTCATCCTGTTCAATTCGGCTTCGCTTTCGCTCAGCACCTTGATCGCCACGAACCGATCGAGCGTCGGGTCCCGCGCCAGGTACACGGCGCCCTGCGAGCCGCGACCTACAGACCGTATCAGTTCGTACCGCCCGATTTTCTGATTCGTGTTTTCAGTCATGCCTCGCTCTTCGTGCTGTGCACTGCGCCCGTTGTCTGGACGCAATCGACGCCACCGTCGCGGCGTTGGACCAGACGGATCCTCATCAGGGTTTAGCGGCAGCCGGCGCGAAATCCTTAGGGTCGCCCGGGTGATTTCGGAACCGAGCGATGCGCGGTATTGCGATCAAACGAATACCTGGGCCAGGGATGGCCGGGACCGGGTTTCTCGCGCGGCGGGACGCCGGGCTTTTTATGAATCCCGGACAGCCACCGGTTGCTCGAAGGTCCACAGATCTCGGGCGGCGCTCAACCGCCTCAAGCCGGTCGGTCCCCTTTGATCGTCACTCGCCTGCCCTTGCGCTCCTCGGGCCAGTAATCCCAGATCGCCCGGTGCATGCAACATCGGTTGTCCCAAAAAGCGAGGTCGCACTCCGACCATTTGTAACGAATTTGAAATTCAATACGTTCAGAATGATCAAACAGCATGCCCAGGATTATCCGCCCCTCGCGCTCAGACAAATCATTGATCTTCGTGGTAAATGTTCTGTTCACGAATAGCGCTTTGCGTTTGGTTTCGGGATGCGTGCGCACCACCGGATGCACGGCGGATGGACACGAGATCTTGTCATTTTCCTGACCCCGGTCGCTGTATCGATCCCGATAGACATGGCTTGATTCGTGGGTCGCAGAGAGGCCGTCGATCATGTTTCGGATGGGTTGCGATAGCGACTCATAGGCGGCGTACATGTCACAAAACAACGTATCCCCACCGGTCGAAGGCAGGATATGCAATTGCAGCATCGTGCCCAAGGGCGGCTCGATGTCACAGGAAACGTCGGAGTGCCAGAATTCGCCGTTTGCCACTTTCGACTCTTTGTGGACATGAATCTCGAAGATTTCAGGGTGTCCCTCCATTGCGGGCGCTGCCGGGTGGGCGTGAAGATCGCCAAACATGCGACCGAATTCGATATGGCGTCGGGGTGGTATTTCTTTTTGTTGCTTGAAAAACAGAACCTGGTGATCATGAAATGCCTTACGGATTTCCTGGAACTGTTCGACCGATACACCATCCGCGACGCTGACGCCGCGAACTTCGGCACCCAGATTAGGTGCGAAAAGGCGCACGTCTATGTGTGAATAATTCCCGACAGTTTTCGGCATAGCTCGCGAGCAATGGTAGCCGAAAACGTCGAGGAAGACAGAAACCGTCTATGTCGTTCGTAACTGCCTGTTTGCCCAACGGCGCAATTTCTCTCGCCCCGACCGGGTGTTGCAATTTCAGGCCGAATCCTGTCAGCTTCCGGTGCCCGGCCACCGAATCCTGATCGGCTGCCGCTCAACGAGTCTGATGCCCGTTTCGAGACTCAAATCACCGCAACGATGCGACGGCTTTTCCTGTCCTCAGGCGGGATCAGTAAATTGATTTGGCGTAGACTTGTCATGCTCCCCGGTAGCAACGGATAGTTCTCCGATGCCAAACAAGCAACAGGGTATCGCTCGATGATGGCAGGCAAGGCAACTAGGTATGGACTGGTGCTGGCGCTGCTGGCGCTCATGCCGAACCACCCCGCCGTCGCCCAGCAACCGATCATCATCGGCAGCCCGTTGTCCATCGGCTACCTGTACGGCTGGGATGCGGAACGCGGCATCCGGCTGGCGGTGGAAGAGATCAATGCGGCCGGCGGCGTTCGGGTCGGAGAGCAGCGGCGCCCGTTCCAGGTGGAGGTCATCGACACCCGTGATCTGGAACCCGGCGTGCCGGTCAGCGACGCCCTGCTCGCGGTGGAAAAACTGATCCTGGACAAGCAGGCGGATTTCATCATTGGCGGGCCGGTGCGTTCCGAGGCGGCCCTGGCCGCGATGTCCCTGCTAAGCCGATACAAGAAAGTCTCGATCGTCACCACCGGCGTCCTCACGCCGCGCTATCACACCCTGATAAAAGAGCAATACGACAAGTACAAGTACTGTTTCCGTATCCACGGCGACGCCCTGTCGCTGGTGGACGAGATATTCGAGAATTTCAGCGCGCTTCAATCCCGCTACGGTTTTGACAAGCTGTTCATCATTGCCCAGGACGTGTCGCATGCCCGGGACGCGGCACGACTGATGGAGCGACTGGCCGGCGAACGCGGCTGGGACGTGACCGGAGTCGAGATCTACCCCACCGGGACCGCGGACTTTTCCATGGGCCTGCTGAAAGCCAGGCGTACCGAGGCGCAGATCATCAACATCTGGATGGACATGCCGGAGAGCGCCATCCTGCTGCGGCAGTGGTACGAGATGAGAATCCGGGCGCTGCCGTTCGGTTCCACCCTGGCGGCCGCCGAACAGCCCGGGTTCTGGTCCGCCACGGACGGCAAGGGGGAATATACCCTCAGCAATGTCGTCAACGCCGGCAATGCACCCTCCGAGGCGACGCCCTGGACCATGCGCTTCTATAACGCCTACCACGAACGCTGGGGTGTGGAACCCGAAGGACTTGGCACTTCCAGCAGTTACATGGCGGTGTATGTCCTGAAGGATGCCATCGAGCGTGCCGGCAGCCTGGACCCGGATGCAGTCATCACCGCTATGGAGAACACCGACATGATGGGGGTCTATGGCCGCCTGCGTTTCGACCCCAGGAGCCACCAGGTAATCCGCGCCGATAACCCTGCCGACGGCGCCGTCGGCAGCATACTGCAGTGGCAGGATGGCAAGCGGGTGGTGGTCTATCCCGCCAGCATCGCCACCGGCTCCATCCAGCTGCCGCCGTGGATGGAATAGGCCGGTAATCCCGGCGCGCCGCGTAATAAGACAGCGTCTGCCAACGTGGAGATACTGATCTACGGCACCATCAACAGTATCACGCTGGCTTTGTACGCCCTGGGCTTCGCCGTCGTTTACGGTGTCAGCCGCCTGCCGAATTTCGCCCATGGCGCACTCTATGTGCTCAGCGGTTTCATCGCCTGGACTTTGCTCAATACCCTGCGACTGCCGTATTTGCCGGCCGTCCTGCTGGCGGTGCTGGCCACCGGCCTGATCGGCGCGTTGATCTACCAGCTGGTGCTGATCCGGATCCGCGGCATGGAGATAGCGGAGATCATCGCCTCCTACGCCCTGGGCCTGGCGATGCTGGAAGGCCTGCGCTGGGGCGGATTCAAGGGCATGACCTATACACTCCCCGCCCTCCTGAGCGGCAGCACGATCATTGCCGGCGTGCCGGTAGATTACCAGCGTCTGCTGATGTGCGGCATCGGCGCGGTAGTCATCGCTCTATTGTGGTGGTGCACACACCACACCCGCACGGGACTCGCGCTGCGCGGCATGGCCCAGGACGAGCAGGCGGCGATGATGCTCGGTGTCGATTCGGATCGCATGGCGCTGGTCGCCATGGCCTGCGGATCGATGCTGGCGGCACTGGCGGCCATATTGTTGCTGCCACTGGGCAGCATCGTGGTCGAGAACGGCTACAACGTGCTGATTCTGGCCATCGCCGTGTGCATCGTCGGTGGCCTGGGCAGCTGGATGGGCGCCGTGCTGGCGGCCTTCCTCATCGGCTTCAGCCAGATCCTGACGGTGGTTTACCTGGGTGCCCATTTCCAGATGGTGGTGGCCTTCGCGGCTATCATCGTCACCCTGATACTGAAACCCTCCGGCTTGTTGGGCCAGCAGAAGGAACTGGAGGAGCGGGTCTAGTGATGGCCGCGGAACAACACCGCAAGCAGCGCATCGATCGGGGCATCAAGGTTCGTTCGGACGGGATCTACGCCCTGATGTCGGGGCGCGAGCTGGCCTACCTCGTGCTGCCGCGCTCGACGCTGATCGTCGGGCTGCTGTTGCTGCCGCTGCTCCTGCCGGACCTGTACTGGCAGCGCGTGATCACGATCACCTGCCTGTATGCGCTCCTGGCCATCAGCTTCGACTTTCTCGCCCACCACGTGGGCCTGGTTTCCCTTGGCGGCGCGTTTTACGTGGGCGTCGGCGGCTACCTGGCCGCGCTCGGAAATACCGCACTCGGCCTGCCCGTCTGGGCCACCATTCCGCTGGCAACCGCGGGCGGCGGCATCGTGTGCACGCTGCTGCTGCTGCCGTGCCTGCCGCTGCGGGGAGTGTACTTCGCGATCGTCACGCTGATGTACCCGCTGTTCATGGCCAGGTTGATCGAGGCATTCGACATCGTTGGCGGGACTGACGGCATCATCGGCATCGACGGGTTCCCGAACCACTGGGTGGAACAGTATGTTCTGATAACGATGGTGCTGTTGCTCCTGTTCGGGCTACGGCGGCTGGCGGCCACGGACTTCGGCCTGGTGCTGCGCGGCATCAAGGACAACGATCAGGCTGTCCGTGCGTCGGGCATCCAGGTCATCCGCTACAAGGCGGCAGCCGTGTTTATCGCCGCGGCAATGGGTTGCCTCGCTGGCGCCTGCCTCGTACATATCTACATGTGGTCCGGTATCTCCCAGTTTGCGCTGGATTTTTCGATCCTGCCCATCGCCGCCACGGTGATCGGCGGCGCCGGGACCCTGGTGGGCGCGGTGCTGGGCTGCCTGATCCTGGTACCGCTGTCGGAATTACTGCGTGACTTCGGCAGCCTGCGCATCGTGTTCTATGCCCTGCTGCTGGTCGCATTCATCATTTTTCGAAGCGAGGGGATTTTCAATTACGCCCGGCGCAAGTACGAGCAGTTCGAACGCTGGATACCGATATGAGCACCGCACCCATCCTGGAAGTGCAGGGGCTTTGCAAGAATTTCGGTGGCATCACGGCACTCAGGGATCTCGGGTTCTCGTTGCGGGCGGGTGAGATACTTGGCGTCATCGGGCCCAATGGATCCGGCAAGACCACGATGGTCAATTGCATCACCGGCTTTGTCCGCCGGGATGCGGGTCGGGTCCTGTTCCACGGCCGGGACATCAGTACCAGGCCGCCGCACCGGATCGCTGACCTCGGGATCACCCGCACGTTCCAGGTCATGCGCCCGTGGCACAGCCTGCCGGCCTACCAGAACCTGGTCATTCCCCTGTGTTCCCCGCGGGCCCGGCGCACCGGCGGCTGGCGCGGCGGCGGCAGTCACGGTGACCGGGACACGGTCGGCATCGATATCCTCGAGGACATCGGCTTCGAACGTGACTCCCCGGTACCGTACAAACCCGCGGGCACGCTGCCCAGCGGATATTTGAAACGCCTGGAGCTGGCCCGCTGCCTGGCACTGCGACCGGAGATCATTATTTGCGATGAGATTTTTTCCGGCCTGAGCATGAGCGAAATCGCGAGCCTCGTGCCGACTATCGAGCGGCTTCAGAGCCAGGGCATCACGCTGATCATGATTGAACACCGCTTGCGGGAACTGTTCCGGGTCACCAGCCGGATCCTGGTGCTGAATTTCGGTGAGAAACTCATGGAGGGTGCGCCCGACGAGTTAATGGCAGACGAGCGGGTCCGGGAGGCGTATTTCGGTTCCAGAGATAGTGCGGAAGTGATGGATCATGCTTGAAGTCTCCGCGCTCATGGTGTTCTACGAAAACATGCTGGCCCTGAACAATCTCGATCTGGGCTGCGGCGCGGATAAGATCACCGGTGTGTTCGGCGCCAACAGCGCCGGCAAGTCGACTCTTATGTATACGCTGTCGGGCATTATCCTGGACAAGCAGAAAAAGGAGGCCATGGCCGGCGGCGAGCGCATCACCGTGTCCGGCAACATCAGCTTCCTGGGCCGGGATATCGGCCGCCTGAAACCGAGTCAGCGGGCCCGGCTGGGAATCATCCTGTGCCCGGAGCGGCGCCGCATCTTCAGCGAGAGCAGCGTGCTGGAGAACCTCAGAATCGGCGGCTATCTGGCGACGCCGGCCGAGGCCCGCAGCACGCTGGAGTATGTGTATTCGGTGTTTCCCGACCTAGCCCGGTTGCGCCGGCGCACGGGCGGGCTGTTGAGCGGCGGCGAACAGCAGATGCTGGCCATCGGCCGTGCCCTGATGGCGCAGCCGCGGCTACTTCTGCTGGACGAACCACTCATGGGGCTCAGTCCGCTGATGCAGTCCAGCTTGATACTGGCCATCCGCCGCATCCGCGAAGAACGCGACATCTCCATTGTCATCACCGAGCAATACGCCCGGCCCGTGTTCCCTATTGTCGATTACGGCTACATCCTCGAGAACGGCTCCGTGGTTATGGCCGGCACCCGCGCCGACCTGATGGACAACCCGGATGTCCGTTCCGCCTATTTCGGTGTCGCCGGGGCCCCAGCATGACGATACCGGCACGGTCGGACCGGTCGGCGGAATCGACTTTCGCGGGTTTTGACCGCGTGTGCGCCACGCACCCCGAGCGTACGGCGCTGATCTATCTGGGTGAGCACGTCAGTTACCGGCAATTGCAGCACTCGAGCGACTGTTTCGCCGCCGCCCTGGAGGAACTGGGCGTAGCCAAGGGTAACCGGGTGCTCGTGTATCTGCCCAACTGTACGCAGTGGGTCATTGCGTTCCTTGCGATTCAGAAAATCGGCGCGGTGATCGTACCGGTTGCGCCGATCTATACCTCGCATGAACTGGAGTACCTGCTGCGGGATTCCGGCGCTGAAACCGTTATCTGCATGGATACCAACTTCGGTTACGTGCGGGAAGTGATGGCGAGCGGCGGCGTGCGGCACGTCATCGTCACCAACCTGGCGGATTTGCTGCCCGGCTGGAAGCGGGTGTTGGGCCTGGTGCTCGACCGGGTGCCGCGTGGCAAGGTGGAACAGCGCTCCGGAGTGCACCGCTTTCGGCATCTGCTAAAGCATTCTCCGCTTAAGCGTGTCGCCGCGATCGACGCGATGAAGGATCTGTCCTATCTGTTGTATACCGGAGGTACCACCGGGTTTCCCAAGGGTGTGCCTGGCAACCATGCCGGCATGACTTCGTATATCCACGATTTCACCGCTGAAGTCGCGGGACCCCGGCTGCGGGAGGATGGAGATGTCTATATCGCGGTCAACCCATTGTTCCATATCATGGCGCTGGGCCAGTTCCTGGCCCTGGGATTGAACAGTGGCAATACCACCGTACTGATGCCGGCGCCGCAGGTAGACGCGGTGCTGGAAAGCATCCAGCGCTACCGGGTTCGCTGGTTGCTCGGGGTGCCGTCCCTGTATCGCATGATCCTCAATAACGATCGTCTGGATCGCTATGCATTGAATTCCCTGGCCTACTGTTTCTGCGGCGGCGATGTGCTGCCGGACGAAATCTACAACCGCTGGCTGCGGCACGTCGGCATCCCTATCCACCAGGTGTACGGCTCCACGGAGGTGGGACACGTCAGTTACTCGCGCCTGGACGCGCCGCCGCGGCCCGGCACGATCGGACTGCCGCTGACCAGCCGCCAGTGCCTGGTTGTGGACCCGGCCACGCTCGAACCGGTTGCGGCCGGTAACAGCGGGGAGCTGCTGGTGACGTCCCCGTGGACCATCAAGGAGTACTGGCACAAACCGGAGGAGACCGGCGCCACGTTCGTCAGTATCGGCAACCAGGTGTACTGCCGCATGGGTGACACGGTGCGCCGGGATGAACAGGGCGAACTCTATTACGTGGAACGCAGCGCCGACATGATCAAGCACAAGGGCTTCCGGGTGGCGGCATCGGAGGTGGAGGCCGTGCTGCAGGACCATCCGACCGTGGTCGGCGCCTGTGTCGTCGGTGTGCCCGACGACAAAGTCGGCGAACGCATCAAGGCCATCGTGGTACTCAAGGAAGACACCCGCGGGGTCGGCGGCGCGGACCTCATGCACTGGTGCCGGGAGCGGCTGGCCGCCTACAAGGTGCCTGCCTACATCGAATTCCGGGACATGCTGCCGAAATCGAAAGTGGGCAAGCTGCTGCGTCGCGAGATCCGCGAGGAGGAGCGCCGGCGCGGGACACCGGAGTCCGGGACGACGATCCGCTGAGCAATGGCTTTTGACGATTGTTGCACAACGGCCAGAAGCAATGTCGGTCGCCGCCGCACCGATAGCCGCGACATGAAAAAGCAGTTGCCGTCAGCCAATTGATTCTGGCGGCGATTGGACCAACAGCGGTTCGCGTACGAAAAAGAGATCCCCAGCTTCGGCAAGATCTGTGCAACGACGTAACTTAATCATCGCGATACGTCTTGACGGGTGGCAGCGCCGCCCCGGTGAGACCCTGCGGCATTTTCTCTGCAACGACCGGCATTCGCAGCGTGCCGATACCGTCAATCGTGGCGGTAATTTCCTCGCCCGGTTGCAGGAATCGTTGTTCGCCGCGAACCGCTGTTCCCATGCCGACGCCACCCGATGTGCCGTTATTGATCACGTCGCCCGGAAATAACGTGATGACGGAAGATGCGAACTCGACCAGCTCCCACAAAGAATGGATCATGTCTCCGGCGGTTGCCTCCTGCATCTGCTCATCCCCGACGCTAAGCGTCTGACGAAGCTTCTGCATCGGATCGCCGTAAAATTCTTTGGGCACTATCCAGGGTCCTTGCGGTGCAAAAGTGTCGTGACCTTTGCCGACAAACCAGTCGGATCGAAACGGTGCGCCACCCGGCGGCCGGCCGCCGCGGTCGGATATGTCCAGCGTCACCATGTAGCCGAATACATGGCGCTCGGCATCGTTAGCCGGCACGTACTTCGCAGTGCGACCGATCACGGCGCCCAACTCGACTTCCCAGTCAGTGCGATCGCGACCGTAGGGAATGACGATCGGGTCACCGTTGCCGATAACCGCACCCCGGCTCGGTTTCAAAAACAAATAGGGAACCCCGCGACTCTCGCGGCGCTGGCGCCGGGCGGCGATCCGCTCTTCTTCAGTGCCGCTTTCCTCGACGTGGCTGTAGAAATTGACGGCCGCATTGAGAATCTTGCCCGGGTACATGATCGGCGGAAGTGTTCTGACCTGATCAATTTGAAAAACATAGTGCGGTCGATTATCGCCAAGCAGACCATTGCTGACATGATAATTGACAATCTCGTAAAGCCGCCTCTTCATGCCGTATTCGTATCGACTGATTAGCTCGATCATATCGGCGGGCGGTGGCACGAGCGGATAGTTGGCGCTTCTCTCAAGCACAGCATTCGCAGGATTCAGGCTAATGATCTGACTGTCGCGCAGGACAATGCCCACCTGCGGTACCCCGTCGATTTCAAACGTGCCTACCTTGAACGGCTCGGCAACGGCCGGTGCTTCCTGAGCGGCCGCAATCACCGGCATCAGCACTGTCATGAAAATTATTGCAATCGACCTTATCTTCATTTGAGTACTCTCTTAGCGTGCAATGCAATTGCGCGGTTGTATGTCTCCGGTCCGGCGTTGTCAATCTGCATTCAAGCTCCCCGGCTAATACACCAGGCTGAAAGCAGAGTTTTCAATGTCTTTAATCTGCAGTCGAAAACTGCCGGACGGCATTGCCTTGGACCGGGCAAGACCGGATTCAGGGTCACTCGATTTATTCCGATGCTCCTACAACGGATCTCGATTTCTCTGCAAATCTTGAAATAGCCGACATCGCCTGCAGGATAACCAGCAATGTCGCAATAAGAACAACAAGATTCAGCGAGGCCAGCAGGTAGTTCGATTCGTCGATAAACTGGAGCAGCAATATGCAACCGGCGAAAAATGACATCGCAAGGACGAAGGCCATTGGCACTAATGTCACCCATGCCGATCGGCCCTGTTTTATCAGGTATACAGATACGACGAGCAACGTGATTCCCGCGAGTATCTGATTGGTCGAACCAAACAGCGGCCAGATGACGAGCCCACCGGCTCCCGACGAGCCGCCGGCACCGAACGCAATCAGCAAGCAGGCGCCGACCGCGACAACCGTCGCAATCACCCCGTTATCAAGGAACGGAATGCGATAAATCCCCCCCCACTCCTGAATGATATAGCGCTGCAGACGGACCCCGGAGTCCATCGTCGTGCCGGCAAACAATACCAGCATCGTGGCCAGAAGCGTCTCCGCAATCGGCAATGGTAACCCCCAGCCGCTCGCAACGAGATTCGCGCCACCTGTTATGAACGCGACGGCGCCGCCACTGCCGAATTCATGATACATCTCGTGCCAGACCTCGGTCGTGAGCGCGTACAGAGAGCCGGTTACCGCGACGATCGTAATAAGCGCGAGCGACCCCTCGCCGATTGCAGCAAAATAGCCGACAAATCGTGCGTCTTTTTCGTTATTGAGCTGTTTGGAGCTGGTCCCCGAAGCGACAATGCCGTGAAAGCCCGAAACAGCACCACATGCGATCGTGACGAACAGCAACGGGATTATCGAGGGCGCATCGTCGCTCACAGACATGTTGAACGCAGGCGCCGAGATATCGGGCGTAGTCAAGACTACGGCGCCATACAGCAAGAACAAACCAACGAAAAGCTGCAGTCCGTTGATGTAGTCGCGTGGCTGCAGCAGCATCCAGACCGGCAGCATCGACGCAATGGCGGCATACACGAACAGAATGAGTATCCAGGCGGCGTTCGCCGACAAGCCGAACGTCTCGCTCGGCAGCGACAGCGGCATCTGACTGCCCAGGTAGACGGCCGAATAAAGTGCCATGACGCCAACCGCTGACAGGACCGCCAGACCAATCTTTCGGCGATAGATCATATTGCCGCATAGGAGTGCAACGACGATTGCTGCCCACGCAGGCAGAACCGCCGTCGGGGAATTGACGAACGCGCCGGCGATTACGACGCCGAACACTGAATTCACCATGAGTAGTACGAGGAAGACGACGACCATGAAAAGTGATCTGGTGCGTTTTCCGATGACGGACTCGGACAGTGCACCGATCGATCGGCCTTTATGCCGGGTACTCGCCCACAACGCGCCCATGTCGTGCACGCCGGCGAAAAATATCGTGCCGAACACGACCCACAGCATCGCCGGCACCCAGCCCCAATAAACTGCAATGGCCGGTCCCACGATCGGAGCAGCCCCGGCAACCGAAGTGAAGTGGTGGCCCCAAAGTACGTACTTATTCGTCGGCACAAAATCGACGTCATCGCGTAACTCGTGTGCCGGCGTGATGAAATCTGCGTCCAGACGGTAAATACGCGCAGCGACGTACTTGGAATAGAATAACCAGCCCAGCAGCATGCCGCCAACGCCGAAACAGACAATCAGGAGCGAACTCACGTTTGCGATTTGACTGTTGATAGCCGCTCCGGAACGTCGCGGCAAAATCTAAGAATCACGATGTCTTCCTTGATGGAATATTCGTTCACTTTGGAATTCGGAGCAATTCAGGATCGTTCGACGCTAGGATGCGGCCGACCTTTAAAGGACCCGATCCATCAAGTCCCGCATTCGTTTCCTTTCGGCGTCATCGGGCATGCGGCCGAAAGCCGCGCGGGCATTCTCCGCCATGTGCGCCGGATTGCTGGTTTCCGTGAGCACGCAGGTAATCGCAGGGTGCGGCAGGATGTACTTCAGTGAGAACTGCGCCCAGGACTCGCAGTCGAAGTCGGCCGCCCACGCCGGCAGAGGCTGTGCACCGAGCTTGTCGAAATAAGCGCCGTTCATGAACGGCCGGTTGATGATGACGCCGACGCCTTTGTCCCTGAGCATCGGCAGCATGCGCTCCTCGGCCTCGCGCTCGGTAATCGAGTAATTGATTTGCGAGAAATCCGGTTTCTCTTTAGCGAGAAAACGCTCCAGCGGTTCGTACAGATTGGCCGACGAGACCGTCACGCCGATGTAGCGCACCTCGCCCGCGGCCTTTAAGTCTTTTAGATTGGCCCACTGCGTCTCGAGGTCGGTAAGGCTGAAGACTTGCAGCAGGTCCAGCGTCTCCCGCTGATACAGCCGTTGCGTCTCCCGGAACTGCGCAATGCCTGCTTCCCGACCCTCCTTGTCGATCTTGCTGGCAATGAACAGCGTGTCACGGAATTCGGGCTCGCTGATCACGCGCCCGAACGCCGCGTCGTTAGGGGCATTCCGCGGCCAGGAATCCACCACGTTGCCGCCTTTCGCGACCAGCGCTCGCAGAATCGCCGCCACGTGTTCTGTGCCCCGCTCCGCGATCTGCGAAACCGGCTTGCTCGAACCCAGCCCGATGATTGGCAGTGACTCGTCGGCGCCCGGGATCCGCCGTCGTGGCATCTGCTCCTGTGCGAATGACTCGTTGGGTCCGAGACCGTATAGCCCAAGCGCGGACATCAGGGCGAGAAAATCGCGGCGGGTCGTTGAATTGATTGTCATGCGGGTTCCCCTTGGCGGTCGGATCAGCGTCATTCGGGCACAATTCTGCGAGTTACAGGCATTGATTTCAAATCATTGCGACGCTGCGGCGGGCCACAAGCTCGCTGTAATCGATCAGGAATCGATAGGGTCGCGCGGCATCTTCACCGGCGTAATCGACCCCGACACGCGGGCGTGTGTGCAGGCTTTGCGGGTCGACCGCGATGCCGTGGTCCTCGATCCAGATGGCGCCATCGAGCAGGCTCGTTCCGCTCAATGCGGTCGTGATAGCCAGCCCCTGCGCCAGCGTGCCGGGTCCAGCCAGCAGGGATTTATCGATCGCATGCTTTTTTCTTCTTTTCAATATAGTGTCGATACCCTCGAGCGGCTTGCCGCCGCGCACAAGAATAGCGTGCGGTATATCCGTCTCATTCGTCACCACGTTGAACAGGTGATGGATACCGTAGCAGAGATAAACGTAAGCCGTTCCGCCAGGGCCGTACATTGGCTCGGTCCGGCGCGTGCGCCGCCCACCATACGCGTGGCTCGCCTTGTCGGTGATACCGGCGTAGGCCTCGGTTTCGGTAATGATTGCTTTCGTCACGGTCGCGCCGATTCGAGTGCAGAGCACTTTGCCGATGAGCTCGCGGCTGATCGTGACGACATCGTCTCTAAGGTAAAAAGTCTGCGGTAGCTTCACTTTCGGCTATCTGTAATGCTCATCAATCATCCTGGTACCGCGCCACGCATGTCACTACCAGGCAACACGGCTCTGCCCGCCATGTGGAGAAGTAAGACAGCCGCGTATTCTCGCAAAGTCACCCGGAACCCGCCAAATGCCAGCGCTTTTTTCAGTCTCTCTGCGTAGCGCGATAAAACGGAAACAACTGGTCATCCTGATTCTGAAACTCGAAGCGGATGTCATCACGATTCGCCATTGCGGCATGGGCGCGCTCGGTAAGCAAGGTCTCATTACCGCGCGCGATGTCTTCTCCGAGTTTCGATGCCCGGTTCATCTCGTCTCCTTGCGCCAGGTTCGGGCCGATGGCAAACACCCGCCCGAATCCGACCCCCGCACAGCACAGAGTGGGATGTCTGGAGGCAAGTGGTGATGCATTGAATAGCTGAACGCGCCGATGAATTTCGAACGCTGCATCTACCGCCGCATTGGGTTCATGAAACAGGGCAACCATATCATCTGCGAAACATCGAATCAGTTCGGCGCCAAATTCCTGCAGCACCGGTATTGCCACCCTCTGTGCATCCAGTATCCTTAGCAGACTCTGCAGTTCGCCGCGACGCATGGCGGACGACGTAAAACCGGTCATATCCATCGCTAAAATAGCGCGCTCGCGGTGATACTTGTCGCTGAATTCGGCCTCGGTCATCTCGCCGCGCTGTAGACTGAAAAAGTCCCGATAAACGTCTTCGCTCCAGCCCTCGAAGCTGGCCAGAATTTTGACGTCTTCCAGTAGTCGGTGCGGGAATGTCATTAACCTCTCCTGTGGATCGTGTTACCGCCGCGCGGCCGCCGGCTGTCGACCTGTCGATAGACGTGATACCCTCGGCACACTATCGATTGCCACTGCTGCCCATCTGACTATTGCCTGCCATCACCCGGATTCGGGTACATCGTGTCATTGGCATTTTCGTCGGCCCGTCATCTTCTGCGCGGCACCATAGCGAAACCTGGTTTTTTTTGATCGTCGCTCATCGAATGCACTTTTGGCATTATTTCCTTAATAGGCTAAAGTGCTCATGACAAATATAGCATGTCAGGTTCGTCGCACGGCATCCTGGCTATCGCTGTTCATTTCGCCGCTCGGGCAAACGATAAAACTTCGATGAGGCCTTTATGTTTACGGTAGATCAACTGGTAGCCCATGCCGTCGGCGATTACGTTCTGCAAAGCGAGTGGATGGCGCAAGAGAAAACCAAACGCTCATCCGCTGCGTTTTTGCATTGCGTCTTTTACTTGTTGCCGTTTCTCTTCATTACACAGAATGCTTATACGCTCGCCGTCATCGGCGGCACACATTTCGTTATAGATCGCTGGCACCTCGCTCGCTACGTTGCTTGGGCCAAGAATCGACCGTGGCCGGACAGCGCTCCCTGGTCGGAATGCTCCAAAACCGGATTTCATCCGGACACTCCGCCATGGCTAGCCGGTTGGCTCCTCATCATTATCGACAACATTCTGCACATACTGATAAACGGAATGGCGCTCGCCTATATCGGCAGATGATGGCGCCGGCGTGCAAATCGATTTGCATGAGTTCATCGCGTGTTTTTTTCGCCCGACAAAATGCACGTCCGAATCAAGTCCGAATTGCCACAGCACGGTAGATTCTTCTATCCTTGCGAGGAAACTTCCGTCATCGACTCGTCGTATTTTTCAGCGCGCTTCGCAATTGCAGCCGTGAGACCGCGAAATAGAAATGTGTGCACTGGCAGTAATGTGTACCAGTAAATCAATCCCGCTGGGCCGGCAGGATGCCAGTAGGCGGTTGCACTGAGCATGCGATAGTCCTCTTTATCACGGATCACGAACTCGAGCACACCGGAGCCCGGTCCACGCATTTCCATGAGTAGCGTGAGTCGTCGCTCCGGATCCGCGGCAATGACTCGCCATGCATCGATGACGTCACCCACACGAAGGTCGGTCGGATGACGGCGCCTGCGGCTGAAGCTCGGCCCTCCCGCGAACCAGTTGATCAGCCGACGCAGGAACCAAAGCCACTCGGCATAGTAGTAACCCTCATCGCCACCGAAAGCGGTCACCTGTCGCCACACGGCATCTGCACTTGCTCGCGTCGTGACCTCACCCCCTGCTCTTTTCGCATAGTAGGCATATTCGGGGTGAAAGTTACGGCACACGATCGATCCTTCGGCCCAATGCGCGCATACATTGTTGCTCTGCTCCGCCTCGAGCGCTGCCGTTACCGACTGTTTGAAGTTTTTCAGCTCAAGCGGAATCAGCTTGCGAATCTCTTCATCATTGGCGATGACATCGTGCTCGAGTCCATCGATTAATGCCCGGGCAATGTTTGTCGGCACGGCGGTAACCAGTTTCAACCAATAGGACGACAGCCGCGGCGTCAACACCGGTAAACTCAGCAGCCAGAAACGATTGCCCGTGAGGTCACCATACTGACGCATCAGCTGTTCGTAGGTGAGAACCTCCGGGCCGCCGACGTCGTAAATCTTGCCGGCCGTATCGGACAGGAGCGCGACACCGACAAGATAGTCGAGCAGATTATCGAGCGCGATTGGAGTCGAGCGCGATTGCACCCAGCGCGGCGTAACCATAACAGATAGGTAGTTGACCAGGTCTCTGATGACCTCGTAGGCCGCCGAGCCTGGCCCGACAATCATGCCGGCACGAATCTCGGTTACCGGAACCGGGCCGTGCCGCAATACGTCTCCGGTCGCAGCTCTTGACTTGAGGTGCAGTGACCTCGGATCGTCCGGAATCAATCCACCGAGATACACGATGCGACCGACGTCTGCTTCCGCCGCCGCCGCTGAGAAGTTGCGCGCTGCTTCGATATCAAGACTGGCAAAGTTACGCCCGGCTGCCATCGAGTGCACTAGGTAGAAAGCAACGTCGATGTCCCTCACCGCGGCGGGCAGAGATTCCGGGCGCAGGGCGTCGGCCGCGACGAGCTCCGCACCCTGCCACGCTCGCGCCGCCAGCACAGCGCGATGGCGTGCTGCGGCACGCACCTGCCAGCCAGCTTCAAGCAGGCGAGGAGTAAGATTTGTACCGATGTAACCGCTGGCACCGAACACCAACGCCTTAACTGCATTTGTCACCGCACACTTCCGGCACGTGGAGAATTTGATCGTCCGACGACCTTGTGTTTGCCACGAGTTCGCAAGATAGACGCGGCGGATTGTACCCGTATGTATTCGTCGGAGCTGAGCGGCGGTCGAAAAAGATCGGCTTAGACCCGCAGGGCCAGGTCACCGCAACCAGCACGGCATCTGCCAAGCCTTTTTCCGGAACTGCAATTCAGTGCTACTACCAGATCGCGCTGTCGCGGACCTCCAGATAGCCGCATGGACAGACGTCGATGCACTTCCCGCAACCCTCACAGGCGTCTAGCGCAAGTGCAAAGTAATGTCCGGGCCGCGATTCTTCGATGCGCGTGAAGCCACCGGCGTTGCAATACATAAAGCACTGCTGACAATCAAAGCACAGGCCACAGGACATGCACCGAGCGGCCTCCTGGCCGGCCTGTTCGTAGCCTATCGTCTGGTCAATCTCCAGTTCCGGCTCGCAGAGCCAATCCGCCTGCGGGCGGCGCGAGCTGCATCCCCGCTGCTGATCGTGGTAATAGTCGGTCTTGACTGTGCCCGCGCGCACCGCCCTGCCCGGTGGCGCCTCACGGGGGTGCGGTGCGCCGCGAAGTTCGGCATGCGCGGCCTCGGCAGCGAGACGACCCTGCGCAATGGCCTGGCTGGCGATACCCGGCCCGCGGTCGTCGCCACCGGCCCAGATATTGTTTTCGAGCTTGCCATCGTCCTCGGTACGCAACCATTTGTGGCCGTCTTGCACTGGATCCATGCCGTGCCAGTCCGGTGCCTGCGACACGGCAACGATAACAGTGTCCACGGGCAGCGCCTGGAATTGACCCTGAATCGCCACGGGCCGTCGGCGCCCCTGTTCGTCAGCCGCCCCGAGGCGCATTTTCTGAATCTCGATTTGCCGGAGAGCGCTCCCCTCACGGACGATTCGGGTCGGAGCAACGAGGAACCTGAACTGCACGCCCTCGCAGAGGGCATCTTCCACCTCACGGGCTGCGGCGGGCATTTCCTCCCGGCTGCGACGATACAGCAGCATAACCCGGGCGCCCTCTCGCCTCGCACTGCGCGCGGCGTCGATGGCCGTGTTGCCGCCGCCAATAACCACCACCCGCTTGCCCGCTTGCGACTCGATGCGCTGTTTGCGTTGACGAAGGTACGTAATGCCCGAGATCACGCCCGGCCCTTTTTCGCCCGGTATGCCGAGATTCCTGGCCGCCTGGGCACCAAGGCCCAGGAACATCACTGCGTGCCGGTCGCGCAATGTTTCGAGATCGATATCGCTGCCGACATCCACGTTTCGAACCAGTGAAATGCGCAGGTCGAGCACGCGCTGGACCTCGGCATCCAGGATTTCCCTCGGGAGTCGGTAGTCCGGGATTGCATGGCGCAACATGCCGCCCGGCAAATCGTGTTTTTCATAAATGGTCACACGATAACCGCGACGGGCCATCTGATAAGCAAACGACAGGCTGGCCGGCCCTGAGCCGATTACGCCGATGGACTCCGGGTATTGCTCCGAAATCGGCGCTGGCAACGGCAGTGAGCGAGAGATCCCCCAGTCACCGAGAAATCGCTCGATGGCATTTATGGATATGGAACCATCCTTGCCGCGGCGCGTGCAACGATCCTCGCACGGATGTGGGCAGATCCGACCTACCGTGGCCGGCAGTGGATTGAACTCGGTGAGTTTCTCCCAGGCTTTGTCATAGGCCTCGTCCAGCGTCAATCCTATTTTTTCATGTTGCGCGATGATGCCGAGCCAACCACGAATATCGCCGCTGTTGGGGCATTGCGCCTGGCATGGCGGCAGCTTCTCCAACTGCTGGGCATAGGTCCAAAACGACTGCGGCGGCGGCTTCGCTCCCCGTCGTTCAGTGCTTGACATGATCGCACTCCTCGCTCGGCGCATAACCGTTCCTGGCCGCGCTTCCGGGCATGTTGCCGGCTATCAGGTTCCACAGCAGACTGCCAACGTAGGCCGGATGCAGGGTGCGCAGAAATACATCGGTGTACGGTGCGCTGCCACTAAAAAGGTCCCAGAGTACACCGGACATGCGTTTGGAACTGCCGACCTGTTGCTGCTCGTTCGCCGTCATGCGCAGGACTCCGCGGCGCGCGAACCGGGCTTTTTGCACCAGGCCGCCGAAGCCGAAAACCAGCTTGCCTATCTGGTTGTCATTATCGATTGCCCGGCACAGCGGTGCGTAATGCGTTTTGAAATCCTCTTCGCTCACTCCGTGGAATACCGCGGTTTTCGCCGCCGCTTTCGCCGTTCGGTACGCCGCACCGATGCCGTCCTTGAATAACCGGGTCGTGCCACTGTCGCCGATCATAACCAGGCGGTCACCGTAGGCCGGTTTTGCCGCTTTGATGTTGATACGCGGATAGCAATGGCAGTCATGGCCGGGAATCGTTCCATCCGGGAAGCAGTTTGCGACCTCCGGGGAATTGAAGAACTGCTGCATTAGCTCGTCGTCAATGTCGTCGCCCAGCAGGCACAAAGTGACGTAATCACCCTTGGGTATCAGGGCTGCGAATTCCAGCCTTGGAATATCCAGCAAGAATACGTGCATGGACGGACCGAACGTTTCCCTGATGACTTCGCGACCGAGGTGAAATTCGCAGATGAAGGTCTTCGTGCGACCGGGACGTTGGAATTCACGGGTTTGGTTTTCGAGGCTTTCCACGAGCCGGCTATTGACGCCCGTGGCCACCGCCACCAGGTCATAACCGTCGCTGTACTGATCCGCGCAATGCACCCGCATGAGTTCGTCTTCGCGGCGCACGTCCGTGACCAGTCGGTGGATAATGTTGGCACCCTTTTTCTGTGCCAGTTCCAACAGGTAACCGTCAAAACTTTGCGCGTCCAGCGGTTCGGAGTTTCGAGGACCGTTGCCGCGGTAAATCGCGGCAATTCGCTTCTCCATCAGGGGCGTGGCAATTTCCACGTCACCGACGTCCATGTGCAGCGTATACGACTCGATGCCACGCTGGACGACGCAATCGGGCAGCCTGATTCCCTCGGTGGCCAGGCGCTGAACCAGCGATTCCGAGACGATGCCGCCGCAGTGATTACAGCCGGCGGGCCCCCGTTGGCAGAACTGCCGCGGTTCAAATATGTCGACGGCGACGTCGAGCGCCACGGCCTCTGCCATGTTGAGCAAGAAATAGCTGAACATCGAACCGGCGGGACCCGCGCCGATGACCGCGATTCTGGAGCCATCACGCAGCATCTTGGGCGGGCTATCGTGTCGCCTTCGTAACTGCGCACCCAGACGGTTCAGGTTTTCGGCGGTGGTCATCACATTTCCCATCCTGTACCTGCAGCGCCAGCCGCGAACCTGGCGCACTGGCGCTAACGCCAGCTTCGGAATTTGTGTTCACCGGGGAGTCTGTGGCCCGTGGCGCGGCACCTGAAACTCGCCGGTAAGCCTGTCGCCAGGCGGTTCTTACTCTGTCGTTTCTGCTACCTCTCTGCCTCGTATTTCGCCAGTCGATCGGTTAGGTCCCGAATTCGATGTGACATTGTCTTGACGATGCGGAAGGCCAGCGAAGGATCTTCGTGTATGCCTCCGAGGAAATTTTTCTTGTCGATAGTGAGAACGCGAGCCCTGCCGAGGGCACGCACGGTGGCCGTGCGAGTTTCTTGTTCAAACAGGGCCATCTCGCCAAAAAAGTCATTGGCCCCCATTTTGCGGAGTCTGAGTTCCCTGCCGCCAGCCTCGGCGATTGCCTCGACCTCGCCTTTTTGGATCACGAACATGCAGTCGCCCGATTCTCCCTGGCGGACGATCACTTCACCGTCTTTGTATTCTTTTCCCAGGCGGGCCATGCGGTGGACCTGTTTCAGCTACTGGGTCGAACGGTACATTTCATTATACAAGCGCCGCAGCCGTTTGTCAGATACAGGCAGCACTACTTCGCCTGACACGGGCGCCGTCCCGTTGTCAACTCCGGCGGCCGCACGCGCACGAATTCTTGACCGGCGGCAAACCGTCGATACATTCTGGCCTCTGAATTTCGGACAATGCAGTTGGAGCGAATTGCCGGCATTCAAACAGTTTGCGAACGTGCCGGTTGTTGCGTCTTCTGCCGCATCGTGGACGCGCGGCGGAAATCCTGTCCGCCGCGACCCCTCTCGCCTGCTAGTTGTCGACCCAAGGTGCGTTCTTGTCCTCGTAGATGACCTCTCCGCCGACCACGGTCATCAACACCTTGTTGTTGCCGAGTTCGGAATCCGGTCCTTCGAGCCAGTTGTTGAGAAGCACCGCAAAGTCCGCAAACTTGCCCGGCTCCAGCGAGCCCATATAGTCCTCGGCCAGCATCGACGCCGCATTCGAATACGTAAACATCTTCAGTGCAACCACCCGATCCACGGCCTCCTCCGGACTGCTCGTCCTGCCGGCCGCCGTCCGCGTCACCAGCGCCGGCATATGCCGGAACAGCAGATCCGGCGGGCCCGCACTGTGCGTCTCCGCCGCAACTCTCACGCCCGCATCGATCATGCTCTTGACCGGCGCCAGAAACTCGTAACCTTCCGGACCATAGAACGCATCAATTACCGGCGGTTCATCGGTCAGCGCCCGGAGAATCTGAAACGGCACGATAATGTTGTAACGCTTCAGTCCCGCAATGACGTCCGGCTGTTTGCCGACCATGGTGCCGTGGGCCATCAGCATGCGCATGTCACGGATTTCCTGTTCGGAGATCCTGCCCGTGGCGATCGCCTCTTCCACGTACTGAATGAACTGCCGCATGCCGTGGCTGCCCACCGCGTGCAGACCCGCAATCCGCCAGCCGGCCATCATCGCGTTGTGCATGCCGATGATTTCCGGCGTGCGGTTGGTCAGGAAATCGCAGCGTTCGCGT
>Ga0224497_10000405_pt1 | contig 30727 bp, 27 predicted proteins | sample SF_Jul11_sed_USG_4_FD_167970 | JGI IMG/M metagenome (GOLD analysis project Ga0224497, IMG submission 167970) | Sediment microbial communities from San Francisco Bay, California, United States - SF_Jul11_sed_USGS_13 | ecosystem: Environmental > Aquatic > Marine > Sediment | place: USA...
TCCTGCTTCGCTTTGGACGACAGATGCATTTCCACACCGTACAGAGGGTTGAAACCGAGCCGGTTCAGTATGAGTTGTTCGACAGTTATTGCCGCGAGCCAGGGTTCACTCTTGTCGAGCATCTCCAGCGGTATGTCCATGAGCGCCGCTGCGTCCTCGGCTTCGGCGTACAGGTCGGCGCCCATCAGATCGCGCAATGTGGTATCACCCTTCAGCACGCCGAGTTCGTTGACTTGCGCCTGCATCGCGGCCGCATCGACATCGTCCATATCGAGCTCCATGATAAGAGCTTCGGCGTCGGCATAGGCAGCATCGATGACGGGGGGCAGGGGATAATCGGTGGGCCGCAACAGGTGCACAGAGCCGAGCAGATAGATCCGATTTTGCGCACCCTCGATGATCCACAGCGTGACCGGATGCTCAGCCCACGCGGCGAATGGCATCAGCATCAACAAAATCGCCGCCCCGGCATTACGCATCATTGACCCAGACCAATTTGTTATCGAAGTGCCCGTCAGGATACAGGTAAAAGCGGCGATATGCCGGCGGCAGCTCATCGACGGCAAAGCACTCGCTGCCTCTTTCAAATTGTCGGCAGGTCGACGGTGTGGCGACCACCCTGATGCTGCCGTGATCGATACTGTAGTCCTGATGTACGTGACCGAAAGCCACGATACGCACATTGCCGTATGCCTCCAGCCGGCGGAGAAACGCTGCACCGTCCTCCAAACCCACGGTGTCGAGCCAGGTGCTGCCCATCGGCACCGGCGGATGGTGCAGGCAAACCATAATATGGGCCGCCGCTGTTTTACGGATAATCTTGTCAAGTCGCGCAAATTCCGGCCCGGTAATGCGGCCGCCGGCAAGTCCGTCGACACAACTGTCGATGTTGGCAATCAGCCAGTTGTGCGATTCGTATGCTGTTAAATAGTGAAACGGGGGTTTGGCCAGCACCTCCCGCATTTTTGCGCGAATGTCGTGATTGCCCGGGAGACAATAGACCGGCAGTCGGAGCCGCCCGAGCAGTTGGCGGAAATGCTCGTAGGCGCCGTCGCTGTCATCCTGAATCAGGTCACCCGTCATGAGCGCGACGTCGGCGCGCCAGTCGCCGGCCAGATAATTTTCCAGAACTGCCTTCAGCGAAGCATAGGTCACAATGCCGCGCAGGCTGCCTTCCTTGTCGGCGAACAGGTGTGGATCCGTCAGATGCAGGACCCGTAATGGCTCGGCGGATTGGGAGATTTGCCCTGACCTCTCGCCATATCAAAGGCTTATGCGATGATAGCGGCTTCGGGAGGCTCGGAGCAATCGATTGCGTCACGCACGGCTGCGCCCCCCGACGCGTCGCTGGCCCCGTAATCAGTAGCGATAGTGCTCGGGCTTGTAGGGACCGTCCTTTTCGACGCCAATATAATCGGCCTGTTCATCGCTCAACTCGGTCAGTCTGGCATCAATCCGGCCCAGATGCAGACGCGCGACTTTTTCATCCAGTTGCTTGGGCAGTACATAGACCCTGTTTTCATACTGGTCGCCGTTCTGCCACAGCTCGATTTGTGCGAGCACCTGATTCGTGAATGAGTTCGACATAACGAAGCTCGGATGACCCGTGCCGCAACCGAGATTCACGAGGCGCCCCTCTGCCAGCAAAATGATGCGTTTGCCGTCCGGAAAGATGACATGATCAACCTGCGGTTTTATGTTCTCCCACTCGTAGCGGCGCAGATACGCGACATCAATTTCATTATCGAAGTGTCCGATGTTGCAGATGATAGACTGATCCTTCATTCGCTCCATCTGCGGACCGGTTACAACGTGATAGTTACCGGTGGCTGTCACGATGATATCGGCCTGATCGCAAACTTCGTCCAGACGCACGACGCGATAGCCTTCCATTGCGGCCTGCAACGCGCAAATCGGATCCACTTCCGTAACCCAGACGGTTGCCCCCAATCCGCGCAGTGATTGCGCACAGCCTTTGCCTACGTCGCCATAGCCGCACACGACGGCAATCTTGCCCGCGATCATGACGTCGGTGGCGCGCTTGATGCCGTCGACGAGCGATTCGCGACAACCGTAGAGGTTGTCGAATTTGGATTTTGTGACGGAATCGTTGACGTTGAAAGCCGGACATTTGAGCGTACCCTCTTTCATCATGTCGTAGAGTCGCTTGACGCCGGTCGTGGTCTCCTCGGAGAGGCCGCGAACGTCCTTCATCAGATCCGGGTACTTGTCATGCATAACGAGCGTCAGGTCGCCGCCGTCATCGAGGATCATGTTCGGCGTCCAGCCGTCGGGGCCTTTGATTGTTTGCTCGACGCACCACCAGTATTCTTCTTCTGTCTCGCCTTTCCAGGCGAACACCGGTACACCCGAGGTCGCGATTGCGGCGGCCGCATGGTCTTGTGTCGAGAAAATATTGCACGATGACCAGCGGATATCCGCGCCGAGTGCTTTGAGCGTCTCGATCAATACAGCCGTCTGGATCGTCATGTGCAGACAGCCGGCGAGTCGCACTCCCTGCAACGGCAGTGAGTCCGCAAATTCCGAACGCAGCGCCATCAGGCCCGGCATTTCGGTCTCGGCGATCGCGATTTCTTTCTTACCCCAATCCGCGAGCGAAATGTCCGCTACTTTGTAATCCGGTTTCTGAATGGCAACGGGTTCGCTGCTCATGAGTCTCTCCTCGTGGTTGTCGGTCAGGCCGCCGCGGCACCGCTGAGCGCCTCGGCCTTATCGGTCTTTTCCCAGCTTACGTCAATATCTTCGCGGCCGAAATGACCGTAAGCCGCGGTCGGTTTGTAGATCGGTCGTACGAGGTCGAGCATCTGCAGGATGCCATACGGAGTCAGATCGAAGTTTTCCCGAATCAGTTCAGTAAGCCGGGCATCGGAAAGTTTGCCCGTGCCGAATGTGCGGACGCTGATGGACGTCGGTTCGGCAACACCGATGGCGTAGGACACCTGGATTTCACAACGGTTGGCGAGCCCCGCGGCGACGATGTTCTTGCAGACGTAGCGAGCGGCGTAGGCGGCCGAGCGATCGACCTTCGATGGATCCTTGCCCGAGAACGCGCCGCCACCGTGACGCGCAGCGCCTCCGTAAGTATCAACGATAATCTTGCGCCCCGTCAGGCCGCAATCGCCCATCGGCCCGCCGATTTCGAATCGCCCGGTTGGATTAATGTGAAATTTCGTCTTCTTGCTGACCCACTTCTCGGGCAGCACGGGCTTGATGATTTCCTCCATGACGCCCTCGCGCAGATGCGACAGCTTCACATCGGCATGATGCTGTGACGAAAGTACCACGGCGTCGATCGCGACAGGATGGTGGTCCTGGTAGACGAAGGTAACCTGGCTTTTCGCGTCCGGCCGGAGCCACGGTAACGTGCCGTTCTTGCGCACTTCGGCCTGGCGCGCGACCAGACGATGCGCATACGTAATGGGCGCAGGCATCAGCACGTCGGTCTCGTTCGTGGCGTAGCCAAACATAAGTCCCTGATCACCCGCGCCCTGCTTCTCGGCAGAGTCACGGTCGACGCCCTGCGCGATGTCCGGCGACTGCTTGCCGATCGCGTTCAGGACTGCACAGGAGTGACCGTCGAAGCCCATGTCAGAGTCGGTGTAGCCGACGCCGATAACCGTGCTGCGTACGATGTCCTCGAGATCGACCCAGGCTTTCGTGGAAATTTCGCCGGCAACGAGCACCATGCCGGTCTTGACCAGAGTTTCACAGGCGACACGCGCCGCCTTGTCCTCACTGAGAATGGCGTCGAGGACCGCGTCCGAAATCTGATCGGCAATCTTGTCCGGATGTCCCTCGGATACGGATTCCGAAGTGAACAAAAATGAATCACTCATGGGCTTAGAACTTTGTTATTCGTGATCAAATATTGTAACCCATCGTTCAACACAAGCACTATAAAAGGCGAAATCGATACAAATCGTGACGTTTGGGGCAAAATCTGCCCGGTTGCGCGAGCCCGCGGTCGCTCTTCGCTTGCGGGCTACTGACTAAACAGGGAAAATGCGCGCCTCGTAGAAAAACAATCCTTGCCAATTCACATAACGCCGCCGGGCCCCGACAAAAACAGCCGATGTCACAACAAGCTACCAGCGCCGGGCGGCCAGCCCGCCGGGAACTCGCGAATGCCATCCGCGCGTTGTCGATGGATGCGGTGCAGGCCGCCAATTCCGGGCATCCCGGTGCACCGATGGGCATGGCAGATATTGCCGAGGTCCTCTGGAACGACTATCTGAAACACAACCCGCAAAATCCCCGCTGGGCAAATCGCGACCGCTTCGTGTTGTCTAACGGCCACGGCTCGATGCTGCTCTACAGCCTGCTGCACCTGACCGGCTATGACCTGCCGATGACAGAGATCCGCAACTTTCGACAACTGGGTTCTCGCACGGCCGGTCATCCCGAGTACGATCCGGACCTCGCGATCGAGACGACGACGGGCCCGCTTGGGCAGGGTCTGTCGAACGCTGTCGGCATGGCGCTCGCTGAAAAAATACTCGCCGCCCAATTCAATCGGCCGGGTTTCGACGTCGTCAATCACAGGACCTGGGTATTTCTCGGCGACGGCTGCATGATGGAGGGCATTTCTCATGAGGCCTGTTCGCTCGCGGGCACGCTCAAGCTGGGCAAACTCATCGGCATTTACGATGACAACGATATTTCGATCGACGGCCACGTCGAGGGCTGGTTTACGGACGACACGGCCAAGCGATTCGAGGCTTACGGCTGGCAGGTCATAGCCAATGTGGACGGACACGACAGCAGGGAAATTGCCAAAGCGATCGATACGGCACTTGCGAACGACGAACGGCCGTCGCTGGTATGCTGCAAAACCCTAATAGGCTTCGGTGCACCGAACAAGCAGGGCACCGCCGCGACGCACGGCGCGCCGCTCGGTGCGAAGGAAGTGGCATTGGCGCGCAAGGAACTCGGCTGGGACGCGCCGGCTTTCGAGATTCCCGAACGGATCAGGGCGGCATGGGACGGACGCACCCGCGGCGCGGCCGAGGAGACGGCCTGGCGAACCAAGTTTGCCGAGTATGCGAGCGAACACCCGGACCTCGCCGCTGATTTCACGCGTCGCATGCAGGGGACCCTGCCCGCCAACTGGAGCGAATTGTCAACGAACGCAATTGCGGGAATCGATGCGGCCGGTGAAAACATGGCGACCCGCAAGGCGTCGCTCGTGGCGCTCAACGCATTCGCGCCGGTGCTTCCGGAACTCGCCGGCGGATCGGCCGATTTGACGGGATCCACCCTGACCAAACATGCGGGTTCGTCGGTCATCACGGGTGCCGACGCGTCGGGCAACTACGTCTATTTCGGCGTGCGCGAATTCGGTATGTCGGGGATCTGCAACGGGCTCGCGCTGCACGGCGGCGTGATTCCGTATTCGGGCACGTTCCTGACTTTCTCCGACTATGCGCGCAATGCGCTGCGCATGGCGGCATTGATGGGCATTCGGCAGATTTTCGTTTACACACACGATTCGATCGGGCTGGGCGAAGATGGTCCGACGCACCAACCCGTCGAACACACGGCATCGCTACGCATCATGCCCAACATGAGCGTCTGGCGGCCCTGCGATGCGGTTGAGACGGCGGTTGCCTGGCGTGCAGCCATCGAACGTCACGATGGCCCGACCAGTCTGGTGTTGACCCGCCAGAGTCTGCCGCATCAGACCCGAAGTGCAACGCAGATTGCTGCTATCGCTCGCGGCGGCTACGTGTTGCAGGACTGCAGCGGCATGCCCGACATCATTCTGATTGCGACCGGGTCCGAAGTTCCGCTCGCGGTCGAGGCAGCGTCGACATTGTCGGCCGATGGTGTCAAGGCACGCGTCGTGTCGATGCCGAGTACCGACGTCTTCGACAGCCAGGATGACGCCTACCGTGAACAGGTGCTGCCTGGCGATGTCACCGCGCGGGTCGTTATCGAGGCCGGAGTAGCGGACACCTGGTGGCGCCTGGCGGGTACGCGCGGGCGGGTGATCGGTCTCGATCGGTTTGGCGAGTCGGCACCCGCCAACGTACTCTTCGAGCACTTCGGCTTCTCCAAGGAACACGTCCTGGCAATTGCCCGGGATGTGCTCGAGCAAAACTGAACCAGACAATCACAGTCGGGCCGGGCCGTCCGGCCAAGCAAAAAATCGGGAGACAGACATGACCATCAAGGTTGGCATCAACGGTTACGGCCGCATCGGCCGCAATATGCTGCGTGCACTTTATGAGAGCGGCAAGCGCTCGGAGATCGAGATCGTCGCCGTCAACGACCTCGGCGATGCGAATACCAATGCGCATTTAACACGTCGCGATACCGCACACGGCCGTTTTCCGGGCACCGTCGCGGTCGACGGCGACAACATGATCGTCAATGGCGATCGTATCAGGGTACTCGCCGAGCGCGATCCCGCGAAACTGCCGTGGGGTGAACTTGGCGTGGAAATTGTCCTCGAATCAACGGGTCTTTTCCGCACCCGGGAGACCGCGGGCAAACACATAGCAGGCGGCGCGAAGAAGGTCATTCTGTCTGCGCCCGGCGGCAAGGATATCGACGCGACCATAGTCTACGGTGTCAATCACGACATACTGAAGTCCAGCGACACGATCATCTCGAACGCATCGTGCACGACCAACTGCCTCGCCCCGCTCGTGAAACCGCTGCACGAGAAAATCGGCGTCAGGCACGGCATCATGACGACGATTCATGCTTACACGAATGACCAGGTGCTTACTGATGTGTTCCACAAGGATCTGCGGCGAGCACGCTCGGCGACGATGTCGCAGATCCCGACGAAAACCGGCGCGGCGGCCGCCGTGGGCCTGGTACTGCCCGAACTCAACGGGCGCCTCGACGGCTTTTCGATGCGTGTGCCGACGATCAACGTCTCGGCTGTGGACCTGAGTTTCGTCGCCGAGCGCGAGACGAGCATCGACGAGATCAACGCTGTCATGAAAGAGGCAAGCGAGGGCAATCTCAAAGGAATCCTGGATTACAACGACGAGCCACTGGTATCGGTGGATTTCAATCATGATCCGGCTTCCTCAATCTACGACGCGGGTCTGACCAAGGTCATGCAGGGTACGCTCGTCAAAGTCTGTTCTTGGTATGACAACGAGTGGGGATTCTCGAATCGCATGCTGGATACGACGATCGCGTTTTATAACGCATAAATGCCACTGACCCCGACGCACCCGGATAACCACGCGATGTCCGTCGTACGAATGTCTGATGTCGATCTCGCCGGCAAGCGTGTCCTTATCCGCGAAGATCTCAACGTGCCGGTTGCGAACGGTGTCGTCACGAGCGATGCACGGATCCGCGCGGCATTGCCAACGATTCAGAGCGCGATTGACCGTGGCGCGGCCGTTCTGGTCATGTCGCATCTGGGCCGGCCAACCGAGGGCGAGCGTGATGCGAAATTCTCGTTGCGGCCCGTCGCCGATCACCTCGCGACGCTGCTCGACTGCGACGTGCCGCTGGTCGCAGACTGGATCGACGGCGTTGACGTCGTGCCGGGTCAGGTCCTTTTACTCGAGAATGTCCGTTTTCTCCGGGGCGAAAAAGCCTGCGAGGAAATGCTCGCACGGAAGATGGCTTCACTTTGCGATGTATTCGTCATGGATGCGTTTGGAACGGCGCACCGCGCCCAGGCAAGCACCTACGGTGTGGCCGAATATGCGCCCGTAGCCTGTGCCGGGCCGTTGCTCGCGACGGAACTGGACGCGCTCGCCAAAGCGTTGACCAATCCGGCGCGGCCACTCGTGGCGATCGTTGGCGGCTCAAAGGTATCAACGAAGCTGACAGTGCTCGACGCCCTCGCCGGGCTCGTCGACAGCCTGATCGTCGGCGGAGGCATCGCAAACACGTTTATCGCAGCAGCCGGACATAATGTCGGCAAATCGCTTTACGAGCCCGACATGCTCGATACGGCACGTGAGCTTGCAGATGACAAAGATCGTGCCGAGATCCCTGTGCCAACCGACGTTGTCGTCGCCGCCGACTTCAGCGCTGACGCGACACCGACGATCAAGGCCGTCGAAGCCGTGCTGGACGACGACATGATTCTCGATATCGGTCCGGATACGGCGCAGCGTTTCGCCCGCCTACTCGCTGATGCCGGCACGATTATCTGGAACGGCCCGGTCGGCGTGTTCGAATTCGACGCGTTCGGAGCGGGTACGCGAGCAATCGCCGAAGCCATTGCGGAAAGCGATGCGTTTTCAATTGCCGGCGGCGGAGACACGCTCGCGGCGATCGACAAATACGGTGTCGCGGATCGCATTTCGTATATTTCCACCGGCGGTGGCGCGTTTCTCGAGTTCGTCGAGGGCAAGACGCTGCCCGCCGTCGAAATCCTCGAGAAGCGGGGGAGCCAGCGGTAAGAGCGCGAGTACGTGACGCAAGCCAGGCTAGACTAGCTCTTCCGGCCAGGGTCCCGTGATCGCGACGGTCATCCCCGGGTACTGGATGTTGACGAACAGCGTAGCGCCGTCCGGCGCGAAGCAGACGCCGGCAAGCTCTGAATACGAATACGGGTTGAAGGCTACCGGGTATTGGCTGCCGTCGGGGCGAATACCGACAAGACCGCAATGACCTACGCGGTCCTCGCAAACGAGCAGGTCGCCCCAGGGTGCGATCGTGATGTTGTCGGCATTTTGCAGCAACGAGTCATCGTCGGCTTCCGCAATCAGGGTAAGCTTTCCGGGCGCCTCGGCTTCACGCGATGTGCCTTCGTATTCACTGGGTCGATACGCGAATACCTGGCCAAGTCTTGCACGGCCGCCGATCGTGCATGTGAATACCAGGTCGTCGTCGGCCGCGCACAGTCCTTCGCCACGGGCAAACATGGTGGCGCCGAGCTCGGCGCCGCGCAGGCGCAGGTCGTCTTCTTCCGGGTCGACGTCGTGGAGATCGATCCAGCGCGTCGCCAGCGCCTCGCCGACCGGCACGTCGCCGCGCTTGCCCCAGTTATGGGTCATTACCGATGCCGCGTCCTCGATCGCCAGTGCCTGCAGGCGACCGCCTGCAGGCAGCTTGCCCGGCACATTGGGAATGTAACGATAAAACAGACTGTACTGCTGATCTTCAGTCATGTAGACGATGCCGCTTGCCGCGTGGACGGCGCAGGCTTCGTGTTCGAACCTGCCCATTGCCTTGATGGGTCGCGCCTCGACGAGACCGGTCGCACCGGCGGGGACTTCGAACACATAGCCATGCGGTTGTTCGCGGGTGACCAAACGGAAAGCCATGAGGCGCGTACCGGGTACCTCGAAGCATTCCTCGCAGGACAGCCAGCTGCCCCACGGCGTCGGTCCACCAGCACAGTTGTATTCAGTGCCGGCAAGACTCAGGTGCTGACGCTCGGTCACGCCCGTTTGCGGGTTGTAGACCGTCGTCGTCGTGCCGCCCGCACCGGGCGTTCTGTCCCCGCCGCGGTCGTAGAATTTGCGAGTGATTTCCTCCGGAAGTTTATCGAAAGCGTCGCCAAACGCACTTTGCCGGCCGGCGGGAGGGGCCAGTTCGTGGTTACAGATGAGGATCACACGCCCGTCATGGCCGGCGAAGGCGGCCATGCCGTCATGCGCTCCGGGCACGCTGAGCCCATCGCTCATAAGGTCGCCCGCTCGCGATACGATCCGATAGCTGAAGCCGTCGGGAAGATCGAGGATGCGGTCCGGGTCGTCGCGCAAGCCTGTTCCGGGTAATCTGTTTGTCGTGCCGGCACCAGACACGGTGGGGACGGCCGCGGCGGCCGCAAGGCACTGCAGGAAACGACGTCGATTCAGCATGGAACTCGATCAGGGTAAAATCGATACCAGCATAGCGAGTGTTTGTGACAAGTCAAAGTCGCGGGTCCGTAGCGTCAGCACCGGTCGCGACGCCGTTATGCAATAATCGCCGCCATGCTCAGACGAACCAAGATTGTCGCGACCCTGGGCCCGGCGTCCGATCAGCCCGAGACTCTGCGCCAGATGATCGATGCCGGACTCGATGTCGCCCGGCTCAATTTTTCTCACGGCGATGCCGACGAACACCGTAAGCGCGCGCGTGCGCTGCGGTCGGCCGCAAAAGCCAGTGGCCGAGAGGTTGGGCTGCTCGGCGACCTCCAGGGCCCGAAAATCCGCGTCAAGCGTTTCAAGAAGGGCAGCACGATGCTGGCTGACGGCGCCGGGTTTTTCCTCGACAGCTCGCTGGGCTTGGAGGAAGGCAGCCGGCATGGCGTGGGTGTCGCACTCGATACTCTTCACGAAGACGTTGTGCCCGGCGATATCCTGCTCTTGAACGATGGCATGATCACGCTCGAGGTCGATCGCATCGAAGGTACCCGAATCCACACGACAGTCATCAGCGGCGGAATCCTGTCGGACCACAAGGGCATTAACAAGAAAGGCGGCGGGCTGTCGGCGCCGGCGCTCACGGACATCGACCGGCAAAACATCATTCTCGCGGCTGAACTCAACATGGATTTCCTGGCAGTGTCGTTCGTGCGCAGCTGCAAGGAAGTTCTCGAAGCGCGCGAGCTATTCGAAGAGGCGGGCGGCCGGGGGCTGATCGTAGCCAAGATCGAGCGCGCCGAGGCCGTCGAGAATATCGACGAAATAATCGATGCGGCGGATGTGATCATGGTCGCACGTGGTGACCTCGGTGTTGAGATGGGTTACTCAAAGCTCACCGGTATTCAAAAGACACTGATTCGCAAGACCCGCAAGCGAAGCAAAATCGTAGTTACCGCGACGCAGATGATGGAGTCGATGATCCGGCATCCGATTCCGACGCGTGCCGAGGTCTCGGACGTGTCGAATGCCGTCATGGACGGAACGGATGCGGTAATGCTCTCCGGTGAGACGGCGGTCGGCAAGTACCCGGTAAAAGCGATACAGGCGATGGCGGAAGTCTGTCTCGGTGCCGAGTCGTTTCCACTTCCCGAGGGACGCACCCGGCACCGCCTCGGAGACTATTTCGAGCGCGTCGACGAAGCGATCGCAATGGCGGTCATGTACACGGCAAATCATCTCTCGGTCTCGGCGATCATCGCCCTGACCGAATCGGGATCGACTTCACTTTGGATGTCACGGATACGTTCGGACATACCGATTTACGCATTCACGCCGCACCTCGCGACGCGTCGGCGGGTGACGTTATACCGGGGCGTTTTTCCGATCGCATTTGATGTGAAGCAGGCCGATCAGAAGCGACTGTACGCTGACATTTTCGACACACTGCTGTCGCGCAAACTCGTTGAAATCGACGATCTCGTCATTTTTACCAAGGGCGATACCGAGGGGGTATCCGGACAGACAAACGCGATGAAGATCCTGACGGTTAAAGCGATCCAGGAACCTTTGTGAAATAATTGTTCAGAGGTTCACGAATCTTGAAGCGCTGGATAACCCGTCTTCTGGCGGGCTTGTTGGTTATCGTTTTCGCCGTGGTCATTTACGCGTGGCACATCGTGCGCGCGAGCCTGCCACAGCTCGACGGCGAAATTGTGCTTGCGGGGATCAGCGGATCAATAACGATAGAACGCGATGGCGCCGGGTTTCCGACGATCACGGCAACTGATCGCGGAGACGCCGCGTTCGCGACCGGTTTCGCGCACGGCCAGGACCGCTTCTTCCAGATGGATTTGATGCGCCGTCAGGCGGCCGGCGAAATGTCAGAAATCATCGGTGCTGCGGCCATTGCTGCCGACAAGAGGAACCGGTTTCACCGTTTCCGCGGCCGCGCGCAGGGGGTGATCAACACGTTGCCCGCGGCAGACAGGCAGCTGCTTGATCGCTACACGAGCGGCGTCAACGCGGGTCTCGACAGCCTCGGCCAGAAGCCGTTCGAATATTTCCTGCTGTCGGTCGAACCCGAATCCTGGAAGGCGGAGGATTCTGTGCTTGTCGTGTTCGCGATGTTCCTGCAGCTCAACGATGCGCGTGCGGCCCGGGATATCCGGCGCGGACTCGTGGCACGAGTCCTGCCGGATGAGGTTTATGCATGGCTATACCCGCAAGGCACACCCTGGGATGCGCCGCTAATGGGCAATCCGCGTCCGGTCGCGGCGGCGCCGTCCGCCAACGTTTTTTCCATTCGCGATGTTCTGGACGATGCACCCCCGGCAAACGAGCGTGGCAAGAATCCTATGGCCGGCAGCAACAACTGGGCGGTCAGCGGCTCGTTGACGGGTTCGGGAAGAGCGATCGTCGCGAACGACATGCACCTCGGCCTGTCGGCGCCAAACATCTACTATCGTGCGCGAGTCGTTGTCAGTGGCCGAAGTCGCCGAGATGTCACGGGAGTGACGCTTCCTGGAACGCCATTTGTCGTCGCGGGCAGCAACGGAAATGTCGCCTGGGGTTACACGAACAGTTACGGTGACTGGAGTGATGCGGTGCTTGTGAAGCCAGGATCCAAAGCCGGCACCTATGAGTCGCCCGAAGGCGAACAGCCGTTTGTCGAGTATCGCGAAGTTATCCAGGTCAAACATGGCGAACCGGCAGAGCTGTTGATTCGTGAAACCACTTGGGGCCCGATCGTCGACGACGTCGACTATCCGGACGGCGAGATCGCCGTCAGCTGGACCGCGCATCGGAGTGATGCCGTCAATCTGCGATTGCTGGAACTCGAAACGGCCAGCTCGGTCACCGCGGCCCTTGATATCGCCAATACGATGGGCATCCCGCCACAGAATTTCGTCACCGGCGATGCCGCTGGCAACATCGGCTGGACTATCGCCGGCAAAATTCCGGCAAAGACCGATTTCAACGCAATGCTGCCCGCCGACTGGAGCAAAGTGCACGGCTGGCAGGGGTGGCTCGATGCGGATCAATACCCGCGTCTTGTCAATCCCGACGGCGGTCGGATCTGGACCGCCAATGCCCGAGCGGCAGACGGTCGCGCGCTCGAAATCATCGGCGATGGTGGCTACGACCTCGGCGCGCGCGCGCGGCAGATCCGCGACGGCTTATTTGCCAAAGACCGCTTCACACCGGCGGACATGCTTGCGATTCAGTACGATGACCGCGCGCTGTTCCTGGAGCGCTGGCGTCTGATGCTTCTCGAGCTGCTGGACGCCGAAACGATCGCGGGGCAGGCCTACCTTATCGAATACCGCGATCTGGTAGCGAAATGGATACCGCGTGCGGCACCGGAGTCCGTCGGCTATCGACTTGTTCGTGCCTTTCGCCTGGAAGTTCAGACACGTGTTTTTCATGGCCTTATGGCCAGCGTGCGTGCCGCCTATGGCCGCGACGTCGAATTGCGCCTGAGCAACCAGTTCGAGGCGCCGCTGTGGACACTTGTCACCGAGCGTCCCGAACATCTGCTGCCGGGCAACTATACGAGCTGGCGTGAGCTGTTGCTGGCCTCGGTGCGCGAGAATATCCGCTATTTCCAGGCGAATTTCGAAGGGCCGCTGGCCGAGCGGGCCTGGGGCGAGCGCAATACGGCGCGGATTCAGCATCCGCTGAGTCGCGCGCTGCCGTGGCTCGCTACATGGCTCGATATGCCCCCGGATCCGCTGAACGGCGACATGGATCTGCCGAAGGCCCAGGGTCCGAATTTCGGTGCGTCAGAGCGCTTTGCGGTGGCTCCGGGCGACGAGGCAAACGGCGTCATGCACATGCCGACGGGCCAAAGTGGGCATCCGCTGTCGGATTTTTACCGCAGCGGCCATGAGGACTGGCTGCGCGGACGCCCGAGCCCGTTCTTGCCCGCAGAAACCCGGTATCGGCTGACTCTCGTTCCGAGCGAATGAATTGGCATTCGGCAGGGGGCGGCAGATTTCGTCAAATGATGCCGTCGACTGCTGCTGATCCTTGTACCGTTCGGGTCAGGCGGTAATATGGACGCTGAATCGCAACAACCGGACGATTAAATGGCAGGCAAGCGCTTCACGGGTACGAGCACGTATGTCGCGACGGACGACCTCATGATGGCCGTCAACGCGGCTGTCACGCTCGAACGGCCGATTCTCGTCAAAGGCGAGCCCGGTACGGGCAAGACGCAGCTCGCGATCGAAGTCGCGCAGGCGCTCGGGAAACCGCTGTACGAATGGCACATCAAGTCGACGACCAAGGCACAGCAAGGACTCTACGAATACGATGCGGTGGCTCGCCTGCGCGATTCCCAGCTAGGCGACGAGCGCGTGCACCATATTGGCAACTACATCGTGCGCGGCAAGCTCTGGGACGCTTTCGAATCCAGAGAGCAACCCGTTCTTCTCATCGACGAGGTCGACAAAGCCGATATCGAGTTTCCGAATGATTTGTTGCGGGAACTCGATCGAATGGAATTTTTCGTTTACGAAACAAAACAGCTAGTCAAAGCAGTGCATCGCCCGATTATCGTTATAACCAGTAACAACGAGAAAGAGCTGCCCGATGCATTCTTGCGGCGCTGCTTTTTTCATTACATCAAGTTCCCCGACAAGCAGACGATGCAACGAATCATCGACGTGCATTTTCCGGGCCTCAAAAAGAGCCTGCTGACCGAAGCGCTTAACGCGTTCTATAAAGTGCGCGACGTGCCGGGTCTGAAGAAGAAGCCGTCTACCTCCGAGCTGCTGGACTGGATCAAGCTATTGCTGGCCGAGGACATTCCGCCCGAGGCACTGCGCGCCGAAAATTCCCGCAAAGCGATCCCGCCGTTGTACGGTGCGTTGCTCAAGAACGAGCAGGATGTGCATCTGTTCGAGCAGCTGGTTTTTCTCGATCGGCGCTCTGGCCAGCAGTAATTCAGGATGTTGATTCCGTTCTTTTCACTGCTTCGCGATGGCGGCATGAAGACGTCGATCACAGAGCATCTGACATTGCTCGAGGCGATGAAGAAGGGCCTTGCCGGCCAAAGCGTCGACGATTTTTATTACCTGTCTCGTGCTTGCCTGGTCAAGGATGAATCGCAGCTCGATCGCTTCGACCGGATATTCGCGGCCTACTTCAAGGGTGTGGAGGACTCACTGGCCGACCTGTTCACCGAGCTTCCCGAGGAGTGGTTACGGCGGCAGGCCGAACTCATGTTGTCCGACGAAGAGCGCGCGAAAATCGAATCCCTCGGCGGATTCGACGAGCTCATGCAGGCATTGCGTGAACGACTCGAGGAACAGCGTGAGCGCCACGAGGGTGGCAGCAAATGGATCGGCACGGCGGGTACATCCCCGTTCGGGGCTTATGGCTACAATCCCGAAGGCGTGCGTATTGGCCAGAAAGGGTCAGGCAATCGTCGCGCGGTCAAAGTGTGGGATCGGCGTGAGTATCGCAACCTTGACGACTCGGTAGAACTCGGCACGCGCAATATCAAAGTCGCGCTGCGGCGCCTGCGGAAATTTGCGCGTGAAGGCGCAGCGGACCAGCTCGATCTCGAGGATACGATCGACAAGACGGCGCGCAACGCCGGATTTCTCGACATTCGCATGGTTCCCGAGCGCCACAACGCCATAAAAGTGCTGCTGTGTCTGGATATCGGTGGATCGATGGACGATCACGTGCGGGTCTGCGAAGAAGTGTTTTCCGCCGCGCGCAGCGAATTCAAGCACCTCGAGTATTTCTACTTCCACAATTTCGTTTACGAGTCATTATGGAAAGATAATCGTCGTCGCCATTCGGAGCGCCTGCCAACGCTCGACATTACCCACAAGTATGGTGCCGACTACAAGCTGATATTCGTCGGCGACGCGACGATGAGCCCGTATGAGATCGTTTATCCTGGCGGCAGCGTGGAGCACTGGAACGATGAGCCGGGCTCTGTCTGGATCAGGAGACTGCTCAATACGTACCATAATGCGATCTGGCTGAATCCCGAGCCGGTAGGGCGCTGGGATTACACGCCGTCGATTAAGCTGACGCGCGAGTTAATGGAAGACCGCATGTTTCCGCTGACGATTGCCGGGCTCGACGACGGCATCAAGGCACTGCATTAGCTCCGCAAAAAGCTGAATTGCGGGAGCCGGTGGCCGGAGCGACCCGTGGCCTCATGGTTGTTCTGTCGCGCTGAGTATTTCGAGATCTGCAATTACTTCAGCAGAATGGGTCTCTGGAGTGACCGTCTCATAATGTTTGGCCAGCCGGCCCTGCGGATCGATCAGGAAAGTCTGTCGTTTGGCAATGGTCATGCCGCGCCTTTGCGTTTTCACGCCATAGGCGTCGGCCGCAATTCCGTCGACATCCGCGAGCAGCGGAAACGGCAGGCTATAATTCTCAGCGAACCTCTGGTGCGAATCGACGTCATCCATGCTGACGCCGAGAATCTGCGCGTTCAGGCGTTTAAACGCGAAAATATTGTCGCGAAACTCGCAGGCTTCGGTCGTACAGCCGGGCGTCTCATCCTTGGGATAGAAATACAGCACGACCCACTGATCACGATAGTCCTCCAGTGAGTGCAGCTGACCATCCTGATCGGGCAGCTCGAACTCGGGGGTCGCATCGCCGACGACAATAGTCTCGGATGCCAGGCTCAAGCTGCCGGACGCCAGCACCGCGAACACGGAAAGAGTAGTCATCATCTTGCGCTTCATCTGCGTATGTCCTTGATCCTGGGAGCTTTGAAAACCGAAGTGCCTCACGGTTTAGTGCCATCACGACACACTATAATACGATTAACGCTCCCGCGAGCAAAATTTGGCCATAAATGCCCTGATGAATCATCTTGACAAGCAGCGGCTGAAAGCCGGCCTGGTTCTGCCCGGAGGAGGAGCTCGCGGGGCGTTTCAGGTAGGGGTTCTGAAGGCGATTGCCGAGCTTCTGCCACGGGGTAGCGTCAATCCCTTCTCGGTTCTCAGCGGAACCTCGGCAGGAGCCGTCAATTCCATCGTGCTGGCGAGCAAAGCGCGGCGATTCGGCGTCGCCGTCACCGAACTCGAGCGCGTATGGGGTCATTTTCGATGCCATGATGTTTATCGCACCGATCATCTGACGATGCTCAAGAGCAGCCTGCACTGGATGGCCGCAATCGTCCTGGGCGGTTTTCTGGTCGGCATGCCGAAGTCGCTGCTCGATAATTCTCCGCTGCGCGCGCTCCTGAGCCGGAACGTCCGATTTCCGAGGATTCAGGATTCGATTGACAGAGGTTATCTCGACGCGGTTGCGGTCACGGCGGCGGGGTACGGAAGCGCTCGTTCGACATCGTTTTTTCAGGCCGCCGCGGGGCAGGTCGGATGGTCGCGAACCCGACGAATCGGCATTCGAAGCGAGCTGCATCTCGATCACGTCATGGCGAGCATCGCCGTGCCGATGATTTTTCCACCGGTCCGAATCGGCGGTGAGTTCTTCGGCGACGGTGAGATGCGCCAGGCAACGCCGCTGAGCGCGGCAATTCATCTCGGCGCCGACCGAATTCTCGTCATCGGTATTCGCGATGAAACTGCCGACCAGGCGCCGGAACCGTCCGTGCCTGATTCGGCGCCGAATTTTGCGCAGATTGCAGGCTACATGCTCGATACGTTGTTCATGGACGGTCTGTACTCGGATCTCGAGAGAATGACCCGCATAAACCAGTTGATTGATTCGGTAAGGCCCGAACATCGCACGGGTTCACTTGCACGGATGCGGCCGATCGACACGATGTTGATCGTGCCGAGCAAAGACCTGCGTGATATTGCACACCGGCACCGCCGTGAACTGCCATTTGCTATTCGTGCGCTGCTGCACGGAGTGGGTGGCAGGAACTCGAGTGAGAATCGTCTCCTGAGTTTTCTGTTGTTCGAGCAAGCATACACTCGAGAACTCATCGATCTCGGCTATTACGACGCAATGAAAGTCAAGGACAAGCTGCATGATTTCGTCACGGGCGCCGACGTGCCGCGTTTATTTGCGCCGAGCTGGATCCGGCGCGATCTCAGTGTGTTGCACCGGGGCTGAAGCAGCAGGTTGCGCTTTCGTAAGTTGCGAGCGCTACATAAGCACTGCCGCGCCGAGACCGAGAAATACGCCGTAGCCCACGACATCGGTAATGGTCGTCAGGACAACGCCGCCCGCAAGCGCCGGATCAATGTGCATGCGTTTCATTAGCATCGGAATCGTGAAACCCGCGAGCGCGGCGATAATCAGATTGATTATCATCGCCCCGGCAATGACACCACCGATTCTCCAGTCGCCAAACCACAGGAATGTGAATGTTGCCACCACGACCGACCATCCCAGTCCATTGAGCATGCCGACGAGCAGTTCCTTTCTGAATATTCTGTGCGCATTGGTGCGATCAATCTGCCCAAGCGCGATCGCGCGCGTAATGATTGTCAACGATTGAATACCGGCGACACCGCCCATGCTCGGCACAACCGGCATCAGCACTGCGAGTAGTACGATCTTGTCAACGGTCGTCTGAAAAATATCGACGACCGCCGCTGCGAGGAATGCCGTGCAAAGATTGATACCCAGCCACAGTGCCCGACGAGTCGTGCTTCTAACGACAGGCGCGAACATGTCATCTTCTTCGTCAAGACCCGCGGCGCTCATCAGCGAATGTTCGGCCTCGTCGCGAATAACGTCGACGACGTCGTCAATCGTTATACGGCCAACGACGCGATAGTCATCGTCAACCACGGGCGCCGAGAGAAGGTCACGTTGTTCGAATTCCCATACGACCTGAGCAGATGGCGTATGTGCGGGAATCGGCAGCACGTCCGTTGACATTACGCTGGATACAGAATCATCCGGATCGTGCGTGAACAGGCGCGAAAGTATCAAAGACCCTACATATTCATTATTGCGATTGACTACATAGATCGAGTCCGTACCGTCAGGAATATTGCCCTGGGCGCGCAGGTACCGGACGACCACCTCGAGCGTGACGTCGGGACGCACGGTCACGATGTCGACATTCATCAGGCCGCCGGCGCTGTCCTCGTCATAGGCGAGTACCTGACGTAATCGTTGTTCGTCCTGATCATCGAGCGACTGCAATACCTGGCGTGTTACGGTCTCGGGTAAATCTGCCAGCAGATCGGCGAGGTCGTCGAGTTCCATGCCTGCAGTCGCGGCAATCAGCTGGTCGGTTTGCATGCCTTTGATCAGGCCGTCGCGAACTTCTTCGGCTACTTCGACAAGGACGTCGCCCTCGTCTTCGGGGTCGACCATGTCCCAGAGCAGGGTACGTTCTCGTAGCGGCACCGATTCGAGCAGGCGTGCGACTTCGGCGGGATGCAAACCGTGCATCATCAGCCGCGCAGAGCGCATGCGGCCACCCTCAAGCCGCTCACGCAGGAGCTGCAGATTGGCCTGGGTATACTCTCTTGCTTCCATGGATTTGGTGACCGGAATGTACGATAGTGCCTGAATTTGCGAGGCTTCAGGCTAGCGAACCACTGATAACTGATCAGCGGTTCCGAGGGCGGAGTGTAACCGTCCTAAGGCGGTGGCGCATTAACAATGCGATCAGGAATTCAGCGGTAATTTGCGGAGTTCATTATGACGTGTCAAGACCGGATCGTGCGATTTACGCAATGCAGCGGCGAGTTTCTCGGTCATATACACGGACCGGTGCTGTCCGCCCGTGCAGCCAAGAGCCACTGTAAGGTAGCCTCGTTTCCGATTGTCGTATTCCGGAATCCAGTGCTTGAGAAATCTTAATATGTCGCGATACATGCTGACGAAAGCCGTTTGGGCATCGAGAAATCTAATCACATCAGCGTCGAGCCCGGTCAGACCGCGAAGTTCGCTGGTCCAGTAAGGGTTCGGCAAACAGCGAAGGTCAAAAACGAAGTCCGCGTCGGCCGGAATGCCGTTCTTGAATCCGAAGGACTCGATGAGTACGGACAGCGATCTTATTTTGCGTCGGTCGACGCGTTCATGTATCGCATCGGCGAGTTCATATACGCTGGTGCGCGTTGTGTCGATAACAAGATCAGCCGAATTGATCACCTGTGACAAGATTTCACGCTCGCGAGCAATTGCCGCGCGCAACGCCGTACCACCATGGGCGAGCGGGTGCCGCCGCCGTGTTTCGCTGAAGCGCTTTAGCAGTACATCGTCGCTTGCCTGCAGGAACAACACTTCGGCATGCACCTCTTGCTCGCGCAGATCAGCGATGAGTTTGGGTAATGTCTCGAGTTCCTCGGGACGATTCCGAGCGTCGATCCCGATCGCCAGTTGACGGGTCGGATCTTCGGCACCCGTCGTGAGTTCTTCGACGACCGCTTTCAAGAGAGCCGCAGGCAAGTGGTCGATACAGTAGTAGCCGAGATCCTCGAGCACGTGCAGCGCCACCGACTTGCCCGATCCGGACAGGCCGCTGACAATTATCAGGCGCAACTCCTCAGCCATTAAGCCCTCCGGCCCGGAACGGAGCCCGATTCAGGCGCCTCGCACAGTTTGCGGGGTTGCAGTCTCGGCCGGCGACGGCTTGTTGAGCAATGCATTGAACAGTTCGCTGCTCGTCTTTGCCGCCCGTAATCGCTCGCGCAACTCCCGGTCGCTGAGCAGTTCGGCAATCATTGACACGTCGGCGTGCTGCTTCTCATCGATCTCCGCTGGTACCATAAGTCCGAATACGAGATCGACCGGTTCATCATCGGCCGCATCAAAATCGACGGGGTCGCTGAGCTTGATTAGAGCGGCCGAATTTCCCTCGAGACCTTCGACGCGGCAATGTGGAAAGGCGACGCCCTCATCGAGACTGGTGCAACCGAGTCGTTCGCGTTCGATCAGACGATTGAAAATGTCCTCGTTTGGGATATCCGGATAGGACCTGACGAGTAGTTCGCTCAATATTTCGAGACAGTGTTTCTTACTGCGCGCGTGTGCGTTGCACAGCACGTTGTCAGGATTGATGATTTCTTCGAGCGACATTATCTGGCTAAGTTAAGAGCTTGTGTATCGCCCGCGCGGCACGATGGCCGCACGGGCTAGATGCAGGATTAGACGAATTTTCTCTTCTGTGAATCTCTTGCGCGGTGATCCACAAGTTTTTCCTTGTACTTTCGAACCCGACGGTCGAGTTTATCTACCAGGCTGTCGATAGCGGCGTACATATCTTCCTCGGTGGAATCTGCATAGATCGTACCACCATTCACGTTAATCGTTGCTTCTGCCTTGTGCCGAAGCTTCTCGACAGTGAGGATGCAGTTGACGTTTGACACAAGGTCAAAATGACGTCCGATTTTTTCTATTTTTGACTCTACATATCCTCTTAGAGATTTGGTTACTTCAACGTGATGGCCTGAAACGTTCAATTGCATGTTTATCTCCCTTACTTGCTCCATGCGTGACAAACTGATCCGCATTGTCCCCGCCGCAGTATGTGGACCGAGTTCGAAACATTTTCGTTGAATTCAAAATATCACTGGTTGGCGTCTCCTTGTGTTGTGTTAGATACGTATATGGCTATCGCTTAGGCAGGTCTTTTTCTGCGTTCACTGGACGACGCGATATTCATAGACTCACGGTACTTTGCCACTGTCCGCCGGGCAACCGAGATACCCTCGTCGGCTAGCAGATTGGTGATTTTGCTGTCACTCAGCGGTTTGGCCGGATTCTCGGCACCAATCAGCTTACGGATTTTTGCGCGCACGGAAGTCGAGGACTGCTCCTCGCCGCCGGCGGACGCCAAGTGACTTGAAAAAAAGTATTTGAATTCGAAAACCCCGCGCGGCGTATGCATGTACTTGTTGGTCGTGACTCGCGAGATTGTCGACTCATGCATACCGATCTCCTCGGCAACGTCCCGCAGCACCATCGGCTTCATCGCCTCATCGCCGTGCTCGAGAAACTCTGTTTGCCGTGAGACGATGCATGTTGCGACTTTCAGCACCGTTTCGTTTCGAATCTCGAGGCTACGAATCAACCAACGTGCCTCCTGCAGTTGAGTGCGTAACACCGCGTGATCGCCACTGCCGCGCAACAGTCGAGCGTATTGCTGATTGACCGAGAGTCTCGGGACGCCCGTCGCACTGATCTCGACCTGCCAACGATTGTCAATCTTGCGTACGAACACATCGGGCACGACATATTCCGTAGCTGCCGGACTGACCGCAAGACCGGGTTTTGGGTTGCAGCCTTTGACCAGAGCAAGCGCAGTATGCAAATCCTCGTCCGAAGTTCTGAGGCTGCGTCGCATTTCGCCATAGTCACGGCTGGCAACAAGATCCAGGTGATCTGCGGCAATATCAATCGCGAGCTGCAATCCCGGGGTTGCCACATCGAGTTGCTTGAGCTGCAGGATTATGCATTCGGAAAGCGAGCGGGCACCAATGCCGACAGGATCGAGACGCTGAACCTTGACGAGCGTCTTCTCGACTTCCTCCGTCCGGACATTCATCTCCAGGTCCATGCTGGCCAGAATTTCCCCGACGTCGACTGTCAGGTAGCCGTCATCATTGATCGAATCGACGATCGCCTCGCCAATGATGACTTCACGCGGCGTGAAGTGCTCCATTTCGAGTTGCCAGAGAAGGTGTTCGCGAAGGGACTGCCCGGACTCGTCCGCAAATTCATTGATCGGGCGTCCTTCACCCGCCCAGCCGCCATCCAGGATGCGTTCAGCCGAGCGCGCAGCCCAGCTTTCCTCGGCGCGGATCGCCTCGACTTCAGCGGTAGTTTCTGAGCTCGTTTGTGGGACGTCGGGAAGATCCTCCATTTCGAGCATGATATTTTCTTCCAGCGCGTCCTGGATCTGCGCGTTCAAATCCAGGACCGGTAGCTGCAGCAGGCGGATGGCCTGCTGCAGCTGCGGCGTCATTGTCAGCGTTTGACCGAGTTTGAGCTGCAGAGACGGTTTCAACATGAAACTAAGAGCCTTTCACTACCGTCTTGATCGTCTGTGTGCAGAATTGAACGAATCGAACGGCCCGATTCGGGAAGTGTCGTCATTGTATGCTCAGTGTGCCTCAGAGTTTGAACTCCTGTCCCAGATACACTTCTCGAACATGGTGATTCTGCAGAATCTCCTCGGGTGAGCCGGATGCGATCAGACTCCCATCACTGAGTATATAGGCTCTGCCGCAAATTCCGAGGGTTTCTCGGACATTATGGTCAGTAATCAACACACCGATATCTCGTTCACACAAGTGCCTGATTATTCGCTGGATATCGAGCACTGATATCGGATCGACGCCGGCAAACGGCTCGTCGAGCAGCACAAACAACGGATTTGCGGCCAGCGCGCGGGCGATTTCGACACGGCGCCGCTCACCACCCGACAGGCTGATGCCCAGACTCGAACGAACGTGCCCGACATGCAGCTCATCGAGCAGATTTTCGAGTTCTTCCTCGCGACCGGCGCGGTCGAGATCATCGCGATACTCGAGTATTGCGAGAATGTTTTGTTCGACTGTCAGCTTTCGAAAAATCGATGCTTCCTGCGGCAGGTAGCCCAGACCGAGTCTGGCGCGGCGGTGCATCGGCTGTGCCGTCAGGTCCTGACCGTCGAGGAGGATCTTGCCGTGTTCCGCCGAAATCAGGCCGGCGATCATATAAAACGCTGTGGTTTTGCCCGCGCCGTTCGGCCCGAGCAGACCCACGACCTCACCACTCGTAATTTCGATGGACAGATCTTTGACGACTTTGCGAAGTTTGTAACTCTTGGAGATATCCTGAACACTGAGGATACTCATAAACTTGGGTCCTCGCTGTCAGGTGTCGCATCCTCGGTGTTCGACTCGATGCCAGATTCAGATTCGACTTCGTTTGCGTCATTGGAAAGGTCTTCCGTCGGCGTGTATATTATCTTGACTTTTTCGTCACCCTCACCGGACGACATCGCGTTTACACGCCTTTCCTTGATGTTGTATACGAGAGTATTCGAGGAGATCTGGTTGCCCGCTTCGGTAATCTTTGCATTCTCCGAAAATTCGATAATGCCCTGGCGGAGGTCATACTCGAGTTTGCCCGCCTCCGCATAAGTAACCTCGTTGCCATCGAGGCGCTTCAGCTCGAATGTCGCAGGGTTTCCTTCGATTGTCGCAATTGTCAGCAAGTGATCGGTAAACTGCAGCGCCGCCGAATCACATTCGATATGCCCGTTTTCGATGTCGATGATGACGTTGCCGCTGAAATGCCACACGCTGTCCTTAAAATCGAGCTTGCTGGCGCGACCTTCGTCAGCTTCGACACCGATCGTGCCTTGCGATAATCGCAACCCGCGAAACATCAGCATCGAGTTCTTGCCATCGTAATTCGTCGAATCTGCATCCAGCGATATTGGTAGCCGCAGATTCAGATCCTGCGAGTGGCCGTTGGCAGAGGCCAGCAGCAGCAACAGAGGTATGAGCGTACGGGCAGTCATCATGTGTGTGCGATTTTTCAGTCAGGGTACGAATTTACCATTGACGTTGGATTTGAGTTCGAGGCGGTTTTCCTTGAGTGATGCTAGCATGCCCGTGGCCGTCAGGCTGCGTGCGCCGATACGAATCTGAACGCGCTCCGGGGTTTCGGCCAGGTAGGACTCCGGATCCAGTTCCAGGTACTGTGTGCGAATTTCCGTGTCATTACCGGAAAACCCCTCGTTGCTGATAGCCCGGACATGACCCCGCAACAAAACCCGCCGCTCATTCTGGTTAATCGTCGCAGAATCGGCATTGACCTTCCAAGGTACTTCGCTCTCGGGTGAGTAATCGATCGCTACGTCGGTGAACGAGATCCGGTCATCGCTTACCTGCTCGGCATGCTCGGCTCGTATCTCGTATAGCAGGCTGCCGTCGGGTCCCGTACCGAGAATGCGTGCAGCTTTCAGATAATAGCCACGATACAACGGTTCATAAGGCAGCGCATCGTCACCGTCTTCGCGGCCGGAGCGGGCGAGGTACCAGCTGCCGAGCGCCGCCGCGGCGAGGAGGACGAATGCGGTAGCGGTTCGTGCGCTCATGAGTCTTATGGGTCCTGCGCAGCCAGGACGAGTTCGCAGACTTCGCGGACAGCGCCAAAACCACCCCTGGCGCTGGTAATATAGTCGCATTCATCGCGCACGTCCTTCACCGCATTCGCCACCGCGACCGAAAATCCCACTTGCCGCAACAACGGCAGATCCGGTATGTCGTCACCGACATAGGCACAGTCCGCGTCGGACAGGCCGAGTTCGGCAATCAGTTCATTGAATGCGACAATCTTATCGGTGCAGCCCTGCCGCACATGATCTACGTCCAGCTCAGCCATGCGTTGATCGACCGCGGCCGAACGACGGCCACTGATCACGGCGACTGCGATGCCGGCCTGCAGAAGCCTGCGAATACCGTAGCCATCCTGCGTGAAGAAAGCCTTGGACTCGATGCCCTCGTTCGTCAAATAGAATCGACCATCAGTGAGTACACCATCGACGTCAAATGCGACGAGCCGAATCCGGCACAGCCGGTTATCCATCGCTGCAGCACTCACATGATGCCTGCGCGAAACAGATCATGAATATTGAGCGCGCCGACAAGTCGATGATTTTCATCGGCAACCAGCAGCGATGTTATTTTGTTTTCTTCCATTAGCCGCACCGCTTCGACCGCGAGCACGTCTGCGGAAACCGTTTTGCATTTCGGATGCATAATTTCGACCATCGTCGTGGTGTGAACATCGACGCCAGCGTCGAGCGCGCGGCGCAAATCACCATCGGTAAAGATACCGAGAATCTTGTCCTTACCGTCCGTGATTGCCGTCATTCCGAGGCCTTTCTCCGTCATTTCCATCAGGCCGTCTCTGAGTCGCACGTCCGGTCGCACGGCCGGCATCGCTTCGTCGGTACGCATTATGTCGGCGACGCGCAACAACAGCCGCTTACCTAAGCTACCGCTCGGATGCGAACGCGCGAAATCATCTGCAGTAAAACCGCGCATCTTTAGAAGCGCAACTGCAAGCGCATCGCCCATAGCGAGCGTCGCGGTCGTACTTGCCGTCGGCGCCAGATTCAGCGGGCAAGCTTCTTCGGCAACGCTGACATCGAGATGCACATTGGCAGTTCTGGCGAGTGTGGATTTTACGTTGCCGGTTATTGAAAGAAGCTTTGCGCCCATTCGTTTGACGAGCGGCAAAATTGTAATGATCTCTTCAGTTTCGCCCGAATAGGATACCGCCATCAACAGGTCCTGGCCTGTGATCATGCCGAGATCGCCATGACTTGCCTCCGCCGGATGCACGAAAAACGCCGGCGTGCCGGTACTTGCGAACGTCGCCGCAATCTTGTTGCTGATATGCCCTGACTTACCCATTCCCGTAACGACGACACGGCCCGGCGTGTCGAGGCACAGCTGGCAGGCCGCGACGAAATCATCGCCGAGCCGTGAGCTCAACGCGCTGACTGCACGGGACTCAATCTCCAGCACGTCGGCGGCAAGCGCAAGCAGTTGCTGCTTTGTCAGATTCTGACGCAAAAGTTCGCCTTTAGCATTATTCAGGCTGGCATTCTAACGTTTTGCAGCACCACGTAGGAATCGTAGGCGAGGAAGGCCACGACTAGCGCCAGCCCCTCCAGCCGCGACATTTTCCCCTTATCTTCGTAATCTATGGTCATCGCAAACAACACCAGAGTGAAAGCGACCATGACAAACACATGCAGCGACAAAACAGAGGGGGCAAGCGCATACGGTGAAATTGCCGCTGCAACGCCGATCACGGCGAGCATGTTGAAGATATTTGAGCCAACGATGTTGCCGATGGCGAGACCGAATTCACCTTTCAATGCGCTCACGAGCGACACGGCGAGTTCCGGAAGGCTGGTCCCCAGCGCCACGAGCGTTACCCCGATCACAACCTCGCTTACTCCGAGTTGCCGGGCAATTTCTATCGCGCCGTCGACGAGTAGCTCTGCTCCGACTAGTAACGTGGCCAGTCCAACTAACAGCCAGAAGATGGCTATTGGCGTGCTGACATTGGCTGGAATTTCTGCTTCGAATTCTCGTTTGATCGGATCATTTTCGGCCGATCGAAGGCCGAGGCGCGTCAGCCAGATCATGACGATGACCAATCCTCCGAGCAGCACGAAGCCATCGACGCGGCTCAGGAACGAGTCGAGAAACAGCGATACGGCCAGTAGCGTTACGGCTAGCAGCGTCGGCATTTCGCGCCGCAACGTGGCCGATCGCAGCTCGATCGGCCGCACGAGAGCGACGCAGCCGAGGACGAGACCGATGTTGCAGATGTTCGAGCCGATCGCGTTGCCGAAGGCGAGTCCGGCTTCGCCGCGCAGCGCCGCGACGATCGATACGAGAATTTCGGGCGAGGAGGTGGCGAGTGCGACGATGGTCAACCCGATCAGAAGTGGCTGAATGCCAAAGTTGCGTGCCGCCGCTGCTGCGCCATGCACAAACCGATCTGCGCCCCATATCAGGAGCACCAGGCCGGCAATGACCTCAATGGAATCGCCAAGCATATACGATTGACTCTCTGCGGCTCGTATCCCTTCCCGATCGGTGTGCGCCAGCCAACCCCAACGCTCCGGCAAGCTATCATACACAATAGAGGTGGGCCCATGGGAAGGCCCACTTTTTCCCGGTAGACTGCAGGTTCTCGGCATAAATAGCTGGCGAGTATCGACATGGAACCTTCTGAAATAGCCCGGCTCATCACAGCCGCCTTCGAATCCGCGACCGTAAACGTCACAAGTGATGACAACACGCATTTCGAGGCCCTGGTGGTCGCTCGCGAGTTCGAAGGCAAACGCCGGCTCGCGCGTCACCAAATCGTGTATCAAAGTCTGGGCTCACTGGTAGGAAACGAGATTCATGCGTTGTCGATCAGGGCGCTGACGCCCGATGAATGGCGGACAGAGGCGAGCTAGCGTTTCTTGGACAAATTACTGATACAGGGCGGCACTCCCCTCACGGGCACGATCGCGATATCCGGCGCGAAGAATGCCGCTTTGCCAATACTGGCGGGGACCCTGTTAGCGAAAGAGCCAATTACGATCAGCAATGTGCCGCACCTGAGGGATGTTGCAACGACGTTGTCATTGCTGCAGATGATGGGGGTCGAGATCACAATCGATGATCGACTCAACATCAAGGTCGATGCGAGCAATGTAACGCGTCGCGAAGCACCTTATGAACTGGTCAAGACCATGCGCGCCTCGATTCTTGTTCTCGGGCCCCTGGTTGCACGTTTCGGCGAAGCCGATGTGTCGTTACCTGGCGGCTGCGCGATTGGCGCGCGGCCGGTCAATCTGCACGTCGAAGGTCTGCAGGCGATGGGTGCTGACGTCGTGGTAAAGAACGGAATCATCAAGGCGCGTGCGGATAGACTGCGAGGCGCACACATCGTTTTCGATACCGTCACCGTAACCGGCACCGAGAATCTGCTGATGGCCGCCGCACTCGCCGACGGCGAGACGGTACTGGAAAACGCCGCGCGCGAGCCCGAAGTCACCGATCTTGCAGGTTTCCTGATCGGCATGGGGGCGAGGATTCGGGGTGCCGGTACGGGAACGATCACGGTGCAGGGCGTAGATAGTCTTATCGGCACGAGTTACGCGGTGCTTCCCGATCGTATCGAGACCGGCACCTATCTGGTTGCCGCCGCCATGACCGGCGGCCATGTTCGGCTCACTCAGGCGGCGCCGCACACTCTGGAGGCAGTCCTCATCAAGCTCGCCGAGGCCGGTGCCACGATCACGACAGATACCGACCATATCGAGCTGGACATGCAGGGTCGGCGGCCGCATTCGGTCGATATCCGTACGGCACCGTATCCGGCATTTCCAACCGACATGCAGGCCCAGTTTTGTGCGCTGAACGCGATCGCCGAAGGCACCGGGACGATCACTGAAACCGTTTTCGAGAATCGCTTTCAGCACGTGCTCGAGCTGCAGCGTATGGGTGCAAACATACACCTGGAGGGCAGCACCGCGATTTGCAAGGGCGTGTCGCGGCTAACCGCCGCCCCCGTCATGGCGACCGATTTGCGAGCTTCGGCCAGCCTCGTGCTTGCGGGGCTTGCGGCCGATGGCGAGACCTTGGTCGATCGTATTTATCACATCGATCGGGGATACGAGCGCATCGAGGAAAAACTCCGCCAGCTTGGGGCTACGATTCGCCGTGTTCCAGACCGATAAGGGGGCAAGTCTGCTTTTTCATGAACGGGAACATTCCTCTGTTGCGGTAATTCTGCGAACTTATCAAGGAGGGTGACAGTTGAGAGGAATGCGCCCCTACAAATTTTCGGGCCGTTCGCCGGCGACGACCGTGGTGCGAAACTCCGCGCCGTCACGCCATGCAACGATGTCAACGGCTTCGCCCGGATTGGTTCCGGCAACCAGCAGCAGTGCCTGGCGCTGCGAGAAAATCGGTTCTTCGTTAATCGACAAGATAACATCGCCACGGCGCAGCCCTGCAAGGGCTGCGGGACCACCCTCGTAAACGGCCACGAGAAGTATGCCGTGGTTGCCTTCGATGCCGAGATTGTCGCGTTCGGCGTTGGTAAGATCATCGGGTTCGAGTCCCATCCAGCCGCGTATCACCCGACCGTTTTTCTTGATTTCCGCAACGACACCGCGGACGAGATCCACAGGAATCGCAAAGCCGATGCCTTCGGTTCCCGGGTCCTGCGCAAGTACGGCGGTATTGATCCCGATAAGTTCGCCCTGTGTGTTAATCAGTGCGCCGCCAGAATTGCCGGCATTGATCGCTGCATCTGTCTGTATGAAGTTCTCGAATGTGGTGAGATTAAGGAGTCCACGTCCGGTCGCACTAACGATTCCCTGAGTGACCGATTTCGTCAGCCCATACGGATTGCCGATCGCAAGCACGACGTCACCTATCCGCAATTGTCCCGAGCTGCCCATACGAATCGCGGGCAGGGTGCCGAGGTCGACCTTGAGCAGGGCCAGGTCGGTTTCGGCATCGACACCAATGAGTTCAGGCTCCGCGATGCGGCCGTCACTCAGTTGCACGCGAGTCTCTGCGGCCGAGGCGACGACGTGGTAGTTCGTGACGAGATACCCGTCGGGATCGATCACAACCGCGGAGCCGAAACTGGTGTCGACGCGAAAGCGTGTGCGCTCGTTGGGCGCAGCAGTGTCCTCGACGAGTCGTTTCGTATAAACATTCGCAACTGCCGGAGCACTGATTTCTACCGCATCGGCATAGCTTGCGGTGGAGGAGCCGTTGCCGCTGCGGATAGTGGGCAAAAGGTCCGGGCGGACGAGCACGACGACAAATGCGATTGCCAGACCGACGATGATCGACTGCAAAATGAACACGAGCGCTGATTTTGGGCTGGTCAATTGCAATTCCCTGAAAATATTAGAATTCCTTTGCAGCAGCTAGCCATTGGTGATCAGCTCCGTATATAATGCCGACTTGGTTCCGCACCAAGCCGCTGGCGAGGCGTCATCCTGACGTCAAACCGGGTCTGCTGCAAATCTACCAGTATCGAAACACAGCAAAAAATCGCGCTGACAATAGAGAACGTGACTGGAAAGTAGCGAGTAATGCCAACGCAAGCCTGGATCCAAGTACCCACTCAGAGCCCTTTGACCGAGTGATCCGCCAGGTTGTCGGTGAGCATGACGTGCTACCCCAGCATGCCTGCATCAGCCGGTCGTACGGGAGTGCCTGATGAACGAAGACGACGTTGGTCGCATAGATCGTAACAGACGTCATTTTCTCACTGCCGCCACGGCGGTAACCGGTGCCGCCGGCGTCGGTTTCGCGTCGATACCCTTTCTCTCGTCTCTAAAACCGAGCGCCAGGGCACAGGCTCTCGGCGCGCCGGTCGAGGTGCCGTTAGCTTCCATTCAACCTGGCGAACTCGTGCGCGTGCTGTGGCGCGGAAAGCTGGTATTCGTTTTGCGCCGCTCTGACGAAATGCTGTCG
>Ga0224497_10000407_pt1 | contig 30672 bp, 24 predicted proteins | sample SF_Jul11_sed_USG_4_FD_167970 | JGI IMG/M metagenome (GOLD analysis project Ga0224497, IMG submission 167970) | Sediment microbial communities from San Francisco Bay, California, United States - SF_Jul11_sed_USGS_13 | ecosystem: Environmental > Aquatic > Marine > Sediment | place: USA...
GGATTCGAATTTGTCAACCAGGTCGCGGGCGGCGCGATACCGTCCCAGTTCATTCCTGCAGTAGAGAAAGGAGTGCGGCAGGTGCTGGACCAGGGCCCGCTGGCGGGTTATGCCATGCAGGATATTCGCGTCATTGTCTACGATGGCAAGCACCACTCGGTAGACTCGAAAGAAGTGGCATTCATGGCTGCGGGGAAAAAAGCCTTCATCGATGCGATCTTGAAGGCCGTACCGATCGTGCTAGAACCCATCGTCAAGACTTCGATCGTGGTGCCCGCCAACTGCGTTGGTGATATAACCGGTGATCTTGCTGCCAGACGCGGCATGATCAGCGGAACCCTGTCGCAGCCCGATGATCGCATCGAAATCACCGCCGAGGTGCCCTTGAGTGAGCTAGCCAATTACCAGTCGACGTTAAAATCGGTGAGTGGCGGCGAAGGCAACTACAATTTCGTCTTCAGCCATTACAGCCCGGTACCGCCCGCTAAACAGAAGGAACTGGTGAACGCTTATGCTCCGGGGGAACCGGTCGACTGACTAGAGCGAATAAATACCTCCTTCCCTCTACGCTAACCTTGCGCCGCGGGCGAACGCCTTGGATCGATTTCGTCTGGTCGGAGATTTTTTCTCAGTGTCTGCATTTTAGTGTTTAGCAAGCTGCCAAGGTTGGCGAATTTAGTCGAAATCAATGAATAGATCGATCAGGAAGTCTGCGCGTTTAAGGTTTTAGTGCGCGATAGACCACATTGCGGAAATCCCGGCGGCCGGCGTGGTGCAGCGACGGCAGGTATTGTTGCATCAGGATCGCAACCAGCTGCTCGGCGGGATCGACCCAACAGTAGGTGTCCGCCATGCCACCCCAGCCGAAGTCGCCCGCCGAGCCGGCGGCGGCGGTGTGGGCCGGGTCGATGTTGACGCAATAACCGAGGCCGAAGCCGTAGCCGCTGAATTCCGCCGGCGCGACGCCGTTGAAACTCATCGGCAGCAGTTTCTCGGGGACGTGGTTCTGGGTCATCAGGCTGACGGTTTCGGGTTTGATAACACGGTAACCGTTAAATTCGCCGCCGTTCAACATCATCTGCGCGAAGCGCCAGTAGTCGCGCGCGGTCGACGTCAGGCCGCCACCGCCTGAATGCAGTCGCACCGGGATGCCCGACAGCGCCGATATAAACGGCGAAGTCTCGTTGTGCTCGAGCTGCGCCAGCGGATCGTCGTCGGTGTAACCGTACAGGATCGCGAAGCGATCGATCTTGTCCGCGCTTACTTCGAACGAGGTGTCGGTCATTCCAAGCGGATCGAAAATGGTCTGCTGCAGGTAATCGGCCAGCGGCATGCCGCTCATCAGTTCGACCAGGTAGCCGCAGATGTCTGTCGCGATGCTGTAATGCCACAGGGTGCCGGGCTGCGCGACCAGCGGGAACTCGAACAGGATCTGCAGCACCTGTTCCATGGTCTGGTCCTGGATACGGCCGCGCCAGACTTTTGCATAGAGCTCGTCGACTGGAAACTTGTCGGGTTGGAATCCGTAGCTGAAGCCCGCGGTATGGGTCAGCAGCTGGCGGATCGTGATGTCGGATTCGATCTTGCCCTGCTGGTAAACCTCGAGGTTCGCGAGCGCGGGAATCCAGCGTCTTGCGGCATCGTCCAGCTCGAAGTGACCCTGCTCCATCAGAGTCATCAGCGAGACGCTGGTAATCGGCTTGGTCATCGAGTAGATGCGAAAAATAGTATCCTCGCAAATCGGTGTCCCGCCCGCGATATCGGCGTGACCGTGACAGCCGAGATACTCGATTTTGCCGCCGCGGCTCACCAGGGCCAGCATGCCGGCCGATTTGCCGGAGACGACATAGCTCGCCATCATTTGCTCGATCGCCTGTGGGTTGAACCCGGTGCCCTCGCCGGATTTTTTCATATCGAAAATCCTTTCAGCGCGGTGTCGATCGCGGCAACCGTTTTATCGGCGTCGGATCGCGAAAAGGGTAGCGGCGGCCGCAATTTCAGGACCTGGCCGTAGCGGCCCGAGGTACCGGTGATTACACCCTGTTCGGCGATGAGGCTGCCCAGGTGCCGCAATTGCTCGCGCGACAGCGGTTCGCGCGAATCCCTGTCCGCGACCATGTCCAGGCCCCAGAACAGGCCGAAGCCCTGCACGTCGCCGATCGGTTCGTGGCGCCCGGCCAGTTCGCGCAAACCCGCCTCGAGGTAAGCGCCGGTTTCGAGAGCGTTGTGCAGCAGGCCCTCGCTTTCGATGACGTCGATCACCGCCTTGCCCACCGCTGCCGATACCGGGTTGCCGCCGAAGGTGTTGAAATAATGATAGTGGCGCGAGTAATCGTCGATGACGTCGCGCGTGGTCGCCATCAGCGCGAGCGGATGGCCGGCGCCCATGGGCTTGCCGCAGGTCAGGATATCGGGCTGGAACCCGTAGTTGTTGCAATTCCACCAGTCCTTGCCGCTGCGACAGTATCCCGACTGCACCTCGTCGGCGATGACGAGCCCGCCGCGCTTGCGTACCTCGGCGCACAACCCGAGCACGTAGTCGGTCGGCGCCAGCAGAGGTCCGTTCGAATCCCAGGCCACGTCGATCATCACCGCGGCCGGTTTATAACCGCGCTGCTCGAGCCGGTCCAGCTCCTGGCGCGCCAGCTCGAGATACCTGGCGCCGGCCTCGGGATCGTCACGGTGGTAAGGGCCGCGATAAAGGTTGGGCGGTTCGATTACGGCGAGCCAGTCCGGCCGGTCCTCGGGCGGGTAACTGTCGGTAGAAAGCCTGCGTGTCAGCTCGGAGACGCCATGATAAGACGCCTCGGTCACGATCAGGCCCTGCTGCCCGCTGACGTGGCGCGCGACCTGCGCGGCGAGGTCGTTGGCCTCGCTGCCGGTGCAGGTAAATATGCAGATCTCGATATCGCCGGGCATTCTTTCGACCAGCATCTCACCGAGCTCGACGATCCCCTCATGCAGGTAGCGCGTATGCGTATTGAGCGTGGCGGCCTGCTTGCACAGCGCCTCGACCACCCGCGGGTGGCAGTGCCCGACCGAAACCACGTTGTTGTAGCAGTCGACGTACTGGCGGCCGTCGGCGTCCCATAGCGCGGTGCCGGAACCTCGCACCAGGTGTAGCGGCCGATCGTAAAAATTCTGGTAGGTCGGGCCGAGCGTTTTCAGGCGGCGTGCGATCAATTCCTGGTTGTTCATGTGTGGAGATCCTTCAGTGGATTTCAGGATTCGATGCGAACCCGGGTATCGCCGCCGAGTATCGGTTTGGTCAAACTGATGCTCATGCCCTCGGCAGCGCAGACGCTGCGCGTGGGCGCGCGGTGAGACTTGAGGTAGTTCTGATTTTCGATCTGGATTTCATCGAGTTCGGAGTCGCTTCGATCGGGGTCGTGGTGGAACATGACCAGCGTGCCGACCTCGGCATCGGTCGCCAGCTGTCGGGCCTGGGAAATCAGCGTGTGTCCCCAGCCGTGCTTGTGCGGCATGTCGTCCTCGGTGTACTGCGCATCGTGAATCAGGACGTCGACGCCGTGCAGGTAGTTGACCCATTGATCGTAACTGGTAACGGGTTTGTGCGGCGGAACGAGTTCATTGTCGGTGACATAGGCGCAGGTAGCGCCGTTTTCATTGATCTTGTAGGCAACGCCGCCACCGGGGTGATTCAGTTTCTGCTTGATTAACTTGATGCCCTCGCGCTCGTAAAGCTCGCTTTCGATCCCTTTGAACTTCGCAATATTGTACGATGGCAGGTCTTCGGCCTTCACCGGAAAATGCGTTCCGTCCATTTGCTCGAACAGCTTGCTCAACAGTTTGTGGCCCGACTCCACGCTGATGTAAACGTTGATCTCACGATCCGGCTGGTAAATGGGTTCGAAAAACGGGTAGCCCTGGATGTGGTCCCAGTGGCCATGCGACAGCAATATGCTGACCGGGGTCGATTTCCTTGCGAGCTCGCGCCCGAGCAGCCGAATGCCGGTGCCGGCATCGAGGATCAGGTCGTGCCCGCTTTCCAGTTCGATGTGAACGCAGGAAGTATTGCCGCCGTACTTCGCGGTGAGCGGCCCGGGCACCGCCGTCGATCCCCTGACTCCAAAAAAGGTGATTTTCATTGGCCTCGATCGTTACGACGATTCGGCGATTGCAATTTTTTTAACCTTGTCGAGTTCATCTTCTTCGTCCGGCGTCACCAGTACCAGCCCGAGCAACATGACGATCACCGATATCCAGATCCAGACGGTATGCTGTTCAGCGAAGATAATGATACCCCAGATCACGCCCGAAATGGTCACGACATAGGCGCACTGGCTCGCGAACACGGGACCGGAAGTCTTGATCGTGTAAAAAAACATCGAGTAGGCAAAGCCGCTGCCAACGGCGATACCGATGACCGCGACCCCCGCGTCGGTCGCGAGCCAGGTCCAGGATTCGTCGACACCGAGGTAGATCGCCAGCGGAAACTGCAGCAGGATCGCGACCAGGTTCGAGCCGAACAGGAATTCGCGGATGTCGATATGCGCCGGAATGCCGCGGCCGATATAGACGTTTTCGACCGCGTACAACAACGCGCAGACCACCACCAGCAGGATCCAGAAGCTCGCGTCGTCGCTGCTGAGTCCCTGGTCGGGAACGACCAGCAGCAGGATTGCGGTCATGCCGAGCACGATTCCCGCAAGGCGGCGCGCGATGACGGATTCGAAGCGCAGCACCAGCATGATCGCATAGGTAAACAGCGGCACCGTCGACACCGTTATCGCGAGGATGCCGGCGGACAGATGCGGCGCGGCGTAGTAATAGAGCAGGTTCGGCGCGGTAATGCCAACCAGCGCCAGCACCACGTAATGGCGCAGATTTTTCAGATCGAACAACGTGACACGCGACACCAGGCAGGCGATCAGGAAGAACAGCGCGGTCAGCACCACCTGCCACGCCGACAGTCCCAGCGGATGCGCGCCCTCTGCGGTCGCGATCAGCGCGAACGAAAAGGTTACGCCCCAGATCGCACCGGACCCGAGGATCATCAGGTAGGGGAAGAGTCGATGCTCGGTCATTCAGGTTCCGTCGGGGCAGGATTCCTGTAAAACGCCGATTATAGAGAGCAAACTGCCGTGCCGGTATGTATTTTTCGCGGCCAGTCGACGACAATCGGATACCGGCAGCCGCGGTATAAACAACATGAACTATCAAACAGTCGAATACGAGGTCCGTGCAGGGGTCGCTAGCGTGTGCCTGAACCGGCCCGAATGCCTGAACGCGATGAACCGGCAACTGGTCGACGACGTTGCGAACGCCTTTCGCCAGGCCAATCGCGACCCGCAGGCCGGCGTGATCCTGTTTTGCGGCGCCGGGCGCGCCTTTTGTGCCGGAGACGATCGTCGGGCGCATCAGCATTTTGCCGACGAGGCCAGCGCGCGCGAGTTCGTCGATGCGATCCAGCAGGCGACGCGTGAAATCCTGTTTGGCGAAAAACTGGTCGTCGGCGCGGTGCAGGGATGGGCGGTCGGTGGCGGATTCGAGTGGGCGCTCAACTGCGACCTGTCCGTATGGGGCAGGGGCGCGCGCGCGTTTTTCCCGGAAGTGTCGTTGAACCTGCTGGTCACCGGCGGCGTCACGTCGTTGCTGCCGGCGATCGTCGGACTCGGCAAGGCGCGCGAGATGCTGCTGCTGGGTGAGCGCTACGATGCGCAGCAGCTGCATGATATCGGCATCGCCTGGCGCGTGGTCGACGACGACCGCCTGATGGACGAGGCCCGCGCGCTCGCCGCGCGTCTCGCGGACCTGCCCCGGTCATCGACGCGCGCGATGAAACGCGTGCTGAACCAGGTCGGGGCGCAGTCGATCGAAACCGCGCTGCAGCTCGAAACCGAGGCGACGGTTGCCGGGTTTCTCGATCCGGAAACAACCCGCTTGTTGCAGGACTTCTGAAAATTCACTTGCACAACAGGTCGCTTCACGGCACATTTCGCATTCGTAATTTCTGTCGCTATTCCAGGAAAGTCTAAAAATGGATCACCTCAAGTTTTTTATCGACGGCGCATGGGTCGACCCGGTGACGCCGGCGACGATCGACGTTATCAATCCCGCCACCGAAGAAGTCTTTACCCGGATCAGCGCGGGCAGCCCCGAGGATGTCGACCGCGCCGTGGTCGCGGCGCGCAGGGCGTTTACCAGTTACTCGGCGTGGAGCGTCCAGCAAAGGCTCGAGTTACTCGAAAAAATACGCGTTTTATACAAGGACTATTTCGACGATATCGCGCAGGCGATTTCGGACGAAATGGGGGCGCCGATCGATCTCGCGCGCGGTTCGCAGGCCAAGCTCGGCGCCGGGCATATCAAGAGCGCGATCAAGGCGCTGCTTAACTTCAAGTTCGAAAGCATCGAGGAAGACATGATACTGCGCTACGAGCCGATCGGCGTGTGCGGCATGATCACGCCGTGGAACTGGCCGATGAACCAGGTTGCGGTCAAGGTCATCCCGGCGCTTGCGGCCGGCTGCTCGATGCTGCTGAAACCGAGCGAGGAGTCGCCGCTGGACGCGATGATTGTCGCCGAGATGCTGCACCAGGCGGGCGTCCCCGCGGGCGTGTTCAACCTCGTCAACGGCTTTGGCCCGGTGGTCGGCGAAGCGATGTCGCGGCATCCGGGTATCGACATGATGTCTTTTACCGGTTCGACCCGCGGCGGTATCGCGGTGGCCAGGGCCGCGGCCGACACGGTCAAGCGCGTCGGCCAGGAGCTCGGCGGCAAGTCGCCCAATATCATCCTCAAGGACGCCGATATCGCCGCCGCGGTGACCGAGGGCGTGCACTACATGATGGGCAACAGCGGTCAGTCCTGTAACGCGCCGACGCGCATGCTGGTGCCCAACTCGATGCTGGACCAGGCGGTCGAGGCGGCAAAAGCCGCCGCCGAAAGCATCGGCGTCGACGATCCGTCGAAGCACGGTGACCATATCGGTCCGGTCGTCAACAAGACCCAGTTCGACAAGATCCAGGCGCTGATCCAGCAAGGTATAGACGAGGGCGCGACCCTGGTCACCGGCGGCACCGGTCGACCGGAACACCTGCCGAAGGGTTACTATGTGAAGCCAACCGTGTTCGCCAACGTCGACAACAGCATGACGATTGCGCGCGAGGAAATCTTCGGGCCGGTGCTCGTGATCATCGGTTACGACAGCGAGGACGAGGCGGTCGAGATCGCCAACGATACCGCCTACGGCCTGTCGGCCTACGTCTGTTCGACCGAAATGGAGCGCGCCAAGGCGGTTGCGCGGCGACTGCGCGCAGGCCAGGTCGCGATCAACTACCTCGGCGGCGGCACCGATACGCCGTTTGGCGGCTACAAGCAGTCCGGCAACGGACGCGAAAAGGGCAGGTGGGGGCTGGAGGAATTTCTCGAACTCAAGGCGATCACCGGGTCGATGGCCGGATAGGCTCGTGTCCACGGCCTCCGTCAGTTTCGATTTTCACGGCAAGCGCGTGCTGGTCACGGGCGGAACATCGGGCATGGGCGCCGCCACCGCGATGGCCTTCGTCAGGGCCGGAGCCCGGGTTGTTATCACGGGTCGCAACCAGGAGCGTGCCCGGGGCGTCATGACTCGCTGCAAGGCCGCCAGGGGCAGCATTATCTTTGTCGCCGGCGATATTACCAATCGCAAGAAATGCGACCTGATCGTGACCGAGACGGCGGGAATACTCGACGGCCTCGATATCGTCGTCAATAGCGCCGGCATCATTTACCACGCGACCGCCGAGCAAACCACCGACGAGCAGTGGCTGCAGACGATGAACGTCAACGTCAACGGCATGTTCTATATCTGCCGTGCCGCGATTCCCCATCTGAAATCGAGCAGGGGCACGATCGTCAACATCGCGTCGGACGCGGCGCTGACCGGCAGCCCCCATTTGACCGCCTATTGCGCCAGCAAGGGCGCCGTGTTGCAGATGACGCGCGCGATGGCGATCGACTACGCGCCCGACGGGATCCGCATCGTGCCGATATGTCCCGGCGATGTTGATACGCCGATGCTGCGCGGCGAGTTCCGCGATCGCGGCCTCGATGCCGAGACCGGGCTGCGCGAATCCGCCGAGGCCGTGCCGCTGAAGCGGGTCTGCAGCGCCGAGGAAGTCGCCGATATGGTGCTCTACGCCTGCAGCGATTCGGCGCGTTTCATTACCGGGTTCCCGCTGGTGCTGGACGGCGGCAACCGCGCCTGACGCGATGCGGCCGTTAGCGCCGCCACGGTTTCTCCGGCGCCAGCCCCGCTGCTTGTCACAATCCTCCTGAACGTTATCGCATAATGCTGCCGGAAACGTTAACATGGCGTTTCGTTTAACCGTGAGCGGTCCGTGAAAATCATTGTCATTGGCGCCAATGGCGCAGTCGGTAAAACCGCGGTCGACGCGCTAGCGCCGCGCCACGAAATCATCAAGGTCGGCCGCAACAGCGGCGATATCCAGGCGGATATCGAGGACATCGACAGCATCCGGGCGATGTACCGGCAGGTCGGCAAGGTCGATGCCGTGGTCAGCGCGGTTGGGCACGGTCATTTCGGCGCGGTCGATGCGATGACCAGCGAGCAATTCATGAAGGGTATCAATCACAAGGTGCTGCCCCAGGTCAACCTCGTGCTCGAGGGTTTCGACTATATCAACGATGGCGGTTCGTTCACGCTGACCAGCGGCGTGCTCAATCGCGACCCGATTCCCGGCGGTTCCTGCGCGGCCGCGGCCAACGGCGCGCTGGACGGCTTCGTGCTCGGCGCCGCGGTCGACATGCCGCGCGGTATTCGCATCAATTGCGTCAGCCCGGAAGTCCTCGAGGTATCGCGCGAGAAGTACGACGGTTTCTTCCGCGGCCACGTGCACGTATCCAACGAGGCGGTAGGCCTCGCCTACAGCAAGGCGGTCGAAGGCTGCCTGACCGGCCGGATATTCATCGTCGATTAACCCCCAGCCTCCAGTTTTTGGTCAGATCAAGAACTCCCCGGGACATAGGTTTTAATCTGGCCGGTAACCTGGGACTTCAAGTTGCGCATACCGGTGTCCTCTGTTGGAAATGCGGACCCCTTTGACTCACCGCCTGATTTGAATGGCTCGAACACAGGATTTGACAATAACTCGTTTTCTGGCAATGCGAAGAGGAGTCCATTCCGGTAACATTGCTCGGCGTTATGACAACTTACCCGCTAATCCGATTCACGGGCTCGCCTGCCAGGTATGCCGAGCGACCTCGACTGCATTGCCCCATGCATCCCCCTTTGCGACCGCCCCGTTGCCGCCCGGAACGGACCCTTGAACCGAGGCAATTATTCCGGAATTTCCCGAAGGCGCCTGGTGCCGCAAATGGTTGTTGGTTCACCTTTGACAGCCCGGGCCGTCGAATGCTCGCTGCCCTGATCATGGTCGGCAGCTTGCTGACAGGTAACTTCAGTTCCGCCTCGGCCGCAGACAAGGTAGTCATGCAGATCGGTTGGGATCACCAGTTTACCTACGCTGGCTTCTACGCCGCCCAGTGGCAGGGCTACTACGAGGCAGCCGATCTGGAAGTGGAGATCCGATCGGCTATCACACCCGAGCGCAAGATTCTGCAATCCGCAAAAGAGGTCGCCGAAGGCCGCGCCGAGTTTGGCACCGCCGCGGCGGACTTTCTGATCATGGTCGATCAGGGTGCCCCCCTCGTCCTGCTGGCCAGCCTATTCCAGCAGAGTCCTGCAGGCTTCTTCGCGAAAAAGGGTGCAGGCCTAACCAGCCCAGCGGATCTGGTTCAACTGCGTGTCTCCAGGCGTATCAACGACATGCTCGACGTGGAAATGCAGTCCATGCTCCTGGCCGAAGGTATCGATCCCGCAAAAGTGAAGGCCTACCCCAGAGAGAGGTCGCTCACCGGTTTGACGGAGGGGCGCGTGGATGTGATTCCCGGATTCCTGCCGTTGCGGCTGTGGCAGGCCCAACAGCTTGGAATCAAGGTTGATGTGCTGCGTCCGATTTCTTACGGCATCGACTTTTATGGCAACAGCCTGATTACCCATCGACATCTGGTAGAAAGCAATCCTGAACTGGTGACGCGATTCGTTGACGCGAGCCTTCAGGGTTGGGTCTACGCTCTTGATCACCCCGATGAAATAGCCGATCGAATCGCCAACGATCTGCAACGAATATTTCCTCTCGATGAGCCCGAAGCGTTCAATCGGTTCGAAGCCGAACAGATTCGCAAGCTGATGCTTTTTCCCATTGTGCCCGTCGGGAACATTAATCCGGAGCGTTGGCAGCGCATGCAGGAGCATTTGCTTCAAGTTGGTGTAGTAAAAAAGGCGTCAGACATTAAACAGTATATCTTCGACCCCAAAATGCTGGCGGATGCTCGGACCGAGCGGCTGTTAAATGCATTAAAGATTGGAATTTCAGTCCTCGTAATCATTGTGCTGGCATTTTTCGCTATAATCTGGCTGCTGCGCAGTTTGGTGGGGCGCCGGACCGAAGAGTTGCGCCATTTGATCGGAGAACTGGAGGCCAAGAATATGGAACTTGAGCGTTTCGTTTACACCGCTTCTCACGAACTTAAAAGCCCCCTCGTCACCATTTCCGGCTTCACGGGATTGCTGGATAAAGATTTAAAAGAGGGAGACACCGAAAAACTGAAGCACGATATCCAGCGCATTACGTCTGCTACAGCCATCATGTCTACTCTGCTCGAAAATTTGTTGGAGTTATCCCGCATAAGCCGTTTTATCAATCCTCCGGAAGAGGTTCCTCTGGGTGAGTTGGTACAGGATGTGATGAGCTTTATGTTGCCGCGACTTACTGGACAGCATGTCAAGATCACGGTGTTACCCGATTTGCCGCGTGTTTATGGCGATCGGGTACGCCTGCGTGAGCTGCTACGGAATCTAATCGAAAATGCAATCAAGTTCAGGGGCGATCAGGCAGAGCTACAAGTGGAGATCGGTGCACGGGATAACGGCGCAGAAGTGATCTGTCATGTTCGCGATAACGGTAACGGCATAGACCGAGCCTACCATGAAAAAATATTTGGCCTGTTCGAACGCCTCGATGCCGAGATTGAAGGTACCGGGATTGGTCTGTCTTTAGCACGACGAATCGTAGAGCTGCACGGCGGGCGTATCTGGGTTGAGTCAGGAGGTCCAGATAGGGGCAGCACATTCTTTTTTACGATTCCCAAAGTCGACTAGTGCGTCTGTAAATCAGCTCGTCAATTTATATATTTTGGGGGATACCCGGGGACAGTTTACTTAATTCGCAAAATACCGATCCGAATTAAATAAACTGTCCCCGCGCTGTCAGGTGCTGGAGTCGTCCGGGCTCATACTGGTCAGCTGCGACCTCGCACGACCGATCCTGACGGTCTCGCGGTAGACGATGTAAAGCCCGCTCGAAATCACGATCGCGGCGCCAAGCAGCGTGATTGCGTCGGGCAATTCACCCCACAAAAAGTAGCCGAGCAGGGTTGCCCAGATCAACGCGGAATATTCGAACGGTGTAATCACCGCGGCGGGTCCGAGACGAAAGGCGTGCGTCACGCACATGACGCCGACGCTGCCGAAGGTGCCGGCCAGCGCGAACAGGCCGAGATCGACGAGGTTCGGCGTGACCCAGAAAAAAGGCGCCAGCAGGATGCCTGTCAGCGACATGCCGAGCTGCGGGTACAGCACCAGCGCCGCCGGGTTTTCGGTATTCTTGAATGCCCGGGTGGTAATCATCAGCAGGGCATAAAACACGACGCTCACCAGTACGACCAGCGCCGCCCACTGGAAAACCCCGGGCCCCGGCCGCAGCATGACGAGTACACCGACAAAGCCGATACCGACCGCGAGCCAGCGATGCAGGCCTACCGACTCACGCAGCAGCGGCATCGACAGGGCGGTGATGAATATCGGCGCCGCGAAGGTGATCGCGATTGCATCGACCAGTTTCATCTGCGACAGCGCCCAGAAGAAACTGAGCGTCAGGCCGAGCACCAGCAGGTAGCGTCCGACATGAACCGCGGGGCGTTTCGTCCGCAGGCGCCGCAGGCCTCCTCCGCGCAGCGCGAACAGGCACAGCAGCGGCAGGCCGAACCAGCTGCGCAACGCTGCCACCTGCACCACCGGGTAATCGGCAGCGAGCCACTTGATGGTCGCGTCCATGACCGCAAAGCCGGCGATGCCGATCAACATCAGGGCAATACCCAGGGTAGGGTGATCGGTATTTTCGGCTATATCAGTCACGGATTTTCTATTTGATCCACGGTAAACCCGCGCCAGGTCAGCAGGTCGCGCAGGTCGAGGTATCCAGTTATCCCAGGATTTCTGCTGTTAATTCCTGGATCCCGCGATCGAGTCGCGGGATGACGGGTCGAGTCGCGGGATGACGGGTCGAGTCGCGGGATGACGGGTCGAGTCGCGGGATGACGGGTCGAGTCGCGGGACGACGACAGCAGCGTGGGACAGAGCGCGAGCTGGCGGGTCAAAAAAGGCTGTTTTGTACCCTGATTTCCGCTGACGACACGATCGCAACCCGGTCAGGGCACTGATTTTTTTGCGGTAACGACAAGATCGACGCGGCGATTTATCGCTCGGCCTTCCCTGGTCTCGTTGGATGCGATTGGCCTGGATTCGCCGTAGCCGATATACCCGATCTTGTAACCGCCGGCCAGCGACGCCAGGTAGTTTGCGACCGAGATCGCCCGTCTCGTCGACAGGTCAGCGTTCAGGTCGGTGGCACCGACCGAGTCGGTATGCCCTTCCACCGCAACCAGTTCGGCGCCAACGGATTTGATAATGCTGTTGATTTTTACCAGCAGCGGCTTCGACGCCTCGGGAATCGTTGCGTTGCCGGAGGCGAAATTGATTTGCTTGAGCCTGAAGATCAGCTTACTGCCTTGCTGATATACCGACGCCTCGTCTTCGGAAAACTGGCGTACCGCTTCATCCATCGCTTTCTGGAACCTGACCTGGGTGGAGGTTTTTTCCAGCTGTTCGTTCTGCATGACCAGCGCGGTTTCGGTTTCCATCAGGTTTGATTTTGTGGCCTCGAGTACTTCTTGCTGTTTTTCCATCGCCTCCTGCTGTTTCTTGAGGGTTCCCTCGGTTTGCGACAGGCTGGACGTGGTGGCCTTTAAATTCTGTTCGAGATTACCGACGTTTGTCGAAAGCTTTTCCAGCTCCCTGTTTTGATAAACAATTTTCAGGGCTATGTTTTCGGGCGTTCCACGGGCGTTCAGGATGACCGCCATTACATCGGTCAGTAACACCGAGCTTGCTATCGCCTTGTCGACGCTGGGGCCGTGCACCGACGGGTCGCGGGGACTCTGGGCAATCAGGTTCTCCGCTTCGTTCAAATCCAGCATGGCCGTTCTCAGCGAATTCGGCGCGAGTTTGTCGGCGTCGTCATTGTCAGCCTTGCGGATGGCCTGGCTGACATCGTCCAGTTCCCTGAACTGGACCGCTTTCACTTCGAGAGAAAAATACTTCTTCTGAAACTCCGAGAAATCCCTCGGCGCGAGCGCCCTGGCGAAATCATCCGTTTCGTTCCTCAAATCATCGTCGACCTTGGCCAGGGCGGCAACCAGGGCAGGACTGTTTCTCAAGCCGGCGCCGAGTGCGGCCCTTCTGACCTCGAGCAGGCGCTCGGCGTTGGATTTTCTGGCCCAGGCCTGGTCGAGTGCGAGCTGGAGGTGGGTCTTGGCCAGCGTCGCCTTTTCGAGGATGTATTGCCTTTCATAATCGCCGGACAGCCCCTTGCGGGCTTTTTCCAGGTTTTCGCTGCCCCTGCTGTACTCCTTGAAAGACAACAGGTCGGCCTGAGTCTGCTCTGCCTGCTGGTATAACTCGGTAGCCTCCGACACCGCTGCCCGCGGATCCGCGCCCGGGGTGGATTCAGCCATTTTTGCGCCGCCGCAGCCCGCAAGCGCGAGCACCATGGCGCAGTAATAAACAATATTGACCGTTTTCATATTGGAATAGTCCTGTTTGGTATAAGCGATATTTTTCCGGATGATGGGAGACGAGATCTCCAGTAATCTGCCTGGCGATTCAGAGGGGAATACCCACTAGACATCGACACCCGGCATATTAATAGATTCATCATCGATATGCGCGAATTATAAGTGGAAAATTTTAACAAATGACTGATCCGGGGACAGTTTATTTAATTGGCGGTGTCTTATTCGAAATAAGTAAACTGGCCCCGGATTGCTGTCCCCGGGTTGAAGTTAAGTAAACTGTTTTCGGTTTGCGCGGTTTGCGCGGTTTGCGCGGCTTGCGGATTCGGAGCGGCTGCGGTAGGCGTAGTAGGCGAGCCCCGACGTTACGAAAATGTAGACCGCGGACGCGAGGGCGAGGGTATCCATGCTGGTGCCGACATCGATTTGCCAGCCCATCAAGATTGGCGACAGCGCGGTACAGAAAACCATCACCGCCGAACCCAGCGACTTGATCGATCCCAGGTGCCGGTTGCCGTACATTTCCGACCAGAACGGCGCGACCGCGGTCGACTGGAATCCTACCGTAACGCCGGTCAGCACGAGGAAGGCGCCACCCCAGAACAGGTCGGTCGAAAACGAAAGCACCACCAGCCCGACGCCCATCGGCAGCGCCACCAGTGGTATCATGCGGATCGCACCGTAACGATCGATGACGTGGCCGGTCACGAGCTTGGTCGCAACCGAAACCATCGCGTAGACCGAAAACAGCGCGGCCCAGCCGATCAGCGGCCAGCCCTTGCTTTCGACCAGGTGCACCTGGTGGAAGATGAAACCGGTAAACATCAGCGGCTGTGACATCAGCCCCGGCGCAAACAAATAGAAGTAGCGGTCGCGCAGCACCTCGGAGCGCGTCCACTGGCGTCGCCGCACGACATTGACGTCGTGCGCGGCCGTTTGCGACAACCCGGCCAGGTAGTCGCGATGACGCCGCGCGTGACCGCGCAGCAGGTAGAATATCGCCGGCACCATGAACAGCACCAGCACGACGCCGGCTACCTGCCAGCTGTGGCGCCAGCCCACCCACAACAGCAGTCCGACCAGCAGGCTCGGCATGATTGCTTCCGCAACCGCGTACCCCATGCCGGCGAGCGCCGATGCCTTGCCCTTGTGCGCGTCGAGGTAGCGCACCATCGCGGTCCCGCTGACGATAAACATCAGCCCCTGGCCGAACTGGCGTAACACGAACAGGCTGATCAACAGGGTCAGGATTCCGCTGCTGAACGACATCATGACGCAGCCGACGCCGAGCCCGAGCACGATCGCGATGGACAGTTTCTTCAGCTCGATCCGGTCTACCAGCGAACCACTCCAGATCATGACGATCGCGCTCAGCAGCGTCGCCAGCGAATAAATTCCGGCGAACTCGCCGTCGCTCAATCCCAGTGCGGCGCGCAGCTCGCCGCTGAACAGCGAAATCAGGAAAGTCTGCCCCGGCGACGACCAGAAGGTCATCAGGAATCCGAACAGCAGCAGTTGCCACTCGGAACGAATCAGTGTCAGCACGGATCGTCGCTTTGTTTGCACAAGATCAGCGCATCCACGGCGAACGCCGCCTGCGCATTGACGAGAACCGGGTTGATGTCGATTTCGGCGATGCAGTCCCTGAGCTCGTAGGCAATCACCGACAGGCACACGATCGCATCGACCAGCGCCTGCCGGTTGGCCGGGGTCATGCCGCGGACTCCCTGTAGCAGCCGGTTGGCCCTGAGCGAGCCAATCATTCGTTCGGCCTCGCGCGCGTCGACCGGGCACATCGCGACCGCGTGGTCGGACAGCAACTCGACCAGCACGCCGCCCGCGGCGACCATCACCACCGGTCCGAACTGCGCGTCGTTAAACGTGCCCAGCCCGATTTCGACGCCGTCGCCGATCATCCTCGAAACCAGCGCCGCGGGGCCGAGTCGCTGGTTCAGGTCGTCGTAGCGCTCGAGCAAAATCCGTTTCGAATCGATATTGACAAACACGCCCTTGCTGTCGCTCTTGTGTTTTACCCCGGTAGCCGCGGTTTTCAACACCAGCGGGTAACCGAGCGCCTGTGCCGCCGCGATCAGCTCGGAGCGGTTCTGTACGCTGCGATGATCGATGACCGGCATCGCAAAATCCTGCAATAGCGTGAGCGACTCGATTTCACCCAGCGTTGGCGCCGGATGCGTTTCCAGTTTTTGCCGCCAGGCCGAGACCGATGCCGGGTCCAGCTGCGATACTTCGACCGCGGGTGGGCGGCATCGTTTAAAACGGTGGTATTCGAACAGATGGCGGAACGCGAGCAGCGTCTCGCGCGCGCCGTCGATCACCGGGATGCCCGCCGCGTGCGCGCGCCGGCAGATCCCGGCGTTGGCGAGGTCCGCGAAACAGGTCGCGAGCGCGATCGGCTTGCGGGTGTTTCTGCTAATCCGCTCGACCACGCGGTAAATTGCCTCCGACAGGTAATACCCGTCGCGCAAATTGCTGATGAAGGCGCCGGCGGCGACGTTGGGATCCTGCATCAGCAAATCCATGCAGGCTTCGAAACGCTCCTCGAAACGGTCGTGCGAGCCCCAGACGTCGAGCGGGTTTTCCGCCTCGAGCCCGGGATCGAGATGCTGCTTCAGCGCCTGCATGGTCGTCCCCTCGAGCGATGCGAAATCGACGCCGATCTCGAATGCCTCGTCGGTAATCAGTTCGCGGAAGCCGCCGGATTCGAAGACCGCGGCGAAACCGCCGTCGGCGGCCTCGCGGCCGGATTGCAGCAGCATCAGGATCGACGCCATCTCGTCGAAGTCATTGACCTCGATGACGCCGTAACGCCGGAACAGCGCCTCGAAGGCGGCGTGGTTGCCGGCGATCGCGCCGGTATGCGTTACCGCCATTTTCGCGCCGAGCGGCGACTTGCCGATCTTGAGAACCACGACCGGGATGCCCTTTTGCCATGCCTTGTCGAGCGCGGCGACGAAGGCGGCCGGGTCGCGCACCGTTTCGAGAAACAGGCCGATGACGCGGGTATCGGCCTGCTCGAGGCTCCAGTCCATGTAGTCGGCGACGCTCGTCACGATCTCGTTGCCGGCCGATACGCACAGGTTGAAACCGAGCCGGCAGCCGTTGTGGCACAGCGTGGTAAACGCCGAGCCTGACTGCGCGATATAACTGATTCCGCCGCCGACGATCTCCGCTGCGCGCGGAAAGATACCGGCATACAGGTTTTCGCTGACGTTGTAAAAACCCATGCCGTTGATGCCGCAGATCTTGATGCCGGCCGCTTTGGCCATCGTCGCAAGCCGTGCGCCGAGCCGGGGTTCCGCATCCTGCGCGAGGATGCCGCTGGAATAAATCGTCGCGGCGCGCGCGCCGTGCGCGATCGCCGCCTCGAGCGCGCTTTCGAGGTGCGGGTTACCGAGCGCGATAACGACATGATCCACGGTCGCGGGCAACGATTCGATGCCGGGATAACAGGCCCGCCCCAGTATTTCACGGTATCCCGGATTCACCGGGTAAACCTCGCCCGCGTAATCCGAGTCGAGCACCATCCTGGCCAGCACCTGCCCCGGGCTGTCGGGCCTGTCGGAGGCACCGACCAGCGCAATGCTGGCGGGCCGCAACAGCGGATCGAGAGGATGACCGGATTCAGTCATCCCGGTTCAACCGCGCCTCGCGCCACGCCAGCGCGGCCTTCATGCCCTCACCACGCAGAATCTGGTTGAAACGTTTGCGCAGCTCGGTCTCCAGCGTCTCGATCCTGACCGAGGTATCCGCGCCCATGCGCAGCGCCTTGCCGAGGCCCATGATTTCATAGGACTGGTTGATCGCCCGCTTGGTCATTCTGACCGAATCCGGATCCATCAGCGCGGCCTCGCGCGCAAGTTCGATAGCGCGCCACAGGTATTTTTCGTTGGCTACCACCTCGTTGACGATACCTTGCTGCAGTGCCTCGCTGGCGCCCATCCGGTCCTGCCCGGTCAGCAGCATTTTCTTGGCGCGCTTGGGATTCACGTACCACGGCAGCAGCAGCGCGACGATGCTGCTGCCGAAGCGCAGCTCGGGTTCGCCGAACAGGCTGGAGGCGTCGCAAACCGTCATGTCGCAGGCGAGCGCGATCTCGAAACCGCCGGCGAGCGCGTAGCCGTGCACCGCGGCGACCGTCGGCTTGGGGCAATGCCAGAAACGCATGATCATGTCGAGATCGGTATCGATCGCCGCGCGCCACTCGGCCTCGCTGCTGCGATTGGCGGCGATACCGGCCTGCAGGTCGAAACCCGCGCAGAACGCGCGTCCGTTGCCGTGCACGACGACGGCGTGGATCGCGTCATTGCCCTCGATTTCGTCGAGAGCGGCGTTGATCTCGGCAATCATGGTCGCGTCGATCGCGTTCAGCTTGTCGGGACGATCGAGGGCGAGCAACGCAACTGGACCCTGATGGGACAACTCTATGGTCTTGAATGCCATGCGGACTCCGGGCAGTGCTGATTGCTGCGATTATAAGCGGCTTTGCGCCGGCGCCAAATCTATTCGTATCGCTCGTTTCCCTGCTAGCGTCATGTCCCCCGACAAGAGCTTTAGCGGCGGCGCGATACGGGGCTAGAATCGGCGCATTATTCAGCTCCGCGGGGGTTTATGAAATGGCTTCGGCACCCTGCAGCTCCACCGGCGAGTACCAGCCCGACTCGGCCCCTGGCCTGCCAGCGCTCTAGCGGTGGCCGCCGTGGCCACTCTCGGCGCCGAAATACCTGTTTTACGGCAGTTGACGACGGCAGCCTGGATTCGCTGCAGGCGCAAAAGGCGCGCCTGCGCCGGCAGTACCACGCGGCCGACCGACGCTGAGTTTCGCCGGCCGGCCCTCGGATTTATCCTGTTCTGCGGCGGTACGGTTCGAGCCAGTCCAGCGAATCGCGCGTCGGCACGGTCGGAAAATACTCGGCGCCTATATAGCCGGCATAGCCGAGCGCATCGACGAGGCCGAAGATCCGCTCGAAGTCGATGCCCCCGCGCTTCGGTTCGGTGCGTCCGGGTACATCCGAAAACTGGATATGCCCGACTCGCTTTATGACGGCCGGCAGCCGGGTAGACAGGTCGGACTCCATCATCTGCATGTGGTAGAGATCGTATTGCATCAGCAGTTCGATGTCGGGTATCGAATCGGCCAGGTCCAGCGTCTGCTGCGACCCGTTCAGGAAAAATCCGGGCAAGTCGATCGTGTTAACCGGCTCGGTGAGCAACATGATGCCGAGTTCGCGGGTAAGGGCGTAGGCCTTGCGCAGGTTGGCTATGAACACGGCCTCGCATTGCGCGGGCCCATGGCGCGGGCCGGGACGGCCGGCGAGCAGGTTCATCGCGCGTGGCCGCAGTATTTCGGCGAACACGCGCGCCTCGCGCAGGGCCTCATCGAATTCCGCCTCGCATCCGGGAATGGCTGCGAGGCCCTCGCCCCCGTCCATCAGGTCGCCGGCGGGGAAATTCATCAGCACCAGCGACAGCCCCGTTGCCGCGAGCCGGGATCTGAGGGATTTGGGATCGTGACCATAGGGAAACTGGATTTCGATCGCGTCGAATCCCGCGGCGTTGGCCTGCGCGATACGCTCGCGCATCGGGAATTCGCGAAACAACGTGGAAATATTGGCGGAAAATCGCGGCATCATAGCGGCCTGTTCGTCGGGATCGAACCATGCTTTGAATTTATCCGCCGTTTGTCAAGAGAATCGCATCGACCGATAGCTGTATCGGGCCATGTTCGAATTACAATCGGTCAGCGACAAGGCATAAGATTGTTACCTCAGCTCCGCTGTAATTAAGTAAACTGTCACTCTCATTAATCCACCATCGCAGGTGACGCCTACGGAGCTTTACCCGCGGCGTTAGTCAGCGTTAGAATCAGCCGATTGATTCGGCCACGGGCGTAACCGGATGAGCTCAATACCCTGCAATCCAACCGGCAAGTATCAGCCGGAGAAAACCATTGGCGTTCCGGCGCTGTATGTCTGGCCGCCGCGCCCGCTGGCGGCATTGAAGTATCTGGTTTTCGATATGCTGTTTCCGTGGGGTTACCTGTATATCGGGCTCGCCTTCGTATCCTGGTATTACCTGACCCCGCCGCTTGCGGCCATGGCCGAAGTTCATCCAGGCTGGATAGCGCAGATCTGGTTACGCAACGCCGCGTTGCTGACCCTGGTCGCGGGTGGATTGTACTGGTGGCTGTACCTGCGCCGGGGACAGGGTCGTAAGCACAAGTACCACGACAAGTGGCCGGCTACGGGCAACAAGATGTTCCTGTGGGGTAACCAGGTATGGGACAACGTGTTCTGGAGTATCGTTTCCGGCGTCACCATCTGCACTGCCTACGAGGCGTTTACCATCTGGATTTATGCGAACGATTTTTTGATCCTGCCGACGATTGCCGAGCACCCGGTTTATTTCCTGGTTTGCGTCTGGGGTGTATTTTTCTGGGGCTTTTTTCATTTTTACTGCGTGCATCGGTTCATGCACTGGCAGCCGGTTTACGAGATCGTGCACGAACGCCACCATCGAAACGTCAACACCGGACCCTGGACCGGCATTTCGATGCATCCGTTCGAGCATGTTCTCTACTTTAGTGTATTCATCCCGTTCTGGTTTTTGCCGGTACACCCGGTCATCATCGTGCTGCTAAGCCTGTTCATGAGTATCGGGCCCGCGCCATCGCACTCGGGCTTCAACTTCGTCGAAATAAAAGGCATGCGTTTTTTTGCCGGTGACTGGTTTCACCAGTTGCATCACCAGTATTTCAATTTCAACTACGGCAACACCCCCGCGCCGATGGATAAACTGTTCGGCAGCTGGCACGACGGCAGCAGGGATTCGCTGCTGGCGCAAAAACAGCGCAAGCGCGATCGACGCAGGCAGGCCGCCTGAGTCAACCGTCTATGTCTGATCACGAGTCTGACCCGCGCGCCAAACGAAAATCGCGCCGCCGCCGGACCGGCGCCACCGAGCACAAGTCGAGGTCCGCCCGCTTGAGCGGGACCGTCGGCGGGCGCTACCAGCCTTTGAATCCGTCCGATCTGCCTAAAATCGACCAGGCGGTGCGTGCCATCCTTGCCGATGTCGGCATGGCCGAGGCCCCCCAAATCGTCATCGAACATGTCATCCGCGCGGGCGGTAGCCTCGATGCCGAAGGCCGTCTGCACTTTTCGCCGGAATTGATCGAAAACGCGCTCGGCGGGCTATCCCGCGATTTCACGCTCTGTGGACAAAATCCGGAGTACGACATGCAACTCGGTGTGGCGCGCGTGCATGTCGGTTCCGGTGGCGCCGCGCCGCTGATACTGGATCTCGAAACCCAGCAGTACCGCGAGTCGACCCTGCGCGATCTTTACGATGCCGCGCGCGTGGTCGACAGCCTCGAACATCTCCACTTTTTCAGCCGCTCGCTGGTGGCGCGCGACATGCCCGACCTGCGCAGCCTCGATATCAATACCGCCTACGCCTGCCTCGCCGGTACTGCCAAGCACGTGTTCGTAGCGGCGTCCGAAGCCGCGCACGTCGAGGAAATCGCGGCAATGTGTTACACCATAGCCGGTTCGCGTGAAGCTTTCCTGGCGCGGCCGTTTTTATCGATGAACTGCAACCCGCCGGTGCCGCCGCTGCGCTTCGATGCCGTATCCTGCGAAATTGCCGCCGAGGCGGTGCGCTGCGGCATCCCGCTGCATTCCAATACCTTCGGCCAGATGGGCGCGTCGAGCCCGGTGACGATGGCCGGCAGCATCGCGCAGACGATTGCCGAGACGCTGTCCGGGATGATTTTTGCCTGGCTGTTGAACCCGCAGGCGAAAGTCATTTTCGGCACGCGCCCGATGCTGACCGACCTGCGCACCGGCGCGATGAGCGGCGGCAGCCCCGAGGGTGCGATCGCGACGGCGGCCAGCGCGCAGATGGCGAATTACTACGGGCTGCCCAACTCGACCATTGCCGGCGCCACCGACAGCAAGATCGCCGATGCGCAAAGCGGTTACGAAAAAGGCCTGACGGTTACGCTCGCGGCGCAGGCCGGTTCCAACCTGATCACCCAGGCCGGCGGCATGCAGGCGAGCCTGATGGGCTGCGCGCTGGAAAGTTACGTCATCGACAACGACATGCTCGGCAGCATCATGAAATCCCTGGCCGCCATCGAAGTCAGCGATGAGACCCTCGCACTGACCGCGATCGACGAAGTCGCCCATGGCGAGGGACATTTTCTCGGACAGGCGGAGACGCTCGAACGCATGCAATCCGATTTCGTCTACCCGCAGATCGCTGACCGGCGCAGCATCCAGGAATGGGTCGCGGATGGCAGCAAGGATATCCGCGAAGTCGCGCGCGAGCGTACGCGCGAGATTCTGCGGACCCATTACCCGGCGCATCTATCCGCGGAACTGGACGCGGAGTTACGACAGAGATTTGATATTCGTTTACCCCGAGCAGATATGGGGGCAGCGTGAAAATAGCCATTTTCGGAGTCGGCGCGATGGGTTCGGTTTATGCCGGGCTCATGGTCGAGGCCGGGCACGAGGTCTGGGCAGTCGATATCTGGCAGGAACATGTCGATGCGATCAACCGGGACGGGCTGCGCGTCGAGGGTGCGAGCGGGGATCGCGTGGTGCTGGGTATCCATGCGACCAGCAAGGCAGCCGATGTGGGTGATTGCGAACTTTACGTGCTCGCGACCAAGGCTTCGGGGGTCGGGCCCGCGGCGGAAATGATTGCGCCGTTAATGGGTGTGGATTCGATGGTCATCACCATTCAAAACGGTCTCGGGGCCGGCGAACGTATCGCGCAATACATGGACACCGATCGGGTATTGCTTGGCGTCGCCGACGGTTTCGGCGCATCGATGAAGGGTCCCGGTCACGTGCATCACAACGCGATGAATCTGATACGCATCGGCGAGATGGACGGCGGCATGAGCGAACGCCTGCAACAGGTCACCCGGGTCTGGCAGGAAGCCGGATTCAACGCCAGGGCCTTCGAGGACATTGACCAGCTGATCTGGGGCAAGTACATCTGCAACGTCGCCTTCAGCGGGCCCTGCACCGTGTTCGACTATACCCTCGGCGAGCTGATGGCCGATCCCGCGGCCTGGGCGATCGCGCAGGGCAGCGCGCTCGAGGTTTATGCGCTGGGCCGGGCGAAAAACATTGGCTTCACCTTTGACGATCCGATCGAGTACATCACAGCCTTCGGCCTCAAGATGCCGGACGCGCGCCCGTCGATGCTGCTCGATCATCACGCCAGGCGCCCGTCCGAGATCGACGCCATCAACGGCATGGCGGTCGAACTCGGCCGGCAGCTTGATATTCCAACGCCGTACAACGAAGTGCTGAGCGCCGTGATTCGCCACCGCGAAGCCGGCTTCCAGGCCTGACCAGGACAGCTTCTCGTTGGCGGTCTGCATTCCCCAAAACAATGAGGGAGGGGGTCCGTCCCATTGTTATCCACAAAGGAGACCCTCGTAAGCACCTGATGGGAGGCAATCTTCGGCGAGTCTCAGGCGCTCGGCAAGCTGAGAAAAACCCGCATATTAGCGGGGTAATATATCAAATTATTGAATTGCTTTGCGTACTCTATTCTGCAATTAGGTATTCCTAATTTTAAGGTACTTATTGATTATCTGTTTACACAACATAATCCTTCGGCTGCTCTATCATCGTTTCATACTTGGGCCGAACAGAGAATAAAATTACTCAACGAAGTCGAAAATTTCACCGGGGAGCTTTGATCGGTTCAAGAAACCGAGCTGGCTATATTGAGAGTGTTTTATAGACCGCTTGCCATTTTTTTGATCAAGGAGTTTTACAATATGCGCGGCCTTGACGGGTCGGCTGAAATAATAACCTTGAAGGCGAGTCGTGCAGCCAGATCAATTTATTTCCGGAATCGCTAGACCATAACTAATACGAAGGCGAGTGTCGCAATTGGTTCGTTTCTCGCCGCCCATTTAAATCGTTTATGCGTCTGCTTTCCCGATACCAAACGCTCATAATCGCTTCCCGAGCGGGGTACTTCGGCCAGTTGGGGGCATTGATTCGCACCTGTGAAAGCAATCAGGCATGGCTTCTGCAAGCCCCGACCATTATTATCGAATCCAGTTCATGTGGAATGCACACAGGTCAAAAAATGTTGGAGGTATTCAATGTCTACGCCAGTTTGCGCGATTGTCGGTGCGGGTGAAGGCCTTGGTCGATCGTTGGCAGCGAAGTTTGCCGGCGAAGGTTTTGATATCGGTTTCATTTCGCGCACAGAAGAAGGCAGTCGTGCCGCAAACGACGCGGCCGTAAAATCTCGCGTCGACACCAAAACCCGGCATTTCCCCGCCGACGCGACACAACCATTGTCCATCGAGCAGGCGATGAGCAAGCTGGTCGATGTGGTTGGCGATGTCGACGTGCTTATCTACAACGTGTGTGACGGATTTCCGCGCTGCGAACCGCTCGATATGCGCTACGACGAGATGGAAAGTATTTTTCGGCTGGAAGTCGTCGGCGCATTCGCGGCGGCGAAATCGGTCTTGCCTGTGATGCGGCAAAGAGGATCGGGTAGCATATTCTTTTCCAGCGCCACCGCGGCCCTTCGCGGATCGGCGAACTACCCCCTGTATTCCATCGCTAAATTTGGTTTGCGCGCACTGTCGCAAAGTCTCGCGAGGGCCTATGCAAAAGACGGTGTACATATCGCCCATATACGGCTCGATTGCGATCTGGATGTCCCCATCATGCGCGAGCTTTACGCTGACAGCTACGACCCGGACACTCTGGCCGATCCGGATGCGGTGGCGGAATCCTACTGGCTGCTTCACTGCCAACCACGATCCGCATGGAGCAATGAAGTCGAGTTGCGACCCCATACAGAGAACTGGACCTTTTGATTGCAGGCGGCGGTTTTCGGTAGAATGAAACAATCCCTGACTGATGAGCGATATCAATGAACAATCAAGCAAGTTGTCTGTGCGGTAGCCTGCGCTGGGAAATCACGGCGGAACCATTTAACGCCTTCAATTGCCATTGCAAGATGTGCCGTAAGGCCCATGGTTCGGCGTTTGGCACTTACTGGTTCGTCAAGCCGGAGCAATTCAACTGGCTTAGCGACACCGATAGCATTGTGCGTTATCGCTCGTCGCATTTGCTGACCCGCAGTTTTTGCGGGACCTGTGGCTCGGTAGTGCCTTACCCCAGCGGACAGAAGGATCACTGGGTGGCACCAGGCGGATGCCACGATGACGGCAAGAAATCGGACTGTCATGTCTTCGCCGCGCATAGCGCACCCTGGTACGGCATTACCGGTGATCTTCCCCGGTACGACGACTACCCCGATTACACCGGGATGGAGCGCGTGGAAGAGGAACCGCTCGAACCCGGACCTGCAGGTATCGTGCGTGGCAGCTGTTTGTGTGGAACCGTGAAATACCAGATTAGCGAGCCATTTAAACTGGTGCAGAATTGCCACTGCCATCGATGCCGCAAGGCCCGTGCCGCGGCGCACGCGACCAACGGTTTTACGTCGATTGATGGCGTCAAGTTTGTGCAGGGTGAAGAGTGTCTGGCGTATTACAAAGTGCCCGATGCGAAATATTTCATGCAAGTGTTTTGCAAAACCTGCGGATCGAAGATGCCACGCCTCGACCCCGACAGAGGGATTGCGGTGATACCATTCGGCGGTCTGGATGACGACCCCGAAGTCAAACCCTCAAGACATATCTACGTCGATTACATGGCGAAGTGGTACGAAATCACCGACGACTTGCCGGTGTTCAACGAAGAGCCCACGAGCTGATCCGGGGAAACGTATTAACTTATGACCCAGACTACGATGCTCGATGAAATTATACCCGCGGGGAAATCCTGGTCGGCAGTCGTTGCAGAGGGACACTATCTCACCATCGTGGATATCGAGGGCCAGCAAGGCGTGGATTTCTTATGCTACAACGCCGATGACCCCGCGGAGAGATACCACGCACCAAATACATTAAAAGCGATACAGACGTTAAAACTCACTAGCGGACACAATCTTTATTCCGATATCGCGCGGCCCATATTCACCATTACTTACGACAGCTGTGACGGCCACGACACCATCGGCGGCTGTTGTAGCGCGCCCAGTAATGAAATGCTATACGGCGTTAAAAATGTCCCCGGCTGCAGAGAAAACTTTTTATCCGAGTTATCCAGGCACGGACTTGGACGTAAAGACATTGTTCCCAACATCAACTTTTTCTGTAATGTGCCGGTCAATGCAAACCGGATGGCGCCCAGTGTATTCGTCGAAGGTGGATCGAGTCCCGGGGATTACGTGAGCCTGCAGGCGAAGATGAATGCATTAGCCGTAATTTCGAATTGCCCGCAACTGAATAATCCCTGCAATAGCGGCAAGCCCACGGATATTCGGGTAATTGTTTCGCAACGGCCCTGGAGTCCGTAGAAAATTATGCTGGCAGTTAACATAATTCATTCATCATTCACCGCGAAGCCCTGAAAAAGGGCGCATGATTAGCCCGCGACCATGCCGCGCAGCCGCTGGTTGATCAGGACGTCGGCCTCGCGCATGATGCCGTCGATCAGTTCCCGGCAGCTCGGGATGTCGTTGATCAGTCCCGCCACCATGCCGCAGGACCAGGCGCCGGCTTCCAGGTCGCCATCCAGCATGATTCGCGGATAGACGCCGGCCACTTCATCGATGATGTCCTCGAACTTCAGCGCGGGGCCGAGGCTGCGTTCCTTTTCCAGCAGGCGTTCGACCGCGGCATTTTTCAACACCCGTTCGGTATTGCGCAGCGGACGCATCACCAGCCGGGTGTCCAGTTCACTGGCCGCGACGATGGCCTGCTTGACCTTCTCGTGTACCGGCGCTTCCCGGGTGGCGATGAAGCGCGTGCCCATGTTGATGCCGTCGGCGCCCAGCGCCAGCGCGGCGACCAGGCTGCGCGCGTCCGCCATGCCGCCCGAGGCGACGAACGGGATCTCCAGTTCATCGGCGGCGCGTGGCAGCAGGATCATGTTCGGAATATCGTCTTCGCCGGGGTGGCCGCCGCATTCGAAGCCGTCGACGGAGACCGCGTCACAACCGATCGCCTGCGCCTTGAGCGAGTGCCTCACCGAGGTACATTTGTGGATAATCCGGATGCCGGCATCCTGCATTGCCGGCAGGTATTGTTGCGGATTGCTGCCGGCGGTTTCGACGACTTTTACGCCGCCATCGATGATGGCCCTGATGTAGCCGGGGTAATCCGGTGACGACAGGCTGGGCAGAAAGGTCAGGTTGACGCCGAAGGGTTTTTCCGTCATGTCCCTGCATCTGGCAATCTCGTTGGCCAGGTCTTCGGCGGAGGGTTGTGTCAACCCGGTAATAATCCCGAGTCCGCCCGCGTTGGAAACCGCTGCGGCGAGCTTGGCAAAACCCACGTAGTGCATGCCGCCCTGGATGATCGGATGCTCGATGCCGAGCATTTGGGTGATGCGCGTTTTCATTCGTCGGCCTCTTGTTGTCACAGCGGAAAACGTCAGGAAGTGGAAAACAGTATACCGGTTTCCTCCGACTCGCTTCAGCCGGCTTTTGCGAAACTGTCTGGGTATACCTGGTTCGCGAATTTACTTTGTACTTAACCAGATGGTATTACGGATTCGCGATGCAACCTGGACGGCGAGATCGGGCCGTGAGTTGTCTTTTCGAGCATCGATGCGCTCGCATCGCCGAACCAAGGGCGGTTAATTCTGGCTCAACGCGCCGGCATCCTGGTCCCAGTGAGCGAGATCGGTACGACCTTCCGCCTCGGCCAGTTGCCGGAACAGGCTTTGAAACTCCTCACGGTCCACCGACAGTTGCTGCAACCAGCGCTCCCCGGCCTCGGGGTCGAACGCGCGACGGCCGTGCAGCACGCGGTGATTGTCGAACACCACCAGTTCGCCGGGTTTAAGCAGGCGCTCGAAAATGCGCTCGGGTGCCAGCAGCAGCCGGTAAAACCGGCCGATCGCGCGGTAGGCAGGCTCGATCAGTTCGAGTGGCAGATCGAGCGCCGGCAGGGTTCGATCGGTAATCCGGATCCCGCGAACCTGGCCCTCGCTGTCGAGCGCGATGACGCGCGCGCGGCTACGGAATCTTTCCTGCGGGTTACGCTCGGCGACGAACAGCAGCGGCACCGTGCTAAGCAACTCGAAGGCATCGGGATCCGAATCGCGCAGCGCGTTCGCGGCGCCGATGCCGTCGACGAAAATCGACGCGCCGCCGCCGCCCGGGTGCGCTTTCAGGCAGTGAAACAGGTTGATGCCGGGCGGCCCGTGGCGCCAGCCCTCGTCGGTATGGGGCGCCTGCGAATTGGATGCGGTGGCGCCGATGGCCTGGCCGGTGCCAAGCCGATCCTGCGGTCGCGAGCGGATGTCGAACAGGCTGCCGAAATGAGTCTGCCGCACTGGCCCGAAATGCCGGGCCACGTTATTCAGTGTTCCCGGCTCGGCTGACAGGTTTCTTAGCAGCGCAATGCCGTAATCGCGCAGATGGGCGAGCACCTCGAGCCGGCACGCCGGTTGCTCGAGATCCGTGGCATCGAACCATTGAAATCGATTCGCTGCGTCGGACCGCCACGGCACGGGTTGGTGGCGTCGCTGCTGCCTGCCTGCATTCGCCAGGCAGGCATCGTGCAGAGCGTCCAGGCAATGCCGGGTGGTGCTGCCGTCGTGCGCCCATTGGATAACCAGCTCCGCCGCCTCGACCGCGGTCGCTTCGATCGACAGGCTGGCGGGTTCCTCGGGTAGCAGGTAATCATTGGCACCGGCCTGCTCGGGCCGGCCCATCAACGGGAAAAACTGCGCATGGCGTAGCCAGATATACGGAAATCTGGCGTGTTGGCCGTCCGCCCAGTCGATTAACAATCGGCGCCGCACCGAATCGACACCGATGTTGGTTATTTTGAAGGCTGGAGGTGTTGCCATGTTTGCGACTCTGAGCTTTGCCGAGGTCTAGAATGCCTGTATTTTCGATGAAACTCCATGCAGGAAATACGATCGGAACAACCAAGTTTTTCGACTGCCGGTAAACTATTCCGGTAAAGGAATTGTTGCCAGACGACTTAAGGTGCTGGTATTTCTGTTACTGACCGTTTGGTCAGAAATCATTTCGACGTGGCTTGACAACGACCCGATATGGCGAGACCCAGAAAGTTCGACGTCGCTCGCGGCCTTCGTCGTCAGCGCCTATTTCGGCGTGCGTGTGCTTGCCAAAGGCGGCGCGCCGGCGGCGATGATCGGCGATACGCGCGATCATTGCCTGCAGCTGCTTTCCTGGGATTCGGGGGCGCTATTCGAGCGCCGGCCGGCGATGATTCGATCGATCGCAACCACAAAAAACTCTCTATTTGTTGGCGCCTGGGGTAAATTACGCCGGTAACAATCCTGTATTTTAATTTTCTATGCCTGAAACCAGCCGCAACGGCAGCGTCTACGAACTGAGCGGGCCCAGCGATGCATCGACAATCGTTTTCGTCCACGGGCTCGGGTTGAACCGTCACGTCTGGGAAAGGTACGTGACGCGCTTTTCGCAACGTTTCAGGGTTTTGCATTACGATCTTTTCGGGCATGGCGATAGCGCGGCGCCCCCGCAAACGCCGTCGCTGACGACGTTCAGCGAGCAGCTGCTCGACCTGCTGGACGAGCTCGGAATCGAGCAGTGCTCGATCATCGGTTTTTCGCTGGGGGGCATGATCAATCGCCGCTTCGCGATGGATCACCCAGACCGCTTGCGCGCACTGGCGATTCTGAACTCACCGCACGAGCGCGACCCGGAGGCGCAGAAACTGGTCGAGCAACGCGCGCTCGATTCGGCCGCGGGCGGACCGGGCGCCACGCTCGACGCGACCATCGAGCGCTGGTTTACCGCCGACTTTATCGAAGCCAATCCGGAATACATCGCCACCGTGCGCGGCTGGGTGCTGGCGAACGATCCGGAAATCTATGCAAAATGCAGGCAGGTGCTCGCTTTCGGCGTGATCGAGCTGATTCGTCCGCAACCGCCGATCACCCACCCGACCCTGATGATCACCTGCGAAAACGACAGCGGCAGCACCCCGGAAATGAGCCAGGCCATCGCCAGCGAAATCAAAGGTGCGCAGGTCGTTGTCGTGCCGGAACTACAGCATATGGGGCTGGTCGAAAATCCGTCTTTCTTCATCAATGCGCTGGCGGAATTTCTCGAACAAATATAGGCTCATGGAAAATACCTTGGCGAAAGGGGAGGGCGAATGAAAAAAATGTCAGGAGGGCAGGCGGCGGTCGCATCGCTGCAGGCCGAAAAGGTCGAGCATGTATTCGGGCTCATCGGTTCGGCGACGATGGAAATGTTCGACGCGCTGTATGACGCCAGCGACATCAAATTCATCGGCGTGCACGACGAGCGCACCGGCACCCACATGGCCGACGGCTACGCGCGCGCCTCGGGGCGGGCCGGCGTCATCCTGGCCGGCCAGAACGGCCCGGGTGCGACCAACCTCGTCACCGGGCTGGCGCAGGCTTACGCGGCGTTTTCGCCGGTCGTGTCGATCGCCGGCTCGCTGTCTTCCGCGCATGTTTATCGCGACGCCTTCCAGGAAGTCGATCAACAGGCGTTATTCAAACCGATCACCAAGAAAACCTGGACCGTCACGCAAACCGCGCGCGTGCCGGAAATGTTCCGCGAGGCGTTTCGTACCGCGATGACGCCGCGGCGCGGGCCGGTACAGCTCAATATCCC
>Ga0224497_10000410_pt1 | contig 30585 bp, 38 predicted proteins | sample SF_Jul11_sed_USG_4_FD_167970 | JGI IMG/M metagenome (GOLD analysis project Ga0224497, IMG submission 167970) | Sediment microbial communities from San Francisco Bay, California, United States - SF_Jul11_sed_USGS_13 | ecosystem: Environmental > Aquatic > Marine > Sediment | place: USA...
AGAATCTTTTCGGTTTCTTCACTTGAAACATCAGATTCCATGTTAAATGAATCTCCTGCCAAAGAATCCATCATGAGTCCATTAAGTGTCTGGGTCATACTGTTCAATTCTGAATCAGCTTCTGGCATGAATCTTCCTAGCGATGACTTCAATCCCTTCATTGTAGACATTGCTGGTCCAATTGCCACCATAGCATCACCAAGATCATGAATAGTTGTCAGTCTTAGTTGAACTTGTTCTAATGACATTCTTGCATTGCCGAGCATCTTTGTAACTTTACGAATTTCAGCTAATTCGTTAGACAAAACTCTACTTGTGCTAGTATCATGTTGCTGCATTGCAGTCACGACTCTTTGAAAGAGTTGCGCATCTCTTTCATGCAGTTTACCTAACATAGAGTCCATTTTTGAAATTTGGACTTGTAGTTTGTTTACTGCGGTTTGTATTCGTGGTTTTAATGCACCTTGAGGCTTTACTGCTTCACGGAGTTTGCCAGTTACGCTTTGGGTCTCTTGTCGAGCCCAAGTCTTATCGAAGTTTGGCATGATTGCAGGTTTAGAAATTTAGTCTTAATTGACGGTGTGGATTTAGATCAACATTAGAGTAAATAAAGTTAACAAATATTATTCAAGATCTTTTAGGATTAATCGTGATAAGAATTGCAGTTTTTGATTCTGGTCTAGGCTCATTGTCTATTATTCGTGCAATGCAAAAAATATTCAAAGCTGAAATCATCTATTTTGCAGATAGTCAAAATTATCCTTATGGAATAAAATCACATGCTCAATTGAAGAAAATTATGGAAAAAAACATCAGTCTATTGCAGAAACAATTTTCACCATCATTCATAGTTGTTGCATCTAATACACCCAGCTTAATACTTAATTTGGCAACAGAAAAAATAATCGATGTAAAACCGCCGTTAGATTATGCCAAAAAGATATCCAAAACAAAACATATTGCAATACTAGCAACAGAAAGTGCAATTAACAGTAAAGGTTTGAATCAATACATCAAAAAAAATAATTTTCCGAAATTTTTCAAGATCATTAAGATAAATGCTTCTGATCTTGTTGAATTAGTTGAATGTGGAAAATTTATTACAGATAAACAATTCTGCAGAGAAATTATTAAAAAAATTCTAGATCAAAAAATATCTCAAAAAAATATTGATGTAATAACATTATCTAGTACTCACTTACCATTTTTAAAATCATTATTAGAAAAGGAATACCCATATGTTAAATTTCTAGATCCGGGAAATATAATTGCAAAAAAAATTTCTTTAAAAATCATAAATAAACAATCAAAAAGAAACACATTGAAAATATTTACATCAGGAGATACCAAAAAATTTCAAGACAAATTGAGAAATATTGGTATTAAAAATAAAGTAAATTTCTTATCTAGTTGACTTTAGCCTTTCTATAACCATGACTAAATTTTTTGTCATATAGTTTAGAGTATTCGTATGTTTTAGGATCAATTACATCACTAATAATTACAATTGCTGTTCTGGTAATTTTTTCTTCTTTAATTTTATTTGCAATATTTTCAAGGGTTCCTTTAATTATTTTTTGATCTTTCCAACTAGCACGGTATACAACTGCAACCGGTGTTGTTTTTTTATATCCACCTGCTATTGCTTCCTTTACTAATTTAGAAAGTAGGTGTACGCTAAGATAAAAGACCAATGTTGCTTTATGTTTTGCAAGTTCAGATATTTTTTCACGTTTAGGAACTTTGGTTCTAGATTCTGCTCTTGTAATTATAATTGTTTGAGTAACACCAGGAAGAGTTAGCTGAGTTCCAAGGGCAGCAGCTGAGGCTAAAAATGCTGTTACTCCTGGCACAACAATAGATTTTATTCCTTTTTTTTCAAGATTATCAATTTGTTCTTTGATTGCACCATAAATTGAAGGATCACCATCATGTAATCTCACAACAAGTTTGTCTTTTTTTGCATTTTTGTATAATAATTCAAAAATTTCTTCTCTAACTAATTTTGCTGCATCATAAAGTTTTCCTTTTTTACAAAATTTTAAAATTGGTTCTGGAATTAAAGATCCGGAATAAACCACTACATCTGCATTTTGAATTATTTTTTTAGCTTTGACTGTAATTAAATCAGGATCTCCAGGACCACATCCAACAAAGAATACATCAGACACGTTTTACCACCAGTATTGAAAAATATTTTGTAGTTAATGTATCATCATTTACTTCACCCAAAGTAAGTTTTCGAATAATTTCATGGTCTGTTCCAAGATCTTGTCCTATTGCAAATATTGAATCATTAGGAAATCCAGATTCTTTTAAAACTTGAATCACTTGATCAAAGTATCTTCCATCTTTTAGAAAAACCATAGTCTCGGAATTTTTTGCTATCTCTTTTACACTAGAAAGATCATAGCATGATGGAATAATTGCAACTTTTTCTGCACCTTCTGCAATACTGACACCAACCTTTGATGCGAATGTAAACATGGAAACAATTCCAGGAATAACACTAATTTCCATATCCGGATAGTTTTCTTTAAGATCTTTGTGCATGTATATCCATGTACTATACAAATAAGGATCACCAACTGTTAGATACACAACGTTTTTTCCAGACAAGACAGTTTCTGCCATTATTTTTGCATTTTTTTTCCATGTTTCTTCTAGAATGTTTTTGTCTTTAGTCATTGGAAAGATTAGTTTTACAATTTCTTGATTTTTTGATTTATCAATTAAGGAAGAAACTACTGACAATGCTATGCTAGGTCTGTCTTCTTTGGAAGCTGGACACATGATAATATCTGCATTGTGTATAGCATTTACTGCCTTGACTGTAAGTAACTCTGGATCCCCTGGACCAACACCAATTCCAATTAATCCAGGCATGAGAAATATGATTTTGTTCCCAATTAAAAATCTAGATTAGATTCTAGTAGCAGAAATAATAGTTACAGGATTTCTAGCAAGCATCATAGTTCCGGTACTAGTTTTTCTACTTTTAGATATCGTTACCTGAGTAATGTCTATAGATTTAAACTGTAATTTGTCTAGAATTTGCAAAACTGAATAAAGAGTCTCAATTAAGATTATTCCAATAACGATTCTACCACCTGACTTTAGTTTGTTCTCCGATAATTCTACAATATCTCTGGTATCACCACCTGTTCCTCCAATAAATATGACGTCGGCTTCTTCAAGATCTTGAATCTTTTCTTTTGCATCTCCAAAAATTACTGAAATATTTGAAAGGCCAAATTTGTTCATATTCTTTTTTGTTAAATCTATTGCATTTTCATCATGATCAACTGCAAATACTTTTCCTGATGATTCAATTTGTAATCCAGCTTCAATAGAAATGGAACCACTACCACAACCAATATCGTAAACAGTTTGACCTGGTTTTAATCGAGCTTTGCTAATTTGAATAGTTCTCACTTCTTCTTTTGTGATTGGAACATTTTCTGTTCTATCAAAATGCTCATCAGGAATTCCAGGTGTTTTGTAATTCCACATATACAATCGTTATTTATTTTCAGATATTAATTCCACTTGAAACACTTCCTGCATGAACCAGAGTATAAGTTACAATCCAAGTAAACAAGTACAAAAAGACATAGCTGCCAATAGCTTGTGTAACTATCTTCTTTCTATCTGAAGATGGTAGTTGCATTTTCATTCCTTTTGCAACTATAATTGTTCCAAAAAATACGATTATCATAAATGCAATTGATGCCCATCTTCTGTCTTCACCTTCGATATCTTCAAAGATAAAAGTTGCAGCAGTACCGGCTATTATCGCCAATGCAACACGCATCCAAAATAATTTATTTAGTTTTCTATCTTTTTCACTTTTCTCAGCCACACTAACGGGAGGATCTTTTGATGGAGTCTCAGGAATAGGTTCGGATTTTTCTGTTTCAGGAATATCAACAGGATTTTCTTGTACTGACTCTTTTTTTGAATCGTCAGGTCCAGAAGTAGGTTCGGATTTTTTCTTTTTGAATTTTGCCAACGTAAATTTCTAGCGTGACTCAGGCAAACCATGTTTAATATCTTTGGTCAAGGATTAAGCATGTCATAGCAAGGGTATAATTTTAGATATAAAATATCATAGTCATGACATTATCTGGAATAGAGCTACGATATTTGGTAAACCAAATTTCAGAGCAAGTTCAAGACTACTATGTCAGCAATATTTACGGTATTACAAAAGATAGCATTCTCTTCAAGCTTCACCATACTGAGAAAAGTGATCTATTCATGATGATTTCAACATCAGGAGTTTGGCTGACTAAGGTAAAAATTGATCAGATAGAGCCTAACAGATTGCTCAAAAGATTACGAAGTGATCTACTTCGGTTAAAACTAAAAAAAATAGAGCAAATTGGTGCAGAAAGAATTGCATACTTTACATTTGAAGGATTTGGAAAAGAGTTTGTTTTAGTGGGAGAGTTTTTTGGAGATGGGAATATTCTACTCTGTAATAATGATATGAAAATTCTTGCATTACAGCATTCAATAGAAGTTAGACACAGAAAGCTCAGTGTGGGATTGGAATATGTTCAACCACCATTAGGAGGATTAGATATTTTTAATATATCAGAATCAGATTTTGAAGATCTCAAAACAACTGATTTAGTTTCTGCAAAATGGTTTGGTCGAACTTTGGGTTTACCAAAAAAATATGTCGAAGGAGTATTTGAAATTGCAAATGTAGATGGGAAAAAAATAGGTAATCTACTAACATCAGAAGAGATAAAGAGAATTTTTGACACTACAAAAAAGATTGTTTCAGACATTGTATCAGGAAATCATGAAACAGTAATTGTCAGAAATGAAAAAGTTGAAGTTCTTCCGATAAAATTAGGAAAATTAGAAGGTGAAGTCACAAAAGCTAATAGCTTCATTGAAGGATTGGACACTGTTTTTACTGAAAAGATAGTTGAAAAAGGAAAAACAATTCAATCAGGTGGCTCTGATAAGAAAATCAAAGAGCTACAAACTCAGATTTCTGAACAGGAAAAAGCAATTGAAACAGTAAAAGAAAGATCAAAAAATATTACAAATGTAGCAAATTCTCTTTATGAAATGGTCTCATATGGAATTATATCAATAGAAGATAGTGCTGCACAGGAAATTTTAGCAAAACATAATGCAAAATTAATCATGGAAAAAGGAGTTCCATTAATTGTGATTCAAGAAGAAAAAATAAAGATCAACACAAAAGCTCCGCTTCAATCAATTGCATCTGTATTATTTAATGAAGCCAAAAAGCAATCAGGTGCAATTAATTCAATTCAAGAAATCAAAGAAAAGACAGTGAAAAAGCTAGAAAAATTACAAAACAAAACAGAGTCAGAAAAAGACATTAGTATGATTTCAGAAATTAGAAAGAAAAATTGGTATGAGAGATATAGGTGGTTCTTTACATCCGATGGCTTTCTTACAATTGGTGGAAGAGATGCCGCATCAAATTCTGCTGTAGTTAGAAAGCATTTAGTAAAAAATGATAAAATATTTCATGGAGACATTTTTGGTTCACCGTTTTTTATTCTTAAAGAAGCACAAAATGCACCTGATAGAAGTATGAATGAAGTTGCGCATGCAACTGTTTGTTTTAGTCGCGCATGGAAAGAAGGGATGTATGGAGTTAGCGCTTTTTGGGTAAATCCAGAACAAGTAAAAAAATCTGCTCCAAGTGGAGAATTTTTACCAAAAGGTTCCTTTACAATTGAGGGACAAAGAAATTTCATTAAATCAGATACGCTCAGACTTGCAGTTGGAATCATACCACAAGATGAAGATTATGTCTTAACATGTGGTCCACCAGAGCCAATCAAAAAAAATTCTATTTGTTATGCAGTAATTGAACCACATGGATTAGAATTGGTTGATGCTGCAAAAAAAATTCGAATAGAATTTTTAAAAATATATGAAGATATTACAAGAAAAATTAATCTTGATGAATTTGTCCGTGTCTTACCATCTGGTAAAAGTCAGATTAAAGAAATTAGTATTGGCGATTTAGAAATTAAAAAGTTTACTGATACTGAACTAGATTAGAAGTATCAGTGTCAAGAGACAAGTTCATTCCAGTTTTTAAAGATTTGAATTGTTCATCTGTAATTGTAATTAATGGAATATTTGCTAATGCACAACCTGTAGCAACTGTAAGATCTGCTTTTTGGCAAATCATTGCAAGAGGTGCAGCGTTGTTTGATTTTATCGAATAAATTGTATAGGCACCAACGCTGCTACCTACTCCGGATGGAAAGACAAGAATTACATCTTTGATCGATTTTCCAAATAAATCATGATTGTTGTCGCTGATAATTCCTGTTTTTTTATCAACGGTTCCTAGAAAGTTAATTGGATTTTCAGATTTTAAAACAATTCCTTGAACTTTTCCGGCAACTAGAATTTTATTCATCTTGTCTCATCTTGAATTATTTGAGATAAGGATTTTAGATTCACATCTACACCGTTAGAATTTTTAAGATAAAATGCACCCTTGATACTATTTGTAGTGACTGCATCAACATTTTCCTTGTTTATCAAAGGAGTTAAACATGTACAACAATCAGCAAGAATTTCACATCCAGCACGTTCAAGTTGTGTTGTATATCCAATTTTTTTTGCTTGCTCCTTTACGGTTCTAGGACAAAAAACCATACATCTTTTTTGAAAAGATCTTCCCTTTAGCATACTTGTAAGATCAGATATCTCATCTAAACCCAATTGAGGGCTGCCAAGTGTAATAATATCACCTTTTTCTGTAGTATTTAGCTCGTCATGAACATTTTGCATCTCTTTTTCATCAAAATCAATTTTTTCACAGTCAGAATCACCTTCACCAAAAATAAATTTAGCACAGGTTCCTGATGTTCCCATTCCACCACACATTGCTTTGCATTGTCTTTTATCCATCTCTGCAAGACCAGATATATTTACAGATGTATCACCAACTTTTCCTGCAAAAAATCCAAGCATCCCATACGTCAATTCATTTGGATTTTTTACTTTCATGTTGATTGTAATGTTTGGAGTATCATCTTTTCTTATCGAAGAGTAAGGGCTTTTTCCAACAATAGCACTTGCAAGTGCACTAAATGCACTCTCCTTATTCGTTTTTAAATTATCATAAGAGTTTGCATGGATCGCTGCATTGGATTCAGCAAATGCAACTTGTGTTCCATCCTTTGGAATATCAAAAATTTCGTAAGGAATGCATGAAAATGAAGGAACCACGCCCATTTTTTCATACGAGTTTCTAATAGACAGTTGTTTTGAGATAAAATCTTTATCCAATCCATAATTTGTAACATTGTCAATATCAAACCCCATTGGATTAAGAGTTGTTTTTACTGAAACTCTTGCATCTTTGCTAATACTAGAGAGAAATTCTTCTCCGGCATCACCAATTGTATTATAATTTACACCAGAGAGATGAGCCCATTCAATTGGGATTAATTTCTCAGCATCAGTTGCCTCGCCTGTTGCAACCAAAATTCTATATGCAATCTGCATAATTTCTCCATGTTCGCCTTTTAGTGCAGATTCTTCATCCCTAGTCAGTTCCAATGAAAATATTTGTTATTACAGTTATAATACTTGTACGTAAATTTTTGTTGAAAATGGAAAAAATTCTTCGTGGAATGACTGATACAATGAATTCCGTAAAACCACCTAGAATCACAGCATTACAAGACCTTCATGATGCCGAAACCGGACCTTTTAGTATTCTAATTGGAACAATACTTTCTGCTAGAACTAAAGATGAAGCTACAACAAAGGCAGTAAAAGCATTATTCTCAAAATATAAAAATCCAAAGGAACTTGCAAAAGCAGAAATAAAAGACGTAGAGGAAATTATAAAATCAATTGGATTCTATCATGTAAAATCAAAAAGAATAATCGAGGTTGCAAAGATTATTGATAAAAGATACAAAGGAGTAGTTCCAGATGACTTGGATACCTTGGTACAGTTACCAGGAGTTGGAAGAAAGACTGCTAATTGTGTACTAGTATATGCATTTGAAAAGCCTGCAATTCCAGTAGATATTCATGTTCATAGAATCTCAAACAGACTAGGATTAGTAGATACCAAAAATCCTGAAGAGACCGAACAAGAATTAATGAAAAAAATTCAAAAAAAATACTGGATTGATATTAATGATACATTTGTGATGTATGGTCAGAATATTTGTAAACCTATTTCTCCAATGTGTGATATCTGTAAGATTAAGAAACGTTGCAAGTATTACAAAACTAAGAACGCTTCTTAGTCAGAAATAACACTCCAACTATGATTCCAACACCGGCCGCTACGTAAAATGGAAATAAAGCAAATGCATTCTTTGCAGGATCACCAGAAAGAAATTCTATAATCATACTACCAGAATTAACCGCAGGAGGATCAGATGAGCTTTCCATGCCATATACTGAATACGAATCAATTGCAAATGTGCCAATATCCAAATTGGTAACTACAATTCTTGCCCCATTGTTTACTGTAAGTCCTGCTCTATCAGTATATGATACGATAGATTTGGCTTGTGGATACCAACCTCTATCTAGATCTTTATGGACTACAATGTATCCTTCCTTAGGAGTTTGAACTGCCACCCAAAACTTGTTGTCAGGTTGAGCTCCCATACCAACTTCAATAAATTCATCATGAGTCTCATTATCATAAATTCGAAGAACAGCATTTCCATTTGGATTTGCATATAGTAGATTATTATCAATTGTTACTTGCCAGCTGACAGCATGAACATCATCAAGCATTACTACTGGCGCATCTCGCAATATTCGATTGAATTCATCTGCAGGAATCTCTATTGTATCAAGAAGTAATGATGGATTTGTCAAATCTTGAGCAAATGTAGGAGAAATAAAAAATCCTAAAAACAATATCAGAAAAATATATTTCACAAGCTAGAACAAATTTGATTGAATAAAAATCTAATCAACAAATGGTTTAGGATGTTCTAAAATTACTTTGGCTACTTCAGGTCTTAAAATAAACTCAGAAGGTGCTTGACCATTTTGAATCATCTCTCTTAGTTTTGTTCCACTTATTTGCTCTTTGTCATCATCACCATGTGGACATGCTTTAGGTGTTGTATATGTAAGACATTTCTTACAATAGAAGAACGGTGGAAAAAACACTGGAACAATTTCTAATTCTGGATAGTCATCAAAGATTTTTTGTGCAGCAAAAGGATCATAAAAAGTCCCTACACCTGCATGATCTCGTCCAATAATGATATGTGTGCATCCATAATTTTGTCTCATAATTGCGTGATGAATTGCTTCTTTTGGACCAGCATATTTCATTTCAGTATGTAAGGTTCCAAGCATGCACCTGTTTTCTGGATAGTATAATTTTATCATGGTTTCATAGCACTTTACAATAACTTCATCAACAAAGTCGCCTGACTTTTTCTTGCCAATAATTGGATTGACAAAAACTCCATCTCGTGTAGTAATCGATGTTTTTTGTAGCATCTCATGGGCAACATGTGGAGGATTTCTGGTTTGAAATGCACAAATTGTTTTCCATCCTGCTTTAGCAAATGCTTCTCGTGTCTGATTTGGGGTTAGCCTGTTTTTTCTAATCTCGGTATCACTAGGTCTCTGAATATAGTCAATCTTTCCTCCCACCAGATAATCCTGCATTGACATTGTCTTTGCAACACCTGGATGAGAATTATCATTTGTACCATATACTCCTTGAACAGTTTTTTCTTTATCAAAGGAATAGGTTTCATCAACATGTAAAACCGCAACTCCAACTCCATCTGGATTTTTTAACAATACGTCTTTTGATTCCTTCATTTTAGAAGCAGTTTGTTCATCAACATCAAGGACTATTGGAATTGTCCAAGCCAAATCATTTGTTAGTCTTCCTCGTGAAACAACACTTTCAAAGTCTTCTTTCCCTAAAAATCCCTCAAGTGGACTAAATATTCCGTCCGCAATATTTTCAACATCATTTGCAAGATCTTCTGTAATTGTAATTGAGAATAATCCAGTTGGATCAATCTTGGCGATTCTGTTTACTAGAATTCCTCCATGTGGTTTAATTGAGTTGTTTACTGACATGTTAATTCCATTATTCAGGGCCTATATGAAGGCCACACTCTTTATTTCCTCCCTGTTCCCACCACCATCTTCCTGCACGAATATCTTCGCCAGGTTTTATTGCTCTGGTACAAGGTTCACAACCAATACTAGGATAACCTTTGTCAAGAAGACTATTGTATGGAAGGTTATTCTTTTTGATATACTCTTGAATTTGATCCCATGTCCAATCAATTATTGGATTAATTTTTAGAATTCCTCCATGTCCATGATCTAGTTGAAACATTTTTACGTTTTTTCGAATTTTGGTCTGCTCTCGTCTCAATCCTGTAATCCAACCGTCCAAAGTTTTTAGCATTTTGTTCATTGGGTGAACTTTACGAATATCACAGCACAGTTTCCTATTCTCTATACTCTCATAGAATAGATTCATTCCTTTTTCCCTAACCATGTCTTCTACTTCTTTTGTATCAGGAAAGAGAACTTCAATTGAAATATTGTATCTTTTGCTTACAACATCTATAATGTCATAGGTTTCTTGTGGTAGTCTTCCAGTATCTAATGTGAAGAATCGAAATTTTGGATTAATTTTTAACATGATATCCATTACTACGGCATCTTCTGCACCAAAGCTAGAAGCTTTTGCAACTTTGGGATGAAGATTATCAGAAACCCATTGAAGTGCTTTCTCTGTTGTATTAATTTTTGAGTTTAAATCATCTACTTGTTCTTGTGTAAACTGTACCACGTTTTCCCATAAAGTATTTGTTTTATATTGATTACCCGAAATTATCCTAAATTATAAACAAGTAGATTGCAATTTAGAAAATATGAATGAAATATCATATGTGGTAGTTTTTCCAAATATTTTTTCAAGAAATAAAATTCCACTACTAATCACAAACATTAAAAAAATTTTAAAGATAAAAAATCAGCAATTCAAATCAGTTAAGCGTGATAGTGATATTATTTTAGTTGATGCAAATGATCCTGTATTTGCATCATCTGCTATCAATTTATTGTTTGGAATTGAAAAAATAGCAATTGCAAGAAAGATAAAAAATGATTTTCAAAATATTGTTTCGGAGATTACATCTACAGGTGGAAATCTACTTTTAAAAGGAGAAAGATTTCTAGTAAGAGTTGAAGGAGCATCAAAGGGATTTCTTCCCAAAGACGTTGAAATTGCTGCAACATCAAACATTATTGAGAAGAAGCAAAATCTTGGTGCCCATCCTGGAACAGATGAGAACTATGATAAGATATTGTATTCGTATTTGACAAAAAATAATGCATATGTCTGTATTTTCTCAGACAAAGGCAATGGTGGCATACCATATGAATCACAAAAGCAAAAAACAATTTGTGCAATATATGATGAATTGTCTGCTGTTTCGTGTTTTGAAACAATCAAACAGGGAAATGATGTAAAGATAATTGTCTGTTATAGACAAAAATCAGACTTGATGAATCTAGCTAAAATCACAAGTCAAATTCTACCAAGACTTGCACAAGACATTGTGGAACTAGAGTTCTTTGAAATAAAAATCAGACCTACTGGAATGAAAAATTATCTGATCTATGTAAATTCAGTTTTAGAGATAATGTTACAGTATTCAAATAATCGTGTATCAATGTCACTATCGCCGTTGATATTTTCTTCAGACTTTATTGATAATTCATTAATGCGCGTATTTGGAAAAAAGAAAACTCCAATAATGCCGCTTGCTGGTGTAGATTCGAATTTATTTGAGGATGCAAAAGAGATTGGACTAGGAAGGAATCTCAAAAAACTAGAAAACATAATCTCTATCAATTCTAATGAAGTTCCAATTTATGCAAAGAAAGAAGTAGATAATGCTTTTAAAACAAAGAAAAGGATTTCAGTTAAGGTTGGACCTAACAACGTTCATGACATTTTAGATTCATTTTAAGAAGATCATTGAGAATTTAAACGGGCATAATTGGTTCCATATTGTGCTCAAAATAGGAGAATTCATCTACCCATGGGGAAGTGGTCATTATTCTAGAATGATGAGGCTAAATGATGTATTGGGGGATCAGATAAAAGAAAAACTCGAAATCCATTTTTCAAGCAAGGAACATGTTTATGAAAAATTATTGAAAAAATTCCCAGACCAAAAAGAGAAAATTCATGAGATACTGATGCCTACTCCAATTGATGGAAAATTTGGTCCTAGTGTTATAATGTCTTTGATGAATTTGTTATTGCCAGTTTCAAAAAATCCACCACTAGTAACACAAATTGCAAATTATTTAAGAGAGGAAAGAAAACTCTACAATAGAGAAAAATTTGATTTGGTGATTAATGATGGGGATATGGGTTCCAACATTTTAGCAAAAAATCGAAACATTCCAAGTTTATTTGTAACTAATCAATTTAGACCAAAATTATACAATTCAAGGGCTTATCTTTATCCATCATTAATTTTTATAGCAAAACAAATTGCAAAAGCAACAAAAATTCTTGTTGCAGATTCTCCACCTCCTTATACAATGTGTGAATACAATCTAAATTTTATAAATGAAGTAAAAGAGAAAGTTATCTATGTCGGTCATTTCACTAGTAAACAAATTAGAAATGACGATAAAACAGACCTTGAAAAATTAGTGGAAAATAATGAATTTGGATATTGGATGAGAACAGGAAACAGGTCTACAAATGACGGAACTGGCCAGAGATATGAAAGAGTGTTTCATCATGATGATATGAAAAATGAAAAAAGAATTATTTCACATGCAAGAAATGAACCAAGTATAGATTCTGTTACAGGAAAAAATGGCAAAAAATATTCAATCTCAGAAGCATTGGATAAAAAAATAGATTGGATACAAATCGATATCGGTTTTCTTTCAGAGCAAGAAAAAGACACGATCGTAAATACTTGTAAATATGCAGTTGTCAATGGCTCACATACTGTAATGGGCGAGATAATGGGTGGAAAATCAAAGCCAATTATTGGAATTCCCATTTATGATGAACACACAAACAACATCTTGTGGGCACAAAACAAGAATTTAGGAATACTTGCTACAAAAACTAACCAAGTAATCAATGCAATATCCAAAATTAAGAAAAATTATGAAGAATTTGAGGAAAAATTGAATGAATTTTCAAAAAATTTTGTTCCAAATGGAGCAGAAAATTCAGCAAAGATCGCTGCTCAAATATTAGAAGAAAAGAGATAATAGATTATTTTTAAGAATTTTACTCATCTGGCACGCGGGATTTCGATGGGCGAACGGACCGAAAGGGATGATGAAAAAATCCGCGTGCCAGATGTGTATCGATCTGTAAAGAATGTGGGAACGCTTTTATGGAAAAAATTAAGCAAAACCAACAGTGCCTAACTGTCCAGAATGTACATCAAGAGAGAAAAAGAAGATAGAAGCAAAGTATGAGGAAGATGTTCCAGAGGAAGAAAGGAGCAGGGATGCATTATTCAAATTATTTGATGAAATCGATATTCCAATGAAGATGGATGAAAAAAACAGAAGACATTTCATTTGTAAGCGCTGTGGTCTATATGCAACCAGAGAAGAGATTTCAGATATCAGATTCAAGCTAAATCAAAGAGAGAGAACACGTGATGACAAACATGATGACTATCTAGAATGGTGGTCAAAAAGTAAAAAAGAAAAAGCTGAAAGCTAGAGTGGGTTTAGTATGGTAAAAAAGAAAGAAGATGAAATTCCTGATTGGGTTACAGATGAAATCCAAAACGCAAAGTTTGAGAAACCCCAAAAGATGAAAAAAACAGGGTACGTTTTAGAAATGTACAGTGAAGATAATAAAATAGATGCACAGTTGTACGATCCAGTAGAGGATGGTAGACACATAGTTACAATGGACTTGTCCAAGAAGGTCAAGATGGAGGATTTGGAGAAAGGAGTGGTGTATGAGTTTACCTTTGATCAGCATAAGGCTCCATTAAGCAAAAAAGTTTCAGAATACCTAGAAAAAGAAAAAGAGATAGAGATGAATGCAATCTATAAATTTGAGTTAAAATCATTGGAATTGCTAGATGTAGGCTCAAGTGAAGCTGCAGATGATGACCTAGAAGAATAAACTCAGTTCTGTTTTGTAGAGTCCAGTTGTTTTTTGAATGATTTTCCCAAAATTGGATTGATAAAGAAAGGAAATGTACTTTTCATCCATATTGCCCCGCGTACAACTGAGGGAACGATAATTTCTAATCTTGAGGAATTTGCAGCTTTGAGAATTGTTTTTGCGACAGTTTTAGGATCAAGTGATGTGGGAGAATATTTTGGCATTTTTTCAAATGAGGGATGATCAAAAAAGTTAGTCCTGACCATTATTGGGCTTACAACGGTAATTTCTATCCCGGTATCTTTTAGCTCATGCTTGAGACCTTCTGAAAATCCCAGCATTGCAAATTTAGATGCACAATATGAGGCGATTCCAGGCAGACCAAAACTTGCTGCAACAGATGCAACATTTACTATATGACCAGATTCTTTCTTTAGCATTGATGGAAGAAAATTTTTGATGCAGTAAACCATACCAAAATAATTTGTCTCCATCTGAGACTCTATGTCACTAATGGAAAGGTCAGAAACAGAGCCATATATTGCAAATCCAGCATTATTTATAAGAATATCAACAGATGAAAATTTTTCCAAGACTGTTTCTGACATTTCTTTGACTTGATCTTTTTTTGAAACATCGCACTGACAAGCTAAAATGGATACATTGTATTTTTTTAATTCATCTTCAGTTTGCTTGAGTTTGTCTTTTCTTCTTGCCACTAAAATTAGATTAGCACCTAGTTTGGCAAACTCTATTGCAGTTTCTCTACCAATTCCAGATGATGCGCCAGTAATTAGAACTACTTTGTTTTTGAAGCTCACGTTTCAAAAAAATTTGTTTTAAAATAAAGTGGTTTCTATTAGAAAAATACTGTATAGAAACAAAAAATTTGAGCCTAAATTGAATTCTATAATAATGAAAGTCCTATAATACCAAAGATGATTGTTATGAAGTTCCAATCCAAAATTTCCAATGATCTTTTGCAAAATTTTTAATTAATAATTTATTCTTTCTATTTTTTTCACTTTTGCTACTTTTTTATCATGACATTCCATACACATTAAATCAAAAGATGGTGGTTGTTCCTTTTCAAAATAATTAAAATCATCAAAATTGTCAGAATCAGATACTATAATGCCATCAGAGTCATCATCAACGTCAGAATCATGGTGGTCTTACATATTATGATGTTCATAGGCTGTCTTTTTACAAACTGGGCATTTCTCTGTGTATGGTTTTTCCCTCTTTTTGAGACATTCAATACATAGTAAAAGATCATCACCGTGTTTAGTAAAATGTGTGACTTTACCTACTTCAGTAACCAATTTTTTACATTTTTCACAAGCATTACCTTCTCTCTTAAATTCAATTGGCATAATTCAAATTCAATCCTGATTTTTTCTCAAAATGTACAATCATATTTCTAGGTTAAGTTTTACTTATATCAATACTTTCTAAAAGAAGATTTCTAAACGGTTTTAGTTTTTCAGGATTAGATAATATTTTTCTGCAAAGCTACTTCATCATCATAAATTATATCTTAAACATTTTCAATCACCAGAATTTTTAAGGGATTTTTGTATCAACATGAGCCATACAGTTTCTATGTAAATGTTATTTTGATATTTTACTCAAGGCCAATTTCACCAGAAGCAGCCAGGTAATCACAATTGGCACATAGTATGTTGCAATTCTCCATCCAATAACAGCATTCCAGCCTTCAATTCCCTCAGAGATTTCAAATGCAAACGGATCCAAATTGTTTAGGTATGCAATAATCCCAAACTCAGCCAAGCCAGAACCACCTATAGTGATCGGCAAATTTCCGATTGCATTTGCACCCATTACTGCCATAACAGAATCAAATGCACTAATGATATAACCAGTTCCCATTGCAATGATCATGAATGAGATTCCATAAAATGACCAAGATGCAAGTGAAAGCAAAAAGGATACTGTAAAGATTTTTTTGGATTGGGGGGTCTTTAGATTCTCTCTGCTCATTGTACATACTTCTTCCATCCAGATGTTTGTTTTGTCAATTGCCTTAACTCCTTTCTCTTTGCCAAATCTTTTTACAATGTTTGATAACACTTTTGGTACCTGGAATGTATGTTTAGAAGAAAGGAAAAACATCACCATCCACAAAGAGGTAATAACAATACTGGTAACTAAAATAACAGCTGCAACAACATATGCACCATTTAGTAATGCAATGATTCCTGCTATGATAGATAACAAACCTGCTGCAAATACTTCAGTTACGATATCCATTATGGCAATCCATGCAGCTTTTGCAGGATTGACTCCTTTTTTATGCAAATAATAGATTACAACAAATTCTGCTCCAACAAACATTGGAGTTGTAAATTTGATAAATTCGCTTCCAACTCTAACGCCTGTCAGTTTGAAAAAAGAGTCAAAGTTTCCAAGGTATTTTCTTGTGATATATGCAAATTTAATTCCCTGCAAACCTAGTTTGATCATCATTGCAATAATTGCACCAACAAAAGGAAATATCCCAATTGCCAAAACATCATCTAACTGAATATCAAATTGAATAGCAATGATGAAAATAGGAATTAAGGTAACAGGAATGGCAACAATTCTCCAGTTCATCTGATGATTTTTTTGAGGAATCAAATATGAAAGTTGAGTAAATTTTCAGTCATCAAAAAATGCACATCTAAAATCAGGCACAAAAAATTGATTTAATTCATGTTTTTTCTTGATTTGGAAATTCTACAAATAACTAGTCCACCATTCAAAACTAAGAAAATTTCTTTTTCATAGTTTAGCATTAAATCTTAGATAATTTTTTCAAGTTATCCTTTTAATCAAAAAAAAGGATTCAAGGAAGGTCAAATTTTTTAAAATTTAATACAAGTTTGGAATTTATGGGAAACTGACAATCAAGCTAGTTTGAAATATGAGCAAATAAAGAATCAGTTAGGTTTGAAAACTATTTTTGTTTCTGGTACGGCTGGTTCTGGAAAATCATTACTCACATCAAAACTATATGATTATTACACAAAAAATGGAGCTTTTGTAGCTGTTTTGAATTTGGATCCAGGAGTAGAGAACATGCCATATACTTGTGATGTTGATGTTAGGGATTACGTAGATATCGTATCCATAATGCATCAATATGATCTTGGTCCAAATGGTGCAATGATAATGGCAAATGATTTGATTGCTGCAAAAATTGACGACATTCAAAATGAAGTAAACAGAATAAATCCAGATTATCTTATTGTTGATACACCAGGTCAAATTGAATTATTTGCATATCGTTCTAGTGGACGGTTTTTTGTGGAGAATATTTCATCAGATGAAAAAACAAATATTTTTCTGTTTGATGGTGCTTTAATTACTACTCCAGTTAATTTTGTCTCAATTGCACTTCTTGCAACTTCAATTAGATTACGTTTGAATCTGCCTACAATCAATGTAGTAACTAAAACAGATCTTATTGAGGACAAGTTAAAGGAAATAATGCAATGGTCGACAAATTTGAGTACTTTAGAGAATGCAATCTCTAAAGAAGCAGATGGAGATACTTATTCATTGACAACAAACATTTTACGAGGCTTGAATCTGGGAGGATTTGCACAGGGATTGATTCCAATTTCCAATGTAACGGGAGATGGGCTAGTAAACCTTCAAGGTGCTTTGAGCAGAATTCTTAATTTGGGTGAGGAGGTAGAAGATTAATGAAATCAATTTCTGTCAAAGCACCGTCATCTACTGCAAATTTGGGCCCAGGATTTGACGTGTTTGGATTGGCAATGGATGCATTTTATGATGAAGTAACACTAACAAAAACCAAAAACGGGATTACAATAGTTACTGAGGATAATATCCCCACAAATCCTGAAAATAATACTGCAGGACTAGTGGTAAAAAATATGATAAAAAAGTTCAAAATTAAAAGTGGAATTGAAATTAAAATAAAAAAAGGAGTTCCCGCAGGATTTGGGATGGGTAGTAGTGCTGCATCAGCAGCTGCAACGGCAGTGGCATTTGACAAATTGTTTGGATTAAAACTTGATGGGAATAGTTTGATAGAATTTGCAGGTTTTGGCGAAAAAGCCAGTGCCGGAACAGTTCATTATGATAATGTAGCAGCTTCGGTTCTAGGAGGATTTATCATTGTTAAGACTGATCCATTGGATGTGATTAGGATAGAACCTCCAGCTAATCTTAGAATGTGTGTTGCAGTTCCAAAACTTGACATACCAAAAAAGAAAACCAAAGTATCAAGAGGAGTAATTCCAAAGAATGTGAAATTAACAGATAGTGTTTTGAATATATCAAATGCATCAGCAATTGTTGCAGGATTTATGAAAAAAGATCCAGAATTAATAGGAAATTCAATAAAAGACGTCATAGTTGAGCCGGCAAGACAACACATGATTCCAGGTTTTTCCAAAGTAAAGGAAAATGCCCTAAAAGCAGGTGCTCTGGGCGTTACAATTAGTGGTGCAGGACCCTCAATTATTGCATTTTCACAAAAGTCTGCCAATTTGAAAAAGATTAGTTTGGCAATGTCCAAAGGATTTGCATCTGCCAATGTAAAATGTCAAACAATAATCTGTAAACCAAGTAAAGGTGCAGCAAACAAGAAAAAATAATTTTGGAAGTAATATGAAAAAAGCAGTTATTGTATTCAGTGGAGGAGTAGATTCAGTTTGTGCGGTTTCATTTTTGAAATCAAAATACGAGTTGTATGGAATTACATTCTCATATGGACAAAAAGGAAATAATGAAATTAGGGTAGCAAAAATTTTTGCGAAAAAACTCGGGTTAAAACAGCACAAAATAATCGATATTAAATTTATGAAAGAATTGTATGGTGATTCTAATGTTTTGACAAGTTCAAAAAAGAAAATTCCAAGCAAATTTGAGTATTCGATAGTAGTTCCAATCAGAAATGCCGTATTTCTATCAATTGCATCTGCCTGGGCTTTTACACTTAATGCAGAACTAGTTGTATATGGAGCACATACTGGAGACCAACATTATCCTGACTGTAGGCCTATTTTTGCTAAAAAGTTGGAAGCTGCATTTAATCAGGGTGAGATTGATGGAATTAGATCAAAACTACGAAAAAACATAGAGATTTGGTCTCCTTATCGTAGGGGATTATCAAAAAGTGATTTGCTAAAATTCGGAATGAGCACATTGGGAGATTCTATTTTTAAAACTTGGAGTTGTTATTCAAATAAAAAATACCATTGTGGGATTTGTGAATCTTGTAATAATAGAAAAATTGCATTTGAGAAAGCCGGTATCATTGACAAAACAAAATATCTAAAATAAGTCTAGTAGCTGTTTCGAAGAATTTTCTTTTTCAGAATAAATCCTCTTATTCCTATATACCAAGCTAAGAAGATCAATCCAACAGTTCCCATGAAAACATAGTTTTGTACATCTGGAGCAAGATTCTCAATAGAGTTAGTAATTTCTCTAGATACTAACATGGAGATTGCTATAACAATTCCAAATTCAATAGCATACCATGTCCAACTAGGCCAAGATTCTTTTGGAATATGGACATATGGATTTGCTCCCATGTTGTTCATGAAAAATATTGATTATTTAATTTTTCAGTATGTTTAGAAAGAATCTGAGGCACGTTTTCTAATGAGTGTCATTATTCCTGCTTTTTCTTCCTTATTTTCATAAATTCCTCTAAATGCTGATGAGGAAAGTGTTGCATCGTTTCTAACACCGCGCATTTTCATGCAGAGATGTTCTGCGTCAGCTAAAACGACAACTCCTTTTACACCTTGAGCATATAATTCATCTGCAATATTCTTGGTTAATCTCTCTTGAATTTGGAGTCTTTTTGAAAATTTTTCTACTAATCTTACAAGTTTTGAAATTCCAAAAACCCTACCATTTGGAGAATAAGCAATGTGAATTTTTCCAAAAAATGGCAACATATGATGTTCACACATCGAATAAAATTGAATATCTCGTGCAATCACTACATCAGAGTCTTCAGAAAATTGTACGGATAATTCCGAATCAGAGTCATATCCGCCAAAGATTTCTTTATACATACTTGCAATTCTATCAGGGGTTTCTCGTAAACCCTCACGTGTAGGATCCTCACCTATCTCAATAATTAATTCTCTAACAAGTTTTTTTACACGTTCTTTGTCCATATATGTATTCACAGAATTTTTCTAGTATTTGAACCTAGTTGGAATTTTAGTCAAATGTTAATGTTATGGAGCTCCAATAAATTTGTGTAATTGAGGAACAACCTTCACATCAATATAATGAGGATATACAACATCATACAGATTCAATAATAGTTCTAATGATGGTTCAGAAATACCATATGTTGGTTGAATGATAAATCCGTCTATGTCATCTTTGGAAACAATTTTGAAAATTTGATTTATGAGTTCTTTAAATTCATCTAGCTTGGTTTTAGAGCTAACAACGATTTTGATATAAGTTATTTTTTTTGTTTGGATAGACGATTTAAGACAATTCAGCGTGTGACCAATTAACTTCTCATAATGTTTAGAATCTACAAAATCAGAGTCTTTTGTTTTAAATTCAATTTTGACAATATCAATGAATGGCAACACATGATTAAATCTATCAATGTCAAAACATGATGATTCAAGATATGTTGGGATTTTTTTATCTTGGATATGTTTTGCAAGTAATGCTACTGCTTGGTGTTGAATTAGTGGATCACCACCAGTAAAATTTACTTTGTAAGTTTGGTTTTTAAGATTAGTGTCAATTAGCTGACTTGCTTCTTCAATTGTATATTCTGTTCCAGAATTAAGTGGAAGAGATTCTTTGGTATCACAATAAAAACAAGTAAAAGGACATCCCGCAAGTCTCACAAATAGAGTCTTTGTTCCAAAAAGAATTCCTTCACCTTCAACTGATGTAAATATCTCAAATAATCTTACTTTCAAGTAATAATCATAATTTTTTTCATTATTTATTCAATGAGTTTCTAATGCATCACAGGTTCTTTTGTATAAAATAATCCAGAGATGAAAAATACTACTCCTAAAATTCCAATAGTACTTCCAACAAGTTCCACTTGATTTTGATAAATTCCCTCTAATGGAGCCCATAACCAAGCCATCAAAGCACCAACAACAATCATGGGAATACCTACTCCAACTATGATTGATTTAGAAGCCATGTTCAATGCTGTTTAGAAAATATATATGAAGTTTATGATGAGCATTAGAGAGAATTTTTAATTTCTTGTAATTGTTTTGTCAAATCTTTCAAAAGTTCATTGGCAGTATCAAATTCTCCAGCATGTAAATGGCGTTTAATGCTTTGGAGTGTATCTCTTGCATTATTCATATCATCCTGATCTACTCCATTCATTTGAGATAATCGGAATAAGGTTTTTTCAACTTGTAACACTCTAGATTCTAATCTGTCATTTTCTGTTAATTCAAACTGCTTCTTTATTGACAAGATTTCTCTGATTTCTCTGATTATATCATTTGGATTATCTGCTGACGAGAGGTTTTCTCGGGCATTTTCTAATTTTTGGATTATTTCTTCAGATATACCCTGTTTTTTGGCGTTTCCAATTAATCTATCTAGTTGCTCTAAATATTTTTGGGCATATTCCTTAGCACGATGAGACTCTTGTTTTGATGCCTCATCTCTAATTTTTTTATTAATTTCTACAATGATTTCTTTAATTTTCTGTAGCGTATCTAATGCTGAAGCAAATTGATTCTCATTGATTTGTTGTTTAGATAATCTAAATAATTCATCAAGCTCAGAGAAGTCAATTTGGGCGTTATATTTTTCAGCAATAGCTTTTAGACTGTTTACATAAACTTGTAATCGTTGAAGATCATTTGATGGATCTTTAATAGTTGATCTTGCAGAATCTGATGCTGTTTTTGCTACGACCTCAGATGTTGATTCTTTTGCAGAAACATCAGACTGTGTTTGTTTAGAAATTTGAGTGAAAATCTTCATTGCAGTAAGAAAATGTTGTTTTGCAGAATCAACATCATTGTTTTTAATTGACTCTTCAAGTGAATTAACATTTTGAGCTCCTTCTTCAAATAATCTTTTTATTTTATCTGAAGATTCAGAAGAAATTTGGCTTTGAACTTGGTCTTGTGCACGTTTTGCAAGTTTTACAAGAATTGATAAATCATCTTGGGCATAAATATTACTTGTAGCTCCACCAAGAACCATACTAGCAACTAAAATGAATAATCCGAAGGTTACTATAGTTTTCATTCTTCTTCCTCTAATTCTTTTTTTATTTTAACAAGATTTTGCAAGTCTTTTTTAGCAATTTCAATTACTCCTTGTCTTTCTAGTCGCTTAACTGCTCTCCACATCGTAGTTCGTGGTTGAAGGAATTTTTTTCTTAAATCACTTTCTAAAACTTGTCCACCATTTTCAGAAATAAATTTAATAATTTCTTTATCATCCTCACGCATCTCTGGTCTTAAATTAAAAATGGTTTCAGGATCATGAAAGTTTTCCTTTGTTTCAGATTCAGTGATTTCACTTTGTATAACAGGTAATGATTTTGTTTGTTTTCTTTTAATCACAACAATTGCTCCAATTACAACAGCTATAATGGATATGCCAATAATTGATATTGTAAAAACATCAGGGGTAATCTGTTCAGGGTTTGTTACTGGTGGGTTTGTTACTGGTGGGTTTGTTACTGGTGGGTTTGTTACTGGTGGGTTTGTTACTGGTGGGTTTGTTACTGGTGGGTTTATAGTCCCAAGAATATAGTTAATTTCTGATAAGCCAGTACTTAGTTCCAATTGTGTTTGATCATTTATTATAACCATATTTGATGGCAATGCATTCATGCCAACAATTATTGAGTTTTGTGGCATCAATAATGAATAATCAGTTGGTGAATCAAGGGAAAAAGTCCAAACTCTTCCTTCTTTAGAAATTAAATCATGAATATCATAATCAATTGTAATAGAAGATGTTCCAAAAGTGTCGATAGTTGCTTTATCATCAATTATTTCACTAGATAGCAAAAAACCATTTTCACCAACTGCTACAAAATTATCAATTGAAGGACCAAACAGATTAACCTCATAATCAGGATTTAGGGGGTCCACGTCTAATTGTGAAGATACATGGGCAGAACCATCTGAATAAAGAGTAAGATCAAGAGTTCGAGTAGAGCTGAATGAGGTCTGAATAGGCATCGCTAATACAACAATAATTAAGCTAGCTATTATCAAAGGCACTTTAACCATTGTTTCGATGATACTCTCAGTCCTTACAAAAAGCATTCCATCTTCTCGAAGAAACTCTTTCCTATGAATTGGTACGATTTCAGGATTCATTGAATTAATACCTTAGATTCATGCTTTCTACTAGTCCCTGAAACCTCTTAAATTCCTGGAAAAATTGGAGTCCTTTTTCAGTAATCAAAAAGACCCTGTTCCTATCATTTTTGACGGATTCGACTAAGCCAGCTTCTACCAGTTTCTCACATTTGTCTAGTACTGCATAGTGAGATAGGTTGGCTTTGCGAGAGATTGCAGATACAATGATTCCATTACGACCGCCATCAGCAGTAACGTCTAAGATATCACCCATTATGCCCATTTCGGACCTGTATTGTTGTTTTGACATGCTCTAGTATAGAGCTACTTAGTTTATGAGGGACATTTTGAAACTTTATAGCGGAACACAAAGCGGAACAGCTGTTTCAGTAAAAAAAATGATGATTTTTAATGAAAATTAATGTAGGGAGAAAAAATCTAAAAAAATTATGCCTAAAAAAATTGGTTAGAAAAAGACATTTTTCTTTTAAAAACCTCATTTCTCATATTTTTGTAAAATTGACCTAATTTTGGATAATTTTTGAATATTTACCAGAATTTTGCATATAAAGAACAAGATGTTTCCTCCGTTCCTGAACTATAATTCGAGCAATATTTACTCATAATTAAGCCCCAAAAAGAACTATTGGAGGAATGCTCATTCATTTGATGCTTTTTGCTTCACCATTATCGGTAAACCATTCATTTGCTGAATCACAAGAAAATCAAGAAGAAAAGGGAAAGATTTCAAAAAATGTGAAAAAAGAGAGATTTTGGGTAATTCTAACTGAAATAGTAGATAGAAAGTTAAAACTTCAACATTATGGTTTAACAATCGATATTTCAGATGAGGTAATAGGGAAAATCCTATCTTTTGAAGATCAAATATCTAGTTGGACAGATGTAAATTATAATGCATATCACTCAGGAATAGTCCTATTTGATGGAAAAGCATCAAAAATTGGAGAAAATCTATGGGAAATTACTGTAAATGATGTGTTAAATCTTGAAGAAAGAGAGTTTGATTTGGAATTAAGTGAAAAATCCAATGATTCTCATGTTGTAATGCATGGAGTAATTGACAAGGATCTAAGTTACAGAGTCATATTTTCTGGGAAAATAGCAGAAACAAGTGAAGATGTATTTGCTATTTACTTATTTCTGGTTTAAAAAATCTTGAGACAGAACAAAATTTCAATCTTTTGCAATTTGGAGAATCTAGCATTAATTCAGAAAAATCTAATGATTTGAATCAAAAATTTAGAAATTCAATATTGATGGAATCATCATTTTTTATATTGAATAAAAATCATTCACAAGGTCAGCTTTGAGATTCATAATAACTTTTTATTCTCATTTTCAAAAGAAAATCATAAAATGTTTGATAAATTCAAAAATGAAGAGGGTGGAGAAATGGTCAAAGAAAATGAAAATTCTGAAGTTACAGAATCTAATGCAACAACTGAATCTTCAAGTACGATTGGAATAGGAGAGTTGATGGGGAAACGTGCAAAATTAGAAGAAGCGATAGATTATGTAGGTTTAATGATTAAAAATCTAAAAGATAAGAGAACATTGCTTGAAAAAGACATTGAAGAAGAATCAGTAGATATTAAGAATCTTAAAGAAAAACTACAAAAAGTCAGTGAGTACATAGACGAGGAAAACAGAGGAATTAAAGAACTTGCTAATAAAAGGCAACAGGTAGAAAATGAAGCTGATGAGGTAGGCACAATCATCAATAGTTTAAGAGAGAAACTTTCAGGTGTAGATAAGGTAATCGATGATGAAGGTAACAGAGTTAAAAGAATTAAAGAATCCCGAGAATCATTAACTGATTAAAAATTTTACAATTAATAGAACTTTGTACTAGTTGCTTGTTGAGTACTTGTAGGAACTGAAGGAAACATTTCCCCCGTAGAACTTTCAGCAACAGCAGCAGCTTCTTTAAGAATACTCTCAGATTCTGCGGTAGTAGTTGCATCCATTCCAAATGCAGAATCACCTGAGAAACTATCTGTCATAAATCCTCCAAGCATTTCTGCCATTTGACCAATTTCTTGCTCAGCGCCAGGCATTACTTTGCCAAGTGAAGATTTTAGATTTTTCATCAGACCCATTGTTGGCATGATTGTTACAACAGTGTCTCCAAGATCACTAAATGTAGTTAATCGTAGTTCAATTTGTTCTAGTGCAATTCTAGCACCGCTTAAAATTTTAGTAACCTTTCTAATCTCAGCTAGTTCATTTCCTAGAACTTTGGCAGTTTGATTTTCATGTTTTTGTGTTGCATCTACGATTCTTTGGAATAGTTTAGCATCACGTTCTTGTAAATTTGTTAACATTGTATCTAATTTTTTAATTTGAATTCTAATTTTTTTAATTCCATCCTGAACTCGTGGTTTTAATGCACCTTTAGGCTTGATAGTATCATTAATTTTTTCAGATATGGTTGGCTGTGGTTGCTTTGACCAGTCCTTTGTTAAGTTAGGCATTGAGTTTGGTTTTAGAATATGTACTTAATATCAGATGTAAAGAATGGTTAACAGGACATTAAATTTTACTAACCAAATACGAGAAACCAACTTGATTTAAGACTATTATTTTTTGTAGGGGTCAAGATTATGATTATATTGGCATTGAGATTACTGTAATTTCTAAAAGATCCCTTATCGCATCTAGAATCTTTAAAATCAGTATAATCTAAAACTAGTTTTAGTGAACAAAAAAATCATCGTACTTCCAGTAGTTGTTGTCATTGGTATTATTCTAGTAAATTTTGTATCAGACCAATCTATAGAAAAAAACAATGTTGTGTTTCATGTAACTCTTGCAGATCCTATCCTATATTCGAATGGAGTTTATACTGATGAATTTTTTATCGATGCTGGTCAATACTTGTTTAGATTTGTTCCAAATGGAAGTAGTCCAGAAATTTTATCAATTACACTAAATGGAAAAAGTTTTGATTTTTCTGAAGATTTTAGGCTTGAAAATACGCTTCATCAGACAGGAATCTCTGAATATTTTACGTGGAAGTATGTTGGACAAGAAAAAATTTTGATTTCTGAAAAGCAAGAAATTTCAATTATGATCAACCCAAACGGAAAAACAATGGGTTCGGTGTCTGTAGATATTTTACAAAATTAAGAGGCGTAAACCCCTTTACTGCAGAACTCTGAGAGATTTCCTCTCTTTCTCAGATGCTAAATGTCTGATTACCTTTAACGTTCTGCGGGGTTACGCAGTTTTAGTCGATAGAAATTGTATCTATTGACATTATTTACTGTACTAACTTTAAGTATTTAAAATTTTATGTAATATTTTATAAAAATTTATTGTATTTTATGGAATATTTTATACATAATTATGAATCAATTGAAGTATAAATTACGACTTTCAATCTAAAAACTATTGAGACTATCAGGAAAAGTTGCATTAGTTACAGGAGGAAGTCGTGGAATAGGATTTGCCACTGCAAAAATTTTATCAGAAAATGGTGCAACTGTTGTGATTACAGCAAAAAATCAGGAAAGATTAGAGAAAGCATCATCAAGGATTCCAAATTCAATAGGTATGGTAGCTAACATCAGAGATAAGGATGATGTGAAAAATGTAGTAGTTAAAACAGTTGAAAAATTTGGTAAAATAGATATTCTTGTAAATAATGCCGGAATATTTCCAAAAATCAAGGAATTACATAACATAGATGAGGATGAATGGAATGAGGTTTTAGATGTAAATCTTTCTGGGCAATTTAGATTTACCAAGGAGGCAATTCCGTATCTGCAAAAAACATCGGGTTCAATAATTAATATTTCATCAGATGCAGGATTAAAGGCATATCAAGGATTTAATGCTGATGCATATTCTGCAGCAAAAGCTGCATTGATTTTGTTAACAAAATGTTGGGCACTTGAATATGCAAAAGACAAGATCCGGGTAAATTGTATCTGTCCTGGAGTGGTAGATACAGATATGACAAAGCCATTTTTGAAAACTCAAAAAGACAAAGAATTCATGGATAATGAACATCCAATAGGCAGAATTGGTCAACCTGAGGAAGTAGGAAAAGCAGTTTTGTATTTTGCATCAGATGATGCATCTTGGATTACAGGAGCAATTCTTGCTGTGGATGGAGGAGAATCAGTTAAATGAATTCATATGAATTTAATACAGTGCAGGAGCAGAAAAAGTAATGAAAAGTAGAAAATCAAAGGCTAAATTGATAATACTCTTAGGAATTATTTGGGTGATTATTTCACTGCCATTACCATGGATAGTGAATAATCCAGAAGTTTCAGAATCACAGTTTAATACAATTCTTGGAATAATTGGAATTATGTCAATCCCATTTATTGTTCTAGGTGTAGCATGGACATTAAAGCCAGAACTAACAACTTAGGTTTTTCAATTGAAAGATATTCCAATAATAGATAAGATTCCTGAATTAGAAGTTGCTATCAAGGCTGTTGAAACGGCAGGTAAAGCAATTTTAAAAATCTATGAAAGAGATTTTGAGTCATTTACAAAAAGTGATGATTCACCAATTACGGAGGCAGATATTAAAAGCAATGACATCATCAAAGAAATTCTTTCACAGACGGATCATCTAATATTATCTGAAGAGGATAATGATGATTTGAGTAGATTGTCAGAGGATACTATTTGGATAGTAGATCCGCTTGATGGAACTTCCGATTTTATTGATAAAACAGGTGAATTTACAATTATGATTGGGTTAATAAAAAAGAAAAAACCAGTACTTGGAGTAATTGGTTGGCCTACGGAAAAAACATTGTTTGTTGCACAAAAAGGAAGTGGCGCATTCAGATATTCTAATGATGAATGGGAAAAAATATCTGTAACAAAAATTTCAGATCTTTCAAAATGCAGGACAGTTGGATCACGACATCACTTGTCTGATAAAGAAAAATTATTTATCAAAAAATTGGGTATTGAAGATTTTACTAGTATTGGTAGTTCGTTAAAGGTAGGAAAAATTAGTTCAGGTGAGGCTGAGGCATATATTACAACTACAAATAAAATGAAAGAGTGGGATTCTGCTGCTTCTTATTGTATAGTTTCAGAAGCTGGAGGAAGAATGACAGACATGTTAGGAAATGACATCACATATAACAACAAAGAGGTTTATCATCAAAACGGAATTTTGGTAACAAACGGATTAATTCATAATAAAATTCTTGAAGAATTTAAAAAATTAGAGTAGGTTTCTTTCCTTAAGAAAGTCCTTTACTTTGTTTGCACTATCTGAAAGAGGTTCATTTTCTGTATCAATTACCAAATCAGCATTTTCAGGAGCCTCGTAGGGATCATCAATTCCTGTAAAACCTTTGATTTCTCCTTTTCTTGCCTTGGCATACATGCCTTTAACATCTCTTTCTTCACATTTTGCAAGTGAACATTTTACATATACTTCTGCAAACTGATTACCAGCATCTATAATTTTTCTAGCATTTTTTCTGTTTTCAGAATACGGAGAAACTAGAGATACTACGCTTGGAACACCGTGATTTAATAAAAGCTTAGCCAAGTGAGCAACTTTTTTGTTATGCTCATCACGTCCAGCTTTTGAAAAATCTTTTGGCGAAAACCATTCTCTTAGCTCATCTCCATCAAGCATTGCTAAATTTGGGATATCTTTTTGTAAATCTTTTACGATAGTAGTTTTTCCTGAGCAAGGAAGACCAGTCATCCAAAGAACAAAAGGTTTCATAAATTAAAACATCAAAACAACCCATAAAGAGTTTACGTTAATTTTTAGCCCAAGGTTGATTTTCTAAATAATCAATCTCTGCAATCATTTCATCCACTTTTTTTACTATTGCAAATATTGATCTATACTGTTCATACATTTCAATTTCTTCGTCTTTAGATAACACATTTGCTTCTGCATCATCAAAAAATTTGTTTTCCTTGTTAAGATGATCATTTAGAAATATACCATATGTCTTCAGGTATCTTGATACTGGTTCTTGTGCATCTTCACCATCTTTCCATCTTTTTAGATGATGTGATATTTGTCGAGCAATATTCCTTCCAAATTCATGTTCTATCATAAATTTTCGGATTTCTTCTTTTAGGGTATCATAACTTGCAACACATGGGAAATACGAATCTTCTTCTCTTGAGTGGTGGATAGAATCGATAAATTCTGAAATGACCAAGGTGATTTTTGTAAGATCTGAAAATGGAATTTTTGTTCCTTTGTAGAGTTCTGCAGAACATTTTAAAACTATTTTTTCTAGACGTCTAACTTGATCATGATCAGCGCGTAATTGATTTGTTGCACTCAAGTAACAAATCTATTGTAATTGTTGATTTAATGTGTATCTAAAATCAATCAAGGAGCTAAAAATATCAAATAAATTGGACTTAATTTGATTCTAGAAATGTATAGATTTAGTAGATGAATCCCACAATCTTATCCCTATTACAGTTGTTTAGAGGGCAAATCGAAGATTTCATACCATTATCTAGCTTTGATTCAAGTTTGATTTTAGATAAACTTGCAGAATTACAGGATTCTATAGGTACATTGTCTATTCAAGATGGGCCAATTGCTTCAGCTCATGTTATTTTGCTTGCAGCAGGCGTTGTGATTTTTCTTGGTGTTGCAGGAGAGGCATTCTTCAAAAAAACAGGAATTCCGGATGTAGCATTTTTGATGATTTTTGGAGTGATTATAGGACCGGTTTTTGGGCTAATTCAACCAGAAGCCGTTATTCAAGTAGTTCCATATTTTGCAGCACTTGCACTAATAATTATCATGTTTGATGGAGGATTGAATCTTGACATCAAACATGTTATAAGAACTGCTCATTTTTCAGTAACGCTAGCAGTTTTAGGTTTCATCTTATCTGTTGCTATGATTACATTTGCTGCTCATTTTGCTTTAGGATGGTCATGGTTAGAAAGTATTTTGTTAGGTTCAATTGTTGGTGGAAGTAGTTCTGCAATTGTTTTTGGTCTTGTCAGAAATATCAAAATTTCCGAAGAAACTAAATCTATGTTAAGTTTTGAATCTGCACTAACTGATATTTTAGCTACAATTATTGCATTCATATTATTTGA
>Ga0224497_10000411_pt1 | contig 30498 bp, 30 predicted proteins | sample SF_Jul11_sed_USG_4_FD_167970 | JGI IMG/M metagenome (GOLD analysis project Ga0224497, IMG submission 167970) | Sediment microbial communities from San Francisco Bay, California, United States - SF_Jul11_sed_USGS_13 | ecosystem: Environmental > Aquatic > Marine > Sediment | place: USA...
ATATTGCAAATTGTATAAGATGCACCGCTTGGGATATGAATTTCTTCTCCCACGGAAGGCTGAACCCGCTCTCCTGCTATCTCCAATTCTAATTCTCCTGACATCGCCATAAATATTTCGTCCATCTCATGGGTGGTGTCTCTCCACTCTCGTCCGGCATGATCAATCCACACTCCGCAAGAAAACCCGCGAGCATGCCAATCCTTGGCAACGCTTGAGCGATCGATGAGGGAATAGTCTTCCATGATAGGCCTCTTTGAGGATAAAAAACTTATAAAAAAATCCGATAAATAAACTGGTTACCGTCGAAATGTTGCCCTTGACTCCTGCCGAGGAAGAAGGGCGGAGATGGACAAGAGTGAAATGGAAACACGCAGAGATTTCTTATGAAAGGAAAGTCACGGAAAGGAACCGGCAGTGCATTCATGGGAGTAGAGGGAAGAAGATGAAAGAGATCCAATTGTTTATATGAATGCGTCCTCTTATATAGAGGGGAAGTATGTGTGTCAATGTCACAAATTGTGGAGAAGATGTGAACGGTGGTGGATAAATTGCACCCTGAACTCCCAATCTCTTTTGTGAAAAGGGAGTTCACGATGTGAATTCTGGGGATAAATATTTTTTTTGCAACGAATTGGTAAATGAGAGTGGGACAAGCCAAATAAAACAGATTGTTGGTGTACGAGGTGGGAGGTGTGCCCGTCTATTGCCTAGCACCAGCGTGGGATCTAAGGTATTGGGAAAAGATGTCTGATTCTCTATCCTGACACCATAATCTCTGGTTTGTTGCCCTTCCCATCGCGTATATTTTCACACGAATATGTTTTGAATTGAAGCGTAGTCTACCTTAGAACAACAACATGATTGACGGAATAAACTATTACCAAGTCCTGGGTATTCCTGAAGATGCACTCCTGAAGGAAGTCCAAGGCGCATGGCGCAAATTTGTCAAAGAAAATCATGAGGATGTCGTCCCACAAGCAGAACGGCAAGCCGCCAAGGAAAGGATGTTCAGGATTAACGAAGCCTATGAAGTGCTCAGTCACGAAGAAAAACGAGCTGATTACGATAATGGGTATATGCTGAACGGCGGTTCAAAAATTGAACTCGTCAGGAGTCGGGTCAGAAGAGCCAAAGACATCATTCTCAGGGATCGATCGCTCATTACCAGAGAAGAAATTAAACTCATCGAATCCATCATTGATTATCTTGACAAAAACATCCAGGAAACCTGTTTTGTCTGGATGACCGATATCTTATGCGAACGTCCGGAAATGGCCAGACATGTGGTGACGTCGGCGTTTGATGAGCAACTGTTGGGAGCCAACAGCCATTTACTCGACAGGCTTCTAGAAAAAGCGCCGTATGCCATGACATGGGAAAAGATCTATCTCTATGGAGAAGAAATCCTTGGGATTGCCGGGAAGGAGAACAAAGAAAGAAATTACAACCAACTCGCGCGTATCTTGTGTCACCGGGTTGATTTAGCCAAACATCTTGTGTATCCGTCATTCCAGGAGCAAGCCTCCGGTTGTGAAAGCTGTCTGCTGCCAACATTATTAAAAGTGGCCCCAAAAGAAATCACGCAGGACCATTTTAATGATTATGTTGATATCGTTCACAGCATGCGGTGGATCGTCTACGGCCAGCTCAGAAACTATAACGAGCAGGCCATTGCCTGGATATTGAAGGCCCGACCCGATCTCGTCAGAAAGCCGGAAGAGAAAAAAACACCCAAGGAGCTGCCCTATCCATTACGGTCATCATCCTAGGGCTAAGGGTATTGTCTAAATTGAGATTTTTTGCACAATGCCACGTAAAAGGAGTCTTCCAATCATTGGTAGTCCTTAAACGCTTTGGCTGAGTATTTTACTAAGGTAGGCACTGCCCATATTCGTGGGTCGGTTCACGAAAAGGGGAATGAAATCCAACGAAACGCGAAACCCTCCCTTGTTTTTCAGAAGTTTCCGTAAATCAGGGGAAGACCAATTCTCAATTCCCCGTAAAGAGAAGAGAAAGTGAGTCAAGAGGTAACTTATGCCTGAGGCATGGCCCAAACGGCGTGGAAAGCCTCAGCCATCTATACCTTTTTTGGCTTTTCTTACTTTGGAGGACCGGTAGTTCGTGTGTTAGATCAAACTTGGAATTTTGCGGAAGGGGTTGAGGTAAATATTAGAGAGATAAAACTATCGATTCCCAAGCAAACTTTGGATCTGGGGTTTCCTATTTTTAGCGTTTATGGGTCTGGCACCTTTTAAAAAAGTAGCGCAGGATACCCCCCAGCTTGCTGGGGGGCACTTATTTATAAAACTCCAAATGAATTTTTTTACGAACATCCGTTGGTTGATCCGCAGGTGTCACACTTTAAACAGGTCCCGTTTCGAACCATGGTGAACTGCTTGCATTCCGGACAGGGATCGCCTTCATAGCCTTTTTGCCGGGCTTCTTGTACTTCAGTGATGGTGAGGGTCTCGCGTTTCATTTCAACTTTTCTGGCCACTTTCCCATGTTCCCCATTCTTGCCAACCCCGTTCCCTACTGACTTCCGAGAGGGAAAAACCTCTGGACTGATTGAGGTGGAGCTGAGTGAGCGAGGGTCCACTAAACCTTCTTCGCCTTCATCCGGGATATCCGTCTCCTTCTTGAGCGCATCAACTCGAAGATCTTCAGGGGCCACCTGTTGCAGATCGTGTCGGTCTAGATAGGTGATCGCCAGTTCTCTGAAAATATAGTCGATGATCGAAGTCGACATCTTGATATGGTCGTTGAGCTTGACCGGCCCGTTGGGCTCGAATCGAGTGAACACAAATGCGTCCACATATTCTTCCAGCGGCACGCCATGTTGGAAACCGAGGGAAATCGCAATGGCGAAGCAGTTCATCAGGCTTCGAAAGGCGGCTCCCTCTTTATGCATGTCCAGGAAAATTTCCCCAAGGGTGCCGTCTTCGTATTCGCCGGTTCGGAGGTAGATTTTGTGACCACCAACAATCGCTTTTTGGGTATAGCCGCTTCGACGGGTCGGCAGGGAACGGCGTTTCGCCAGGTAACGGACCAGCACGCGGGATGCCGCTTGTTTGGCGACGGAAGTGATGTGCTCATTTTGAGCGGATAAATCGCCCCATTCACTGACGGTATTCAGCGGTTGGCTAAGTTTTGACCCGTCCCGATACAGGGCCACGGCTTTGACCATGGAGGTCCAGGACAGCATATACGCTTCCTTGACGGATTCCACCGAGGCCTCGGCAGGCATATTGATCGTTTTGCTAATGGCTCCGCTAATAAAGGGTTGGGCGGCCGCCATCATCCGGATATGGGCTGGGGGAGAAATAAATCGTTGGCCTATGCGCCCGCACCGGTTGGCGCAATCAAAAATTGACAGGTGTTCCGGTTTGAGATGTGGCGCGCCTTCTACGGTCATGGTGCCGCAGCAATAGTCTGTTGCTGCAAGAATTTCTTCCTGGGTGAATCCAAGGATCTTGAGAATATTTAATTGAGGACTCTGAAGTTGAGATTCGGTCAGGCCGAGTTTTTCACGACAAAATTCCTCAGTGAGGGTCCATTTGTTAAACGCAAAGTGAATATCAAAGGCTCCATCCAGTGTCGCCTCCATCCGTTCCAACACTGCAGGGTCGAATCCCTTGCTTTTCAAGGTGTCATGGTTGATAAATGGGGCCTGTTTGAGCGTACGGGTTCCCGTTGCATAGGTGATGATATCTTGAATCTGGCTTGGGCTGTATCCCAGATTCCGTAATGCTGGTGGAAGGCTTTGATTGATGATTTTGAAGTAGCCACCGCCTGCAAGTTTCTTGAATTTCACCAGGGCGAAATCCGGCTCAATGCCGGTCGTGTCGCAATCCATGACTAATCCAATTGTGCCGGTTGGTGCAATCACCGTGGCCTGTGCATTGCGATACCCATATTTCTCCCCCAGTTCTAATGCCCGGTCCCAGGATATTTGCGCGGCTTTTAAAAGGGTTTCAGGACATTGGTCAGGATGAATGCCCCTTGGCGGGATAGTGAGTTCTTCATATTCATCGGTCTGAGCATTGTAGGCTGCACGTCGATGATTACGCATCACTCGAAGCATGGCTTCGGCATTGCGCGGATAGGCGTTAAAGTGCCCTAATTCCTTGGCCATTTCCGCGGACGTGGCATAGGCCTCACCGGTCATCAGGGACGTAATGGCCCCGCACCAGGCCAAGGCCTGTGGCGAATCATAGGGAATCCCGAGTTTCATCAAAATGGAACCCAGATTGGCATAGCCAAGACCGAGGGTCCGGAAGGCGAAGCTTTTTTCGGCAATCGCACGGCCGGGGAATCCCGCCATGAGCACGCTGATTTCCAAGACAATCGTCCACAACCGAACGGCATGTCGAAAGCCTTCAATGTCGAATTGCCCTTCTGATGTTAGAAACCGTCCTAAATTGAGGGAGGCGAGGTTGCACGCGGTATCATCTAAAAACATATATTCGCTGCAAGGATTCGAAGCATTAATCCGTCCATCCTGGGGACAGGTGTGCCATTCGTTAATGGTCGTATCGAATTGCACCCCGGGATCCGCGCAGATCCAGGCCGCCCAGGCGATTCGATCCCACAAGTCTTTTGCCGGAATCGTCTTGCAGACGGAACCGTCTATTCGTCGGGTCAACTTCCAGTCTCCTCCGGCCTGAAGGGCGTCAAAAAACTCATTGGGAACCCTGATGCTGTTGTTCGAGTTTTGCCCTGAGACCGTTTGGTAGGCTTTGCTATCCCAATTCGTGTCATATTCATGGAACACAAAATGGGTAAACCCTTCCTGTGCGTAGCTGAACATTCGGTGAATATAGGGTTCGGGCACGGCGACTTCGCGTGCGGATTGAATCGCGTCACGTAAGGAATGATTGTCTCGGGGATTGGTTTCGACCTGAGTGCTCCCGTCCTGACGGGGGACGTGACAGGCCTTTAAAATAGCATTCAGATGGCGCGCACAGACTTTTGAGCCGGTGACCATGGCCGCCACTTTTTGTTCTTCAATGACTTTCCAGTCAATAAATTCTTCAATGTCGGGGTGATCTAAATCCAGGCACACCATTTTCGCGGCGCGGCGAGTTGTGCCTCCCGATTTAATTGCACCAGCAGCCCGGTCGCCGATTTTGAGAAAGGACATGAGTCCTGACGAGCGACCGCCTCCGGATAACGATTCTCCATCTGCCCGTAACTTGGAGAAATTGGTACCGGTTCCCGACCCGTATTTGAAGAGACGGGCTTCCCGAACCCACAGATCCATGATCCCGCCTTCATTGACCAAATCATCAGAGATCGATTGGATAAAGCAGGCATGGACTTGAGGGCGCTCATACGCATTGCGGGCTTGTTTGACCCGATGGGTGTTCGGGTCCACGTAGAAATGTCCTTGTGAGGGTCCAGACAGGCCATAGGCAAAGTGCAGTCCCGTATTAAACCATTGTGGAGAGTTCGGAGCGGCCATTTGCCAGGCCAACATGAAACTGAGTTCGTCTTTAAAGGTTTCGGCATCTTCAGGGGTATCAAAGTAGTGATGGGTCTTGCCCCATTCCGTCCAACAACCGGCCAGTCGATGGAACACTTGCCTGGCATCACGTTCCCCTCCAAGCTGGGGGGCCCCTTTGTCATTGAGGAGCGGATGTCCTTGGTCGTCAAATTGGGGAACCCCGGCTTTGCGAAAATATTTTTGGGCCAAAATATCGATCGCCAGTTGGGACCAATGTTCTGGCGCCAGAATGTTGTCTTGATGGAACACGGCCGAGCCATCGGGATTTCGGATTTCTGAGGATCGGGTTGAGAAGGGAATGGTCTGATACGGGCTTTCACCGGTTTTTGTGAATCGACGGTCAATTTTCATGAAGGGCTCCTTTGGAAGAGACGACAAACCTGAGAGGTATTTCTTCAGTCATTTTTTTCCGCCTCATCTGGCATCCCTGCCATCCTGGAGAGCACGTTGGAATCGTGCCTCTCTGCTGCCTCCAGTCTGCTCTCACGGAAACCGGAGTTCATTCAATAGCAGTCCAACCAGAAGCCATCAATTCAGTGTATCGGCGAATTATTGGCCTCTAGCTGGAAAGGATTGGCTCATTGCCAAATGCCTGCACACATCAAGGAAAATAGGAAAAAATAAAACCGGAAGAAATAATTGGTATAAACCAATGGCCCACAATCTATAGCGGATAGAAAAAAATGTCAATACTAAATGTTGTGAATAGCGCCTCATGGATGGGGATTTCTGTGCAGAACGTGTGAGTTCAAAAAACCTAATATTTCGTGCGGAGTTCTGGATGAATTTTCATGGTTATCAACAGCCTGAAATTTCAAAACCTCAAGTTATACACAGGAAGACTATTTAAGAAAAAAAATGATAGAAAAATGTCTGGATTGATTTTTGTGGCTCTCACGACAATTCCTAAAAAGAGGGAAACAATCAATAAACAAAAAAAGTCACAGAGGAAAGAAGTGTGTCCGGAATCGAGAGAAGTCGAGAGGGATTTGGCAAGACGTCTCTGGTAGAACGTTTTGATTTGCGGCGGTATCTTATGCCACCTTATGAATTGTGGCAGATGGACTGGATATGATCCATAAGAGGCTGAGAGGCCTATTTTTTTGAAGAAGGAGCCGAATCATGTATGTGTGGAGTAAACCGTTAGTTCTTGGGTTATTGCTGGCGTTGGTCTTGTTGGAGGGAATGTTTTTCCTCATGATTGGTGAGGCGGGGGAAAGCCAATTACATGTCCGAACGACTCAATGGATTACGGCCAACTATGTGTTGCTCATGATTTGGATCTTTGTCTGGATGTATGATCAAGCAAGGGTGAGAGGGAAAAATGTGTGGGTGTGGATCTTGCCCTATGCTCTGTTTCCACTTCCGACGCTGGTGTTTTTTATTTTCAGGCTCCAGCGGCGGGTTGCCTGACCAGATTTACCCGATAATCACTCGAGCCTGGGCATATCGATAGGGCTTGTTGACTGCGGTTTTAACGGCAAACAACCCGATCATCAATGGGCCGAACCGGCCCAACAGCATGGACAACATAATCATCACTTTTCCAAAATCGGTAAAGAGAGCCGATAAACTCAGTGTTTCGCCGTTTCCTAATGACATGCCCACAATTCCCATGGCTGAGGTGACCTCGAACATCAGGAATAAAAACGGTTGCGACTCGGTGGAATCCAACAGCAGGGTCATGCCAGTAATCATGGCTAAGGCCAGGACGGTAAAGCAAAGGGCTCGGGTAATGAGATCCTGGGGGATTCGCCGGTGGAAGACTTCCACGTCTTTGTCTCCGCGAAGCATGCTTAAGATGGTTAGAAATACGATGGCGGCAGTGGTGGTTTTGAGGCCTCCCGCCATACTCCCGGGCGATCCTCCGATGGCCATCAATAATAACAGGAAATAGAGTGTGGCATCGCGCATATCGATGATGTTGATCGAGGTAAACCCTGCGGTACGGTTGACTGAGTGAAAGGAGGAAATCGTCAGCTTTTCTCCGATGGAGGCTGATTGGAAGGTGGAGGGATTGTTCCACTCCAAAATGGTAATGCCCAGCGTTCCCACCGCGATGAGCATGGCGGTCGTCACCAGCACCAATTTCGTATGCGTCTGTAGACGAAAGCGTTGCCCACGAAGATTGCCGAGAAGATCTTCAAAGACAAAAAAGCCGATGCTCCCGAAGATCACCAAAATGGTGATGATCCCATTGATGGTCCAGTCTGTTTGAAAGGATTTAAAGCTATCAGAAAAAAGGGCAAACCCTGCATTGTTAAATGCCGAAACGGCATGGAATATTCCGTAATAGGCCGCTGTCCCCCAAGGGAAGTCAACGGCAAAGCGAAGCGTCAGCAGGACCGCGCCTAGGCCCTCCAACCCAAAGGTAATCATGGCGACCAGTTTGACGAACCGGACCAATCCCTGCAAATCCATGGTGTTCATCGATTCGCTGAGCATCATGCGGTCTCGCAAGCCAAGGCGACGGCCCAATATGAGTAAAATCATCGTGGCCATTAAGGCGTACCCTAGTCCTCCAATCTGAATCAATCCGAGAATCACCGCTTGCCCAAACAAGGTGAAATCTTGCGGGGTATCCATAACGATGAGACCCGTGACGCAGACGGCGGAGGTCGCGGTAAAGAGCGCGTCAAGGAATGAGATGCCCACTCCGTGATGAGTCGCAACGGGGAGCATGAGCAGGCAGGCACCGAAGAGAATGAGCCCGAGAGCCGCTAAGGCCACGACCTGGCCGGGCAGTAACCGAAAGCCCACGAAACGGGATATCAGGAGTCTTCCGAAACCGTCACTCATTGCGTGAGGGGAGAGGGTTCAATTGAACGTGAATCAGGATAGGCGGATACAGTCATCGTGTTGGAACCAGCAGGAATGCCAAGCGTGGGTCAATGTCCAAGGACAGCCCTCCGGTAAAAAAAAATAGCAATAGGGTGGGAGACAAGATTGAAATACGATAGATAACTGTAGGGCAATCCTTGAATGGAGCTCAGTCGGATTATGATGTTGAAAAAATACTAGCATGTTCGGACGGCAATGGAAACCTGATTGCCTGCTATCTTGTTGTGCGGAAAGGCCTTCTTTATAATCACACCCGTATGATTTCGCAGGATTTCCATCAACCGCGTGTGACGTTGTACACGTTAGGATGTCGGCTCAACCAAGCCGAAACGGCTGTACTCAAAGACAGGTTTCAGCGGGGCGGGTTTGTCCCTGTAGAATTTGGCCAGGAAACGGATGTCTTCGTGATCAATTCCTGCACGGTCACGGAAGGGGCTGAGGTGGATTGCCGACGAATTGTTCGCCAAGTCCTTCGTCATTCACCCCAGGCCTTTGTGGCTGTCACCGGCTGTTATGCCCAGACCGGCCTCGAAGCGCTTCGCGGCATTGCCGACATTGATCTCATTGTTGGCAATCAATTCAAAATGCAGATTCCTGAGATCATTTCACCATTTTCTCAGCTCAAAAAACAGCCTGTGCCGCAGGTTCATCATGGGCGGATTGATCCTGAGAATTTTTTGATAGAAGGTGTTGGAGCCTATAACACGACTCGCGCAAATGTGAAAATCCAGGACGGGTGTCAGTTTATGTGTTCGTTTTGCCTGATTCCATTTGCCAGAGGTCGGGAGCGGAGTCGGTTTCTGGAGGATGCGGTTCGTGAGGCCGAGGAGTTGGTGGAGAGAGGACATCGGGAATTGGTGTTGACGGGGGTCAACATCGGGCAATACCGGGATGGAGCTGCCGATCTCTTGGCGCTCATTCAACGGTTTGAAGCCATTAAGGGTCTGGAGCGGATCCGTATTTCCTCTATTGAACCGACGACAGTTCCTGAGAGTCTTCTGGACTATATGAGCAGCTCCACCAAGCTGTGCCGGTATTTACATGTGCCCTTACAGAGCGGAGATGACCGTATATTGCAAGCCATGAATCGGCGGTATTCAGTGCGAGAGTACCAGGAGGCCATGGACTCAGCTCTGAAACGGATTCCAGACGTGTGTTTTGGCACGGATGTGCTGGTGGGATTTCCTGGGGAGGGCCCACGAGAATTTGCGAATACGCAAGCGGTGGTCCGGGATCTTCCTTTTGCGTATTTGCATGTGTTTAGCTACTCCCCTCGGCCCGGTACGGCCTCGACCAAATTGCCGCATGCCGTGTCTCCAATCACGACGAAAGAGCGAAGTCGGGCGTTGCGGGAAACGTCTGATCACAAACGAATGGCGTTCCAGCAGCGGTTTGTCGGGCGACGAGTCTCGGTGTTATTTGAAGCAGCGGAAGCCGATGGATATTGGCCAGGGCTGACGGATAATTTTCTTCGTGTGGCCGTTCGTTCTCCACATCCGCTACGTAATACCATTCAACCGGTCGTCGTGACGGGCATGATGTCGAATACCGCGTTGGGCCTGCTGGAGCAACCTTCTGAATGCCTTCTCCCCGAAAAGGATCGTCTTTCTGCCTCTTTACTCGAGTGTGCCACTTAGGAGGGCAATGTTTGTGAGCCAAATCCCCTTACTCCTCCCGACCAGTTTGAAGACTCAACCCCGTTCGTTTAGTAGGAGTGGTTATCAGGTATATATGGAGACCTTCGGTTGTCAGATGAATGAGTATGATTCGGAAATCGTTCGTTCGCTGTTAAAGACCCGCGGGTTTCAATTTACTCCGTACGATGATGAAGCCGATGTCATTTTATTTAACACCTGTGCCATTCGAGAGAATGCTCATAATCGCGTGTATGGCCATTTAGCCCGCTATACCAATAGAAAACAGGAACGTGGCCTGGTTATCGGAGTATTAGGATGTATGGCTCAGAATTTAAAGCAAGAGCTCATGGATACCCGATCGTTCATTGATGTGCTGGTCGGGCCCGATGGGTACCGGCGGCTGCCTGATCTTCTTATGGATGCGCTGGAGCACCGCAAGCGAGGGTTGGCTGTTGATCTGTCTGAATACGAAACCTATGCCCACATCGTTCCGGATCGGCCGGTTGGAATTAATGGATGGATTGCGGTGATGCGGGGCTGTGATAATTTTTGCTCCTTTTGCGTCGTGCCATATACGCGAGGACGAGAACGCTCGCGAGACCCGGAGGGAATTATCCAGGAAGCACATCAATTGGTGAGCCAGGGAGTTCGGCAAATCACCTTGTTGGGACAAAATGTCAATTCCTACCGGTCCGGTGAATGGGATTTTGCCAGATTGTTAATGGCGGTTGGGGATGTTCCCGGGATTCAGCGTGTGCGGTTTATGTCTCCCCATCCCAAGGATTTTCCTCCGGCCCTGCTTGAAGCCGTTGCGGAGCATCCCGCCATCTGTAAGACGATTCACTTGCCGCTGCAATCGGCCAATGATCGAATTCTGGAACGCATGGGTCGGGGTTATACTCAAAGAGAGTACCTTAGGCTGGTTGAGGCCATCCGGAAGAAAGGCCCTCTTGTCTTAACCACCGATCTCATTTGTGGATTTTGTGGAGAAACTGATGAAGAATTTCAGGAGACCTATCGTCTCACACAAGAGGTGGGATATCAGGCCGCGTTCGTGTTTAAATATTCGGAGCGAAAGCACACCATTGCGGCCAGAAAATTTGTTGACGATGTTCCCGAACAGGTGAAGGGGTATCGGACGAACCAGATCGTCGAATTACAAAAAGAGATTTCCCTTTCAAAAAATAAAGAACTCATCGGTACCACTGTGGAGGTCATGCTGGAAGGGCATTCCAAAAAATCCGACTTTCAATGGATGGGGCATAGCGACCACAATGTGACGGTTGTGTGGCCCAAAGATGAGGGAGCCCGTCAACCAGGAGACCTCGTGCCCGTTCTTGTCCTAGATGCCTCGCCTTCGACCCTCTATGGGCGGGTTCAATCCTGATGGATTTCGTGTGTTTGTTGTAGCCAAAAATATTCTTACCCCCGTCCTCCTTCCATAAATCTCCGATTTTCCTACCATTCCTTTTGCTCGGATCCTCCCAAACCGATTTTTTTCTTCAGTCGACGTCGTGTTTGCGGGGGAGAAACCGGTCAACGAGTAATTTGGTTTCTACCTCAAGTCAGGTGTTCATTGTCCGATAAAACCTTTGAATACCTTTGCATTTCTGGTCACATGGCCGAACTGATTGTCCTTCAACACCCTGGTGCTCATTCGGGAAAGAACTCCCCATACAATAGAACTATGGAGACAAGCCAATACGGTGAAAAGTCAGGATGATTGGTTTTCAAAGGGATGCTGTCGTGGTTCATGGTGATAAAAGGCATGAGGTCTGACGAATAATGGATCCCCAGATTCTTCAGCGTATTAAAAATTGCAAGACGCTCCCGGCGATCCCAGCGTTGCCTCTGCAGGTACTCCAACTGTGTCGGGATGAGAGGACCAGCGCCCAACGCATTGGGGACGTCATCAGCAAAGACCCTTCCTTTGTCGCCAAGTTGTTGAATGTGGCCAATTCCAGTTTCTATGGGGGCAGTCGGCATAAGGTGACGACGGTCACTCATGCGGTGACGTTATTGGGCATGAATTCTATTGCCACCCTAGCGTTTTGTTTTTCGTTATATCGGGACTTGCGAAAAAAAGGTGGTGGAGCGTTTGATCACACCCATTTTTGGCATCGATGTATTTTGGCGAGTTTGGCTGCGAAATTGCTGGCTAAACGTGTCCGGGTGACGAACGAAGAAGAAATTTTCCTTGCCGGGTTATTACAGGACTTGGGCGTGTTGGTGATGAGTGAGGCGTTAGGCATGGAATACGGGGTGCTCTATAAAAAAGCTGCCCAGGATCATCACGCACTTGAGGTGTTAGAGCAAGATCGATGGAAAACGGATCATTGCGAGATCGGGGCATGGTTGGCCGAAACGTGGGAATTGCCGGAATTATTGCGGGAATCCGTCAAAGGGAGTCATGACCCTTCCTTGGCGTCTAGCAGCGATGAAGTATCCCGGTTAACCATTCAGTGCGTGGCGTTGTCGGGTCGGCTGGCTGATATGTGGTGCCACCAGCAGCCAGAGGTGGCCATTCAAGCGGCCATTCAATTGTCAAAGGAACTCTTGGACATTGAACCTGACGGGCTCATGGAAGTCGCCAAGCAAATTGCTGACGGAATCCCCGATATGTCCAGCTTTTTCCAGATCAGCTTGGGAAAACCCGAAGACATTCAAAAAGTATTGGATATCCTTGAACAAATCGTAGCGAGTACCTCTCAACCCGAATTGTCAGAACCAGTTCCTGCCTCGTAAGTGTGTTGTTCCTCTCCAGTTCCCCCTCGGTGTCTCTCACCATTCTACCGGCGTAGCCCCAGTTATGGGAAAGGATCAGCACGCGACTTCCGATGTCGGGTGAATGGCGGGACAGGTCCCGGCATGGGCGGTCTTGAGCCGCAAGGCGAACCCATTAGTGAACGTGTGAAAGAAAAGAGAATCTATCCTCTCAAGGGGACTGTCAGGATCGAGGTCCAATCCTTGGGATGTTCGCTCCTGGCACGGATAAGATCGAACGAGTCGACTGTGAAGTTGAGACGCAAAGTTTGGGATAAGGTCGACGTGATTTTGTCTTTCAATTCAATAGAATAATGACCATACAACAGGCTGAGATGCGGCATATAGGGGTTGGGATCCTTGACGAACAGTCTTCTTGCCAGTTCATGCGCATTCATCATTGCCGGAGTTTCCTGAGCCTTCAGGAGCACGCATTGAAAGTACTGATCACCATAGGCTGGTTCGGTCAGTTGAATATCAAAAGGTGGAAGCGATCCTCCGAGTTGTAAGCATCGAATGGATATATCCTCTTTTGTGCCTGGAAGAGAACCCAGGAGTGTCACATGCGGCTCGAAGACTGGAGCGTGATACGCTTTGCTCAAGTCAGTAATGGTCTTCATGAGAATGTCGTAGGCCTTACCAGTAGGTGCCAGCCAGAGGTGATAGGTGTTTGCCACATGCACCTTTCAGATTTGTCGCGAAGGGCCTGAATGACGCGCCAGGGTACTGGAGCCTCGAGGCTATTGCCTTTCGCCTTGTGGGTAGACCTGGACTGGAGGCCTGGCATTCCGGAGAGGCGTCTAGACAACATATTGTCCTATGGTCCAAAGGGGTGTTCTAGGTTCCGGTCTTTCCTGTTGGTTTAGAGGGTTTGATTCCGGTCCAGATGAGTAGTCCTCCACTGATGATCAATGCCAATGGAACGAGCATCAATACAAAGAGGTTCCCCTTGGCTTGCCAGGCCGCTGTGCCCATTGTCCCGCCTACAAAGGCCAACGCGGTGCCGAGTGTGATCACGATTATCCTTACGATGAAGAATACTACCTGCTTGACCCTGCCTCGATGCTCTTTTGGAAGTTCAGCTTCTTTACCGAATAAGAACGTTGGTCTCGTTGCCTGGATATCTTTTCGCGCCTCCTTGATGCGTGGTCTTCCAAGCGTTTTTTCGTTACCGTTTTTCTTCCTGATGGGCCCAAGGATTTGAAACCGGATGGCAATGAACCCTTGAGTTGCGACAGAAATGTAATCCAGTCTGAGTTGCAAAAATGGCCAGAGCCCGCTACTGACAATCTGCTTGGCCACATCACCCGGAACATATCCCAACATATCTCGTTTTGTGGAAAAGATTTGCTCCGATACTCCAAATATCTTGATGGCATGGGGGTCCTGGGGATTGCTCGGTTCTTGTTCCCAGTCCAACAGGTGATTGGACCCTTGGATAAATTGCCAAACGGTGGTTTGCCGGTCTTGAATTCCCTGAATCTCAAGGTTTTCATAGTAGATTTCATACCCGACTTGAATCGGCGGCAAGAAGGAAATGCCTTCAGGCAGGACAATATTCTGACGGTCTTTTCGTTCCGACACGCTTCAGCCGTTTCTGTCTTGTTGAGTTAATGGGGAGTATCGGTGAATTCTCTCTCGAAAAAAGGTCCTTTGATCCATATCTTTCAACAGGGTCCTCTCTTTTGGGCATGATGCGTAGAGCCTGAACGAACTCCGATCAAACAAATCTTCTTACACCATACAAAAATTTGAGGATAAAGGAAATGCGTGGAAAGGCTTGTAGATAATTGAAATATTGTCTTGGTGCAGCATTTTTGCTTGACCCTGTAGAAGAGTGCCGTAGGTCCTCAAAAAATATTGGATCCCTAAAAGGTTCAATCTGACAGGAGATCTCTTTCATAACCCGTTTCATTATGGCATGGCCGAGAGTGTCGTGTTGGAAATGAAGGGAGAGGCATGGTGCGCGCGGTCTAACTAGTCAAAGGGGGAAGAATGGATTGGGTGACTCAGATCTTTTTACTTTTGTCTATACTACTGGGATTGGGAAGGAGTTGCTCACATGGACGAGACGCACACGCGAGGATGGAGATAGGCCATGAAATTTTCAGGAATACTTGAGTGAGGGTTAACGGCGTCAGGATAGGCAGGGACTCCATCGACTCTGAGTATTATTTTACAATCCACAGGAGAATCGCGGAGAAGAAAATGAGCCACCACCAGACACTCAAAGAAAGTTTTTCTTCTTCGCTTTGGTAGTAAAAACGTTTGTTCATCTCATATCTCCTAAGTTGATGATTTTCAAAATACAGGCGTATGTTGATGCCGACCATTACACAAACGACGTACATTCGAGGTATGGCCTATCATGAGATGGGCCTTTCTCCAATGAACGATTAGTTCGCACATAAAAAGAGCCTGACCCGTTGTGGGGGTCAGGCTCTTAGTCCATCACCTGAAAGGGGATTTCGTCTTCTTCGTTTATGGGACCTGTTCTCTTTCCCTTAGTCGTTCAGCGAATACGTTGTCACCGTTCTAGGGTTGAATATCCCAGTCGGGGGAGACTGTGTCAGGGGAGCCGATTCCAATCAGGGTTACCCCATTCATCAGCCAGACTTTCACCTCCCCTGTGGTCGTATTCTTTAAGACCACGTCCGCTTTCCCATCTCCATTCGTATCCCCCACCTGCTCAATCTCCCACACCGAGGCGATGCCGCCTAGAACTTTAGACGACGCAATAGAGGTCCCATTCATCAGCCAGATGGCCACGATGTCGCTTGTGTCATTCTTCCAGAAAAGGTCGGCCTTCCCATTGCCATTAAAATCGCCAACACCCTCAATCTTCCAATCCGTGGAGGTGTTACCGGGAAAGCCCGTGTTAGTCACAGTGGTCCCATTCATCACCCACACCGCTACGGCTCCATTGCTGCTGTTGCGCCAGATGACATCGGCCTTGCCATCCCCTGTCACATCGCCCACACCCGCAATCTGCCAGGCTACCGGCACCACGCCCGGGAAGCCAACCGAGGCTCTGGCGGTCCCGTTCATCAGCCAGATGGCCGTGTTGCCGTCACTGCTGTTGCGCCATATTAGATCGGCTTTCCCATCGCCGTTGACATCTCCGACGGCCTTAATGGCCCAGGTGGTCGGAGCGCTGCCGGGAAAACCCGTGGACGTCACGGTCGCGCCGTTCATCAGCCAGATCGCCACCGTGCCGTTGGTGCTGTTGCGCCAGATGACATCGGCCTTGCCATCCCCTGTCACATCGCCGATCCCCGCGATCTGCCAGTTGAGCGGCACCCCGCCCGGGAAGCCGACCGAGGCCCGGACGGTCCCGTTCATCAGCCAGATGGCCGTGCTCCCGGTGCTTGTGTTGCGCCAGATCAAGTCGCCTTTCCCATCTCCATTGAGGTCATAAGGCGTATTCGTGGGTAAAACGATGGGAGGAGGCACGGGTCCACTCCTGGTATCTGTCCCTGTCTCTGTCCACTGACAGGTATCTCCCACAAGGTCCTGACCGGCAAGTGTGTAGTTCAAGGTATTCCCAGCAAGAGAACCCGTTAAAGTCGATGTTCCGCTATACCAAAACCCCCCGTTAAGTGTAGCCACATAGGGGCATGAAGCATTGACAGTTCCATCCCCTGCTACGGTTCCTGAGCATGTGGTGGTTTCTGTAACGGTAATTCCGCCAACAGTCTCACTATCCACAAAGGTGACACTAAAGTTGGCACCAGTTTGGTCGGTAATAGTATAAGTTCCCCCTCCCAGGTCATTGTCGGGTCCGTCATCATCTGGATCTTGACATCCCGTTGTTGAGCTACTACTGGGGCCCCCTGTCCAGGTGCCTCGAATATCGGGCACTGTCGTCGCATATACACTCTCTCTTGCCAAAAGTAAAAGAAGTGAGCTTGCCAAACCCAGTATCACCAATGAATATGTCCAACTTTTTGGCTTCATGTGACTAGCTCTCCTTATTGAATCGTCAACAGTTGGGTGGAATATGTGAATATGAAGAGAGCAAAAAGTAGGCCTTTTATAGGGCAACGATTCTCATTAGCACAAATCACTTGTGGAAGAGGACGTTTGCGAATTTGTGAGAATGAACAGGCGAACTCAGGCACGGAAACTTTGTAGCAAATAACCACAAACGATTCTCATGACCTGTCCAGCCAATGGCCTTATTTGCGCCAATAGGCAAACCTACATTCTTGCTGATTGGATGCGTACCAGTAATTTTTGCTATCCCAAAAGAGGGTTTGGCTCAGCCCTGCAGTCGTGTTTCCTGGAGTCAATAAAAAGTTAGATCCCATGAAGAGTGAGGCTCTGAAGGAGATAGTATATTGAAAGTCCGTTCCTGCCGCGTAGGGCTTAGTGCTGTAGGAATGCGACCTTACGTTCGTGATGTCGCTTGTGAAGGAGAAAGGTTGTGTGGTCTCTCGAGAGGGCCTATGAGTTGTGTGACCACACGGGCATTGATGCCACATAGCTGGTTTCTCCATTTAGGGTTCATGCCAAATGAAAGTGGTGGAGGGAGGGGTTAGACGTTCCCTCCTTTTCAAAGGTCTGTCGACAGGATTGTTTGAGGGATTGCAGATTAAAGGGCTTAAGAAAGAAGCCTTGAGCACCTTCGTTTAGAAGCTGACGAAGGGCTAGGAGGTCTAACCCACCGGACATAACTAGCACCGGCATTTGGTAGCCTAACCATCGTAATTCATCGAGCATGGTTCGGCCATCCATCACGGGCATATGCATATCCAGCAGAATGCCCTCGACAGCATGATTCGCGACCAAATCCAAGCCTTCCCGTCCATTTCGCGCAACATGCACGTGATATCCCAAGTCTCCAAGGACATTTTCCAGTAATCCCGACACTGTTGGATCATCTTCCACCACCAAAATACAAGGCCGGGTTTTCCTGATATTTAAGGAGGTATGCGTTGGGTCTGGTGTGTCCAGTCCTGGATTTGTCAGTTCCTTCGCCCAGGGGGTAGAGGAAGGCAGGTGCATCATAAAAGTCCTTTCTTTCGGATCCTTGTACCAATGGAATCTTTGCTCTAATAGCGGGTTTTTCAGCAAGCGCCCTGGAGTGTCAGTAATCGATCAGGGCAATGTGATTGCCTGGAGAATTGCTGGATAGCCACTGGAAAAATGGATAGCTCACCTCTGTTGTTCCTATGGGATGCCCCCAAGCTTTTTAGTCAGTAAAATCAAGCGTTGGGGGAGATGGCTATACCAAGAAAGAGGGGAGTCTAACTCAAGGGGGGTGTTCTCTCCCGGTTTCTGAAAAGCTGTAATGTGGTTAACGGATAAAGCGCGAGCTTGTGATGCGCGCCAGGCTTTTGATGACCGGGTGGGGTTAGTTAGGAGGCTGTGCGGCTTTGCTTAACTCAATAAGGCCCATGGTTGTACCCAGGTGAGCGTATCGTGACGCTAATTTTTCCGTGGATGGCTAGCGTTGTCCCTAGGAATCACATGGTTCTTTCGCAAGGTGGGGCGGTCATAGGGTTGAGTCGTTCGAGTTGAAATGAAGGGAACAATGCCAATTTGTTCAGGTATACAAAGTTGGCCCTTGGCTACTGAAAGTGCGGCCACGTTTTTGCTTTCCGTTCTATGTCCAACTTTGAATAGGCTGTCTTTCCTTCCATTTAGAACTTGATACCAATGTATCTGTGCTCAATTTCGTCCACACCATGGATGATCGGTCATGTTTAAGGAGTCTGGGGTTGAGCCTCCAGGGCTTCTTTCTCAGACTGATAGATGGGAACAATCTCTGAGAGATGGGTCGACTCTAAGAGATCTTTGACGGTAGGTTGCGGGCTGACGATACTCAGGTGAACGTGATTGAGTCTCATGTTGTGATACCAGAGAAACAATTGTCCTAACCCAGTTGAATCAATCCATGTAATATTGGAAAAATTGAGGACGATATACTGACACCCCATTTCCTTTGCCCCTAGGATGGCGACTTCAAGGCCTAACTTGGAATTGGCGTCAAAACGTCCCGAGAGATCCAGGATCTTCGTGTTGTCATGACAATGCTCTCTTACGGCAAGCATGAGCTTCTCCTCCCTTCTTCTTTGATCCCCTTCGTGAAAAAACATTGACCGGTCTTTCTGTCTTCTGCATTTCTGGTGAAGAGATCTTGATCGACAGTTGACGCTCCGGAGAGAAGGGCATCAATTCCCCAGAATGGGTAGCTTGAAATACGTAGATGTCATGGGGGGGACTTCACCAATGAAAAATCGACGAATACGGCTAAGTCAGAAAGAATTGTCATTACCCTACGCTTGGTGAACCGCTTGGGGCCTCTTCCATCTCCCTCATCTGGTTTGAGGCGTGGATGGTTGAGCCTTGATTGAAAAGTCATGTCACGACGGAGAATCTCTTGGTGAACGAAGCACATGAAAGCTCTGGGAGTTGATAGAGTTTCCGGTCACCGAATGCGGGAATATGGAGAAAATTACCGGTGAGCCATCTTAGCTGGCAAGAGAGGGCTCTTCACGCGTGTCGAACCCCAACTTTTATCAGGCTATGCGGTATCCACATCAAGCTCTATGGTTTGGGAGGGGCGGTGGGAGTGAAGGAGCATTAAAGGTGGGCAAGGAGGAATTGTATTATCCCAAGTCCAAGTACCAGGGCATACTGAATACCCTCCTGTGCCCGTTCAACCATAGGCAGGATCTCCAGGGAGGGAAAAGAAACAATAGGCGCTACATACCCACACTATTAATGAGAGGAGTGAGCCTCATACCCTGTGTGGTAGGTTTTGTTTTGTGGGTATAGGCCACGTCCCAATTGATAAAAAAAGGACACAAAGTATGAATCCTGAACACCAGGGGGTGGGAGCATGATACCTATCCGCTCCCTACTCACCATTCAACAAGCTGCCCAAGTTACAGGGATCTCAGTGCCCACCCTCTACAAGTGGGTCGGTCAAAGGAAGATTCCTCATATCAAGCTGGGCAGGTTGGTCAAATTTCACCCCACCAAGCTGGAGGAGTGGATCAAACAACAACCCGTGATTTCGATGCCGGAACGGGGACTAAGGCTATCTAACAGTAGGCTTCTTGTCGGACTGCCTCATGCTCGGAGTCAAAGACCGGAATACAGTCGGGAAGGTGACAGCCTTCCAGGGCAGCTCGGACGATAGGAGAAGGCCCCACAATACTTAACCCAATCTGGTGAGGTTGCAACCGATGGTACCACAGAAACAAGAGCCCGAGACCCACCGAGTCAATCGCGGTGATGCCTGTGAAATCCAACATGATGTGCGGACATCTCATTTCCTTCGTTTTAAGGATCAGGTCCCCGATACCAATGGTCGATTGTCGATCAAACCGTCCTGCGAAGGAGATGACGGTGGCTTGGTGATGCAGTTTTTCGCGAATTTGGAGCATGAAATGTACCTCTATGAAGTGGTTTAATGTGTAGGGTTATACTCAATCCTTTCCTGGAGAGCAGAACAATTACTCGTTAAGGGTACTGGAGTATATGTAAACTCTACTGCTGTCATGCCCCATGACCAACCTTCGGAAAATCAGACAGCAACGGGGTCTCTCAATCTGCACATTGGGAGTCATGGCCGGGGTTCATTCGGTTCCATTAGTGTGGTTGGAGGCGGGGAAGTTTGATCCCAGACTATGCGCCTTGCGTAAGGTTGCACAGGCACGAGAGGTAAGTGTCTGTGACCTGATTGATCAACCATTTAACTAAAAAAGGAGGTCCACAACATGGGACTGACCAAAGGAAAGGACGGGTGGTAGATGGAGTTTTCCGATGTGGATGACGGGAAGGTGTTGCAGTTAGCACGGGGAGCACCGGGGGCCAAAGTCAAGCGGTGGAAGACCGGAACCGCGAATAAGACCTTGGCCAAGCAACAGGAGGCCATGATTAAAACGGACCTGATGAAGGGGGGGGATCAAGAGTGTGGAGGATGGGCCGTCAAAAACCTTTCGGTTTCTGGCAACGCAATACCTTCAGCTGGCTGACATGAAACGCCAAGCCTCGTACTCGTGGAAGAAGACTGTTATTGAAAACCGGTTTTTGCCGGTCTTCCGCAACAACGTGCTGGGTGGGATCACCACGACCCATCTTGAGGCGTATCGAAACAAACGGCGATTGGCCCCAGGGCTTCAAGGAACCCCGCTCAAAGTGTCGAGTCTGAACCGGGATCTGGCCTTATTGAAGCATCTGTTCAGCTATGCGATCCGGGAAGGGTGGTTGGAGAAGAATCCTGTGAGTCGGATTAAGCTGGAAAAGGAGAATAACGCCCGGGATCGTATCTTAGACCCCGAAGAGTTCACCTGGCTGCAAGCCCATTCCGCCCCGCACTTACAGGCCATTAATCTTGTGGTCTATCAGACAGGCATGAGGTAGGGAGAGATTCTCCATCTGACGTGGGAGCGGGTCGATCTGAAAGCCAATGTGATCCGGTTAAAGGCGGAAGAGACCAAAGCCAATGAGGGGCGATTGGTGCCTTTAACGCCGGAGTTGACGGCCTTGCTCAAGGATCTGTATAAAGTCCGCTACCTGAGTGAAGACCATGTGTTCCTGGTGAAAGGGCACTCGGGCAATTCCATCAAAACGGCCTTTAATGCCGCCTGTCGGCGGGCAGATATTCAGGGGTTTCCTTTTCATGATTTCAGGCATACGGCCGTGACCAATATGCGGCGAGCGGGCATTGACCATCTGACGATTATGAAAATTACGGGCCACAAGACATTGGACGTGTTTAAACGGTACAATAGTTTCCTGGAAGGGGCCTTGCGGAAGGCTGCTTCCCAATTTAACACGAGGCCATTCTGCTACTTTGGTTGACTCGCCTAAGTTATTGATAAATAAGACATAGCGCCCGTAGCTCAATGGATAGAGCACTTGACTACGGATCAAGAGGTTGCCGGTTCGACTCCTGCCGGGCGCACCATTTCCTGATATTCATCTCCAGAACGCCTCACGTATCTTCTTTCCCAATCCCCCAGGTCCAGGTTTGCTTGTGGGGAAGGCTGACAGCCTGTCTCCGTTTTTTTTCAGTTAAGACCTGAATCTTCTATTTGTCCTTGGCGGTATTGTATTCCGAAGAGTCCCTCTTATCCCCATCCTGAGATTCCGTAACTAAAGCCCACGAACCGTCTGATTCCGGTTTGTTTCATTTTGAGTCATGTTGAATCCCCATTCACGCCGGCCGTATTCATATTGGTGTCCAACCTTCTGGAGGCGGTGTGGTATTTGGACATTCAGGTGTGTTGCTGTTGGGGTTGCAGGGAAATTTTTAAAGAAGAACAGGTCCGTCACTCTTCTGTGTGTTGCGGGGGCAGGGGATGGGAAAGTCTCTTCTCGAGAAACATCTGGTTCCCTTGTTGTGAGAATGCCGATCGCAGACTAGGAATATCAGGGGGAAACAGCTAAATCTCCTGTGCGTCATTTTGGTGAGCACCCGATACCCATACAGAGCATTCGGTCTAGTGGAAATATATTAAGTATCATGGCTCATCCATCTAGTTGGGGATTTGATGCCCAGCTATCCGGACGTGGCGTTGAGTAGGAATAGAGAAGACGACTACCAGAATTTTACTTTTTCCAGTTCATGTATAACTTGGAAAAGTTCCGGGTGAAATTCCTAGACATTGGTTATGCCACGCTGAGAGTTCCACGTTTGATTCATTCTGCTGTGTGGGCGCTTGGACTCAGTTGCCAGAGGCTCCAACTCAACATTTCACGGAGAGCCGTCATGTCAGGACTGCTGGAAGGATTGGTCCAGGTTTTCAGATTAAGTTTTTCCAGAGGTTGAATCGCGCGTCGATCACCAAGATTGCCTAGGCCTTTGACGGCTTCGGTTTGTATCTTGGGCTCTTCCGTATCCAAGGCTTTCATAAACTGAGTGAATAAGGCTGGAGCATTGCTCTGCGTGGCAATGGCTCCGAATGCTTGAATGACGGCTAGTCTGTGGTCTGAGTTTGTGGCGGTTTCCAGATACGAAGCCAAGGCCGGGATTGCCTTTTCTCCTTGTTGCCCAAGGGCCAATAGTGCCGTCGGCGCCAAGTCCGAATTGTTGAGAGCCTCTTTTAGAGCCTCGAAGGCTTTATCGGAAGACAGAGTTCCCATAAGTTTGAGAATTGTCTTTTGTCGATCAATTTTGTCCGTGGATTTCTGAAAGAGCATCAGCAATCGGTCAGCTTGTTCCCATTCAGCCACTAGAAACAAAGGGAAATCATCCTGTTGAAGTTGGGTGTTAAGGGCAGTCATTGCGAAGGTTCCCGTATCAGAGGCTCCTGCGATTTCCGCAGCCCCACTTGTATCTTCAAATGAAGTGCGAACTTCCCAGCTCCAATGAGGAGATTGTTCTCCATGGCGATAGGAAATATGACAGGCAGGGCCTTTCCATAATCGGGAGGTGGGTGAAGGGCTGGTGCTTCGATGTTTACTTGGGCCGGTCCATGTCTGTCGTTCTTCGCATTTCACGCGCACGACCGCATCATGAGGTTGATCTGGAGAAGAGGCGATGGTAAAGCCTGTGTCGGTCAATCGGTCGGTGACAGTCTTCGTGATCGCCGTGGAGTCCTGGAGTCCTCGCTCCGTGAGGGCTATGCTTTTGACCACTAGGACTTGGGCTGTCATCAGGGGATGGACCGGATGAGCCTCCAGTGGTGTTTCTTGAGCCCAGGCCGGGGAGGAAAGACCCATCAGGCAGGAAATTCCCGCGACCATTTGCAAAATGACGAACAGAGATGTGAATGGGATTCTCATATTGTGCGGCCCTTGATGTTCGGGTGAATGAAAAAATGAAATGTGTCGTGCACAAATCTACTCTGCCCCTGAAACCGTCCGCAAAAACGGAAAAAAGCGAGTTCTAAGGGAGGAATCTGTGGTCTGATCAGAGACTCAAATGGAGAATCCTGGGACTGGCTACCCGTTTTTCCTTTTTTTATATCTTATCAGGCATTCAAGTCGAAAAAAAACTGTGAAAGGCAAAAGATGGAGGTTATGGAGGGAAATATCGCTATGCTCTCAAAAACCAAATTGTGGCTACATGCTGTTCAACGATGGGGCTTCTCTTTTCTCATTGGCATGGTGTCGACCGGGATTTGCCCTGTTTCGGCCGAAGTCCTCATGACCACGGATTTTGAATCTGGGACCTTTTCTGGCTGGACGGTGTTTTCTACCTCCAATGGAACCTTAGGGGGAAAGGGATTTCCCACCGTTGCCTTGTGTGATCATGTGAACCCGGTCTCTCCGTCTCATTGTCTTCAGGTCCAAGTCGGACAGCTTCATTACGCTCCTACCCATGAACTGCAACAAGGTGGAGGGATTGGGCTTACCACAATGACTATTTCCGGCCTCATTCAACTCTCAGCCCGTGTGGGGGTCACCTACCATTCCCCCGATTATAAGAGGAATCTGAACGGGGGATTGTTTGAATGGGTCGTTGATGATCAAGTCATAGCCGATCTCGATGTTGGTCCGATGGAGGATGGTGGAACGGTTCAGCACCAATTCACTGGAAAAGTCCCTGTGCCGGCAGGTCGTCATACCATCCAGCTTCGGGTGACCCGTCCCTTTCAGAGCGGGGCCGGCAAGCCGGCGCCGATTCAGTTTGTGGATGATGTCATGGTGGAACTCCTTCCCCAACCCTGACAGGTCCCTTCAACTTATTGAAGAAAAGAATGTCCTTTGTCTGCATGCCGGGTTAAGAGTGGTCCGAGGAAAACCGATACAAGAGGACAATATTCGATATTTAGCAGAAAGCGTCTTCTATGGTTATTTCCGAACGTAGTCTCAATCACGATACCTTGGTGGAAACGTTTGTGGGTCGGTTTGATCAACATGCCAGACAGGATTTTAAATGGCGGATTGATCACGCCATTGTGGAAGGCTATCGGTTTGTCATGTTAAATATGGTGGCCGTCTCATTTATTGACAGCGCTGCCCTTGGGTGGTTAGTGCTTGCCCAGCGGCGCTTTCAGCGAATTGGGGGCAAACTTGGCATCATTGCTCCGATTGGATTTGTTCGCGATGTCTTGGAGATCACTGAAATTGGTGAATGGATCCCCATCTTTACCAGCGAAGATGAAGCCTTGAAGACCTTTGAATCGAACAGAGAGCATTTATCGGAATCGTGACGATGGGAACATCGACTGCACTGGAACAAGATCTCCGGCGACCTATACCCGTCCCCCAAAGGGATCGACGAACGGTTCGTCGGATGTCCGTCAAACCTTCCCAGGTGCTTCCAGTGGCCATTCGTTGTGGGCAAGGCACGGTCTGTCAGGGCCGTGTGCTCAATCTCAGCCCTCAGGGCATGCTTGTCGAATTTCCCGACGGCCAAATTCCTCCCGTGCGTACGGGGGCCAAGGTGTCTGTCAAACTGCATTACCTCGGTGACAGCATCTGGTTGCCGGGGTTCGTTCGGCATTGCAAGGGCCAGAAGATGGGCTTTTTGTTCCCGGCTCTGACCAATCATCCCACCCGAGCAGCCAAACACCCACTGACCGTCGTTCTGCATTCTCTCTCCCGCGCAGTCGCCTCTCCATAACATCTTTTCGCTTTCCTGAATTCAACCATGTCCGCAATCGTGGGCGGGTAGTTATCTGAGCACTGATATAGAACGGCATCATCATGAAGCGTCTTCGTCCAAGCGTCAGTATGGCGGGTTCCGTCTTCACCTAATTGAAAAAGCGGGGTCTGGCGGATGAGGATTGGAAGGACCGACAGCATGTGGAATACTCGCGGTTAGAGAGGACCGGCCTGCCTAGATTCTAGAGAAAATTACGGTCTGCTTAGGACTGAGGGACAGTGCGGGGACTTGTTTTGGTGACCATCGAGAGAGGTCTGGGGGATCGGGTTGGCCGAGTGATGGGTTCCTGAATGGCTAATAGGCATTCTAGGCGGGGGCGGATCGAATCCAGGTCTTTGTGTAGATGGATTTCGGTGATGCGGTTGTCATTTAAATCGATGGCTTGGCAAATGGCATCCTGCGCGATTTTGAGCCCGCCATCGAGATCCCGTCGCAGGGCCGTTTTGAAGTGGAAGCGGAGGGAGAGGCTGAGGGTGTGGGTCTCCAGTTGTTCTAAAAATTCCGTCCGATGAGATGATTGCCGCAAGATGGTGAGTAAGTGTCGGGCCACGGCGGTCTTATAATGCCGGCCTGGGGAGGCCAGGACCCTCCGTCCGTTGACGGTGGCGTATTGATGATTAATGCTAGGTGGAAGCGGTACGACAACAAAAAGTTCGCGAGTCGACAGAGTGTCGCCCCCCAGATTCGACCAATCCATCCCGGAATCTGCAGTTCTGGCTTTTCGTTTATGACTGTGCAGGAGGACCAAGCCACCTTTCCCTTTGGACTGCAAAAGCTTGGGAAGGGATGGAATACGAATAGTTCTCAATGACGGTAATTCTCAGTGAGTCATCGATTGATAGGGATGTGGCGTCGCGCGTGGAAACGAAAAGATAGGCCGTTAGAGGAGGCTCTGAATTTTGCCCATGTTGTGTTCAAACGTCTCTTCGTTTTTATGGATAAATCGTCGCCATTCTGATGGATTCCACACCTCAAGGCGATGAAACATTCCGACCACCACCACTTCTTGATCCTCATCGACGGGGATGAGTTTGCGTAACCGGCCCGGGATCAAGATACGACCGGCCTTATCCATTTCGGAGCCGGACGCTTCAGAGACCATGTGATACATGAAGAGGCGCCGTTGGTCTTCATCCAACGACTGTTTCGCCTTTTCTAAAATGCTTGCCCATTCCGGGTTGGTATAGGCGGAGACGGGCATATCCTGCCCTTTGAGGAACATGAGGCTATTCCCATGTGTTTCGATTTCTTCACGAATAGGACTGGGGACGACGAACCGTCCTTTTTCGTCGATCTTACAGTAGTATTGTCCCGCAAACATGCAAGATGTTCCTTGGATTTCCAGAAAGTCCTATCTGTGAGAGTAGCTTACCGAAAGTTTGCAAAAAGTCAAGTAATTTTGCTTCAGTAGTCAAGCTAATCGCCTTCGGTGGCAGGCATTCCCATGTCCATGTCGTCCGTGTCCATCGAGTCCATGGCCTCGTCCATGTCCGGTCCTAGGTCTTCTCCCATTTCCTTCCCCATTTTTTTCATAAAGCGGGCCATACTTTGTGGATCGTTTTCGTCCACGTCCCCGAAGTTGCTGGGATCGGCTAAGGCTTCCATCCGGGCTTCTTCCGATTTGGGTGCAGCAAAGCGGGACATGATGCGTTCCAGGTTGGCACTCTTGCAATGTTTGCAGGACGGGGCGGGGGCGTTCGAGGTGAGGATTAAATAGGTATTGCGTTTGCGGCAATCCTGACAACGGTATTCATAGATGGGCATTGAGTCGTTCCTCCTGATCGCAGTGTACGGGCTGTATATATCGTAAAACAGACTCTTTGGGAAGAGTCGGATCTTGGCTTAGGCAAATTAAAAGATCCCAATGGCTTCAATGGCAAACGTATCTGACCAATTCTGGCAAGCCTCAAGTATAAGGGGATGTTACAAAAAGGCCGGTTGAGAAAGGCCACGCGAAGCGAGAAGGAAGGGGAGTTGAGGTTCATTCAGAGAGTTCTGCCAACAAGAAGCACGGCGCTGGCAGACACTTCGACTCGACCCTGGCAGGGCTTTCTCAATGCTGCCTTTCCACCATTCGGGCGAGCGTCAGCCCGTACACCGGGCCTGAGCCGGCACGTCGAAGCGTCTTGGCGCATTCATGCAGGGTTGTGCCAGTGGTCAAGACATCGTCTACCAATAAGATCCGTTTGCCCTGAATGTGGGCAGGCTTGGCGACGGAAAAGGCCCGGCGCAGATTTGTGAGTCGCTCTTTCCTGGATAACGAGGTTTGGGGGACTGTGCGCCGAACCCGGAGGAGACACCCCAGTAACAGAGGAATCCTCGTGTGGTGGCTAAGCCGGTCTGCCAGCAACAGGGATTGATTATATTCCCGTTCCCGTAATCGTTGCGGATGAAGGGGGACGGGGATGATGCCATCTAAGGCTGGGAAGGCGGGCAATGCCTCAAGCAATGCTTGGGCGAGTGGTTGAGTCAACGACAGTTTTCCCCGGTATTTGAACAGGGTAATGGCTTCTTTGAGTGGCGGTTGGTAGGGAAAGAGACTCCAGACTTGCGTGAGGGCCAATGGTCGTGCGCGGCAGGCTCCGCACTGATGCGCGGGGCTATGAAGTAAGGCGATGGAGGAGGCAAAGGGGCGTCCACATCGCGGACATACCGGACCCGGAATAGGTTTGAGCGTCTCCCAACACCGGCGGCAAAAAAAGGGAACGGGATCGTCCCACAGGGGTTCCTGACAGGCGGCACAGGCGGTGGGAAAAATGACATGCAGGAGGGTTCGGAGAAGGCGTGTCGCGGTAAATGGTGGAGCCATGGATCCGAACTTTCAGAGCTGAGGTCAACCGGGGAGTATACCTAATTTTCGTGGGGCGCCTTGGTCCATTTACCTTCGTTATGATATAGGAGGGATATCGAATATTCTATGATGCAAGCGCTTTCCTGACAGCAGATTTTCCGGATGGGTCCCCGTGATTCAGTTTCAGCATGTCTATAAGGAATACCAGCGCGGATCGACTTCGGTCGTGGCGCTGCGGGATGTCTGTGTGGAAATACAGCAGGGAGAGTTTTGTGCGCTCATGGGACCCAGCGGAAGTGGGAAAAGCACGCTATTGCATTTGGTGGCGGGGCTGGACTGGGTGACATCCGGCGATATCCTGCTGGATGGGCGTTCGTGTCTGGCGTTTGGTGATCAGGAATGGACCCGATGGCGTCGGGAAGAGGTGGGGGTCGTGTTTCAGGCTTTCCATCTGATTCCGGGATTAACAATCGAAGAAAATGTGGCGCTTCCCTTGCGTTTACGAGGGGAGGGATCTGTGAAGGTGCGAACCCGGACAGCGGACATGCTAGAGCGAGTGGGGATGAGCCATCGGCTGGGTCATCGGTCCCATGAATTATCCGGAGGCGAGCAGCAGCGGGTGGCGATTGCCCGAGCCTTTGTGCATCGGCCTCGACTGATTGTGGCGGATGAGCCCACTGGTAATTTAGATGGTCAAACGGGTGCGAGCATTGTGTCGTTGCTGCGTCGATGTGCGAAGGAGTTTGGCCAGACGGTGCTCTTGGCCACCCATTCATTAAGTGCCGCTCAGACGGCGGATCGGATCGTAACGATTCGAGACGGAGAATTGGAGTAATACGCAATGGATCTTTCAACAGTGATTGCAGGGGTATCGTTTCCATTTGGCGTGATGAACGCGTCGGGAGCCTTGTGCGTGACTCGGGAGGAGCTGGAGGCCCTGGGCGGGTCACATGCCGGCGCGATTGTGACCAAATCGATGACGCCTCTTGCTCGAGAGGGGAATCCTCAACCGAGGTATGTGGCGTTTGACGGTGGCTCGATTAATTCGATGGGCCTTCCCAATTTAGGGTACCCCGCCTATGTCAAATTGATCCCTGAATTAAAGCGGTTTGGGAAACCGGTCATCGCCAGTCTGGCCGGCCTTCACCCGGATGATTTTCTAGAAGGCGCCAAAGCCTTGGAGATGGCTCGACCGGATTTGGTGGAAGTGAATTTGTCGTGTCCCAATATTCCCGGTAAGCCGCAGATCGGCTATGATTTTGAGGAAACGGAACGGTTACTAACAGAGATTCGTGCGCTGGTGACGGTGCCTTTCGGAGTGAAACTCCCGCCCTATTTTGATCCGATCCATCATCAGAAAATTGCCGAGGTGCTTCAGCGAAGTGGCGTGGCCTTTGTCACCGTCATCAATTCAGTGGGAAATACCCTGGTGGTCGATCCGGAACGGGAAATGGTGGTGATTAAGCCCAAAGGCGGTTTTGGCGGATTGGGTGGACGGATGATTAAGCCTGTGGCCTTGGCCAATGTTCGCGCGTTTTGGAAGATCTGGGGCGATCAGATTCCTATTATTGGCACAGGTGGGGTGGAACATGGCGTGGATGTGTTCGAGCATGTGTTGTGTGGCGCCTCGGCGGTTCAGATAGGCACGGTGCTGGTGGAGGAAGGCTGTGGAGTGTTTGCCAGGCTCGAACAGGAAATTGCCGACTGCCTGCAACGAAAAGGCTATCCGTCGTTAATGGCGTGTCGAGGGAAATTACGGGAGATGGATTGAAAAACACGGATACTGATCGGCCTGACCAGGTAGAGTCAAATGAGCGGTCAGCTGCGTTCTTAATCTTTTTTAGGACAGGCTAGGTCGAGAGACACCTCATCTAGACCTTTGTGGTCGGGGTGGGTGGGCCTTTGGGAATGATTCCAAGCGCAATGGCTTGCCGGAGTAACTGGGCCACGTTTCTGACCCGTAACCGGCGCATCAAGTTGAAGCGATGGACTTCAACTGTTCGCACGCTAATGTCTAACCGTTCACCAATTTCTCGATTGGTAAAGCCTTGAGCTACCAGGCTCAGAATTTCCTTTTGCCGGGCTGTCAGGGATTGTCCCTCGGAATGTGGTTCCACGAGTGCTTCCGTTGATTCCGATTCAGCAACTTTTCCTTTAGGCATGTTGAGTCCTGACCCCACGCATAATTTTCTAGTTGTTTTAACATACGCCCCTTACTTCCGACAACCGATCTCATGATACGAATTCTTCTTCTATTGGTCCTTGACCATGTTCGCCATCGGCCATTTCGAGCCTTGCTCACGGTGGTCGGGGTGGCGATTGGCGTCTCGGCCTGGTTGGCCATTCGCCTGGCCAATGGCGAAGTCTATCAATCCTTTGAGCAGTC
>Ga0224497_10000412_pt1 | contig 30438 bp, 23 predicted proteins | sample SF_Jul11_sed_USG_4_FD_167970 | JGI IMG/M metagenome (GOLD analysis project Ga0224497, IMG submission 167970) | Sediment microbial communities from San Francisco Bay, California, United States - SF_Jul11_sed_USGS_13 | ecosystem: Environmental > Aquatic > Marine > Sediment | place: USA...
TTCCGCGCCAAGGCCGGGGAGCTGGGCAATCCGCATCTGGTCAGGCTGCTCGACGCGATCGCGCTGGTGGCGACGCGCCTGCCCGATCCCTACCCGGCGCAGGGACAGCGCATGGTCATCGAGATGGCTTCGGCCTTCCTGCTGGCGGAAAGCGTGGTGGAGAACTTCACCGACCCCGCCCCCGACGTGGCGCAGCAGATCGGCATCATGGGCGGCTGGCTGCTCGACGCCGCGAACGGCGAGTCCACCAGCGAATTGCCCGCCGGGCTGCGCGCGGATCTGAGCGAGCGCATCGGCGCCCTGCAGTTGCGCGCGCAAGTGGCGCGGGAGATCGTCGCCAACCTGCGGCACGTGGAGCAGGTCCTGGACGGGTTTGCGCGCGACCCGGGGAAGCGCGAAACCCTGCTTGGCCTTGAGCCTTACCTGCGCCAGATCCACGGTGCCCTGAACGTGCTGGACTTCACGCGCGCTGCCCAGATTCTACCGGTCTGCGAGAAGCTGATCGCGGCCTGCGGGCAGGCTGACCACGACGCAGCGGGCCCGGACATGGACTGGATCGCGGAAGGCCTGAGCAGCGTGGGGTTCTTTCTCGATCCCTGCTTGAACGGGCGCGAGCCTGCGGAGCAGGCAGTGGAACTGTTCTTCCGCCGCTACGACAAGGCGCATGCGCCTGCCGAGGAGCGTGCCTATGACTCCACGGTCGTGCTGCCTCCCGCCACCTTGAAGGCCAGCGCGCCGGACCTGCCGGCCGAGCTGCTCGTCGACGCGGCGCAAATCGCCGAGGCGGCCTCGGCCACGCTGGCCGGCGCCCCGGCGGCGGGACCACACTCCGCGCCGGTTGCGCCGCCGCAGCCGCAGGTTAACGAAGAGCTGCTGGCGATCTACCTCGAGGAGGCCGGCGAGGTGCTCGCGGGCATCGACACCGCGCTGCCCCTGTCCAGGGCGCAGCCCCAGGACCGCGATGCGCTCACGACGATAAGGCGTGGCTTTCACACCCTGAAGGGCAGCGGCCGCGTGGTCGGGCTCATGGACCTGGCCGACGTAGCGTGGGAGATCGAGCAAGTCCTGAACAGTTGGCTGGCGCAGCTGCGCCCGGCCACGCCCGCCCTGCTCGAATGCATAGAGACCGCGAGCGCGTCGTTCGCGGGCTGGGTCGCGCAACTGCGGGCCGGGAACCTGCAGAGCGGGATTGAAGGTGCCGCGATCGTCGAGCGGGCGCGCCGCCTGAAAACCGAGGACGCAACTGCGGCGTTGCCGGAGACCGCGCCTGTGCCGGTCGCGGTTCCGGCACCGCTGCAGGAGCTGCTGCCCAAGCCGCAGCCCCAGGCCGAGGAGCCGCCCCCAGTGGCACCCGGGCCGGAGGAGGTCGAGGTCGGCGGCGTGTGTCTGGCGCGCAGTTTCTTCGACATCTATCTTCAGGAAGCCGCGCAGCATGCCGCGACGCTGGAAGTGCAATGCGCCGCGTGGCGCGGGACGCATGAGGCGGAGGCGCCGCACGAGTTCGTGCGTGCCGCGCACACGCTCGCCAGCAGCTCGCGCACGGCGGGCTTCGCATCGGTCGCCGCCTTGGCGGAGGCGCTGGAGCAGTGGATGCCGCTGGCGCGCCAGACAGGCGCGGCGGACGCAGGCACGGTGCAGGCAACGATCCTTGCCCTGCGCGCCATGACCGACGCGCTGGCGCGGCGCGAGGCGCCGACCGCTGCGCCGCAAGTGCTGTGCGCCCTGCAGGAGCTGAGCACGCGCCTGCGAGCGCCCGCCGCGCAGGACGGCGGCGGGCGCGACAAGCGCGTCATGCGCGACGACATCGACGCGCAGCTGCTGCCGATCTTCCTCGAGGAAGCGCAACAGCAGCTGCCGCTCATCGGCAGCGATCTGCGCGACTGGAAAGTCAATCCCGCCGATCCGCAGGTGCTGCAGTCGCTGCTGCGCGCCCTGCACACGCTCAAGGGCAGCGCGCGCATGGCGGGCGCGATCCGCCTGGGCGAGCTCACGCACATCATGGAGAGCCGTATCGAGTCGGCAATAGAGTCGAACGCCGTAGATCCGGCACTGTTCGTCGAGCTCGAAGAGAAGATGGACCGGCTGAGCATCGACTTGGAGCGCCTGGCGGCAGGGCCGGAGGCCGAGCCTGCACCAGCCGTGCCCACGGCGCCGGGGCCGGCGGAAGCGCCGCTGCCCGGCCCGGCGGCGATGCTGCGCATCAACGCCGACACGCTCGACCACCTGATCAACGAGTCTGGCGAAGTCAGCATCGCCCGCTCCCGCATCGAGGGCGAGCTGCGCGCGCTCAAGCAGTCGGCCGCCGACCTGAGCGACAGCATCGCACGGCTGCGCAGCCAGCTGCGCGAGGTCGAGATCCAGGCCGACAGCCAAATGCAGTCGCGGCTGTCGGTGCTGGAGGCGCAGCGCAGCGAGTTCGACCCGCTGGAGTTCGACCGCTACACGCGCCTGCAGGAGCTGACGCGTCTGATGGCCGAGAGCCTGCACGACGCAACCTCGATCCAGCAGGCGCTGCTCAAGAATCTCGGCGAGACCGATGCCGCGCTCACGCACCAGGCGCGCATCAGCCGCGACGTGCAGCAGGAGCTGATGCGCATGCGCGCGGTGCCGTTCTCGATCCTGGACGAGCGCTTGTACCGCATCGTGCGACAGACTGCGCGCGAGCTGGACCGGAAAGCGGAGCTGGAGATTCAGGGCAGCCAGGTGGAACTGGACCGCAGCGTGCTGGAGCGCATCGGCGCGCCGCTCGAGCACATGCTGCGCAATGCGCTGGCGCATGGCGTGGAAACCCCCGAGGCGCGCGCTGCGGCGGGCAAAGCGGAGAGCGGCCGCATCGCGGTCAGCCTGCGCCAGGAGAGCAACGAGATTGCCCTCATCGTGAGCGACGACGGCGCGGGCCTCGACCTGGCGCGCCTGCGGCAGAAGGCCGAGGACATGGGCCTGCTGCTGCCCGGCCAGGAGCCCGGCGAGGCAGAGCTGATACAGCTGATCTTCATCTCCGGCCTGTCCACCGCGGACGAGGTCACCGAGCTCGCCGGACGCGGCATCGGCATGGACGTGGTGAAGAACGAGATCACCGCCATCGGTGGGCGCATCGAGGTGGCGAGCGCGCCCGGGCAGGGCACCACCTTCGCCCTCTATCTCCCGCTCACGCTGGCGGTAACGCAGGCGGTGCTGGTGCGCGCCGGCGCTAGCGTGCTCGCGGTGCCCTCGGCGATGGTGGAGCAGGTGCTGCGGCTCAAGTCCCACGCCATGGCGGCGGGCTATGCCGCGGGGGTGATCGAGTTCCAGGAGCGCCGCTATCGTCTGCACGGCCTGGCACAGCTGCTGGGCGCGTCCGCCGCAGCGCCAGGCACGCAGAGCTACTACTCGGTCCTGCTGCTGCGCAGTGGTATCCATCGCATTGCGCTGCACGTCGACGCGCTCCTCGGCAACCAGGAAATCGTGGTGAAGAACATTGGGCCGCAGTTGGCGCGCGTACCCGGCGTGGCGGGCGCCACAGTGCTTGCCGACGGCAGCATCGTGCTGATCGTGAACCCGGTGCAGCTGGTGCAGCAGGCGCGCGCCGCGCCCGAGCGCGCGACGACCATCGTGCCCGCGCCCGCCGCGGCCCTGCCGGTGGTCATGGTGGTGGACGATTCTCTGACGGTGCGCAAGATCACCAGCCGTCTGCTGGAGCGCGAGGGCTATCAGGTGCTGACGGCCAAGGACGGCGTGGATGCGCTCGAGCAGCTGAAGGAGGCATTGCCCGCTGTGATGCTGCTGGACCTCGAGATGCCGCGCATGGACGGCTTCGACCTGGCGCGCAACATGCGCGGCGACCCGCGCACGCGCCACGTGCCGATCATCATCATCTCGTCGCGCACCGCCGATAAGCACCGCAACCAGGCGGCGCAGCTCGGCATCAATGTCTTCCTCGGCAAGCCGTATCCGGAAGCGGAGCTGCTGCAGCACATCGCGAACTTTGTCGCCGCAGGCCAGGATGTCGCCGTCTAGCGCCCGCGACGGCGCCGCGAATGGCAAGTTCGAGCCGCGGGTGCAGCTCGGCAAGTATCCCATCCTGCGCCAAATCGGCCGCGGCGCCACCAGTCACGTCTACCTGGCGCGCGACCCGTTCGCAGACCGCGAGGTGGCGATCAAGGTGTTCCTGTTCGATCAGCACCCCGACCTGCAGACCGAGCGCATGATGCACAAGGCCTTCCTCGCCGAGGCCTCGCTCGCCGGCAAGCTCAACCACCCGCACATCGTCGATATCCTCGATGCGGTGGCCGAGCCCGACTACAGTTACCTGGTGATGGAGTATGTAGCCGGCACGGCGCTGGACGCGCACGCGGACGTCAGCAGCCTGCTGCCGCTCGACAAGGTGGTGGAGATCATCTTCAAGTGCATCCGCGCCCTGGAGTACGCGTTCCAGCACGGCGTCATCCACCGCGACATCAAGCCGGGAAATATCCTACTGTCGGCGGCGGGCGAAACCAAGGTAAGCGACTTCGGCGCCTCGTTCCAGCAGCGCCTGGGCCAGGAGACCACGCAGATCGCCGGCGTCGGCTCGCCCGCCTACATGTCGCCCGAGCAGATCCGCATGGAGCCGCTCACGCAGCAGACCGACATCTATTCGCTGGGCGTGACCATGTACCGCCTGCTCACCGGCCGGCTGCCCTACCAGGCCACCACCCAGGCCGGGCTGAGCTACGCCATCCTCAACACGCCGCCGGTACGCCCGGCGATGCTGCGACCCGAGCTGCCGGAACTGCTTGACAAGATCGTCATGACCGCCATCGGCAAGGACCCGGCGCAGCGCTACCGTTCCTGGCTCGAATTCGGCAAGGATCTGAGCCAGGCCTTCGCCACGCTTCGCCTGGTGGGGGACTCGCTGTCCGATTCGGCAAGATTCAACGAGCTACGCCAGATGGCGTTCTTCGAGGGCTTCGGCGACGTGGCGCTGTGGGAGGTGGTGCGCATCGGCGCCTGGAAGAACGTCAACGCGGGCACGGTGATCATCCGCGAGGGCGACCACGGCGACAGCTTTTACCTGCTGATCGCGGGCGAGGTGAGCGTCACCCTGTCGGGCAAGAACCTGAACACCGTCAAGCCGGGCCGCTGCTTCGGCGAGATCCTGTACTTCACCGAGCGCGTTGAGCAGCGCACCACCACCATCACCGCGCTCAGCGACATCACGGTGATCGAGATCAAGGCGGCGGCGCTGCGCGCCGCCACCGACGCCTGCCAGGTTGGGCTGAACAAGGCATTCATGCGCGTATTGATCGAGCGGCTGATGCAGGCCAACGTGCAGCTCGCGGCGCGCGGCTAGGTGGCGAGCCATCGGCGAGCGAATCGTCCTCACGGTTCACGCCCGATTCTACCCGGGATGGGCGTCGGCACGATTCCGGGACGGGGATCCCCCCTGTCCGCGAATGCCTTTTCGGCGTACGCTTGGTTCTTTGGTTCCGGGTGTCTCGCCGAGCCCCGAAGATTGAGAAAGGAGAAAGCCGTGGCCGCCAAGACCCGCGCCGGTTCACGTCGCAAGCGCTCGAAGACGACGGCCGCTTCGACGAGCACCAAGAAGGAGCAACGCTCGTTCGACAAGATCACCAAGGACCCGCTCGACCTCCGCGACCGCATGTACGAGCCGTCGCTTGAGGAGCTACCTTTCGAGGTCACCGACTTCGACAAGCGCGTCCCGATGATCCTGGACCAGGGGAAGGAGGGCGCGTGCACCGGCTTCGGGCTGGCCGCGGTCGTCAACTACCTCCTTCACAACAGGCAGGACACGCCCGCGCCGAAAATCTCGGTCAGCCCGCGGATGCTCTACGAGATGGCAAAGCGGTACGACGAGTGGGAGGGCGAGAACTACGAAGGCTCGAGCATTCGCGGCGCGATGAAGGGCTGGAACCGCCACGGTGTGTGCGACGAGACGCACTGGCCCTACCGAGGCGGCGCGAAGCGACTCAGCCCCGAAGGCCAGATCGACGCGCTCAATCGTCCGCTCGGCGCCTACTACCGCGTGCGGCACCTGCACCTGAACCACATGCACGCAGCGCTCAACGACACCGGGATCCTCTACGCCAGCGCCAGCGTGCACGAGGGTTGGTTCCACGTCGACAAGAAGACGGGCAAGATCCCCTACCGCTCGACCAAGGCGGGCGGGCACGCCTTCGCGATCGTCGGCTACGACAGAGAAGGCTTCTGGATCCAGAACTCGTGGGGACCGAGTTGGGGATGCGACGGGTACTGCCACATCTCCTACGACGACTGGATCGAGAACGGCTGGGACTGCTGGGTCGCGCGCATGGGCGTGCCGACGCTGGGCCTCGGCGGCGCCGCCGAGGCCGGGCGGAGCCGCGCGCAAACCTTCGACTACATCCCCCACGACGCGGTGGTGATGGCCGACATCCAGCCGCACTTTGTCAACCTGGGGAACGACGGCCGGCTGTCGCAGCAGGGGCGGTACAGCAGCGACGAGGATGACGTCCGCGCGATCTTCCGCGAGCGGATTCCGCAGACGACCGCGGGCTGGAACGGGACGCCGCGGCTCCTGCTCTACGCCCACGGCGGGCTAAACGACGAGAAAGCCTCGGCCTCGCGCATCGCCACCATGAAGCCGATCTTCCTGGCGAACGAGATCTACCCGTTGCACTTCATGTGGGAGACCGGTCTGAAGGAGACCGTGAGCAGCATTCTCCAGGACGCCTTCCGCCGCAAGCGCTTCAGCGGCTGGCGCGACGGAATGCGCGACCGCTTCTACGACCTGCTCGACGAAGGAGTCGAGCTGGCGGCGCGGCCGCTGGGGCGTCCACTCTGGGCGCAGATGAAGGACAACGCGCAGAAGGCGCGCGCGAGCAAGGGCGGCGCGCGCATGGTGGCCAAGGAGATTCAGCGCTATCAGAAAGAGGTCGGCCCGCTCGAGATCCACTTGGTCGGCCACAGCGCGGGAAGCATCTTCCACGGACACCTGGTCCCGTACCTGGTCGGGCTCGGCGTACGGATCAAGACGCTGACGCTGTACGCCCCGGCGTGCTCGACCAAGCTCTTCCGCGACAACGTTTTGCCGTCGTTCGCGACGTCGGTGAGCGGCGGCCAGGCGAACCGCGCAATCGAGCGGATCACGATCTTCAACCTCGACGATGACGCTGAGCGGGACGACACGGTCGGTTCGGTGTATCACAAGAGCCTGCTCTACCTCGTGTCGGAGTCTTTCGAGACGAGCAAGGGGCTGCCGCTCCTCGGAATGGACAGGTTCCTCGCGTCCGACGCGGAGGGGATCCACACGAAGCTCGGCGCGCGCCAGGAGAGCAGTGGCTCGACGGTGATCTATTCGAAAGGCGGCGCGGACGTGAAGCTTGAGTCCGCAAGCACCTCTCACGGCGGCTTCGACAATGACGAGAAGACGCTGAACTCGACGCTGCGGATCTTGCTGGCGGCGAAGACGCCGCGAAGGCGCTTCCCGACGACGGCGACCGGGTAGGCGGTTGTCGAGCGACGGGCTTACGAAGGCATGGCCGGAATTATTGCGTAATAGAGTATGCAAGCTTACTTGCTCTTGGCCGATGGTGCGGACCGGTCGGCAATCCCGCTGCGGATTTCCCGCAGCTTCGCCTTGATGCGAACCGCGTTTTCGGCGCCCGTGCGCATCAGGATCTTCTGGCCGGCTGAGCGCGATTCGAGGTCCGGGTCGGCATATAGGTAGAACACCTTCGGGCGCACCAGCGCGACCGGCGCCTGCAGGTCCGGCGCTTCCAGCAGGTGGTCGATGACCTCGACCAGTCGGTCGTTGAAGTGGCCTTTCGGATAACCGAGGTCCCGGTAGGCCTGCTGGAACAGCGGATAGTAATGAAAGTAGAACGCCGCGAGCTTGGCGCTGTCGATTGCTTCCGCGAGGCGCACGTATACTGCGTAGCGCGCGGCATTGTCTGCAGCAATGGTGGCGTGTTCATTGTTGCCGCTGACCGTGAATTGTCCTGGGACCCGCTTCAGCGGCAGGACCCGCGGCGCGACTACGCGGCGCGGCAGATTGTCGATGGTGGCGACCACGCGGCGCACGAAATCCTTGAGTACAGGGAGTTCGATCAGTCGCCTGTCGGCCAACAATTCGGCGAGCGCGTTTTTCATGGTGGCGTCGCTGGTGTCGAGCGCGGGCAGCGGCTTCTCCGCCGGCATTCCGGGCACCGGGTGGCGAATCTCAGGCTCGGCCGGCAGCGCGGGTGGCGGCGGTTCCACGGGTAACGCGGGCTGCACCACTGCTGGCTGCTCCGGCGGACGCATCGCGTTGTAGACAATCAGGCCGATGAGACCCAGTCCCGTGAATGCGATCGACCACCAGATGATCCGTTGCATAGGCTATCCCCGAGTCAACAAGACTATGATACGCGGCCCCGGCGCGGGCTCAATGCGGCGCAGCGGGTATTCGCTCAAGCTTCTTCGTTTCGCCACCCTTGATCGAATTCGCGACGCTTACCTTTATCTGTTTCGGAATCGCGATGTGATATCTGGAGAAACGTTTAGAATTCTCAACCGCGGCCCATTAAGCGCGCGATTTCGATCCCGCTCCTAGGCTAGGTACGAGACAATGCGGCCTGGGACTTTTTGGGACAGTTGGCGGGAAAAGGTGGTCGTACAGCGTTTCGACCTGCAAAGCCGTGTACGCCGGTTCGATTCCGACCCCCGCCTTCAAACGCCACTGGCTGTGTGAAGCGCCGCTGCCCTTTCGCGCCGGCCCGTGTGCCCGGATGGTGAAATTGGTAGACACAAGGGACTTAAAATCCCTTGGCCGAAAGGCCGTGGCGGTTCGAATCCGCCTCCGGGTACCATAATAAACAAAGTGTTAATAAAACCCCTCAACGCTTATTTGCGTTGTAGGCACACTTTTGGCACACTTCACGGTAGATTTCGAGCGTGTAGGGCCGCAAGTGGCGACAATCCAGACGAGGAAAACCGAAGGCGGCACACGTTACCGGGTGCAGGTGCGATTGCGTGGGCATCCTCCGGTATCGGCGAGTTTCGAGAGGCGCACCGATGCGCGAAAGTGGGCGCAGCAGACCGAGTCCGCGATTCAAGAAGGCCGCTACTTCCCCACCCAAGAAGCCAAACGCCGCACTCTGGCCGATCTGGTGGATCGACAGCTTGAGGCAATCAAGAGCAAGCGCCCCCACGACTACGACCGGCAGCGGCTGCTCCTCGGCTGGTGGGAAAAGACGCTCGGGGACTATACGCTCGACCAATGCACCCCGGCCCTCATTGCGGAAAATAGGGATCGGCTGCTGCGCGAGAACATCGGGACTAAGGAAACCCCCCGGCACCGCTCCCCGGCGACGGCTAACCGCTTCCTGAGCGCATTAAGCAAGGCATTCTCGGATGCGGTGCGGGAGTGGCACTGGCTGCATGAGAACCCCCTACGTCGAGTGGCGAAGGAACAGGAATCGCCGGGGCGGGTGCGCTACCTCTCCGACGAGGAACGCGAGGCATTACTCGCCGCTTGCAAGAAGTCCGACCTACCCGAGCTTTTCTTGATCGTGATGCTCGCCCTTACCACTGGCATGAGGCGCGGTGAACTTTTGGGCATCCGCTGGCCGGACGTTGACCTTGAGCGGCGGCAGATCGTGTTGAACAAGACCAAGAACCACGACCGGCGAAGCGTCCCCATTGTCGACGAGGTTGCTGAACTGCTGCGCGAGCATGGGCGGGTGCGGCGGCTGGACAACGACATGGTTTTCCCGAGTCGGGGAAAGAAGCCGGTCTGGTTCGATCCGGCGTGGTATGCCGCTCTCAAAACCGCTGGTATCAAAGATTTTCACTTCCATGATCTACGGCACACGGCAGCAAGCTATCTCGCCATGTCCGGCGCGACCACACCGGAGATTGCCGCCGTCCTGGGCCATCGAACGCTGCAAATGGTGAAGCGTTACGCCCACCTCTCCGACCAGCATACCGGGGCCGTGATCGAGCGCATGACGAGAAAGTATTTCAACCGGTAAGGCACGGGTATCGAAGAACGCCTACAAGGGCGGGACGCGGCAAATGCTACGTGCGCTGCGTGGAGTGCTGCGGGAGCAACGCAACGCCTTGGAGCGCATTGGGTAAAACAAAAACCGCGCAAGAAGCGGGGTGGGTATCCGCGCAGATTTTACCTGTCAGGCAATGTCCGCTTTCGACCCAAAGCGGACATCTCAGACTGCTTGAAACGCGATTCCGGCCCACTGACTCTCAATTAGGTCGCCGCCGGGTTACCGGGAGGCCCCTGTGATCTGCCGAAAGTTTGATCCATGTCAATGTATGCAGGCCAATGTGGAGCAATTCATGCTCGAGACATCGGTCTAAATAGGTGAAGCTATATGCACTTTAGTCTGACTCGGGCCTTGCCTACCTTGCTGGTCTTGGCGAGCGCAGATAGTTACCGAGCGTTAGCCCAAATCCCGCGCCGGGTAACGCGGGGGGCGAGTCTTGCAACCGTTTTCGCTTGTCGAAAGGTAGGAAAAACAGGGAACTTACCCAAACAGCCACATTTTGAGAGGTATGATCAATGAAACCAGATACCCAAGCGAAGGTAACGTATGGATTTTGGGGTCTTATTGGTGGGGCAGGCCTCGCAATGATCATCGGTTTTAATTGGGGTGGTTGGTCAACCTCCAGCACTACCGAGAAGATGAGCGAAGAAGCAGTCCTGGCGAGCCACGCGGCAATCTGCGTCGCCCAGTTTATGAAGGACCCGAACCATGAAACGAAACTTAAAGAATTTGAAGGAACGGATAACTACAATAGATCCGAGTTCATTGAAAAAGGGGGCTGGGATAAAATGCCCGGGCAAGAAAAAGCTGCTTGGGGTGTATCTAGCCCGTGTGTCGCGGGGATTGAAGTTCTTCTCAAAGGGTAAGCTTCCTCGTCACGCAGAGGGTCCGAAGTAGAGTCTGTCTTCGATTCGATCATCGCTCTGTAGCGTGGCGGGGGCAGGTTGCCGAGCGGTCACATAGGGCCGCTCCTCGCGGTAGGTCTTGAGCCACTTCCGGCTGATCGGGCACACTTCGATAACTGCTGCTTAGGGATCTTCGCCGCCTCGTCGACACCTGCGTGCGCGGCCTCTGCTCTCCCACCGCGTGGGGGAGCAGAGGCCGCTTCCGACCCAAAGCAGACATTCTCAAACTGCTTGAAACGCGATCCCGGCCCGCTGACTTCCAAGCAGGCCGCGGCGGGGTTACCGGGAGGCCCCCGTTAAGTGCTGAAGGTCTGACCCAGGTCAACATATGTATGCCCATATCGTGGTATCCGGAACGCATATGGAGCAATTCATACTCGAGACATCAGTCAAAAGGGTCATGGTCGGGAAATTGGCCGCCGGCCAAGCATGAGGAGAATTGCAATGAATGCCTCTCTTAAAATTTTAGCAGCCGCGGTGTCTGGTGTGCTCTTGGGGCTTCCGGCCACGCAGGCGCATGATAGATCGCCTATAGTTGTTTTCATCAGTTTTGGTACGCTCGAGAACGAGCTGAAGGTTTTCCCACGTGAGCTGACGCTAGAGGCGGGCGAACTCTATCAGCTCGTCGTTAGCAATCCGAGCGAAAACAACCATGTCGTGGTAGCCCCCGAGTTCGCAGCGACGGCACTGACCAAGAAACTCTTGAAGTCCTCACCAAGGATCGATTACCCGGCTGCGAGCCTCACCACGGGAATTTCGGTGCAACCGGGTCACATGATGGAGTGGACCTTCACGCCCCTTAAGGAAGGAACTTACAAGTTCGGATGCGATGAGCCCGTTCACGCAGCGGCTGGAATGCACGCGACGATAAAGGTTGTGCTGATAAAAGTAGCTCTCTCACATCGCTCCACGTTCGCGTCAGCTCTCCACACGTAAGTAGGGGACAGAGCACGTTTTTTTACGGCAATGCTGGGGCGACGTGTCGAACCCGGCCCGTCCGGTCGTCCCAGGAAAAACCGTAAAACCCCGACGGCACTTCGGTCTGGTCTATATTTCTTTGCGCGGAAACCGTGGTTTGTCCCTATTATTGCTCAACGCAACCCTGGCGTTGGCAGGGATTCCGACGATTGCAACTGCTAGTGGTTCCTCGTTAGGTCGCGGCGGTTAGGGTGGGAGTCAGGACTCGGCGGCGAGGTCGACAAGCTCTTGAACCTCTCGCATCTGGTCCTTCACCAGCCAGTGAATTAAATCGCCGCTCGATACGACGGCGAGCACTTTGCCATTTTCCACAATCGGCAGGTGCCGGGCCCGCCGCCTGGTGACTAACTCCATCGCCTCGCCAATAGTCGTCGTCGGCAGGATGCAGAATGGGTCCTCCGTCATCACCTTCGAGACTTTCGTGCCGACGGGATCAAGGCCGGCGGCCAGTACTTTGTTCAGCGCATCCCGCTCCGTGAAAATGCCCATCAGCCTTTCGCCATCCATGACGATCACGGCACCGATCTTCTCGGCGGTCATCGTGCGCACGCACTCGGCGACCGAGGTATCGGGTCCAACGGAGTGTATCGCTTCGTCCTTCTTGAATATTCTGGTCATTGGAGCCTGGCGCTTGTTTCGTGATCTCATAAAGAACACGCCGACGATAACGATGATCAGGAACAGAATGAACGCGTACATCGGACCTGTACTAATAATGGTCCCCAGTAAATCCTCATCCACAGCAAGCACTGTGGGGGAAAGCAGTGTGAGACCAATGGCAGTGCCCGATTTGGAAAGAAGCTTTCGCATCGCTGTTTCTCCTCGATTGCAATGTTGAGTACAATCCAGCCTCTCGCTTACTGCCGCTTCGGGACGCGCTCGGGACCAGCGTCCCCAGCCTGCGTTATTCTCCATATTCATAGGTTAGCGTTCGTACACTGCGCTTGGCTACGAGCGACGTCAAGTGCGGTGCGATATCCGCCTGCCATGCGCTGGTGCTACCCGTCAGCGCATCGACCAAAATCAGAGTGGCATTCTTTGCAGCGGGCGGATCATACTCGAAATGAAGACCGTCCTCGGGGCCCAGTTCAAGATATGTTGTTTGGGACTTGCCCATTGCCAGTCACCGTCTGCTTCAAGCCGATATTCCCCGGATGAACCAGCATCGCAAGTCGGCGTCGGTTTCCACATACGGACATTTAACATTACCCATCAGCCGTGACCGGTTAGCGAGTTCACTGCATGGGCTTGTTAGGCTGTTCTACGGAAATAGCAATAGAGATACATTTGCTCTACCCCACCCGGCGTAATATGCAGTTCTTTGAGGTGGCGCATTAATTCAAACTCACGACCTAGTGTGTTCTCTAACTGTTCCGGCCCGTACCGTTCTACCGGCAAACCACTGCACTTGGGAGGCGCTTCTGGTGCAAACGTACCAATAATCAGGTGTCCGCCCGGCTTTAACGCCTTTAGAAGGCTGTCGCGATATTTCCGCTGCTGCTCAAGCACGGTGAGAAAGTGAAACACTGCTCGGTCATGCCACAATTCATAATAATGTGTCGGCAAATCAAGCGAGGTGATATCGCCTTCCGACCACGTAACCAGCTCTGCTTTTTTACCCAACCGTGCTTTAACCGAGGACAGGGCTTTCTCTGATATATCAAGGACTGTGATTGATCGATAGCCCGCGTCCAACAGGTCGTCAACCAATGTGGATGCGCCCCCACCGACGTCGATGATCGGAGCCTCTACGGCCAACCCAAGCCCCTTAATCCAGCTTAAGGAGGTTTTCAAATGGGGCTCATACCAACCCAGCTGCTCGCTCGGCTTGGTCGTGTAGACCTGTTCCCAGTGATCTTGTTGGCTCATTTCAATCCTGCCTGGCAGGATGGGAGAGACCGACGCGTCTCTCCATCCATAATTAAAACGACCCTCGAAGTACGCTAGGCCTATACCCGCTGACCGTTTTTGACCTACGTCAAAGTCGCAAGCAGACGCTCTCAAACAAAACAGACCCCCACCGAAACAGGGTCTGTGCAGGGTCAATACGCCACGATCTGGAAGCGGAAACTACCGGTTTTTTCGTCCCTCGGCGGGAGGACACGTGAAACAATGAAAAAGAGAGCGCGAAAGGGGGACGACAGAGGCGAATACCAGCGATGAAATCACCGACTCGTCAAACGTTCGCTGTGGGCCGGATGCCGACATTCACCGAGCAGCCCCACAAACAAAAACCCCGCCGAAGCGGGGGGTGTGTGAGTGTTTAGACGTGTTACGCGGGAGCTCTAAGACGAGGCGCCTATACCCCTTATGCGTATGCCATCACGTCTACGTAGGCTCCACCACCGGTTCGGTGATTCTCATCGCTACTCCCATTCTCTTATCACGCGGCTCTGTGCGGAAGACGACTCCTCGGCATTTCAGCATGAACTTACCGGATTCGGTTTTTCGTCCCATCGAAAAGCTGATTGAGTCCCCAAGTGCATACGTGCCGCTTATCCAGAAGAACATGCCTGAGGCGCTCACGTCGCGCGTGACGCCGGTAGCGTTCTCTAGAATCACTGGCAGCGCGACATCGATCCGCTTGTCTCTTCTTTTTTCTGATAGTCTTGCTGTCATGTCGGCCCTCCAAGCTGATGCATTAAGTTTGCCCAAGCCCGCCGCAGTGGGGTGTGTATTTACGGCTGATTGAGGTTAACGGGTGTTGCTGGTGGAGGTAACGGGAATCAATCCAGTCCTCTTGCATGCTACGCAAGCGCTCTCCCTATTGAGCTATACCCCCAATTTGATTAAACGCGTAGTCTGGTAAACATACGCCTGACGCTCACGACTGCGAATGGGACAAGCATCCCCTTTGCGGTAGGGCAATCATCCTTTTTCGCAACCTTATCGACCTAACGCACACTTTATGGCCACGTTGGAGATACAAATGAAACGTCTTTTTGCTGTTTTACTCGCGCTAATCCTTGGCCTTTCCGCGCTCGGCTATGCCGATGAGAAGGAAAGCAAGTCTTCGACAAAGCCCGCTACCACACAATCTAAATCCGCCCTGATCGACATTAACCGCGCCAGTGCCGATGAACTAATGAGTCTGAGGGGCATTGGTGAAGCCCGAGCCAAAGCGATCATCAATGGACGGCCCTACGTCAGAAAGAATCAGCTAGTCGAGAGGAGGATCGTTCCGCAGTCGGTCTACGACGAGATCAAGGATCAGATCATCGCCAAGCAGAAGTAGCCGGCGCCGCTCTGGAAGTGGCGGCGGCTCTTCGGTTATTTTATAGTCTATAGGAGGATAAGATGAAAAGTTCCATTAAGTTTTTTCTGTTGGGGCTTATAGGTATTCTTCCTCTGCTCTTTGGGTGCGGAGGCGGAGGCGGTGAATCAGGGCCGGACACTACACCGCCGGTAGTGAGCATAGTGAGCCCCGCAAACGGCGCGACGAATGTCCCGACCACCTCGACGGTCTCCGTCACGTTCAATGAGGCCATGAATTCATCGACGATAAACGCCACGACCTTCACGGTGACAGCGGGCGGCACGCCAGTGGCAGGCGCAATTTCATCATCGGGGACTACCTACACGTTTACGCCGTCGGGAAGCCTCGCCACGGACACGCTGCATACGGTAACGGTCACCACGGGTGCAACAGACGTGGCCGGTAATGCTATGGCGGCCAACTTCACGTCATCGTTCACAACTGTGAGCGTACCGGTCACTGTGGACGTCTCGATCGGGGACAATTTCTTTACTCCCCAGTCTATTACTATCAAGGTAGGAGATACGGTCAGATGGACCAACAACGGAGCCGCTCTCCATACAACGACCAGCGGAACAAGCCCGACCGCTAACGGGATATGGGGATCAGCAATCCTGGCGAGTGGGGAGTCCTTCTCCTTTACGTTCACTCAGGCCGGTATATTCCCATATTTCTGTTCGGTACATCCCGGTATTATGACCGGAACCGTTACGGTCCAATGACCCTGCAAAAACTGTATTCCTGCGGTATGGCCGGTATCTCAGGCAATGCCGCAGGAGTGCCTCTTGCGAACGGACAGCAGTCAACTTTAGCCAGTTTCCCCCCTGATTCACCATCAGCAAAGGAAACCTTGTTGGCCTGTGCGCCGTTTTAAGAAGTGGCACATAAGGGTTCCGGATTTTACGGTACAGGTTCTGGGATTCGGGGTTGGGTTTCCCGGGATGTTGACAGGCCCGTCGGGTTCCGCAAAGGTTGCCGTGTGAGGCAGCCGGAAAGGAGCCTTTCCATGGGAATGAACGTGGTGGCGAAGGTTCGGCAGACAACACGGAGGAAGTACACGGAGGAAGAGAAGATCCGGATCGTCCTGGAAGGGTTGCGGGGCGAGAGTCTGATCTTAAGAGCTGGCCGATAGGAAATTCGAACACTATTTTTCACCAAATGGCACTCTAGCGAGGACTGCCTGACATCTGCGGGTTATCGAGCGCAAGAGTGCTTACGATGCCTTGACTCGACTTGCGACACTTATTGCTGTCTGGCTGATCGACGGTACGCTATCGGCGACATGCCGCTGAATCGCGTGAAGGCCCTGCTGAAGGCGCTGAGTTCCGAATACCCCATCTTGAGTGCGATATCCCCTAGGGGCAGGCTGGTTTCAATGAGCGCGCGTTCGGACAGGTCCTTGATGATCCCGTCGCGGAGTTCTCGAAATTCAAGCCCATCTTCCCGCAACCGTCTCCTGAAAGTGGTCAGGGAGATGTTGAGCATTTTCGCCACGATCCCAGCTTTTGCCTGGTTGTGCTCGAGTCCCGCCATTATCAGAAGGCGAACCTGGGCCCTGAACGGGTGCATTTTGCCGAGTTCATGAATCAGGTCATCAGCGTGGTGGCTGATGATTCGCAGGAGAACCGGATTTGACTCTGTGATGGGCGTGTCGAATAGGGCACTGTAAAATTCGAATCCAGTGGATTTGGCATTGAATATCAGCTTGTCACCAAAAATTTCATGCAGCTCATCAAGGTTGTCCGGAGCCCCGTTGGCGAAGAAAGTGCCGTGTGGCATCCAGGATGGGTGGACCCTGGTGCGGATGAACTTGACGAAGTAGGCAATCGTCCACTCGTGGGCGTGTCGGGGGTCGAGGTGGCGGGGCCCGACGATGGCGTGCTTGAACTCAGCCGTCTTGCCGGAACTTGAAAATGACAGTCTGGCCCCTTGATAGATAAGCGGGTAATAGCGCACAGCCACTTCGAGGAATTTACGGATGGTGGGGCATTGAGCAGCAGATAACCGTAGGTCCCGATCCTCATCAGCTCGAAATAGTCGGCCATGTGCAGGCCGAAATTGATGTCTTCAGCCATTGGTGCACACGCGTCCAGCAATTCGAGCATTTCATGAGGGCTCAGTGAAATAGGGGCGTGCAGGAGGTGGTCGAATGCGGCGGGCAGTGCCGAAACTGCTAAGTCGGTATGTCCATGGGAGGCTGTATCGACATCATTGGGCTGCGTTGTTCCGTTGATCATCGCTCGCAGAAACATGAGAGTTTCCACCACCTGCCAATGCTGTGAAAAAACTTGATTGGTCCGCACGTAACTCATTGATTTTGAGGAGGGCGATTCGAGGCACTTGCAGACTTCGACCCCAGTGACGCGGGGGATGCGGAGAGAATAACGGCTCAGAGAGAGTGGAATCGGGCCGACCGCGAAATCTCGAAGTCCGCAAGCCTCCGCAGAAACCCGCGCACGCACGCGGGGTTACGAAAAAAAACACCAACCGCAGATGTGGTTGGTGTTTTTAATTGGTGGAGGCGGCGGGAATCGAACCCGCGTCCGCAAGCCCTCCACAGTCAGGACTACATGCTTAGCCTGGTCATTTGGGTCTCGCCTCGCGCCCGCCGGCCGGCAGGCTGGCGCTTGGCCAGTCGCTTCGACGGATCCGTGCGGCCAAGCGACCAGACCGCACAGAGGGGCTGATGTAAATGACGCTGCACCCGCTGAGCAGCTTGGCTTGCGCCTCGCCGCCCTCCGGGCCTAACCCATCAGCAAGCTAGTGCAGCGTCTCGCCGGTGTTAGGCGGCGAGAGCGAAACGCTCGTCGTTGGCGTTTATAGTTTCCAGCGGTTTTACAAGGTGACTGGACCTTGGCATGCCCTGTGCTGCTTCGCGACCCACGTCGAAACCAAGTCGCCCCCAAATTCTGCTGTCGGCGCCAAACTTGGAGCTGACAGCAGAATTTGAACTCAACAAAGTTCATTATCTCATATAGGGGCAAGTGATATCGATTCAAGGGGACCGTGGACTTGATTTCAATCCCCGGCTGCGTCCCCAAGCCCTGAATCAATAATGGAAATTCTAAATGAGCCGCAGGAGTTGCTGCGGCTCATTAAGGATCCAATCGCCGCCCCAGGTATCGGAATCGTTGCCATTCAAATAACCCCATCCGGCCACGGCCACCTTCATTCCCGCAGCGCGTCCGGCTTCGACATCCCGCCTGTCATCGCCGACGTAAACGCAGGCCTGTGGCCCGACGCCAATCAGGCGACTTGCTTCCAGGAGGGGTTCGGGGTGGGGCTTGCTCCGGGGCGTCGTGTCGCCGCCGATTACGCAGGCGGTGCGAGCGCTCAGGTCTAGCCGCTCGAGCAGTGGCAGTGTGTACCGTTCCAATTTGTTCGTAACGACGCCCCACGGCAATCTGCGTGCTTCCAGCCCGGACAGCAGTTCCGGCATGCCGAGAAACAGCGTCGTCGCGCGGCACAAGTCGCCCGCGTATAGCGCCAGGAACTCGTCACGCAAGGCATCGTAATCCGGGTGGCCTGGCGCGATGCCGAAGCCGACGCCGAGCAGGCCGCGCGCCCCGTTGGACGTGACCGGACGAGTGGCTGCAAGGGGCAACGGGGGCATCCCGCGGGAGGCGCGCAGCGTGTTAAGGGCGTGCGCCAGATCGGGAGCCGTATCAGCGAGCGTCCCGTCGAGGTCGAAGAGGACAGCCTTAATCATCGACACGCGTGACCGGTGCCCCGTGACCGGAGAACTCCGAGAACTCAGTTGTCGTCAAATCACTCGTCACTCGTCACGGCTTTGTGGCGTGAAGAATGTAGTTCACGTCCGAATCACTGCCCAGTGAATAGACCCGGGTGAGGGGGTTGTAGGCCATCCCGATGATGGCCGTCATCTCTAGTCCCGCGGTGCGGGCGAGCGCGGCGAGCTCGGATGGCTTGATGAACCTTGCATAGTCGTGCGTGCCATGCGGCAGGAGCCGTAGCACGTACTCCGCGCCAACAATAGCAAACAAGTAGGACTTAAGATTGCGGTTGATCGTTGAAAAGAATGCGTGGCCATTTGGCTTGAGGAGCGCCGCGCAGGCGGTGACGGTTGCCGCCGGATCGGGCACGTGCTCGAGCATTTCCATGCACGTCACGACATCGAAAGTTCCTGGCCTCTCCTGCGCGAGCGCTTCCGGCGCGACAAGGCGATAGTCCACTTGCAGTCCCGATTCGAGCAGATGCAGTTGCGCCACCTTGAGCGGTTTTTCTGCAAGGTCGATGCCGGTTACGGTCGCCCCCCGCGCAGCCATGCTTTCCGCCAGTATGCCTCCGCCGCAGCCGACGTCGAGCACCGCTTTGCCGCGCAATGACGCAATGCCCTCTATGTAGCCCAGCCGCAGAGGGTTGATGTCGTGCAGCGGTCGGAATTCCGCACGCGGGTCCCACCAGCGATGTGCAAGCTCGCTGAATTTTTCAATTTCGAGAGGGTCGACGTTAATCATAGTTTTCAGCGCCTAGGAGTTTGTCGGCCCCAAGTCCGACAAACTCCTTAGGCAAAACCGCCCGCTGGAATACGACGGTAAGGAGCATGGAAACCTGAGCGCCACTTCGCCTTCGTCCTGAATGACGGACTCAAAGCACTTGTTCCACTATCGATCATGCCGTACCTATAGGTTTCGGGCGGTTTTGCTTCTAGCAGCCGGTCCGAGCGTTAAGTACGACAGGCTGCTAGCAGCATACTCGGCGAAGGATGCCAAGCATAGGGGCCGGCTGTCGGCTGATCGCTGAAAACTAACCCCTGATCTTTTCCTGCCAGTAGGCGGCCTTGGCTGTGAGCTGATGCGCATCCAGGCGCTGGAGTTGACCACTCTCGACCAATAGCTCCCCGTTAACCCATACGTGGCTGACGTGCTCGCGGCCCGCTACATAGACGAGATGGGATAGAGGGTCGTAACACGGTGAAAGCTCCAGGCTGGACAGGTCGACAGCGGTCATGTCCGCGAACTTTCCGGGAGTGAGCGAGCCGACGGCGTTATCCAGCCCCAGCGCGCGCGCGGCATTGAGGGTCGCCATCCTCAGCGCAGCGTGGGCTGGCAGCGCGGTGGCTTTTCCACTGGCGCCTTTGGCGAGCAGGGCGGCGAGGCGCATTTCCGTGAGTACGTCGAGGCGGTTATTACTCGCTGCGCCGTCCGTGCCGAGGCCGAGATTCACACCGGCTTCCTGCAGCGCGGTCACCGGCGCGATGCCGCTTGCCAGCTTCAGATTGGATGAGGGGCAGTGCGCAACGTGGCAGGCATGTTCAGCGAGCAACGCGATTTCGTCGTGCGTTAGATGCACCGCGTGCACAGCGATCAGATTGGGGCCTAGCAAGCCCAGGCGCTGCAGCCGCCGAAGCGGGCGGACGTTGTGGGTTGCGACGCTCTCGCGGATTTCCTCGCTGGTCTCGTGCACGTGGATATGGACAGGGAGATCGAGCTCGTCCGCGTAGACCGCTACGCGCTCGAAGGTCGCGTCGCTGACGGTGAACGGGGCATGCGGCGCGAGACAGAACGAGAGCAGCGGCTCGTGCTTGAGCGCATCGCGCGCACCGAGCCCCTTGCTCAGGTAGTCCGGGGCGTCGGTCGCATACGGCGAACGAAATTCGACGACGATGATCCCAAGGGCTGCGCGCATGCCCGCAGCGAGTGCCGCGCGGGCAGCGGCTTCGGGAAAGAAATACATGTCGTTGAAGCAGGTTACGCCTCCGCGCAGCATTTCCGCGCATGCCAGCAGCGTGCCGTCGTGGACGAACTCCGGGGAGGCAAGGCGCATTTCGGCCGGCCAGATGTGGTGGTTCAGCCATTCCATGAGCCCGAGGTCGTCGCCCAGCCCCCGCATCAGCGCCATGGCGGCGTGGGTGTGCAGGTTGATGAGGCCTGGAATCAGGACGTGACCGGCCAGGTTCACGCGGTGGGCATCTGGATAGCGTTCCCGCGCTTGGCGGGACGGCAGGATCGCTCGGATGCGGTCGCCGGCAATGATGACGGCGTGGTCGCGCAGGATCACTTCGGCTGGATCGACCGGGATTACCCAGCCGGCCTCAACCACGGTTTCCTGGAGTGGGCCCATGCCCGTTGCGCTGGCAATAAAAAGGCCCTGCCGAAGCAGGGCCTTTCGTTACCGAGACGCCCGGATCAGCGCTATTACTTCTTGAGCCGAGGTGCGCGGCCAACAACCTCAACCGTGACGCGGCGGTTCGGCGCCAGACATTCGATGAGCTGCTTGCGCTTCATCTTGTTGTCGCAGAACTTCGTCACCGGGATGGGGTTCTTGGGGCCCTTGCCTTCCCAAAAGATCAGCTTTTGGTCGACTCCCTTGCCGATCAGATAGTCCTTGACCACCACCGCTCGGCGCTCGGACAGCTTCTGGTTGTAGGCGAGGTTGCCGATACGGTCGGTATGCCCGGTCACGACGACTGCGCCGATTGTAACCGGACCGCGTTTGGCACGCTTGTTGGCCTTGGCCATGCCGGCGAGGAACTTATCGGCCGCTGCCTTGTTATCGGCGGTCATTTCGGCCTTGCCGAACGGCTGGTTTTGCAGCTCGATCTTGAACTGAACGTTCATCGGCTTCGCCTTCTTCTTCTTCTTGGGAGGCGCCTTTGCCATCGGCTTCGGTGGGGCTGGTCGCGGCGCCGCCATCGGCTTCTTCACCAGATCGGGATCGCACTCAACCGTTGCCAGTGCCGGGGTCCACTGTCTGGTGCGTACGCACACGTCATCAGCGCGCGGTGCATGGACCACTGCGCCCGTCTTGTCCGTCAGGTACCCGTCCGTTGCCTGAGCGGCCGCTAACCCCGGCAGCAGCGAGCCTGCCGCCGCAAGGCCAATGAGCGTTGACCGGAACGTTGAATTCATGATTTTTGATCCTCCTGTTATCGCAATTTGTTAGGGACCCGCCGGAATACGAATACCAAGCAGCTCAGTTCTCTCCCTGAGAACTAACTAATATCACAACCATTTGAGCAAGGCAAATTATGCTTGGATCATAGCATGATTCTGAGCCAAAAGCGTATTTCCCTGTTGCTCAAATGAAACGCCAGTCCTTCGGACCGGCTGTTTCGTGGCCCGGGGCTCTGTAATTCCGGGGGTGTGCCTGTCACATCCCGGGATACCGTGCCTTCCACGAGCAGTGGCGTGGCCGCTTGCCGCCAGGTGAGCGTGGGGGCCACCCGGGTGCGGGGCAGAAGGGTGGGCTGCCACGGTCGGTCGGCGCTGGCGGACGTGAAGAAGCGTGGGAGCGACATGCACGGCGTGCGATTCAGGGACGCAGAATGGGCCCCTGCTTGAACCATTGAGGACGCCGACTCGGCGGGGCCGTGTGCCGGTGCTTGGCTCGAGTGCGACCTAACCGCAGATTTCTTGCGCCGCACCACGGATGGGCTGGATCGTTCAATGGTATGTAACGTATACCGCCTTGCGGGCGGCGCGGAGCGGTTCGTTACTGCGAAAATGAAGGAGGGCATCGATCGGTGCCGCGGTCGCGATGAGGCTGAGGATGATAGCCACGCGCATGGTAAAATCTTTTTTTCTGGCAGCTGCACAACGCCCCGTTTCCCCGCCTTTTCATGGATCAGATCGCCAAGGAAACTCTCCCCGTCAGCCTCGAAGAAGAGATGCGCCGCTCCTACCTCGATTACGCGATGAGCGTAATCGTGGGGCGCGCCCTCCCGGATGTGCGCGACGGGCTCAAGCCGGTGCATCGCCGCATCCTGTTCGCGATGCACGAGGCCAACAACGCCTGGAACCGTCCCTACGTCAAATGTGCGCGGGTGGTGGGTGACGTGCTGGGTAAGTATCACCCTCACGGCGACGCCGCGACCTATGAGGCGCTGGTGCGCATGGCGCAGAGCTTCTCCATGCGTTACATGCTGATCGACGGGCAGGGTAATTTCGGCTCGGTCGATGGTGACTCTCCCGCGGCGTATCGCTATACCGAGTGCCGGCTCGATCGGATCACGGCGGAACTCCTGGCCGATATCGACATGGAAACGGTCGAATTCGTGCCGAACTACGACGGCAAGGAGGAGGAGCCGGTCAGCTTGCCCACGCGGGTGCCGAACCTGATGGTCAACGGCTCGTCCGGCATCGCGGTGGGGATGGCGACCAATATTCCGCCTCACAACCTTTCGGAGGTGGTTGACGCCTGCCAGCTTCTGCTCAAGGAGCCGGATACCACGATCGACGATCTGATCAAAATCATTCCCGCGCCCGACTTTCCCACGCGCGGAATTATCTACGGGATCGGAGGCGCCCGGGAGGGCTACCGCACCGGCCGCGGCCGGGTGGTGATGCGCGCCCGCACGCACTTCGAGGAAGCAGACAAGGGCGGACGAATCTCGATCGTGATCGACGAGCTGCCGTATCAGGTCAACAAGGCGAACCTGCTCATGAGAATCGGCGAGCTGGTGCGCGACAAGCGGATCGAGGGCATCTCCGACATTCGCGACGAATCCGACAAGACCGGCATGCGCGCGGTCATCGAACTCAAGCGCGGCGAAAACGCCGAGGTCATCCTCAACAATCTGTGGAAAGAAACCCAGATGGAGGAGGCGTTCGGGATGAACATGGTCGCGCTGGTGGACGGCCAGCCGCGGCTTCTCAATCTCAGGCAGCTGCTGGACGCATTCCTGCGCCACCGGCGCGAAGTGGTAACGCGCCGCACGGTTTTCCAGCTGCGAAAGGCGCGCGAGCGCGGGCACGTTCTCGAAGGCCTCGCGGTCGCGCTCTCGAATGTCGATGACGTGATCGCGCTCATCAAGGGCTCGGCCACGCCGGCCGATGCCAAGCGCGAGCTGATGGGGCGCTTCTGGCGCTCCCAGCTGGTCGAGGACCTGCTCGCGCGTAGCGCGGGGGATGTGTCCCGGCCCGAGGGGCTTTCCGTAGAATTCGGTCTCCAGAACAATGGCTACAAGCTCTCCGAGGTCCAGGCGCAGCGCATCCTCGAGATGCGGTTGCAAAACCTCACGGCTCTGGAGCAGGACAGGATCGTGGCCGAGTACCGGGAGACGATGGACAAGATCGTTGATCTACTCGACGTACTGGCGAAGCCCGCGCGCGTGACGAAGATCATCGAGCAGGAGCTGGCCGAAGTGAAGGAACGGTTCGGCGACGAGCGCAGGAGCGAGATCGTGACCCATACCCAGGACCTCAGCATGGAGGACCTGATTGCGCCTGAAGACGTCGTGGTGACGCTCTCGCACGGCGGCTACATGAAGTCCCAGCCGGTAGCCGATTACCGGGCGCAGAAGCGTGGCGGCCGCGGCCGGCAGGCGACAACGACGAAGGACGACGACTTCGTCGAGAAGCTTTTCATCGCCAATACCCACGATTACATCCTGTGCTTCTCGAACCGCGGACGAGTCTATTGGCTGAGGGTCTTTGAGGTGCCTCAGGGCAGCCGCGCCTCACGCGGCAAGCCAATCGTCAACCTCGTGCCCCTCATGGAGCATGAAAAGATCACGGCGGTGCTGCCGGTGAAAGAGTTTGACGACGAGCACTTCGTGTTCATGGCCACTGCGCTCGGCACGGTAAAGAAGACGGCGCTGTCGGCCTTTTCCCGCCAGATGGCGAAGGGCATAATCGCCGTCAATCTCGAGGATGGGGATTACCTGATCGGGGTCGCGCTCACTGACGGCAAGCAGGACGCCATGTTGTTCTCCGACGCGGGCAAAGCGGTACGCTTCGCGGAGGACGAGGTGCGCCCGATGGGACGGAGCGCAACGGGGGTGCGCGGGATGAGGCTGCAGAAGGGCCAGCGCGTAATTTCGCTCCTGATTTCAAGCGACGAGAGCCTGTCGGTCCTAACCGCGACGCAAAACGGGTACGGCAAGCGGACTCCGATGCCCGAATACACGCGCCATGGGCGCGGCGCGCAAGGCATGATCGCCATACAGTGCAGCGAGCGCAACGGCGATCTCGTGGGGGCGCAACTCGTCGGCAGGGAAGACGAGATCATGCTCATTACCACCGGCGGGGTGCTGATCCGCACGCGTGTCGGAGAGGTCCGGGAGCAGGGGCGCACCACGCAGGGCGTGCGGTTGATCAACCTCGACGAGGGCGAGCGGCTGGCCGGGCTGGAAAAGATCGTCGAGGCGGACGGGGATGACGAGACGCTAACGGACGGTCAGCAGTAAGCGGTCGCGCGCCGCCTTGGCTGGACCTGCCGTTCTTCGCTCTCCGATCACCACGGGAAATTTCATGCGACGCCTTTATAACTTTGGGAAATTTCATGCGACGCCTTTATAACTTTGGCGCCGGCCCCGCCGTGCTTCCGGAGCCCGTACTGCAGCAGGCCGCCGCGGAGATGCTCGACTGGCACGGTAGCGGCATGTCGGTCATGGAGATGAGCCACCGGGGCAAGGAGTTCATCGCGATCCATGCCCAGGCCGAAGCCGATCTGCGTGAGTTGCTCGCGATCACCAGGAACTACAAGGTGCTGTTTCTGCAGGGTGGGGCCGCCGCCCAATTTGCCGTCGTGCCCATGAACCTGCTTCGCGGCCAGGATCGTGCCGACTACGCCCTTACCGGCTACTGGTCGAAGAGGGCTATCGCCGAAGCCCGGCGTTACTGCAAGGTCAATATCGCGGCGAGCTCCGAGGACGGCAAGTTCACGTATGCACCACGGCAGGAGAAGTGGAAGCTCGATCCAGGCGCCGCGTACGTTCATATCACTTCCAACGAAACCATCGATGGCGTCGAGTTTCACTGGGTGCCCGAAACCGGTGACGTGCCGCTCGTCGCCGACGCGTCCTCGCACATCCTGTCCCGGCCGCTTGACGTCGGCCGCTTCGGCCTGATTTACGCAGGCGCGCAGAAGAATATCGGTCCTGCGGGGCTCGCCATTGTCATCGTGCGCGAGGATCTGATCGGTCAGGCGACCCCGTATACGCCCTCCATCTTCGATTACAAGGTTCAGGCCGACGCGGATTCGATGATCAACACGCCGCCTACTTACGCGGTCTACATCGCGGGACTGGTATTTCAGTGGCTGAAGCGGCTGGGGGGGCTTGCCCGGATGGAGGAGATGAACGTTGCCAAGGCCAAGCTTATCTACGACTATCTCGATCAGACCGAGTTCTACCATTCACCGGTCGCCAAGACGGACCGCTCGCGCATGAACATCCCGTTCCGCCTGCGTAACGACCGGCTCGACGCGGATTTTCTGAAGCAAGCGGAGAGCGCGGGGCTGACCCAGCTCAAGGGTCATCGGGCGGTCGGCGGTATGCGCGCGTCGGTCTACAATGCGATGCCGCTGGCGGGCGTGCAGGCGCTCCTCGATTTCATGCGTCAGTTCGAGCGTAAGCATGGCTGAATCCCTCAAGATCCTGACGCTGAACCAGATCTCCAGGCTGGGGCTCGAGCGCTTTCCCTCGGGACGCTACGTCGTGGGCGGCAAGGTCGCGGATCCGGATGCGATCCTCGTGCGCTCGCACGACATGCGTTCAATGGAGGTCCCGGCGCGGGTCAAGGCGATCGGCCGCGCCGGCGCCGGCGTGAACAACATTCCCGTCGACAGCATGAGCAAGCGCGGCGTGCCGGTGTTCAATGCGCCAGGCGCGAACGCCAATGCAGTAAAGGAGCTCGTCATCGCGGGATTGCTGATCGCTGCGCGGAACCTGCTGCCCGCCCTGAAGTTCGTGGACGGTTTGCAGGGCGACGACAAGGCGCTCGACCGGCTGGTCGAGGAGGGAAAGAAAGCGTTTGCCGGAATCGAGCTGCCGCGCCACACGCTGGGCGTGATCGGTCTGGGAAAGATCGGAAGCCTGGTGGCCGATGCGGCGATCAAGCTCGGAATGGACGTGCTCGGCTACGACCCGGAGATCACGGTGGAGGCCGCTTGGAGCCTGTCCAGCCGGGTGAAAAAGGCGCACAGCATCGACGAGGTGCTCCGCGAAAGCGAGTTCGTCACCCTCCATGTACCGCTGCACGCCGCCACGCGTGGCCTGATCAATGCAGACCGTATCCGGCTCATGAAACACGAGGCGATCCTGCTCAACTTCTCGCGCGACGGCGTGGTCGACAACGATGCCGTCCTCGAGGGGCTCGCTGCCAAGCGCCTTCGCGGCTACGTCTGCGACTTTCCGGCGCAAAAACTGGTCGGCCATCCGCTGGTGGTGGCGCTACCACACCTGGGCGCCTCAACGCGCGAGGCGGAGGAGAACTGCGCGGTGATGGTCGTCGACCAAGTGCGTGATTTTCTCGAGAACGGCAACATCGTCAACGCGGTCAACTTCCCCGACGTGGTGATGGGGCGCGAGTCGCCGTTTCGCTTGGGCATTGCCAACGCCAATGTGCCGAAGATGGTCGGGCAGATATCGGCTGCGGTTGGTAATGCACGATTGAACATTCACAATATGCTCAACAAATCCAAAGAGGGGATGGCCTACACGCTGGTCGACGTCGACAGCCCCGCGACTGCTGACGTGATCGAGGAAATTGCCAGGATCGAGGGCGTTCTGGCGGTGCGCTATCTGCCGGTGGAACAGTGACGGCCTGCTGTCCGAACCCATGGCTGAGCCTCTAAGACAGCTGCGAAGCCGCATCGACGCACTCGACGACCGTCTCGTCAAGCTGCTGTCGGCACGCGCCAGGCTGGCGCAGCGCATCGGTCGGCTCAAGGCAGGGGGTACTTACCGTCCTGAGCGCGAAGCACAGGTGCTGCGGCGCATAATCAGGGCCAATCGCGGCCCGCTGGGCGATGCGGCGTTGGCCCGCCTCTTTACCGAGATCATCTCCGCGTGCCGGGCGCTCGAAGATTCGATGACGGTCGCCTACCTTGGCCCGCCGGGTACGTTCAGCCAGGAAGCGGTTTCCAAGCATTTTGGCGGGCTCACAAACGCCATTCCGTGCGGATCGATCGATGAGGTGTTTCGCCAGGTCGAGACCGGAGCGGCCGGCTACGGTGTCGTGCCGGTCGAGAATTCCACCGAGGGCGCGATCGGCCGCACGCTCGATCTGCTGCTCTCCACGCCGGCGAAGGTCTGCAGTGAGGTCGTGCTGCCGATCCGTCAGTCCCTGATGAGCCGCGCGAAGCGGTTGGGCGGCGTGCGCAAGGTCTATTCGCATGCACAGAGTCTCGCGCAGTGTCAGCAGTGGCTGGCGCGCCACCTGCCGGCCGCCGAGCGCGTGCCAGTCGTCAGCAACGCGGAGGCGGCGCGGCTCGCGGCGCGCGAACGCGGCGCGGCCGCGATCGGGCCGACGTCGGCAGCGGCCATTTATCGACTCAATCTGCTGGCGCGCAACGTCGAGGACGGTCCCAGGAACACCACGCGTTTTCTGGTGCTCGCCCCCGAGGATGCTGCTCCATCGGGCAGTGACAAGACCTCCCTCATCATGTCCACGCGCAATGCCTCGGGTGCCATGCACGATCTGCTGGCCCCGCTTGCGGCCAATCGCGTGAGCATGACGCGCCTCGAATCACGTCCATCGCGCACCGGGTTGTGGGAGTATGTGTTCTACGTGGATATCGAGGGTCACCAGCAGGACGCGAACATTGCCCGCGCTCTCACGGAGCTGAAACAAAAGGCCTCGTTCCTGAAGAACCTCGGCTCCTATCCTGCCGCCGTAACATAACCGATGATCGCGGAACGATGATCGATGAGCTAGGGGTGCGAAGGGCGTATTTCCAGTTCATCGTTCATCAATCATCGTTCATCGTTGCCTTTGGACATGGACATCTGCGACCTCGCTCCCAGTTATATCCGTGAAATCGCTCCCTACCAGCCGGGCAAGCCAATCTCAGAGCTCGCCCGCGAGCTGGGGCTCGAGGAGGCGCGTATCGTCAAGCTCGCTTCCAATGAGAACCCGCTGGGCGTCAGTCCGCGCGCGCAAGACGCGATCGGACGAGTCTTCGCCGACCTCGCGCGCTATCCTGATGGCAACGGCTTCGAACTCAAGCAGGCGCTTGCCGGGCGCTACGGCGTAGACGAGTCACGCATTGTGCTGGGCAACGGCTCGAATGACGTTCTCGAGCTCGCGGCGCGCGTCTTTCTCTGCCCCGGTCAGGAAGCGATCTATTCCCAACACGCCTTCGCGGTTTATCCTCTGGTGGTGCAGGCAACAGGCGCGCGCGGGGTCGAGGTTCCGGCCCGGGAATTCGGGCACGATCTCGACGCGATGCAGCGCGCGGTTACGTCCAAAACGCGCCTGGTGTTCATCGCTAACCCGAACAATCCCACGGGAACGCTCCTCAGTGCTGAGGCGCTGGAAAAGTTTATCTCGGCGCTGTCGCGCGATGTCGTGGTTGTGCTCGACGAAGCCTACAACGAATACCTTGAGGAGGCGGCAAAGGCGGATAGCCTCGGCTGGCTCAAGCGCTTCTCCAACCTCATCGTGACCCGCACGTTTTCCAAGGTCTACGGGCTGGCGGGTCTGCGAGTGGGCTACGCCTTTGCGGCTGCGGGAATGGCCGATCTGATGAATCGGGTTCGCCAGCCATTCAACGTCAACAGCGTGGCATTGGTTGCCGCGACGGCCGCGCTCGAGGACCATGAGTTCGTGCGCCAGAGCTTCGAGCTTAATCGGGCCGGTATGAAACAGATCACCGCCGGCCTGAAGCGTCTCGAAATCGAGTTCATCCCCTCATTTGGGAACTTCGTAAGTCTCAAGGTGGGAGACGGCGCCGCCGTGTTCGATAGGCTCCTCAGGATGGGCGTAATCGCGCGGCCGATCGCGAGTTACGGGATGCCGGCGTATCTGCGCGTGACCATCGGGCTTGAATCCGAGAACGCAAGATTTCTCGCCGCCCTCGAAGAGGTCATTGCAACCTGAAACACTAACCCCAACGGCATGGCGGACTCTGAGGGCGGCGAGAAATCTTTACGACGCACCAGATAACAACAATTTTCTCTGTGTGCTCTGTGCCTCTGTGGTGAACCTTAGGCGATGAATTCGCGAATACGCATTAACAAGCTGGTGGTCATCGGTGTCGGGCTCATCGGCGCTTCGTTTGCGCTCGCGCTGAAGCGCGCGCGTGCAGTAAAACATGTCGTCGGCGTCGGCCGCACGCGCCGCAATCTTGCCGCAGCGCGCCGGCTCAAGGTGATCGATGAGATGCAGTTCGATCCGGGACGCGCGGTGCGCGACGCCGATCTGGTGCTGCTCGCCACGCCGGTGGGGCAGATGGCAGCGGTGATGGCAGCTATTGCGCCCCACCTGCCGCCGCGCGCGGTCGTGACCGATGGCGGCAGTACCAAGCGGGATGTGATTGCCTGCGCGCGCCGTTTTCTGGGCGGGCAATTCCACCGCTTCGTACCGGCGCATCCGATCGCGGGCACCGAGAA
>Ga0224497_10000413_pt1 | contig 30381 bp, 47 predicted proteins | sample SF_Jul11_sed_USG_4_FD_167970 | JGI IMG/M metagenome (GOLD analysis project Ga0224497, IMG submission 167970) | Sediment microbial communities from San Francisco Bay, California, United States - SF_Jul11_sed_USGS_13 | ecosystem: Environmental > Aquatic > Marine > Sediment | place: USA...
ACGGCCACATCGGCAAGCGCATGCACAGTCAGATTCATGCTCACGCCGTCCGCGCTGACATCGACGTCCGCAGCGACCATTTCGGCACATCGGGGCGCGCATTGCGGCGGTTGCAACAGTCGAGTCTGCAGCTCGCGCAGCAAATCGGGATGCGGCGTCTCGGCTTCGGCGACCGGGCTAATGGCCATGAACAGCATCAACAGCCCGACCGCAAAATAGCCGCCGGCCTTGGATGCGCCCAGCCTCAGGCCGGCGGGCCACCGCAACTGCCCTTTAAGGACGTCTGTGGCCAGCACGCCCGTGAAACGCAGCAACACCAGCACCAGCAGAAAGCGCAGCACGGTAACGGCCCAGCGCGGCAGAATAACGAGCCGCAGCGCCTGGTCGGCATCCACGGGACCGCTCCAGTCGAGTCGGTACGAATTCCAGCGCCACGACGGAATGCCCGGGCCTGCCTGCACGATTGCGTTCGGTGCGTAACGGGCATAGCTCAACGCGGCCTTGCTCGCCTGTACCGCTACCTCCTCGAGCGACATCACCTCAGTTGGCGCCGCGCGCTTTGCTCGAACCTCGCTCCGCACAGATTCGTCAGCCTCCCTATCCATGCTGAGCGCACCAGACTCCGGCACAGACACGGTAGCCGGCGTATCCATCGCCGGCGCTGCGAGCCAGCTCACACCGTATTGCGGTTCGAGCTGTGGGTAGATCGCAATGCGCAGCTGGCTTGCAATGAAAGGTACGAGCGCCAGCACCAGTACTACGGCGCTCACGGCCTGGTAGGCGCGCACGGACTGTCGCAGCCGGCCCGCCGGGGCGACCCGCAGCAGGGCGATCGCGACGAGCAAATTGAGCCACAGCCATGCCGGTGCGTCGAGTTCATGAAAGCTGAGCACGAGCGCGGACAGCGCGATGATCCCGGCCGTGCGGCCGAACAGGCGCCAAGCGGCAATCGTGATGATCAGCACGAGAAAAAAGTCCAGCAGCTGCCAGCGGCTGACCCAGCTTCCAGGCGCATTGTCGGCGCCAAAGGCGGCCAGCAGTTTGTGACCTGGCGGCAAATGTAACACGGTCGACACGTTCGCGAATCGTGCATCCCAGCCGGTGACCGGCATCGGCTCGCGTGTGTCGGCGCGTCCGATCGCGCCAAGATCGACTGTATTACGGCGCAGTTCGACGCCAGTCTGACCTTCCTGCTGTCCATTTGTGATCAGCAGGTTCTCTCCGCCTTCGGTCGCGCTCAGCAGGGCAAACGGGGCCATCATGTCGAGACGCCAGCCTGTGCGCATTGCACCACCGACCTCATCGCTTACCACGAACCCGTCACCGCTGAAGTCCAGCCACATGCCACGCCGCAGGTACAGATCATTGTCCGCCGCGACGATGCCGCGGCTGCGCTCCGTGATCTGCAGTGTCTGTCCCGCCTCGATGCGGAATGCGGGCAGTTGCTGCCAGTCCCCGGGCACCTGCACCTGCTGCGGATCGACCGGTGGCAGCCCCTCTGCCGCGGTTACGCGCAGGCGGTCATTGGATCGGTAGCTCCAGATTTCGCTGTCCGGCAGGTTGACTTCGGATGCCAGCAGCGTCACAGCATTGAGCACATCGGGCCCGCGCGCCGTCAATGAAATCAGCCACTGGCCGGGTCGAACCTGCACGCGCAGCTTGCCGTCGGGCTCGAGCCGCGCGGCAAGCTCGCTGTCGATTGAAAGCGGGACGAACCCATCCGGCAATATCGGCCCAAACAACTCCTCGCGAACGCCGCCGGACACGTTGATACGTATGCTCGTCGTGAGACGGGTCGGCACATCGTCTGCGACGAGCCGATAGACATCCGCCGCTATGGAATCGCGGGACTCGACATCGGGTTTTCTTTCGCCGAGAAACACGCCGCCGCCCGTGAACTCCGGCCGCGCGACCAGGTTGCCGTTGATGGACAAGCTAACGAGTCCGCTTTGAACGGGAATCCGCAGCACCCCCGGGCGTTCGTCCCATTCGATACTGCCTGCCAGCCGGTAGCTTCCCGGGCCCACGAATATGCTCGGCACCCCGTCATGAAGGACGACCTCGACTGCACGACCGTTCGACGTTACGCGGTGCGGCCAGTAGGAAACATCGCCGGGCAGTGGCACCCACTGTTCATCTGTGTAGACGGTCCATGCCTGAGTGAACCGTGCCGAACCCGAATCAACCTCGAGCTCGAGCGAGCCGGGCCACGCACAGACATACTCGGCTTCGCTGGTGGCACCGCGATTAAAAAAGAACGGGCAGTCGCGGTATTCCTGGCCATCGAGCACCCACTCCTGCCAACCCTGCAGCTGCTCCGGTACATAGGTGTCTGCAGCCTGGACTGCAACGGGTGACAAAAACGTGATTAGAACCAGTCTGAGTAATCTGGACATTGAGCCTCCCCAGCCTTTTGGCATCCAACACTATACTGTAAACGCGGCTTTGCTCCGCTCCGGGTCGATCACGTGCTCAGTAGTGTGGCGGTCGCTCGTCCTGCGACCCGTCACCGGGGAGCGCCGCGCCGATGGCGCGAACTCTGTCGACCAGTGCGCCATATATCTCCTCGAGTTTCATGATTTGGGCCTGTTGATCGGTGATGACACCGTTTAGTTCAATCAACAGCTGCTCCTGGTGCGCCAGTTTCGATTCGATGTTGACCAGTCTTTCCTCGCTCATGATAGCCTCTCGTTTCCAAGATTTTGGTCAGACCGCGTCTTAGCAATTGCGTATCAGGTGCAGTCTGATCCCAATGATCGCCTGCCAAGCGTGCTCCTACAATAAACTTATGTCATTACTGCGATTCGATGAAGTCACCCTGGAATTCGGCGATCAAAAGATCCTGACCGAGGCCGAACTCGCAATCGAGCCCGGCGAGCGTATCTGTCTTATCGGCCGCAATGGCGCCGGGAAATCGACAACGCTGAAGCTAATCATGGGCTCGATCGAAGCCGATCGCGGCGAGATCGTGCGCGGCGCCAGTCTGGTCGTCAGCCAACTCGAGCAAACGCTGCCCGAGGCACTCGACCAGCCGGTTCACGATGTCGTGCGCGGCGGCCTGACGGAGATTGAAAGACTACTTGCAACTTACAAGGAACAGTCGAAACTCGGGCTCGACAAACACGGACTCAAAAAACTCGAGGCGCTGCACGCCAAGATCGATGCGCACGATGGCTGGCACATCGAGCAACGTGTCGAGGAAACCATCACGGATCTGGACCTCCCGGCAGAAAAGAAAATGAACGACCTTTCGGGCGGTTGGCGGCGGCGTGTCGCCCTCGCCCGGGCGCTCGTGCAAAAGCCGGACCTGCTGCTGCTCGATGAGCCTACCAACCATCTCGACATTGCGACGATCAAATGGCTGGAAGACAAAGTCTATTCATACCCGGGCGCCGTATTGTTCATCACGCACGACCGTTCATTCCTGCAGCGACTGGCCACGCGCATCGTCGAGATTGACCGTGGCAAGCTGACGAGCTGGCCAGGCAACTTCAAGAACTACCTGGTTCGCAAGGAGAAAGCGCTCGAGGACGAACAATCTGCGAATGCAAAGTTCGACAAGAAACTCGGGCAAGAAGAAGAATGGATTCGTCAGGGCATCAAGGCGCGACGTACGCGCAACGAAGGGCGTGCGCGCGCGCTGGTCGAAATGCGCGAAAAACGCGCCGAGCGAGTCAAGCCCGATGGACAGGCACGCATCTATATCGAAGAGGCTGAGCAGTCAGGGCGCAAAGTTATTCGTGCGCGAAATATCAGTTATCGCTACGGTGATGAGCCATTGATCGATGACTTCTCGATAAAGATCATGCGTGGCGATCGCATTGGTTTGATTGGCAATAATGGTGTCGGCAAGACCACACTTCTGCGTCTGCTTTTGGGTGAACTGGAGCCGCAATCGGGGACTGTGAAACACGGCACGAATCTGGAAGTCGGCTATTTTGATCAGCTGCGACAGACGCTCGATCTCGAAAAGTCTGTGGCGTACAACGTTGGCGATGGCCGTACGCACATCAGGCTGAACGGCAAGGACCGCCACGTCATCGGCTATCTCAAGGGATTTCTGTTCGGCCCGAAGCGCGCGATGATGCCCGTCAAGGCGCTGTCCGGTGGCGAGCGCAATCGCGTGATCCTTGCGAAGCTGTTTACGCGACCGGCAAACCTGCTCGTCCTCGACGAGCCGACCAACGATCTCGACATCGAGACCCTCGAAGTCCTCGAACAGAAATTGTGCGAATTCAAGGGCACGCTGATCGTCGTCAGTCATGACCGTGAGTTTCTGGATAACGTCGTGACGAGCACGATCGTGTTTGAAAAAGACGGTCGGATCCAGGAGTACGTCGGCGGCTATAGCGACTGGCTGCGCCAGGGTCACCAGCTTGCCGAAATCGACAGCCCCTACCAGGCGTTTTCGCGCAAGCGGGCAGAAGCCGAGCGCCGCCGGCAAAGAAGACCCACCAAGCTCAGCTATAAAGACCAGCGGGAACTCGACCAACTGCCGGCCGAAATCGAAGCCATCGAGACCTCGATTGCGGCGCTGCAGCAGGCTGTATCAGACCCCGGGTTTTTTTCGCAGGATCACAAAATCGTTCAGGAGCGCCTGCAGGAACTGGCTGACAACGAAGCGCTGCTCGAGCAGCGCATGGCGCGTTGGAGCGACCTCGAAAACCTGCAAATACAGTTCAACTCATAACAATTGCAGCAGTAACGCGACGATGCATAGCCAACTGACCGCAAAACTCAGTGTGCGCACCCAGGGAATGCCGGCACCGTAGACGATGCAGTGAACAACCCGGGCCCAGAAATAGACCTGGCATGCCAGCACCGTGGTCTCAGTGCTGATGTCGACTGCATTCAGCATCAGAACCAGTGACGCAAATACGACAAGATTTTCGACGGCGTTATAGTGCGCTGCTTTCAATCGGGCTGCCCATGGTGACAGCGGCTTCGGGTTTTCGGGATAACCTACCGCGTCGACCAGGCCGCGCACCGCGATTTGATTGAGAATGTACGGCACCCAAAGCACTGAAGTCAGCGCAACCACCCAGGTCAAGCTTGTCAGTTCACTCGTCATTTTCTTCTCCTTCTTGTTTTGACCACGATTGCGATCTCTTGATCAGGTAATAGCAGACGTCAGCATGAGGCATGTCGTCCGGGTAGTCACTGACCACGAATCCCATCGACTTGTAGCATTCGTAAGCCGGCATGTTATCGCGAAATACGAAAAGCGAAAATTCATCACCCGGGACCCGCGATTGACCAGCAGTCATCAGCATGTTGATCAGGCGTTTACCGATGCCTTCGCCGCGCATGGTCGGTTTCACGACCAGACGCGCAAGGTGAACCCGGCCGTCGCGATCGTACAACTGGCCAAATGCTGCTAACATCGCCGACGGATCGCGCAGGCTAAAAGACTCCAGCCGACCCCAATAAATGTCTTCGAAAAACGTGCTGCGTGTGAACGGGTGACGAAACGACGGCCCGCCCCAGATCATTACGGCATCGGCCTCGGGGAACCAGGTCATCAACTCATCTACGTCGGCTGTCGTCGATTCCTCAAGCAACCAGCCGTCGTCGCTGCGTATTTCCGAGATCATGCGCGCGCTACTTTCCCGGCATCGTCTCCGCAAAGTAGCGATCGAAAGCACGGTGTACGGTCTCGGGAGAAATTCCGATTGCCTCGACCGCCTCGTTGAATTTTTCCATCTCGGCCACCTGGCGCCGGCCGTTCGCTGCCATGACCTTAAGCGCCATGACTGCAATGTCCTCCTTGTCGGCGTCTGAGAGTGTCGGAGCGAGGTCCGCAAGTACCTGACGTAGCTCGGGTTTCTCTGCCATTTCGCTAATGGCACGAGTCAGGAGTTCGAGAGACTCGGCGCCGTGCAGCTTAAAGTGCTCTTCGATCAGGTCGATCATTTTCGCCGACTCTTCCGGCTCTATCGTGCCGCTGCCCTGGGCGACGAAAATCAGCATGGCCGCCACAAGAAACTGGGCGTCATACGTCTCGGTACCATCGTTCGTCTCCACGACGAGCGTTGTTCCTTCGAGATGTTTGGAAACGATAGCCTTACTCATCCTGCAGTCACTTCACGTTGTACCGTTTGCACATGACTTTCACCGATTGCTCGATGAGTTTCTCGAGCACGGTCTCGTCAACATCGTCGAGCTTGTTGAGATAGAGACACGACTTGCCGGTCCTGAATTTGCCGAGCTTTTGCATCAGCGCCGGAAACTCCTTGAATCCTGGCATTATGTAGACAACCAGATTCTGCTTTCGCGGTGAAAATCCCACAAGAATCCAGTCCCCCTCACGGCCGCTCGCATACTTGTAATGATAAGTGCCGAATCCGACGATGCTCGTGCCCCACAGCTTGGCGCGCCTGCCAGTCGCCTTGCGCATCATCGCAGCGACTTTTTTTGCTTCAGCACGCCGCTGCGGATTCTCGATGGCGTTCAGGCATTGCGCCACACTAGTTTTGGTTTGTCGCGTCTTGCTCTCGACCATACGAGACCCCTTCAGTCCGTCGCCGCCCATGATACTCCTGACCCTGGCGTTTTACCTCAATGTGAGGTTCCGAATAATCGGTCCCCTGCATCACCGAGGCCGGGAACAATGTACTTTCGCTCGTCGAGTTCCTGATCGATCGAGGCTGTGTAGACCGGCACGTCCGGGTGTGCTGCCTCAACGAGTGACAGACCCTCCTGGCAGGTCACGATACAGATAACAACGATCTGTCCGGCGCCCGCCGCCTTCAGCTTGTCGATCGTTGCGATGGTCGAACCCCCCGTCGCGAGCATTGGATCGATAATTATGCAGGTACCACCGTGCGTCTGTGGCGGGAACCGCTCGTAGTAGCTGACAGCCTGTTTGGTCTTCTCATCGCGATACAGGCCGACGAATCCAACCCGCGCTGTAGGCACGAGTTCCAGGATACCTTCGAGCATACCGATCCCTGCACGCAATATCGGCACAACGACAATGTCGGTATCGATTTTGCGGCACGATGCCATCGCAAGAGGCGTCTGCACCTCGACCTCTTTCATTTTGATATTTTTCAGCGCCTCATAGCACAGGAACTTCGTGATCTCTGTGGAGAGTTCGCGAAAGCGTTTGTGCCCCGTCTCAACGTCGCGGATGATGGCGAGCTTATGCTGCACGCATGGATGATTGATTTGTTCGTGCATGTATTTTGCTCCGTTGACATTTTTCGCTATTCGGTTGCCGACCAAATCGCAAACTCGGTGCCCGCCGGGTCAACAAAATGAAACCGCCTGCCACCGGGAAACTCGAAGATATCCCGACTGACAGTCGCGCCGAGTTTCTTGACGCGCTCGACATCGCGTTCGAGATTGTCGCTGTAGAAAACGAGCAAGATGCCGGTCGCCGGAGCCGGGACTTCCGACCGGCGCAGTCCACCGTCCAGGCGGCCGTCCCTAAAACTCGAGTAGTCCGGGCCCCAGTCCTGAAACGTCCAGCCGAACATTCCGCTCAAAAAGTCCTGCGCTTTTTTGATATCCGTGACCGGAACCTCGACATAATCGATGCGCCCTTCTTTGTGCATGTTTTTTACCTCGCTACGGCGTCTTTAGCCGCATTATCGGGCGTTCGGCATCGATAACGACGACGCCGAATTCACCACTGATTTCATTACGCCCATCCGCCAGGCGTCGGAAGCCCTTGATCGCGCCGAGGCCGAGTTCTCGCGCAGCGGCGGTCGGTTCCGCTGCATCGGGCGCCCTGTCCGATATGACGCTCTCGCAGTAGGGAAATTCGATCACGGCTGGTCTGATGCATGCTTTTTGCGCCGGCCGCGGTTTTTCGTAAAACGGATGTTCGGGCGTCAGGAACAGATCGATATCGATTATCAGCGTCTCGGACGCCACCTCCCAGGACAGAACGAACGATCGCGACAGATCGACCGCGGCAAATTCCCGCAGCTTGCGCCAATCGGTTGAATCATTTGTTGTCGTCATGCATCAGGCATCGCGAAGGGGCTGTTCTCGGTTCTCGGTGCCTTGACCCGGCGTTACGAACAACATCGCTGTCGGCACGTTCACCTTTGCCGTGTGCCAGGTGCCCTGCGGGATGATGACGAACGACCCGGGATCGGTGAGATGCACAGTCTCGTCGCCATCGGGTTTCGCGAGAATCATCTCGGCGGCGCCCGACAACAGACAGACAAATTCGTCACCGTGCGGATGAACCTCCCAGCTCGGCCAGTCATCGTCAAACGAAAAACTGGAAATCAGACTGCTACCAGCGAAATCGCCAAATCGCTCATCGATTTCCGCCCAGAGATTATCCGTAACCGCGACCGGTTCCGCGCTGAACGCCTTGTCGACAACGACAAACGTGGACGCAATGTTCATCGGTTTATTCATGTAGGGCTGACCGCGTGGCCAATTGCCTTGAGAAAACCCGCTTTATCGGCCGGTGATATCATTATGCGTCGATTCTTGCCATAACGAATACGCAAGCGATCCAGCGAAAGTGCTGGCGACGACAGCGGGCTTTTCGTCGCCTCGACAGAGCTTATCTGCTCAATCGGGACGTTCCAGCGAATCGGTCCCGCGACAACGATCAACTTGCCGCGATCCACAACGTAGTAGGTACCAAGCGTCAGCCAGACGATCAGCGCAGCGATAGCTGTGCCCAAAAGAATCATGGCAGTAGTCACGAGCGGGTCGCTGGCCTGAAGTGCCGCAGATCCTATCGCGAAAACCTCTGCAACAATCACGATAACCAATAAGACAATGATCCAGCGATCGACCTTCGATTTGAACCTCTTTGCTGCCATAGGGCTGTCTCAGGAATCAACCAAACGTATTTCTGACCCACACGCCGATCAGATGCGAAAACACGACGACGAGAACCGCGATCGTGAGATGCTCGGCGATGATCATGATTGGCGACGCCTTTTGTGTACGCGCCAAAAAGTAGCTCAGCACGATAATCACCAGCATGCCCCAAGCCAGCGACGCTATGACGGCCTGATCGAGCGGCAGAAGCAAGAGCGGCACTGCGAAGCTCAGCGCGAAAATGAATTTGTTGAGAAATGTCGAAATTGTCGCGGACCAGATGTGATGTGCCGTCGCGTCCGGATTTGCTTCCTCCGCAAGGTGAATGCCGAGCGCGTCGGACATTGCGTCAGCGACGGCGATCACAAATATCCCTCCGAGCACCGCGGCGACTGAGTGCGTACCTGCATTCAGCCCGGTAATCAGGCCGATCGTCGTGATCACGCCTGACGTCGCGCCGAAAAACAGGCCTGTTCGGGCACCATCGTTTTTGAAGAACTCCATCCTGATCTCTCTAGTCACTCAACTGCATGCCATAGACGCAGACCTCGCCATCATCATCAGGCATGTTGTGCATTCTCTCAAACCTCAGCCCCAATTTCCTGATCAGGCCGATGGACGCGCTGTTCTCAGGTGAGATAATGGCCACCAGACGCGGTACCTGCAGAACCGTGCGCGCATACTCCATGACCGCACACGAAGCCTCGTACGCATAGCCCTTGCCACAGTACTCGGGCAACAAAGCGTAACCAATATCCGGCTCATCGAGATTGTCGCGCCGGAACAAACCGCAGATTCCGATCGCCGTGTCATCATCTTTCAGCGCCATACGATAGGGCCCGAAGCCGTACGTCGCGTACAGCCGCAGCGCCCCTTTCGCCATTTCATCGCGAGCCTCGTCGAGAGTGCGGATGCCCCGGTCGCCAACGTGGCGAACGAAAGCTGGGTCGTTCCAGATGGCTAACATCAGGTCGGCATCGTCCAGCGTCAGCCAGCGCAACCGCAGGCGCTCGGTTTCGAGTCCGAATGACTTGCTCACGCGGGCATCAGTGCCAGAGACCCAGAATCACCGCATAGAGAACGAACTGTCCTGTGTGATAGCCGCCGTCTATGAACAGGGCGCTCATCGGCCGATCGGCAAACTGATAATTGATACCAAAGCTCGCACCCACAAACAGGATTCCAACGATCAGCCCCGTGTGCAACGCGACTCTGAAGTCCGGCGCTGGTCCGAGTATGTGCGCGAAAGCCAGCGCTGAAAGCAATGCAAACACGAAGCTTAGGCCGAATACGCGTGCCGGGTGGCCCTGGCTGGAATTCTCGTCCCGGCCCATGGCCTTGTTCCAGGGTTTCAGGAACAGCATCGGCGAGTACCAAAGCCCGCCAAGTAGAAAGCTCGACACGGCGGCCGCCACAGCGGCAATATAATTGATCTCCATCACCTTTCCCCTTTTGTTGGTTGTTATTAGCGCTACGGTTCGCCGTCGAAGAAGTCGACGAGTCCGGTTTCGAGGGAATACTCCGCGCCCACGATGATCAAACCTTCGTCACGTTCCAGGTCTTCGATAATCTCGGAGCCGTGACGCATTTGCTCCACCGATGCGCGAACGTTTGCGCGCACGGCCTGTTCAATCAGGGCGTCCGGATCGTCACCCAGGCCTTGCGCGAGCAGGGGCTCGACCGACGGCCTGACAAAATCAACGATCGAACGCAGGTTCGGCGAGCGATTCTCGGTTGGTTTCTGCAACTGCTGCATCGTCTCCTCGATGGCGCCGCACCTCGAGTGTCCGAGCACGACAACGAGGCGCGTGCCGAACTTGGTCGCCGCAAACTCCACGCTGCCGATTTGCGATGGGGCGACAATATTGCCGGCTACGCGGATAACGAACAGGTCGCCAAGGCCCTGGTCGAAGACGATTTCGGCCGGCACTCGCGAGTCCGAGCAGCCAAGAATGATCGCAAACGGCTCTTGACCATCAGCAAGCTCGGCGGGTCGGGTCTCGTCGCCGCCGGCGTCGGCTTGCATATTCGACGCGAATCGGCGATTCCCTTCCCGCAGGCGATCAAGTGCGTGTCGTGCTGAGATCATTGGTGCCCCCGATACGCTCGCTAGTTTACTCTGACAGCGAGGCTCTCTCGCAATTTATCGACAGTGTTCCAGCCATTCTGGCGGCGGTTCGGGTCCGGATCCGTCGCCGCCGTCACCTGTTCGATGCGTCGCGCGTAGGCGGCGGGAAATCCCAGCTCCTTGCAGCCAAGCAGGACGATTTCCCGGTACCAGTCAAAGGGTTCCAGAGCATTATCGACGTGCGAATCGGCGGCAATATAAGTCGCGCACTCACCCATTCCGGGAACCACGATACTCGCATCCACATAACCACACCCCACGCCCTCGATGCCGTCCAATATGTGCTTGTCGGCTGGGCTCATCTGATAGACAGCCACATAAACACCGCTGCTTCCCTTGAGAATACTGCACTTGCCCGAGGTGTCGGCGCTGCGTTTATGAAAGCGCAGCGACCAGCCCGGCAGATAGCCGGTGCCCACGAGCCGCGCCGATGCTGTGCGGGCCCTCAGCCGCCGGGGATGAAGGTTGGAGCCGTACGCTGCGTAATGAACTACGTCCACTCAGTACCCACCCGGACCGTCGCGTCCCTGTGCATAGACCTGCAGGCTGCAGAAGCGCGCCTTCAGGTAGCTCAATGCACCGACCGGAAAAGGCAGCCACACGATTGCCGCGTAGAGGCCCGACTGCAGAAATACCATTCCCGTCGTGATAACGGTGGCGATCAGAATCAGCGCATTAACGATGGCCGCAGGGACCGTGCTGATGCCGACCAGGCTCTTACAGTTGGGACACCGGTATCGAGCAAAGAGAACCGAGGCGACAGGCACAGTGATTGCAGAACATTTTGGGCAGGGTCTTTGCAACGTCGCTACCTGCTCCGGCCGGCAGCCTAACCGAGACTGCGAATGCCGATTACGTCGCGAATCTCGCGAACATACGGCACGGCAATCTCGCGCGCTCGCTTTGCGCCCTTTCTTAGTTCGGTCTCGACAATGGCAGGGTCGGCGATCAGCTTTTCATACTCGTTGCGGGCCGGTTTGACGTGATCGTTGATGTACTCGAACAACAACTGCTTCATCTCACCCCATGCCATACCCTCGGCGTAGCGTTTGGCTATCTCCGCCGTTTCGTCTTCTGTCGCAAATGCCTTGTACATATCGAACAACGTGCTGTCGTGAGTGTCTTTTGGTTCACCGGGTTCGAGGCTGTTCGTCTTGACCTTCATGATCAGTTTCCGCAGTTGTTTCTCATTTGCGAACAACGGGATCGTGTTGTTGTAACTCTTCGACATCTTGCGGCCATCGAGTCCCTTCAACACGGCGGTGTTTTCGCCGATCACAGCCTCGGGCAGCACAAAGGTCTCACCGTAGTGATGATTGAAGCGCTGCGCGATGTCGCGCGCCATCTCGACATGCTGCTTTTGATCCTGACCGACCGGCACTTTGGTGGACTTGAACATCAGAATGTCAGCTGCCATCAGAATCGGATAGCTGTATAGCGCCATCGTGATGCCTTTGTCCGGATCCTTGTTGCCATTCTCCTCGTTGGCGGCAACCGCCGCTTTGTAAGAGTGCGCCCGATTCATCAGCCCTTTGGCGGTCATGCCCGTCAGGATCCAGGTCAGCTCGAGAATTTCAGGGATGTCCGACTGCCGATAAAAATAGGCGTGCTCCGTGTCGAGACCGAGCGCAAGCCAGGCGGCGGCGATCTCGAGCGTCGAACGGACGATCTTGTCCGGGTCCTCGTTTTTCGCCAGCGAATGATAGTCAGCAAGGAAATAGAAGTGCTTCGTACTCGGGTCTTTGCTTGCGGCAATGCCGGGTCTGATCGCACCGACATAATTGCCGATGTGCGGAGTGCCCGTCGTCGTTATGCCGGTGAGATACGTTTCCTGACTCATATTCGTTTAGTAGCCCGCCACTTGTCCGTCTTTACGCGCTTCCGAGGCACCATAGTACACGCCATGTTTGTCGTCCCGCATAATCGCCTGATAGCCTCCAAACGAGCCATCGCTTGGTCCTAGCGCATGGCCCAGCGCCTCGAGTACCTCGCGCGTTGCCTGGCTGAACTGCCGCTCGAGGTGTACGATTCCGCCGTCTGTCATGACCTCGCCCGTGGGCTCTGACGACCCTTTGTGATTGACCCGGGCAGCATCCCCAGCCTCCTGCAGGTTCATGCCAAAGTCCAGTATGTTGATGATGATCTGTGCGTGCCCCTGCGGCTGCATGTCACCGCCCATCACCCCGAAGCTGATCAGTGGCTTGCCGTCTTGCATGACAAACGCCGGGATGATTGTATGAAACGGCCGCTTGCCAGGCTCGAGGACGTTGGCATGGCCCTCTTCGAGCGAGAAAAGCTCCGCGCGGTCCTGCAAGACGAAGCCAAGATCGCCGGGCGTCATGCCCGACCCCATGCCGCGGTAGTTGCTCTGAATCAGCGAAATCATGTTGCCATCGCTGTCGGCGACGGTCAGATAGACCGTATCGCCGTGGCGGAGCTTCGCGTCACCGGCTTTGTATGACCTCATAGCCCTGTCCGACGAGATCAACTTGCGTCGCTCGGCCGCGTACTCTTTCGAAATGAGCCGGTCGAACGGAACGTCGACAAAATCCATGTCCGCGTAGTAACGCGCCCGGTCCTCGAACGCGAGTTTTTTGGCCTCGACCAACGTGTGCACGTACTCTGGGCTGCCGAAACCCATCGACTTAATGTCGTAGCCTTCGAGTATGTTAAGGATCTGCAGCGCGGCGATGCCCTGCCCGTTGGGTGGCAACTCGTATACGTCCCAGTCGCGGTAGTTCGTTGAGACGGGCGTCACCCACTCCGATTCATGTGACGCCATATCCGCGTAACGCAGCAGGCCGCCCTGTTCGGTCATGTAGGCATCGATGCGCCGCGCGATGTCGCCTTGGTAGAATTCGTCCCGCCCTCCCTTGGCAATCGCTTCCAACGTGTCGCCGAGTCGCGGATTCCTGAACATCTCGCCCTTCGCGGGCATACGGCCGTTTGGCATGTACGTATCGGCAAAGCCCGGATAATCGCGAAGATTATTCGCCTCACGTTCCAGCGCGGCCGCAATGACCTCTGAAACAGGAAAGCCGTCTCGCGCATACGCGATCGTCGGCGCGAGAACGTCGGGCACAGACAGGCGCCCGTAGCGCCCGTGCAGTTCGAACCAGCCATCAACGGCGCCTGGCACACTCGCGGGAAGCGGTCCATACGGCGGAATTCTGTCGATGCCGCGCTCCCGGAAATACTCGAGCGTCATCAGCGCCGGTGCACGGCCGGAGGCGTTGAGCCCGACGAGTTCCTGCCTATCCGCGTCCCAGACGATGGCGAACAGATCGCCGCCGATGCCGTTGCCAGTGGGCTCCATCAAACCAAGCGCCGCGTTGGCGGCGATCGCTGCATCAACGGCGTGCCCGCCCGCCTTGAGAATGTCGAGGGCTATTTGTGTAGCCAGCGGCTGGCTGGTCGCGGCCATGCCGTGCGGCGCGATGACCTCGGATCGCGACGCGAACGGTTTGCCTGTTATGCGGTCATAGCCGGGTTCCGCTTGCGCCACCGCCGTGCCTCCAGTGATTGTTAATGCAAGGCCTATGCACCATGCTCGCCGTGTCCGCATAGCCTTCGGGTTCCTGGGCAAGGGCGCCCATAATGCCTAGATTGCCGGTCGATTGAAACACGGTATCATGCCGTGCATGAGCGACGACTATTCTGACAAGAACCCAAGTCTCGGAATCCATTATCCGGCACATATTCAGGAACTTAGCGCGCGCCATGACCGTGCGCTCGCAAGCTCGGGCGCCTCTCATGTCGTCATCTTTTCGGGATGCCCGAAAGTCGCGTTTCTCGACGACTTTCAGTATCCGTTCAAACCGAACGCGCATTTTCTTGGCTGGGCGCCGCTCACGAATCTGCCGCTGTCCTACATTGTGTACTCGCCGGGAGAAGCACCACGGATAATTTATTATCTGCCGCACGATTACTGGCACCCGGTACCGGGCCAGCCTGACGGCTACTGGACCGGTTCATTCGACATTCGCATTGTGCATTCGATCGAGGACGTTGGCGAGCACCTACCGGACAATCGTGACCAATGCATTCTGATCGGCGAGATCGACGACCCGGCGCACGCATTCGGTATTGAACGCATCAACCCGACATCCGCGATCAATATTTTGCATTACGCGCGTGGCGTAAAGACCGACTACGAAGTAGCGTGCATGCGGCTCGCGTCACGCCGCGGTGCCCGCGGTCATGTCGCGGCGGAAGCTGCGTTTCGCGATGGGCTCACCGAGTTCGAGATTCATCAGGCCTACTGTCAGGCTGTAAGCCAGGCGGACAATGAACTGCCCTACAGCAATATAATCGCACTGAACGCTCACGGCGCGATATTGCACTATACCGACCTCGACAGGCAGCCTCCCGAGGAAACGCGCTCGTTCCTGATCGATGCCGGCGCCCAGGTACATGGGTACGCATCCGATATTACGCGCACCTACTCTTTCAATGACATGCGTTTCGCTGCACTGGTCGAGCGCATGGACACCACGCAGCTCGAAATAGTCTCCAAAGTTCGCGCGGGCGTCGACTACCGCGAACTTCACGTCGACGCGCATCGCATGTTAGCCGGAGTGCTAGTCGATGCGGGGCTTGCCACGGGTGATCCTGACACGCTGCTCGAAACCGGTGTGACCAGCGCATTTTTCCCTCATGGTCTGGGCCACCTGCTCGGCGTGCAGGTGCATGATGCCGGCGGATTCATGGAAAACGAAGCGGGCTTGATGATCGACCCACCCAGCGGTCATCCATTCCTGAGGCTCACGCGTGTACTCAAGGAAAACATGGTGCTTACGATCGAGCCCGGTATCTATGCGATTGACATGTTGCTCGAGAATCTTCGGGGCACACCGGCGGAGCACCATGTTATCTGGGACGGCGTGGACTGGTTGCGACCATTCGGCGGCATTCGCATCGAGGATGATGTGCGAGTCATGGCTGACGGCTGCGAAAACCTTACTCGCGACGCTTTCGCGGCAGTGCACTGACCCGAGGACGGCCCAAAAACAGGTTCTTCGTGCATCTGTAGCACTCGACCACGATCACTGAAAATGCGATTCGCGCCGAGTTGGCGCGGGCGTCTCGAGCAGTTGGTCTATCTTGGTGCGCGCAGCTATTCGATCGGTTACCAGCAGCAAAAAATCGTTTATTGTTCAACGAGTTAATTGTCTTCAGCTCAGATCGCAATTTCAGCTGGCGCGATGCATGCAGTTGTCCATCACGCCACTGAGTAGCCGAAAACTCTCACTGCGCGGTCTGCGCAACTTTTCGCAGCGCGGGCCTGTCGCAACTACAAGGCTTTCGCACTGTCTATCCGCCGCGTGTTTCGAGCTCTTGTGGGCGAGAACGACCTGCAGTGAGCACTCGAGCGGCCCGTCAATCCCCCCCGGTTAGCGGGCCGCCTCCTTGCTCATTGTCGTTTGCTTTGGCCTGTGCTTTTAGCCTTCGCTTCACGCTGGCACCTCGGCGCTCGAACACAGGCAGCAAAAAGCGCCCCAACCAGGGCATCAGGTACATCACTGTCGTAATGGCTCCGCTAATTGGTGGCATCGATCGCTCTCGCCGATTATTGCCGCACAGGTCCAGAATCACCTGCGCCACTTCTTCCGGTGTGCTCATCGGCTGCGAAAATGTAATGTCCGATGTCCGATCGATATCCGCCAGAATGAATCCCGTCGAGACCGGTCCCGGAGACACAACGGCGAGCTTGATGCCGCTGCCCCTGAGTTCCTCGTACAGGGAATAAGTAAACGCACGCAGTCCGTTCTTGCTCGCGGAATATGCGGCGCTCTGCGGAACGTATGTGCGGCCCGCGAGCGACCCGACATTGATAATCGCGCCGCCACCAGCGTCCCGAAGATACGGCAGCGCGATGCGACTGAGCATTATCGGCGCCCTCAGATTCACGTCGATCATCCTGGCAAGATCAGCGGCGTCTACAGATTCAACGGGACCGCGTTTATGGAATCCAGCATTGTTTATGAGGATATCGATTCGCCCGAACTCGAATTCGGACTTTTTGAATACGTCCACGCATGCCTCGCGGTCCGACACATCCATCACAAAGATCTCGACCCGCGTCTTGTCGCGAAGCTCTTGGGCCATGGACTCGAGGTTTCGTTTATTGCGCGCCACAAGCATCAGGTTTGCGCCGGCAACAGCAAACATCCGCGCGGTCGCGGCACCAACGCCCTTGGACCCGCCGGTGATAATCACCGTCTTATCTTTAAAGATCATGGCCGGAGTTTAGCAGGGCTGGCGCCCGTACGAGAATTCAGAACCCGAAGTAGCCCTTGATCTTCTTCCAGAGCGAGGGTTCCCAGCCGTACACGTCCAGCATTTCGGGATCGAGCTTGGCGACCGGCATTGTCGTGTCGGGCTTGAGCGCCTCATTCGCTGCCAGATCTTCGGGACGCAATTCGAGCTCGCCTTCGTCAGCTTCGGTAAGGCCGTCGACCGCCAGACTCAGGTAAGGCAATACCGTATCGTCGACAATGTCGTCTAAAAAAACGGCGTCCGGGTCGAAGGTTTCCTTCGACAGGATGACGCAATCATCAAAGGCTTTGTCGTTGCTGATGGCTTTGTTCCCGCTACCGAGTCTGCACAGGTTAGTCCGGATCGCCAGCCCAAGCTGTGAGCGGACTCACAAGACCAAGGATCCATATTAATCATTTAGAAACAGCAAGTTATGGAACGTTTCTTCGTGGAAAACGCGATTTTGACCCTGTGCGGGTTGTGTGATCGAAGCGCGCCAAAAAAAGCCGGGCATTGCCCGGCATTTTCTTGGTTGTTGGAGTCTGCCATGGGGGCGATCGCGTTCAACAGCGGCAATCAAGACTCAGCCGTGACCTCCGCCTCCGGCGCCTGGTCCGTCAGCATCACGATCGCCATCGGCGCCGAATCGCCAGGGCGCGGGCCGGTCTTGAGAATGCGCAAGTAGCCGCCTGGTCTGTCCTTGAAACGCGGCCCGAGATCCGAGAACAACTTGCCAACCACTTCTTTGTCACGCAGGCGATCGAAGGCCAGGCGACGATTCGCCACGCTGTCTTCTTTGGCAAGAGTGATCAGTGGCTCGACGACGCGGCGCAGTTCCTTGGCTTTGGGTAACGTCGTCTTGATCGTTTCATGCTTCAACATCGATGCCGCCATGTTACGAAACATGGCCTTACGATGAGAGCTGTTGCGACCCAATCGACGCCCAGATTTTTTATGACGCATTGTTCTTACCTATAGGTACTGGGGTTCGGGGCTCTTGTCTAGACAAGAGCCCCGAACCCGGTGTGTTCTTACGCTGTCATTCCGAGTTCGTGCTCCGGACGCAGGCTTGCCGGTGGCCAGTTCTCGAGGCGCATGCCCAATCCAAGGCCGTGCCCCTCGAGGACTTCCTTGATCTCGGTAAGAGACTTCTTGCCCAGGTTCGGCGTCCGCAGAAGCTCCACCTCGGTACGTTGTACCAGATCACCGATGTACATGATGTTCTCTGCCTTCAGGCAGTTCGCCGACCGAACGGTAAGCTCGAGTTCATCCACCGGACGCAGCAGTATCGGGTCGACCTGGCTCTCGGCCTGAGCGCCAACGCCTTCTTCCTGGCCTTGCAGGTCAACGAATACCGACAGTTGATCCTTGAGGATGCTGCCAGCTCGACGAATAGCCTCTTCGGCATCGATCGTACCGTTCGTTTCGACTTCTATGATCAACTTGTCCAGATCGGTGCGCTGCTCAACGCGGGCCGCTTCGACGTTATACGTCACACGGTGCACCGGGCTGAACGAAGCGTCGAGCTGCAAACGACCGATTGGGCCTGACTGTTCCTCGAACACCGGGCGTTGCGTTGCCGGACGATAGCCACGACCACGCTCCACCTTGAGGATCATGTTGAGCTCGCCAAGCTGCGTAAGATTGGCGATAACAAGCTCCGGATTCATTATTTCGACGTCGTGATCCAGCTGAATGTCCGCACCGGTTACGGGGCCCGCACCCTTCTTCGAGATACGAAGCTCGGCCGTGTCGCGCGTGTGCATGCGCACCGCCACCTGCTTGAGATTCAGGAGGATTTCGACGACGTCTTCCTGAACGCCCTCGATGCTCGTGTACTCGTGCAGCACACCTTCGATCTCTGCTTCGGTGATTGCAGCACCGGGCATGGATGAAAGCAAAATACGGCGCAGTGCGTTGCCGAGTGTATGGCCGAAGCCACGCTCAAACGGCTCAATAACAACTTTGGCCAACAGATCGTTCACCGGTGTGACTTTAACGACACGCGGTTTCAGAAATTCATGTACAGATTCGTGCATGGGAAAAATCCCTCCTGACTACTTGGAGTACAACTCGACGACAAGGTTTTCGTTAATATCGGGAAGAACATCTTCACGATCCGGTAAGGCTTTCAATACACCTGCCATCTTCTTCGTGTCGACCTCTACCCAATCGGGAAGGCCGACCTGCCCCGCAATTTCCATCGCACTTTGAATACGCAGTTGCTTACGGGCCTTTTCACGAATGCCTATTGAATCGCCTGCACTTACCTGTGCAGACGGAATATTGATGAGCTTGCCGTTCACCTCGATGCTCTTGTGGCTGACCAGCTGGCGCGCTTCGGCACGCGTCGCAGCAAAGCCCATCCGATAAACGACGTTGTCCAGACGACCTTCGAGGAGACGCAGCAGGTTCTCGCCGGTGGAGCCTTTCAGCTGCGCAGCACGCTTGTAATAATTGCGAAACTGACGTTCCAGCACTCCATACATGCGGCGCAGTTTCTGCTTCTCGCGAAGCTGCATACCGTAGTCCGACAAACGCGGCCGACGCTGCGGCGCCCCGCCGGGCGGTACGTCGAGCTTGCACTTCGACTCGAGTGGTCTGACACCACTCTTTAGAAACAGATCCGTGCCTTCGCGGCGGGACAGTTTGCACTTTGGTCCTAAATATCTTGCCATTTGTGAGCCTCTATACCCGACGCTTCTTGGGCGGGCGACAGCCATTGTGAGGAATTGGTGTTACGTCCTCGATGTTTTGAATTTGAAAACCCAGCGCATTCAGGGCACGCACTGCGGATTCGCGCCCCGGGCCTGGCCCGCGGACACGCACATCCAGATTCTTGACCCCGAAATCCAGCGCCGAGCGACCGGCCTTTTCCGACGCAACCTGCGCAGCAAAGGGAGTCGACTTGCGTGAACCACGGAACCCGCAGCCGCCTGCGGTCGCCCACGACAGAGCGTTACCCTGGCGGTCGGTAATCGTAATGATCGTGTTGTTGAAGGACGCATGGATGTGGGCGATCGCGTCGACCACATGCTTTTTGACCTTCTTTTTCTTTGGTTCTGCCATGTTAATTTGCGCTCTTTTTGTGTTCGGTTAGCTACTTGTGCAAGTAGCCAAGTCAAACAGTGCTAATTACCTTTTGATTGGACGTCTCGGACCCTTCCGGGTACGAGCATTCGTTCGCGTACGTTGGCCGCGCAGCGGCAAACCGCGCCTGTGACGGATACCGCGGTAACAACCGAGATCCATCAGGCGTTTGATGTTCATCGAAATATCGCGGCGCAGATCGCCCTCGACCTCGAAATTTGCGATGGCCGTACGCAGCTTCGCGACCTCGGGCTCGGCAAGATCCTTCGTCGGCGTCGACGGTTCAATGCCGGCGGCGGCGCAGATCTGCTTCGCGCGAGCACTGCCAATACCGTAAATCGACGTGAGCGAGATTACGATGTGCTTGTTCAGCGGTATGTTTATGCCTGCTATACGTGCCACTCTATTTCCTCATTTTGGGCTTTGCCGCGCTTACGACGCCCTTATCGATTAACCCTGGCGCTGCTTGTGCCGTGCGTCGGTACAGATCACCCGCACAACTCCATTGCGACGAATGATTTTGCAGTTTCTGCAGATTTTCTTTACTGATGCTCTTACTTTCATGAGATCACTCCTCGTGCGCTGATCGAATCAGCGTACTTGTCCGCCTCTGCCGTAGTTGCGCAGATTGGCTTTCTGCATCATGCCCTCGTATTGATGGCTCATTGCGTGCGCCTGCATCTGCGACATGAAGTCCATCGTTACGACGACGAGAATAAGCAGTGACGTTCCGCCGAAGCTGAACGGCATGCTGGGGTAGAACATTCTTACCAGCTCCGGCAGGAGGCAGACTCCTGCGATGTAGATGGCTCCCCAGAACGTCAGTCGGGTCAACACCTTGTCAATGTAATCGGCCGTCTGCGCACCGGGCCGAATTCCCGGCACGAAAGCACCCGAGCGCTTGAGATTGTCCGCCGTGTCCTTCGAGTTAAACATCAGCGCGGTATAAAAGAAGCAGAAGAATATGATCATCGTTGCGTACAACAGCACGTACACCGGCTGACCTGGCCCGAGATTCGCACCGACCGTCTGCAGCGCCCTCTGTATCGCATTCGGCTCTGCCGCCTGACCGAAGAACTGCGCGATAGTCGCCGGAAACATCAGAATACTCGAAGCAAAGATCGGCGGAATTACGCCCGACATGTTGATCTTGAAGGGCAGATGCGTACTTTGCGCCTGGTACATTTTTCGTCCCTGCTGACGTCGGGCATAGTTCACAGTGATGCGACGCTGTGCGCGCTCCATGAAAACGACAAACACAATGGCTGCAACGCCACCGACAAGCATCAGGATAGCCGTTGCCGGTGACATCTCGCCATTGCGCACGAGCTCGGCGGTACCGGCAATTGCAGCGGGCAGCCCCGCAACGATGCCTGCGAGAATGATCATCGAGATACCGTTACCGATACCGCGTTCGGTGATCTGTTCCCCGAGCCACATCAGGAATACCGTGCCGGTGACGAGCGTGATGCATGCCGTGATCAGGAACGCCGGCCCGGGATTCACGACGAGGCCAGCCTGACCCTGCAGCCACGAGGCCGCAGCGACGGATTGGAAACTCGCGAGAGCGACAGTGCCATAACGTGTGTACTTCACTATCTGCCGACGGCCCTGCTCGCCCTCTTTTCTGAGCTGCTGCAGGCTGGGCAAGATGTGGCTCGCCATCTGCATGATGATTGACGAAGAGATGTAGGGCATGATGCCCATCGCAAATATGCCGAAGCGTGACAATGCGCCACCCGAGAACAGATTGACCATGCCGAGCAAGCCGCCAGCCTGCTGCTCAAAGAAGTCGGCCAGCGCAACCGGATCTACGCCAGGTACCGGAATGTAGGTGCCCGTACGGAAGACGATCAACGCGCCCACGAGAAACAAAAGACGAACTTTCAGTTCGCCCAGTTTGCTCGCCGCTTTCGCGAGGTCTGCCGGATTTTGTTGGGGCTTCTTTGCCACGTTCCTAGTCCTGAATGGTTCCGCCAGCTTTCTCGATGGCTTCGCGCGCACCTTTGGTTACAGCGATACCTTTTAGCGATACGGCTTTTTCGATCTTGCCGGACTTGATTACTTTGACTTTGGTCACAAAGGCCGGCACGAGGTTCGCTGCCTTCAAAACATCGATATCGACGACTTCTGCTGTCGGAATCTCAAGCTCGTGCAGGCGCAACTCCGCGGTCAGGCGAGCCATGCGGGAGTTGAATCCCACTTTCGGCAGGCGCCGCTGCAGCGGCATTTGCCCGCCCTCGAAGCCCACCTTGTGGTAGCCACCCGAACGTGCATGCTGGCCTTTCTGGCCACGACCACTGGTCTTTCCCTGGCCCGCCGAGTGACCTCGCCCGAGGCGCTTGCCGACCTTTTTCGCGCCCTTGCCGGGCGACAACTCATTAAGACGCATGTCAGACTTCCTCGACTGAGAGCAGATACGAAACGCGATTTATCATGCCGCGATTCTCAGGCGTATCGATAAGGGTCACGGTCTGGTGCATCTTGCGCAGACCCAGGCCTGCAACGCAGGCCTTGTGGCTTCTGAGCCGACCGTGCCTGCTCTTGACCAGCGTGACTTTTAACTCTTTTGCCTTCGCCATGATCTAAGTCTCTGTTTCTTCCTGGTTATGACCGCGGCTCAGGCCACGATCTCCTTCACTTTTTTGCCGCGCTTTGCTGCAATCGCCCGCGGCGAATGGATCTGGGACAGCGCCCTGATCGTCGCGCGAACAACGTTGATCGGATTACGCGAGCCGTAGCTCTTGGCCAGCACGTTGCGGACTCCCGCACATTCGAAAACGGCACGCATCGCGCCACCGGCGATAACGCCGGTACCTTCGGATGCCGGCTGCATATACACGTTAGTCGCGCCATGACGGCCCTTCTTCGCATACTGCAGTGTGTCGTGGTTAAGATTGACCGAAATCATGTTCTTGCGGGCGCTCTGCATCGCTTTCTGGATTGCGATTGGCACCTCGCGTGCCTTGCCATACCCAAAACCAACCTGGCCTTGCCCGTCACCAACAACCGTTAGTGCCGTGAAGCCAAACTGTCGGCCACCCTTAACAACCTTCGCCACACGATTGACCGCGACCAATTTCTCGATCAGGTCGTCGCCAGCTTGTGCTTGCTCGTTTCTTGCCATATTCGAATTCCGCAATTTTCCCTTAGAACTTCAGTCCAGCTTCACGAGCCGCGTCGGCCAATGCCTTGACGCGTCCGTGATAGCGAAAACCTGAACGATCGAATGCAACCGTATCGATGCCGGCCGCCTTAGCTTTCTCGGCAATTCGAGCACCGACGATTGCAGCCGCCTCGACGTTGCCGCCACTCTTGATGCCTTTACGCACTTCAGATTCGAGCGTCGATGCTGACGCGAGAACCGTGCCGCCGTCAGGTCCAATCACCTGCGCATAGATATGCTGTGGCGTGCGATGAACGCTCAGCCGGTTGACCTCCAGCTCGGAGATCTTGGCGCGCGCCTTGCGGGCGCGCCGCAGACGATTTTGTTTCTTGTCGAGCTTCATAATCTTCTCGCTAATCTATTTCTTCTTCGCTTCCTTGATCACCACGCGCTCACCGGCGTAGCGAACACCCTTGCCCTTGTACGGCTCAGGCGGGCGGAAGCGACGAATCTCGGCCGCAACCTGGCCGACCTTCTGCTTGTCTGTACCCTTGACGATCACCTCGGTTTGACTCGGTGTCTCAACTGAAACACCGTCAGGCACCTGGTAAACCACCGGGTGCGAAAAACCGAGCGTCAGGTTGAGCTTGTTTCCCTGTGCCTGCGCGCGATAACCAACGCCCACAAGCTCGAGCTTGCGTTCGAATCCGCTGTTCACGCCCTGCACCATGTTGGCAAGCAACGAGCGCGTCGTGCCGGCAACCGCCGTAGAGAAACGCGATCCCGAGCGCGGCGCAACCCTGACCAAGCCTGCGTCCTGGGACAGTTCCACTTCGGTGTTCAGCTCAAGCGACAAGGAGCCCTTGCTGCCCTTGATCGTGACAACATTGCCTTCCTGCCTGAACTCAGTGCCTTGCGGCAGTTCAACGGGTTCTTTTGCAATTCTGGACATAGTCTTGTCTCACACAGCTCGGCCTGCAGCATCAACTAACGATGCAGAGTACCTCGCCTCCAATACCTTTTTCTCTTGCCTGGCGATCGGACATGACGCCTGCCGACGTCGAAACAATCGCGACGCCCAGACCACCCAGGACCCTGGGCAAGCTTTCCTTGCCGCGATAAATGCGCAGGCCCGGGCGACTTGCGCGCTGTATCCGTTCGATTACAGGCACGCCTTCAAAGTACTTGAGCTCGACGTTCAGCGACTTCGAGGCGCCTTTACCCTCGGTCGAGTAGCCCATGATATAGCCCTCTTGTTTCAGCACCTTCGCAACGGCTTCCTTTGCCTTCGACGCCGGCATCGAAACGCTCACCATGCGAGCTTTCTGGCCATTGCGAATGCGTGTCAGCATGTCTGCGATCGGATCGGTCATACTCATTTTCTGTCTCCGCCTACCAACTGGCCTTCGTTAGCCCCGGGATCTCGCCGCTCATCGCGGCTTCCCTGAGCTTGTTACGGCCGAGGCCGAACTTGCGATAGACGCCGTGCGGCCGTCCCGTAATCGCACAACGACTACGCTGCCGAGTCGGACTTCCATCGCGCGGCAGCGCGTTCAGTTTTGCCTGCGCCTGCTGCCGTTCTTCATCCGAACTATGGATGCTGCGAACGATCGCCTTCAGGGCAGCGCGCTTTTTCGCCTGCTTTGCGACGAGTTTGGTGCGCTTGAGTTCGCGCATAATCATCGATTTCTTGGCCATATTTGGTAGATCTCGTCTTCTATTTCTTGAATGGGAAGTTGAACGCTTTGAGTAGCGCCTTGCCTTCCTCGGCATTTCTTGCGGTCGTGGTTATCGTGATGTCCATGCCACGAATCGCATCAATCTCGTCGTAATTAATCTCCGGGAAGATGATCTGCTCGGAGACGCCCAGGCTGTAGTTACCTTGACGGTCGAACGCTTTCGGATTCAGCCCGCGAAAGTCACGAATACGCGGTATCGCGATATTCACGAGACGATCGAGAAACTCGTACATGCGCTCGCGGCGCAGCGTCACTTTGCAGCCAATCGGCATACCATCGCGAATCTTAAACGCCGCAACGGATTTTCGGGCCAGACAAATCACGGGACGCTGACCAGAGATCTTCTCCATGTCTTCGCGTGCCTTTTCCAGCACTTTCTTGTCGGCAACGGCCGCCCCGACGCCCATGTTCAGCGTGATCTTTGTGATACGCGGCACCTGCTGCCGGTTGCTCAGGCCGAGCTTCTTCTGAATCTCGCCGGCAAGCTCTGTGTTGTATTGTTCCTGTAGTCTCGACATGTTTTTTGACTCTTAAATATCTACAACGTCGCCGGTACCGCGAAATATGCGCACCCGGCTGCCGTCATCCTTGATACGAAAACCAACCCGCTCGCCTTTCTTCGACTTCGGGTTAAAGACCAGCACATTCGAAATATCCAGCGGCATGGCCTTGTCTTTTATGCCGCCCATCTCACCAATATTCGGGTTCGGCTTGATGTGTTTCTTGGCCAGGTTGACGCCTTCGACAAGCACGCGCCCGTCTTCGAGAACCTGCAGCACCGTGCCGCGCCGGCCCTTATCCTTGCCGGTCGTAACGATGACTTCGTCGCCCTTTCTAATCTTGTTCATAATCTCTACCGTGGTAACCGGACCCCTAGAGGACCTCGGGCGCCAGCGAAATAATCTTCATAAAGCGGTTTGTGCGCAGTTCACGAGTGACCGGGCCGAAAATACGCGTGCCGATCGGCTCGAGGCGGGCGTTCAACAAAACTGCGGCGTTGCCGTCAAAACGAATCAACGACCCATCTTTGCGACGAACACCTTTGCGCGTACGCACAACCACTGCGTTATATATCTCGCCCTTTTTGACCTTGCCGCGTGGAATGGCATCCTTGACGCTAACCTTGATTACGTCGCCGACACCTGCATAGCGGCGCTTCGATCCACCGAGCACCTTTATGCACTGCACGCGACGGGCACCTGAGTTGTCGGCCGCATCAAGAACTGTCTGCATCTGAATCATGACTGCTTCCTAAACCTTTACCGGTCCGCCGCTCGCTCAACAATATTGACGACAGCCCAGGATTTGTTCTTTGAAATCGGCTTGCACTCGGAAATCGCGACGCGATCACCTGGCTTGCACTCGTTGCTCGCATCATGAGCCAGCACTTTTGTCGTGCGGCGAATGTACTTGCCGTACATTGGATGTTTGATCAGGCGCTCGATGGCGACTGACACGGTTTTGTCCATCTTGTCGCTGATAACACGACCTACGACTGTACGTTCTGCCTTTTTCAACTCTTCACTCATTTCTTATCACCCGCTGCACGTGCCAGCTCGTTCATCACTGTCTTGATTCGCGCGATACTCTTTCTCACACGGCGGTGTTCGTGGGGCTTGCTCAATTCACCAGTCGCCTGCTGCATGCGCAGATTGAATTGTTCACGTCTCAACGCAAGAAGCTCCTCATTGAGTTCGCCGATCGATTTACCACGAAGTTCATTGGCATCCATCACATCACCTGCCGTTCAACAAAGGCTGTCGAAAAGGGCAGCTTGGCCGCAGCCAGCCGAAACGCCTCGCGCGCTATCTCTTCGGTTACACCTTCCATCTCATAGAGCACGCGCCCCGGCTGAATCTGACATACCCAGTATTCGACGTTGCCCTTTCCCTTACCCTGCCGCACTTCAAGCGGCTTCTTCGTAATCGGCTTGTCAGGAAATACCCGAATCCAGATCTTGCCGCCGCGCTTGATATAGCGCGTCATTGCACGACGTGCTGCTTCGATCTGGCGCGCAGTCATGCGGCCGCGTCCGGTTGCTTTTAGGCCATAGGTGCCAAATGCAACCGTACTGCCACGCAACGCGAGACCTCGATTGCGCCCCTTATGCTGTTTGCGAAATTTTGTTCGTTTAGGCTGTAACATCTCTCATACCTGATAAGCGCAAGCTGCTAGGAACGCGCGCCTGCTGCGGCCTCAGCAGGCTCCGCCGCCACGGCCTCGGGCTTTTCAAAAACCTCACCCTTGAAAATCCAGACCTTGACGCCGATAACACCGTACGTCGTTTGTGCCTCGGCGAGGCCGTAGTCAATATCTGCACGCAGTGTGTGCAGCGGCACACGACCCTCGCGGTACCATTCCGAACGTGCTATTTCCGCACCGTTCAGCCGACCACCGACTTTGACCTTGATGCCTTCCGCGCCAACGCGCATTGTGTTCGTCACGGCGCGCTTCATTGCCCGGCGGAACATTACACGACGCTCGAGCTGCTGAGCGATGCCCTCAGCAACGAGCTGAGCATCAAGCTCCGGCTTGCGAACCTCGTTGATATTGATGCGAACATCGCTAATCGGTATGCCGATCATTTTTGCGACTTCGCCGCGCAGTTTTTCGATGTCCTCGCCCTTCTTGCCGATCACGATGCCCGGACGAGCCGTATGAATCGCGATATTGACCTTTTTCGCCTGCCGCTCGATAGCGATCTTGCTGACCGATGCATCTTTAAGCTTCTTCTTGATAAGGACGCGAATCTGATGATCGGACTTGACATAACCGGGGAACGACTTCGAATCGGCATACCATTTCGATGTCCAGTCCTTGACGATGCCCAAACGAATTCCTGTTGGATGTACTTTTTGGCCCATATTCTTTACTCGTCTCGCAGTCGAATCACTGGGAAAAATCTAAAATCCGCGACCATTATTCGTCGCCTACTCGAACGGTGATGTGGCTATTGCGTTTAGTGATCCGTGCTCCACGGCCTTTTGCCCGGGCACGATATCGGCGGAATGTCGGAGCCTCATTCACCTCAATGGTCGAAACCTTCAATTCATCAATATCTGCGCCATGATTGTGTTCAGCATTAGCAATAGCCGACTCGAGAACCTTCTTCACGATCCGGGCGCTTTTCTTTGGCGTAAATGTCAAAGTTCGCAGGGCATCATCCACGGTCTTGCCACGAATGGCGTCAGCCACGAGGCGGCACTTTTGCGGTGATATACGCGCGTATCGAAGTGTTGCTGCAACTTGCATGGAACCCTACTCCGTCGACTTACTTCGTCTTGCGATCACCGGAGTGACCCCGAAAAGTTCTCGTAACCGCAAACTCGCCCAGTTTGTGGCCAACCATGTTTTCAGAAATCAGAACCGGCACATGCTGACGACCGTTGTGGACCGCTATCGTCAATCCAACCATGTCGGGAAGCACCATCGAACGGCGCGACCAGGTCTTGATCGGGCGACGATCGTTCTTTGCTGCCGCCTCAGCAACCTTTTTCGCCAGATGCGTATCGACGAATGGGCCTTTTCTCACACTACGTGGCATTGCTCAAAATCCTTAACAGTTACTTGCGCTTGCGACGACGCACAATCATGTTGTCGGTGCGTTTATTCGACCGCGTCTTGGCGCCTTTCGTCGGCCGACCCCACGGGCTCACCGGATGACGACCACCGGAGGTACGGCCTTCACCGCCACCATGCGGATGATCGACCGGGTTCATTGCGACGCCGCGAACCGTCGGGCGTACGCCTCTCCAGCGCGAAGCACCGGCTTTACCGAGCTTGCGCAGGTTGTGTTCGCTGTGGCCCACCTCGCCTATCGTCGCGCGACAGTCGACATGAATCTTGCGCGTCTCGCCCGAACGCAGCCGAAGCGTCGCATAGGCGCCTTCTCGAGCGGCGAGCTGTGCATAGGCGCCGGCCGACCGAGCGAGCTGTCCGCCTTTGCCAAGCTTCATCTCGACGTTATGAATCACGGTACCGACCGGAATCGCACGCAGCGGCAGCGTATTACCCGGCTTGATCGGTGCATCCTCACCACTGACGATAGGCGCACCACCGACAACGCCTTTTGGCGCCAGAATGTAGCGCCACTCGCCGTCGCTATACTTGATCAAAGCAAGATGCGCGCTGCGATTCGGATCGTACTCAAGGCGTTCAACAACACCCGGAATGCCGTCCTTGTCCCGCTTGAAGTCGACAATCCGGTAGCGCTGCTTATGGCCGCCACCTCTGTGCCGAGTCGTAATGCGACCGTTATTGTTACGGCCCCCCTTCGACGATTTTTTGTCCACAAGCGCGCTGTGCGGCTTGCCTTTGTGCAGACCGGGCGTCTTGATGGAAACGACGAATCGGCGTCCAGCCGATGTCGGTTTTGCTTTATGAAGTGACATGACTAAAAACCTTAATCCGCGCCGAGGAAGTCAATCTGACTACCTTCAGCCAGCCTCACGTAGGCCTTTTTCCAATTTACGCGCCGGCCTTTCGTCTGGCCAAAGCGCTTAATCTTGCCGCGGCAGTTGAGGACCTGAACGCTGTCGACCTTGACTTCAAACAGCAGTTCGACTGCCTCGCGAATCTCACGCTTGGTCGCATCCGGACGTACTTTGAAGACAATCTGATTGTTCAGCTCCGCAGCCAGCGTGCTCTTTTCGGAGAAGAGCGGTCCTTGCAGCACTGTCATCAGTCTTTCCTGGTGAGCTGCCGCAGTCATGACAGGCGCTCCTCAATCAGTTTAAGCGCTGGCAATGTCACGAGCACCTTGTCGAAGCGGATCAAGACCACAGGGTCAATAGATGCTGCATCGCAGATACCAACATCCGGAAGATTGCGTGCCGCCAGGAAGAGTTTTTCTTCAAAGGCTTCGTTCAAGATAAGCACGTTGTCCAGGCCCAGTTCTTTCAGCCTGGTCGCAAGCAACTTGGTCTTGGGCACCTCGATCTCCAGCTCCTTGACGATGACCAGGCGATCCTGACGCACAAGCTCTGACAAAACTGAGCGCAGCGCGGCGCGATACATTTTTTTGTTGACCTTCTGCTCGTAGTCACGTGGCTTCGCGGCAAACGTGCGGCCGCCGCCAACCCAGATCGGACTGCGAATGGTGCCTGCACGAGCCCGGCCCGTGCCCTTCTGACGCCAAGGTTTGGTGCCGCCGCCACGAGCCGCAGCACGATTCTTCTGCGCTTTGGTGCCGGCACGGCCGCCCGCAAGGTACGCTGTGACGACCTGGTGCACCAGCGCTTCATTGAATTCAGCACCAAATGCAG
>Ga0224497_10000414_pt1 | contig 30312 bp, 23 predicted proteins | sample SF_Jul11_sed_USG_4_FD_167970 | JGI IMG/M metagenome (GOLD analysis project Ga0224497, IMG submission 167970) | Sediment microbial communities from San Francisco Bay, California, United States - SF_Jul11_sed_USGS_13 | ecosystem: Environmental > Aquatic > Marine > Sediment | place: USA...
TATCAGCATCAGCGCGAGCATCACAACTCCGGCGGCCTGAAACATGAACAGCGACTGGAACGCATTCGTCTCGGGGCGGAATTCCGCGCGGTAGAGATTGATTTGCTGATTCATCACGCTGCCGCCCTGCGCACTGCATCATCGGATCGCAGGGCGGCGCCGACTGCCAGCAGGCAGTCGCTCTGCACGTTTGCGGTGATCTCGTCCTCAGTGTCGAAAAGTTCTCCAAGATTCAGCCGGCTGACGTTGATCCCGAGATTTTCGCCCAGCGAACTCGCCAGCGCGTCGAGGTGATCACCCGGTCCGAGCACGAGTTCGGTGATCGGCCGACGATCGTAATTGCTTTCGTAGTAGTCGAGAGAGCGCTGTACTTCGAGAGCGACGCCGGCAGCTTGCTCCTGCAGCACGAAATCGTCATCATTTGCTTCGACCAGTGCGCGCCTGTGTGTTTCGATGCGCCGAATCATGTACAGGACGCCCTGGCGCGTTATCGTCAGGTAGCCACAGTGATTCGTGAAGTGCATGAATGCCACACCGTCCGCATCCTGCGGCAACACGGTAGCTACATTGCGCATGCACAGTTCGGGGATATCGATGACATCCATCTGCAGACCGGCCTTCTTCATACGCTCGATCTGTCTCAGAATCTCGTCACGGTGTGCCACGACTGCGTAGATCATGGGCTTGTTACCGGGGTTTGCGTGGGCCGGCATCATCAGCGTTTCAATCACGGCTTCGCCGATCGGATATTCGATCAGATGCTGAATTCGCCAGCGCACAGCCTCATGCAGCTCGTCGTCGGGGACATTCGGCGCTTCCACGAGCTGCAGCGAATAGGCTTCGGCGCCGAGAACGGTGGACACGCGCGCTTTTCGGAAATCACTGCCGACAACGTTCGACAGGGCGTGTTCGGCCCAGTCGTCATCGTCATCCCGCTCGACATTGCCGGCAGCAAGTGTCATGCGGCCGTTGCCGATGCGCCGCACGACTGCGAGTTCGATGCGGGAGCCATCCTGCATTACTCCGGCACGAAGGTTTCTCGACAGCACTTTTTTGAATGGTCGCAACATAGCCCGGCACTTGCCGCCGTTTTACAAAACTCGCTAGAGATATCGGTCGCCGGGCCGGGATCTTTAGCCCGCTGCAGTGCGTGAAACGCACCCTACAGGGTCGGGGTGATACCGCATGCAGGGTGAGCCGATTGCGGGGGCAGGATCCCGCCCCGGACCACGTACGGTGCGCTCTGCGCACCGTGCTACGCAGTCGGAACCCGCCCCGGACCCGGTAGGGTGCGCTCTGTGCACCGTGCTACGCAGTCGGAACCCGCCCCGGGGGACGATATGCAATTCGCGATATGTAAAGAACCTGCGTTTCCGGCCGATATGCCCTGTTGAGGTGACTTCATTGGCGCGCAGCAGCGAGCACATTACTTGGCTGAAATTGCAGCCTTCCAGTTAAGGATTCCGGAAATGCAAGGTAGTTACAATCTGGCCCTCGTGGCGCTGTCCTATTTCGTAGCCGTCGCCGCATCCTACACGGCGCTCGAGTTGTCGCGGCGCGTCTCTAAGTCCACCGGCACTAGCGCCGCAATGTGGCTCGCCGCCGGCTCTGTCTCGATGGGAATCGGCATCTGGACGATGCATTTCATCGGCATGCTGGCCTTCAGCCTGCCAATGCCGTTCAGCTATGACGTTTTTATCACCGTGCTGTCTCTGCTCGTCGGGATCGGCGCCTCTGCGTTCGCGATTTATGTCGCTGCACGCAAGATCAACAGCTACTTCAATATCGGTCTGAGCGGCTTTCTGCTCGGAGGTGGCATCGCGTCGATGCATTACACCGGCATGGCGGCGATGGAAATGAATGCAGTGATCAGTTACGACACAACAATCGTCGTGACATCCGTTGCTATCGCGGTTGCCGCTGCGTGCGCAGCGCTATGGATCATGTTTACACTTATCGGCTCCAGCAGCATGCATTTGGGCAAACTCAAACTCGGCGCCGCCATGATCATGGGCATCGCAATTTGCGGCATGCACTACACGGGGATGGCCGCCGCGAAGTATACGCCGATAGCTGAAATTTTCGACACCGGAGAAATTGTCAATAATTCCTGGCTCGCGGCCACGATGGCAGGCATGGCGCTGCTCATACTCGGATTCACGCACCTGACGATCTTTTTTGATCGCAGGCTATCAGCCGAACAACAACTTAGTCAGAAAGCCGAACAGGAGGCGGTCCGACTGAGTGAAATCCTTGATGAATCTTCGAACGAAATATATTTCTTCGACTCGGAATCACTTCGCTTTGTCAAGGTCAATCGCGGTGCAATCGATAATCTCGGTTATTCACGTGACGAGATGAAAAATATGACGCCGCTAGATCTTAAGCCCGACTTTACAGCTTCGAGCTTTGATGAACTGTTAAGACCATTGCGGATCGGTGAAAAAAACGAACTGTTGTTCGAAGCTACTCACCGGCGCAAGGACGGTTCTGATTACCAGATACAAGTTCATTTGCAGATGTCAAGGATTACCGAGCCGCCAATATTCGTCGCTATTATTACCGATATAACGGAGCGGAAAAATCTCGAGCTGCAGCTCATGCAGTCAAAGAAAATGGAGTCGATCGGCCAGCTTGCGGCCGGCATTGCGCATGAGATCAACACGCCAGCGCAGTTCGTCGGTGACAATACACGTTTTATCAAGGACGCATTCGCCGATCTCATCAAATTGGGCAGCAACTATGCACAATTGTTCAAGGCAGTAAGACAAAACGCCGTGACGCCGGAACTTGTCGATCAGATCGATGCTGCAATCAAGACGGCCGATGTCGACTATCTGCATGAAGAAATACCCATGGCCATCGACCAGTCTCTGGACGGAATCACGCGCATCTCCGATATCGTCCGCGCGATGAAGGAATTCTCTCACCCCGGCGGCAAAGATCTTGAGAGCACGGACCTCAATCGCGCGGTCTCAAACACCGTGACGGTCGCGTCCAATGAATGGAAATACGTCGCGACGGTCGAAACCCATCTCGCTAAAGACCTGCCGCCCGTGAGGTGTTTCCAGCAGGAGATTAATCAGGTCATCCTGAATCTCATCGTCAACGCCGCACATGCGATTGAATCGGGTCGCGACGAGAATTCCACTGAGAAAGGCGTGATTACGATTTCGACCAGGTCGCTCGATCGCGAGATTGAAATCACGGTAGCTGATACCGGTTGTGGGGTCCCCGCCGAAATTAGGGACCGGATTTTCGACCCATTCTTCACAACGAAGGAAGTTGGCAAGGGTACCGGTCAGGGCCTGGCAATGGCCTACAAGACCATAGTCGAGCAACACGGCGGATACCTGGGTGTCGATTCGACACCCGGCGAAGGCACGATATTTACGATTCGTTTGCCGCTCAAAGCGGACGAGCCGCTTGCCGGTGACGTGGCAGCCTGATGCGCATTTTATTTGTCGATGACGAACCGAACATTTTGAGCGGGCTACGCAGAATCCTGCGTCCACTGCGAGACGAATGGCAGATGGAATTCTGTGATGGCGGTGAGGCAGCTCTGGCTTCGCTGTCGATCACGCCGTGCGATGTGATCGTCAGCGACATGAAGATGCCGGGAATGGATGGCGCGCAGCTGCTTTCCGCCGTCCAGGAGCGATTCCCCGAATCCATTCGAATCGCGCTTTCGGGCCAAACGGATTCGCACATGATCTATCGCTGCATTCAGCACGCGCATCAGTACCTCGCGAAACCGTGCGACCCGGACAAGCTCCTCGCCGCCGTACGACGCGCCTTTACACTGCGCGACCTCGTGCAGAACGACGCACTAAAATGCGTTGTTTCCAACCTATCGTCGTTACCGAGCCTTCCCGAGCAGTATCAAAAAATCATGCAGGAACTGCAGTCGGAGGAGCCTTCGCTGCAGAAAGTTGCCGAAATCATCGAGTCCGACGTCGCGATGTCGGCAAAGATCTTGCAGCTTGTCAATTCGGCATTTTTTGGTCTTGCGAGGCACCTGTCATCGCCGGCGGAGGCGGCGATGTATCTTGGCGTCGATGTCATCAAGTCGCTGGTCCTGACAACCGGTGTCTTCTCGCAATTTGACGACTCCAAGATCGACCTCGAAAGCCTCAAGTCGATCTGGAATAACAGCAATCAGGTTGGCTCACTGGCCAAACAGATCTTCCTCGAGGAAACCGCCGACAAAACGTCGGCCGACTACGCACTCATGGGAGGATTACTGGCGAATGTAGGCAAACTCGTCATCGCCGCGAATTTTCCGGAGCAGTTTCTGCAGATCACGCAAACCGAAACCACAAACGAGCGCCCGGAGTGGCACGTAGAACGAGACATCGTCGGTCACAGCCATGCCGAGATCGGCGCCTATCTGATCGGGATATGGGGCTTGCCAAATCCCGTGATCGAGTGTGTCGCCTACCATCACGTTCCGGCTGACTGCATCGAGGCTGGTTTTACGCCGCTGACCGCCGTGCATGCTGCAACTGCGATCGTGGACGGAAATGGCGGTAATGATCTGCCCGGACTGGACGAAGACTATATCGCGAAGTTAAGCCTGATGGCCAAGGTGCCGGAGTGGGTCAAGCTGCATAATGAAATCGACGCAGCGGATCGGGAGTCCCGAGATGAGTAATAAGATCCTGTTCGTCGACGACGAACCGAACGTACTGCAATCGATTCGCCGCAGTCTGCGCAAGGAATTTGATCTGGATACGGCCGAAGGCGGCGAAGAGGCTCTGCGAATGTTATCTGCCAACGGCAGTTACGCAATTATTGTCTCCGATATGCGCATGCCAGGGATGAACGGCGTGGAGTTACTGTCACAAGCGAAAATAGAATCGCCGGATACCGTACGCATGATGCTAACGGGTAATGCGGATCAACAGACGGCTGTCGATGCCGTAAATCACGGGGACATTTTCCGGTTCCTGAACAAACCCTGTCAGCCTGAAGAACTCGCGAACGCGATTCGCAGCGGCTTGCGACAACACGAACTGATTACGGCCGAGAAAGAGCTCCTGGAAGATACACTGCGCGGCAGTATCAAGGCGCTCGCGGATGTCTTGTCATTGACAAATCCGGAGGTTTTTGGTCGGACGACGCGCTTCAAGAATCGCGTTCGGAATGTAGCTGATGAGTTGAGGCTGTCCGATGTTTGGCAGTTCGAGAGCGCAGCGATGTTGTCACAGATTGGTTGTGTCGCTATCCCGGAAGACCTCGTGCGCCGCAGGACCGGCGGGCAAAAGCTGTCAGCCAGCGAGATGAGCGAATTTGCTGCGCATGCGGGTATCGGCGCTGATCTCGTGAAATCGATTCCGCGCATGGAGAACATCGCCGAGGCAATCCGCTACCAGGAAAAAAACTACGACGGTTCAGGGTACCCGAACGACACTATCAAGGGCGCCGACATCCCCCTTGGCGCTCGCCTACTAAAAGTCGTGCTGGATTTCGATGCTTTCGAAACGTCCGGCGCGCAAGCACAGGATGCGCTCGACCGTCTAGGGCATCAGGCAACGAAGTACGATCCCGCCGTGCTCGCGGCCTTTGAAAAGACGATACGGCAAGACATGGCATTGCGAACGACTTCCGTCAATATCACACAGTTGACGGACGCTATGGTGCTGGCCGAGGACTTAAGAACTGCAGATGACATCTTGCTCATTGCCAAAGGTCAGGAAACGACGCTGTCTGCGCGCCGCCACCTACAAAGCTACAGGGACAGGGGCCTGATTGGCGACACAATCATCGTCTTCGGCACGCCCGTGTAAGCAAAACAGTACGTGGAACGCACCGTTCGGTGTCAGATCCCGTCCCGGACCAGGTAGGGTGCACTGCGTGCACCGTTCTACGGTGTCAGGACCCGCCCCGGAGCAGGTAGGGTGCACTGCGTGCACCGTTCTACGGTGTCACAACCCGCCCCGGATCAGGTAGGGTGCACTCTGTGCACCGTTTTACGGTGTCAGAACCCGCCCCGGACCAGGTAGGGTGCGCTCTGCGCACCGTTTTGCAGCTGCGGTGCGTGAAACGCACCCTACAGGGTCGGGGTGATACCGCATGCAGGGTAAGCCGAATGCGGGGGCAGGATCCCGCCCCGGAGCAGGTAGGGTGCACTCTGTGCACCGTTCTACGGTGTCAGAACCCGCCCCGGATTCAGCAGGTTCTTTGGATCGAGGCTTCTTTTCAGTGTCCGCATCAGTGCGATCTCCTCAGCACTGCGGCTGTGCGGCAACCAGGCGAGCTTGTCGATGCCGATGCCGTGTTCGGCCGAGACCGATCCGCCGATCGCGCCGAGCGATTCGTAAACGCACTCGTCACTCGCGTGATGGTAGTCCCCTTGCTCGAAGGGTGCGACGAAGAAATGCAGATTGCCATCGGCGACGTGCCCAATCGTATAACACCGCCCTTTTTTCCAGCGCTTCGACACGTTTGCCTTGACCCTTGCAACGTAGTCATCCATGTCGCGGATCGGCAGGCTGACGTCATAGAGGTACACGGGCGCGGGCTCGAGTACGGCCTCGAAGTTCTCCCGGATGTCCCAGATTGCGTCGGTCTCGGAACCGGATTTCGGAATAACGGCATCGACGATTAAATTGTCCTCTAATGCCTTTGCGAGCACGGACTCGAAACGCTCGGCGTCCGCTTCGGGATCGCCGCCCTCTGCCTGCAGCACGACATACAGTGGATAGTGACGTGACAACGGCGCGCGATGTCCGCCCTCGCCGGTCACAGCTTCGAAGTAGTCGCCCCACATGATCTCGAATGCACTCAGGTTGCCACCAAGCTGCTTTTGCAAATAACGCAGGAAATTCGAAACGTCATCGAAACCCGTCATCGCGACGAGCGCGTCCTGGCGACTAGCCGGTTGCGGGAACAACCTGAGCACCACTTTTGTCACGATGCCGAGCGTGCCTTCGGTGCCGATGAAAAGCTGTTTAACGTCGTAACCTGCATTGTTCTTGAGCATGCGATTCATCGATGACACAACCGTGCCATCGACGAGCACGGCCTCGAGGCCGAGCACGAGGTTTCGCATCATGCCGTAACGCAGTACGTTGATGCCGCCGGCGTTCGTTGCGACATTGCCACCGATCGTGCAGCTGCCGCGCGCGCCGAGATCGAGCGGGAAATACAGACCATGCCCGGCGACAGTTTCCTGCACGGTCTGCAGCACGGCTCCGGCTTCGACGATCGCGGTGCCGCCGACGGTATCGATCTCGAGAATGCGATTCATTTTCTCGAGCGACACGACGAAATCCTCATTCGTCGATTCCGCTCCCGCTACGCAGCCGGTGAGGCCACCGTGCGTAACGACGGTTTGCTCATTTTCATGACACCAGCGCAGGATTTCCGCAACGTCCTTGGTGGCGCGCGGCAGCAGCAACGACTTCGCCTGCATCGGTGCGCAGTTCCAGTAGCTCGTGGCGCGTTCGGCGATGAGGTGACCGGCTAGAAATCGATCCGGTCCCAATCGATCGGCGAGCTCGTGCATTCTGTCGTTCCCGGATCCTTCGCTGAGTAGCTAGCTACTTTCGCAGATTTCGCCCGACCTGACCACGGCAGCGTGGAACTCTTGTTCGAGAACTTGACGCGGCAGGGAGACAGCGGTTTCCGGTCCATCCTCCTGACCGCCCCGCACCTGTATTGTCCGTCCCGGACCGGATTATCACTGCACTAGGAGTGCCGCGACGCTGGTCATCGACGTCGCCGGGATACGACCCCAACCGCTGAGAAAGGGGGGTATTTCCTTTGACAGGGGGGTCGAGGCGTATATACTTCGCCCCGCTTGTAAGTTCGCCGATTATTTATGCCTACCATTTCGACCTTTCTAAATATTTAGTAGCTCGTCCTGATTTTCATAAGTTAAAGCACAACATTACAGCCAACCGGCCTTGTAAAGGGCCATTTTTACTCATTGATTTATCAGGATAAAAGTTATGTCCAGAACCACCGGAACCGTTAAATGGTTCAACGAATCGAAAGGCTTCGGCTTTATCGAACAGGAATCCGGCCCCGACGTATTTGCGCATTTCAGCGCGATTGCCGGTGACGGCTTCAAGACGCTGGCCGAAGGTCAGAAAGTCGAATTCACGGTAACCCAGGGTCAGAAAGGCCCGCAGGCCGAGAATATCGTAGCGGTCTGAATTATCGGCGTCTGGCACGAAGCGCATCGATTTCGATGCACACCTGCCAGGCTTCAATAATCGAACGCAATAAGGGCGGGGCCTTCGGTTCCCGCCTTTTTTTGTACAGGTCGGCCCCGCGGCGACGGCAACGCCAACCGAACTCCGCGCCCCCAGATCGACTATCGGACTGCGGACGCCAGCGAATCGAGTTTCTTCTGGTAAGACTCCAGGATCTCCGGCATTATCTCTTCGGACATCTGCAGGCGCTTCGCTTCGGCCGAATCCTGCAGTTCGACATCGTTTCCGCGTAGCGACATTTTCGCCATCATCACGACATCGGCCAGATTGGCTTCTACCCGGCGGTGAGTTGTTTCTACCTCGTCCGGATTCAGTGTTGCCTGGATCTCGTTGGAGAAGCCCCAGTTCGCGACGATGCTTTCACCGATCGGTGCCGACCATTCATCAATCAATTTCTGCCGAGCTTCCGCATCCTTCAGTAGCGTCGGATACTCCGTGTACTTCGTAAAGATGTACAGAGTGCCGATGCGATGCAGCAGGCCGGCAATGAATGCGCTATCACCGTCGAGTTGTGTACAGTGCTTCGCAATCACTTCGGACAACGCGGCGTGCCGCAACCCGAGGGACCAGGTCTGCCGCAGCTCTGCTTTCAACGGCGCGAGCGATTCCGATGTGTAAAGTTGCTCAACCGCGTAGGCTATTGCGGCCGTGCGCACTTTCTCGAATCCAATGCGACCAACCGCGGCATCGAGACCCTCTATCTTGATGCCGGCGGGATTGTGATACGTCGAGTTCGCAAGAATCAGAATACGCGACGCCAGAACAGCATCGACGCTGAGAATCTTGGCGAGACCCTCGCCCGTAGTGTCGGGATCGTCGAGCGCGCTTCTGATGCGTATGACAACCTCGGGAAACGACGGCAATTTGATCTCTTTACCGTTGAGATCGCGCGCAAGCGATCGCACGAACTGAAAATGCTCATCCTGGGACATTGCTCAACCCCTTTCAGCATGATCGAATAATCCGGGTTTTGTCCTTGTCGGCGTCGGCAGTCGATTCTTTAGCCGATCGAAATCGCGCCGGCGCAAGCTGCCGTCCAGTCTTGCGCGATCGTGCTTCTCAATCTGTCCGGGATTCAGGAAAGCGCGTATTATCCGCGGCTTGCGCGGTTTGGGGTGAGCGTTGAGAACGATGGAACTGACGAAAATAAGTCTGGACGCGCCCTATCTCCTGTTTCTGGGCGATGTCGGTGATGACGGGCATGCGAAGACCGGCCATGGAATCGCCTATTGGGCCGCCGATCGCTGTGCCGGTCAGCTGCGATTTTTCGGCTGTCCGGTTGACCTTGGCGTGCCCGAATTGAGCATCGCCGCAGCCGTCGATGCGGGCGTGCGTACGGCGATCATTGGCATCGCGCCGACGGGTGGACAGTTGCCGACACCCTGGCTGCCGCCGCTCGCCGAACTCGCGCGTGCCGGTATCGATATCGCGTCGGGGCTGCACAGCAAGCTCACCGATATTCCGGAGCTGGTCGCCGCCGCGGCCGACGGCGAAGCCAGGCTCATCGATGTTCGCATACCCCCGAAGAATCTGCCCGTCGGTCGCGGGCGGCGGCGTGCCGGCAGGCGCGTGCTGACGGTCGGCACGGACTGTGCCGTAGGCAAGAAATACAGCGCGCTCGCGCTGCATCAAGAACTGGCCGCGCGCGGCGTGAACGCAACATTTCGCGCCACCGGGCAGACCGGAATCATGATCGCCGGAGAAGGCATACCGATCGATGCCGTCGTCGCCGACTTTATTTCGGGCGCGGCCGAAGCGCTGTCACCCGATAACGATCCCGATCATTGGGACGTAATCGAAGGCCAGGGGTCGCTGCTGCATCCGAGTTACGCTGGCGTCACGCTGGGCCTGCTGCATGGCTCGCAACCCGATGCCATCGTTCTGTGTCACGATGCGGGCCGTGAGGAACTGCTGGGTCTGGAGGGTGATTTCCCGGTGCCGCCAATCGATCGAGTCATTGACATGGTGCTGCAGTCCGCCCGGGTGACGAATCCCGACTGCGTCTGTGCCGGCATCAGCGTCAACACATCGGCCATCAAGGATTCGGACCGCGCGGGCTACTTGAGAGACCTGTCGGACAAGTATGCTCTGCCTTGTATCGACCCGATCGCAATCGGCATGGCGCCAATTGCAGATTTCCTGTTGGAGAAATTGCCATGATGCGTCGCGTATCCAGTCACATCGAATCGTGGACCAGCCTGATCCCTTTCCGTATTTCGAACCAGGAATGGCGTGAGTTCGCCTGTGTCGTCTGTGAAATAGAGCAGGACAGCAGCGTCGGCTACGGCGAAGGTCATCCCGTTTATTACCTCGGCGAGTCGCCCGAGTCGATGCTTGAACAACTCTATTCGATCGTCAACGATCTCGGCAATGGCGCCAGTCGCGACGACCTGCAGCAGCTGCTGCCACCCGGTGGCGCGCGCATGGCGGCCGACGCCGCACTGTGGGACCTCGAGTCGCAGCTGACCGGCACGTCCGCCTGGCAGACGGCGGGGGTTGCGGCAGACACCGTGGAAACCGTCTTTACGATCGGCCTCGAGCCCGAGCCCGAAGACATGGCGGCCAAGGCCGCAGACGCGACGGACCTCACCTTGTTCAAAGTCAAACTCGGTGGGGACCGCCCGGTCGAGCGCATCCGGGCAATTCGCAATGTGCGCCCCGACGCCCGCCTCGTCGTCGACGCTAATCAGGGTTGGTCATTCACGCAACTGCAGGACGTAGCGCCGCAACTGAAATCCCTCGGCGTCCAGATGATCGAGCAACCCCTGCCTCGCGGCGCGGACGCGGTACTCGAGGATTACGAGGCGCCGCTGCCGTTGTGTAGCGATGAATCCTGCCAGCACCTTGGCGAACTCGATGACGCCGCGAAACGGTATCAAATGATCAACATCAAACTCGACAAGACCGGTGGCTTGACGCACGCGCTGGTCCTCGCGAAGGCCGCAAGAGAGAAAGGCCTCGGACTCATGGTCGGCTGCATGGGCGGTACGTCGTTGTCGATGGCGCCCGCACATGTCATCGCACAGCTCTGCGAATATATCGACATCGACGGGCCGCTGCTTTTGAAGAACGATCGTATCGGTGGGCTGATTTATGACCATGGCCGGGTATCCTTACCCGCGAAACGATTCTGGGGAACGCCGACGTAGGGTGCGCTTCGGATAGTAGGGTGCACTCCGTGCACCGTTTCCGGTGCTGCGCGAAGCGCACCCTACGTATCGCGTGCCGGGCCCCGGTCCTGTAACAATCGTCCGATGTTTTCGGCACCCTCGAGGCTCCAGACCCAATCGATGATCCGGTACTGCCGGCCTAATTTTTATTAGGCAGTAAATCAGTCAGTTTTGCAGATAGTAATCGGCACTATCGTCCGGTCATTCTGGACGAATGAAAGTAAGGTCGCTTCTCCGGTTACTAAAAGAAGATGGTTGGATCCTGGAAAGAAACCGCGGAAGCCACCGGCAGTTCAAGCATCCGGACAAACCAGGTACCGTTACGGTGTCCGGAAAACCCGGTGTTGACGTGCCACCGGGCACGCTGAACAGCATTCTCAAACAGGCTGGGCTAAAATAATGCCTATGAAATATCTGGTTATCGTAGAAAAAAGCGACAACGGTTTCGGAGCGTATGTTCCCGATTTGCCCGGTTGCGTTGCTGCAGCTGGATCTCGTGACGAGGTCATCACGCTCATTCAGGAGGCGATTGAATTTCATATCGAGGGATTGAAGCAGTCGGGGGATCCGGTTCCCCTACCAAAATCACAAAGTGAACTTGTTGACGTTCATGCCGCATGAAGATTCGGTGTACCGATTGCCGGCCGAAATTGCCACTATGCACTTCAACCGGTACGTCTACTAGACAATCGGGAGACACAGTGAAGCCCATCGGGTCAGTCGTCCACTTCTGCCGGCGTTGTTCGAGTAAGTATGTAGGGTGCACTGCGTGCACCGTCTCGGATGGTGCGCGAAGCGCACCCTACATGCACCGCAGGCGTTATTCGAGTCCGATTGGAGGGTGCACTCCGGGCACCGTTTCGAATGCTGCGCAAAGCGCACCCTGCCTGCACCGCAGGCGTTGTTTAAATCCGATTGTCGGGTGCACTCTGTGCACCGTTTCCGATGGTGCGCGAAGCGCACCCTACATGCACCGCAGGCGTTATTCGAGTCCGATTGTAGGGTGCACTCCGTGCACCGTTTCCGATGGTGCGCGAAGCGCACCTTACATGTACCGCATATCTTGGGTCGCAAAGCGCACCCTACGTGTCGCGTGCCGGCTCCCGGTCCTGTAACAATCGTCCGATGTTTTCGGCACCCTCGAGGCTCCAGACCCAATCGATGATCCGGTTTGCCTCCGCATCCATCGCACCATTTCGAAACGCGGCGAGTTCGCGAAATTTCGTCTCGAGGTCGTTCCGGTTCAGCGAGTTGCCGGGATCGCCGCGCGGCTCGTCGATGCTGCCCCGCAGTTCGCTGCCGTCATTGAGCGTGACCGTGACGCGGCCGAGCCAGCGCGCCGGATACGCGGCATCGACTTCAGCGTCGATCATCATGCTGACGCGGTCGCGAAAATCGGCGACCGCGGGATCATTGAGGCAGTTTTCGAAATCGTTGACGCTCGCGGACCGGCGCAATGCGATCACCGCAAGCACGGTGCCCATCGAAAACTTCGCCTGGTGCACGGTCTGCGGAGTGCCGACAGCGCCCAGCACGTCGAGCGCGGCCTGGTGCACGTGCGCTGTGACTTTCGCGATGTCGCCGGCGCCGAAATTGTGCTCTTCGAGAACGGCCAGCAATGCGTCGGCGGCCGGGTGCGTGTGCCTGCATGACGCATGAAACTTGAACGACGTTTCGGCGAGCGCCCAGCGCTCTCCCAGTCGGTCGGTCAGTGCTTCAGGATGGGTGTTATCGCTCATCGCGATGCCCAGACCCTGCTCGCCGTCCAGTATGCGTTGCGCGCCGGTAAAGCCGTCGGCCGACAGGTACGCCGCGATCACGCCATTGGCGGCGGCTTTTGCCGTGTGCAATTGCTTGGAGTCGGCGGCCTCGCGCAGAAAGGCCCAAAGTCCGGCAGCCTGCGTTGCTGCTGAACCGATCGCATGCAGCATCCGTTCAGAATCGAGCCCGAGCAGCCGACCTGAAGCCGCCGCGGCCGCCAGCGTACCGACGGTGCCGGTCGTGTGGAAGTTGTCGTAGTGTGAACGGCCGAGATACTCGCCGACGCGCACGCCGACTTCATAGCCCGCAACGACCGCCGACAGAAACTCACGGCCGCTAGAGCCACTTTCCTGCGCGATTGCCAGCGCGGGCGGAAAGACCACGCTTCCGGGGTGCAGCACGGAGCTGTTGTGAAGATCATCCTGTTCGACAACATGAGACGCCGCTGCATTGACGAGCGCCGCGAACAGCGGCGACGTCATGCGTCGGGTAACGAGGATTTCGCTCGTTCCCGACCCAGGCCCCATGCGCTCGGCAAAGTTCGTGATCGCCTCCACCGGACGGGCAGATTTGCCCGCCAGTGCGGATCCCACCCAGTCGAGACACAGGTCTTCGGCACGGCGCACAACGGAGTCGGGAATTGCGTCGAATGTCAGGCCAGCCGCAAACCCCGCCAACGTCTTGCCAGGATGTGAATCAGAATTGTTCAAACTGCGCCCGTTGCGCGAAGTTCCGCGATCTGTTCCTTCGTGTAACTGAACTCACTCAGAATCGCATCGGTGTGTTGACCGAGTTCGGGCACGGCGCCCATCTGCGGTTCGAATTCGTTCGGCAGTCCGGGCGGCAACAGCGCCGGTACCGGCCCCACGGGCGAGTCAACATTGATCCAGCGCTTACGCGCATCGAGCTGACCGTGCTGCCACACTTCATGCATGTCGTTCATGCGCGCGTTGGCGATACCCGCCTTGTCGAGCTTGTCGATGACATCAGTAACACTTAACTCTGCAAAAACCGTCTCGATGATTTCCCTGAGCTCGTCCCGCGATGTGCTACGCAGCGCATTCGCCGAGAAGCGTGGATCTGTCGTCAAGTCCGGCTGATCGAGAACCTGTTCGCAGAATTTCTTCCACTCGCGCTCGTTCTGAAGCCCCAGTATGACGTGCCTGCCGCCACCCGTTTTGAAAATACCGTACGGGTAGATCGTCGCGTGATCAGCGCCGCGACGCGGCGGCGGATCGGCGCCGCCGAAACTGTAATACAGCGGGTAGCTGTTGATCTCGAGCATCGCCTCAAGCATCGACACGTCGAGCCGACATCCGTGGCCGGTTTTTGCTCTCTGCAACAGTGCCGCCAGGATGTTGTTCGTTGCGCAGGTTGCCGCCGCCACGTCGGCGATCGGCGCGGGCGCCTTCGCAGGCGATTCCTCGGTGCCGGTCACAGAAACAAAGCCGCTTTCACTCTGGATCAGGAGATCGTAGGCCTTTTTGTCACGATACGGTCCGTCGGCCCCATAGCCCGAAATATCGCAGACGATCAACCCGGGGAACCTGTCCTTCAGACTGTCGTAATCGAGCCCCAGCCGTGCCGTCGCGCCCGGGGCGAGATTCTGCACGAGCACATCGGTGCATGCCAGTAGGCGCTCGATGACCTCTCCGGCCGCTGCAGCCTTGATGTCGAGCGTCAGGCTTTCCTTGGATCGATTGCACCAAACGAAATACGAACTCAGCCCTCGGACCCGATCATCGTAATGACGCGCGAAGTCGCCCGCGTCCGGCCGCTCGACCTTGATCACACGCGCGCCGAAATCGGCGAGTTGTCGAGTACAGAATGGCGCAGCGACCGCCTGTTCAAACGACAACACCGTAATGCCGTCGAGAGGCCGCATCAGAACGATCTCGGCAGGTCGAGCACATGTTCGGCGATATACGCGAGGATCAGGTTCGTCGAAATCGGCGCGACCTGGTACAGCCGCGTCTCGCGAAACTTGCGTTCGACGTCGTACTCGCGCGCGAAGCCGAAACCGCCGTGAAACTGCAGACAGGCGTTCGCAGCTTCCCACGACGCGTCGGCTGCAAGTAACTTGGCCATGTTCGACTCCGCGCCGCAGGGTTCGTGCGCATCGAATAATGCGCAAGCCTTGTATCGCATCAGGCTTGCGGCCTCGATATTCACATAGGCCCTTGCGATCGGAAACTGCACGCCCTGATTCTGCCCGATCGGCCGATCGAAAACGATGCGTTCTGATGTGTACTGCGTGACTTTGTCGATGAACCAGTGGCCGTCGCCGACGCATTCGGCCGCGATCAACGCGCGCTCGGCATTGAGCCCGTCGAGCAGGTATTTGAATCCTTCGCCTTCCGCGCCGATACGGTTTTCGACCGGGATCTCCAGGTTATCGAAGAACAGCTCGTTCGTTTCGTGATTGACCATATTCGGAATCGGCGTGACCGCCAGGCCGTTGCCGATTGCATCATGCAAATCGACGACGAAAATCGACATGCCCTTCGACTTGCTCTTGACTTTGTTCAAGGGCGTCGTTCGCGCGAGCAGGATCATCAGATCGGAGTGGCGTACGCGCGAGATCCAAACTTTCTGACCGTTGACGACGTAGCGATCGCCGTTTTTCTCCGCGGTCGTCTTGATTTTCGTCGTGTCCGTTCCGGTTGTCGGCTCGGTGACGGCCATCGCCTGCAGGCGCAGCTCACCGCTCGCGATCCGTGGCAGCCAGCGGTGTTTCTGTTCCTCGGAGCCGTGCCGCAGCAGCGTGTTCATGTTGTACATCTGACCGTGACAGGCGCCCGCGTTGCCGCCTGCCCGGTTGATCTCCTCCATGATGACTGAGGCCTCGGTCAGGCCGAGCCCGGAGCCGCCGTAATCGTCTGGTATCAGTGCCGCAAGCCAGCCTGCCTCTGTCAGCGCAGCGACGAATTCCTCGGGATAGCCTTGCTGCTCGTCGACGCGCCGAAAGTACTCGGCTGGGAACTGCATGCACAGATCGCGCAGAGCGTCGCGGATCTCCTGATGCGTGTCGGGACTGAACATCTGCGGTTCCTTTGCGGCTGGCCACCTGCACTGCCGCGTTATTATACGGAATCCCCGATACGGCAGGCTGCAGGGCGCTAAACTAATAGCTCGCAGCCAACGAGCACACCATTGCCAGCAGCACACCAGCAAGCCCGTTTGGCCGTCGACATCGGCGGCACGTTCACCGACGTCGTCCTCGAACTCGCCGACGGCAGGCGTCTCACGACGAAACTGTTGACGACGTATCCGCATCCGGGCGAGGCCGTGCTGACCGGTATCGATCAGGTCATCCAACAATCCGGCCTGTCACCGGGCGACATCGGACTGATCATTCATGGCACGACTCTCGCGACGAATGCGTTGATTCAGCGCCGCGGCGCAAAAACGGCATTGCTGACGACGGCAGGACATCGCGACGCGCTCGAGATGGCACACGAGGATCGTTTCGAGCAATACGACATCAATATCGACCGGCCGCGCCCGCTCGTGCCGCGTTACCTGAGGCTGCCGATTCGTGAACGCGTGGACCGTAACGGTCGTGTGCTGGTCCCCCTCGATGAAACGTCGATCGAGAACGCACTGGCGGTGCTTGATCAGCACAATATCGAGAGTGTCGCGATCGGGTACCTGCACGCGTTCGTCAATCCCCGCCACGAACTGCGCACGGCTGAACTGCTCGAAACGGCGCGGCCCGGAATCTCGATCACGCTCGCGTCCGAAGTCTGTCCCGAGATCCGGGAATTCGAGCGGCTGTCGACCGCGTGCGCGAATGCCTACGTGCGCCCACTGATGGCGAAATACCTCGAGCGACTCGCAGGGGAGCTTGCCGAACGTGGTTTCGGCTGCCCGTTCCTGCTCATGACATCGGGTGGTGGGCTGACGACGCTCCAGACGGCCGCGAAATTTCCGATCCGGCTCGTCGAGTCCGGGCCGGCCGGCGGCGCAATACTCGCGCAGCAGGTGGCAAGTCTTTTGGGCCTCAGGCGGACGCTGTCCTTCGATATGGGCGGCACGACGGCCAAGCTGTGCCTGATCGACGACTTCCAGCCGCTTGCCTCGCGTAGCTTCGAAGTCGATCGCGTGTACCGTTTCAAAAAAGGCAGCGGACTGCCCGTGCGCATCCCGGTCATCGAGATGGTCGAAATCGGCGCGGGCGGCGGCTCAATCGCACACGTCGACAAGCTGCAGCGCCTTCAGGTCGGACCCGATAGCGCGGGCTCGGAGCCCGGGCCCGCAGCTTACGGGCGTGGCGGCGATCGACCGACCGTAACTGATGCCGATGTGCAGCTCGGACGCGTCGTCGTCGACACGTTTGCGGGCGGCTCGATCGCTCTCGATACCGCGGCATCGACGCGGGTACTCGAACACGACGTCGGCGCTGCGCTCGGGCTGGACCTCGACCTGGCGGCATTCGGCGTCAGCGAGGTTGTTGACGAAAACATGGCCGCCGCGGCGCGCGCGCACGCGGTCGAGTTCGGCATGGACATCAGGCAGCGCGACATGATTGCATTCGGCGGCGCGGCGCCGCTGCATGCGGCTCGACTGGGCGAAAAACTCGGTGTGCGACGCATCGTCGTGCCGACCGAGGCCGGCGTTGGTTCGGCCGTCGGCTTCTTGCTCGCACCCATCGCTTATGAAGTCGTGCGCAGCCGGCAACAGAATCTCGCTGCCCTGCAAACCGACATCGTCAATCAGCTCATGGACGACATGCGCGCCGAAGCGCTCGCGGTCGTGCGCCAGGGAAGCAGCGACGAAAATTTTACCGAGACGCGTAACGCTTACATGCGCTACGTCGGTCAGGGACACGAGATCGCCGTCAGGCTGCCGGTAGAACACTATGAAGAACGCCATGCCGACGTGTTCCGGGCGGCGTTCGAGAAAACGTATGCGAAACTCTATGGTCGAGTGATCGATGGCGTCGACATCGAGGCACTTAGCTTCACATTAACGATCGCGGCGCCCGTCAAGACTGTCGAGCAATCGCTGCCGGCAGCAACGCGCCGCAAACGGCCGGAGGCAATCGCGAGACAGCCGGTGTTCGATCCGACGAGCGCTAAACGGGTCGACGCACCAGTCTACCTGCGCGACACGCTGCAGCCCGGTGACCGGATCGCGGGTCCGCTACTCATTACCGAAGACCAGACGACCACCGTCGTTACCTCGATTTACGACGCCGCGATCGATGCACGCGGTTTCATTATCCTGACGCGGCGCGAGGAGAATAGCGATGAATAAGGCGGCCGCACTTAAGCGCATCCAGATGCAGATCGTCTGGGACAGGTTGCTTGCGGTTGTCGAGGAGCAGGCGCAGACGCTGATCCGCACGGCATTCTCGACGACCGTGCGTGAGGCGGGAGACTTGTCCTCGGGCGTGTTCGACACTCGCGGCCGAATGCTCACCCAGGCGATTACCGGCACGCCAGGGCACGTCAACGCGATGGCCGCAAGCGTCGGCTTTTTCCTCGACAGGTATCCGGTCGAGACGCTCGAACCCGGCGATGTGCTCGTCACGAACGACCCCTGGTACGGCACCGGGCATCTCAACGACTTCACGGTCGTTACGCCGGTATTTCGCAATGAACGGCCCGTGGCACTGTTCGCGGCGACCTCCCACATCGCGGACGTCGGCGGCCTCGGCTTCGGCCCCGACGGCCGCCAGGTGTTCGAGGAAGGCATCAATCTGCCGATCGGGTATCTGTTTCGGGCCGGGGAGCCGAACGCTACGCTGCTCGAGATACTGCGCGCGAATGTTCGTGACCCGCGCGCTGCCGAAGGCGACCTGTATTCGCTAACGGCCTGCAACAAAGCAGGCAGCGACAGCCTGATCGGGATGCTCGACGAGTTCGGCATCGATGACCTCGACACGGTCGGCAATATGATCATCGAGAATTCACGTGACGCGATGCTTGCGGAGATACGGAAACTGCCGGCCGGCAGCTGGACGTACGAGATGCCGGTCGACGGGTACGACGAACCCGTCAATCTCGTCTGCACCGTGACGATCGGCAAGGACGGCATCGACGTCGACTGGGACGGCACGTCGGGGATCTGCGGTCACGGCATCAACGTGCCGTTGACCTACACGCAGGCTTATGCGTCGTTCGGCGTGCGCTGCGTCATCGGCAACGACGTGCCGAACAATGCGGGTTCATTGAGCGTCGTGCGGGTAACTGCACCCGAAGGCTGCATACTTAATGCGCCGCGGCCCGCCGCGGTATCTGCCCGCCACGCAATCGGGCAAATGCTGCCCGACGTCGTCCTCGGCTGTCTCGAGCAACCGCTGAACGGCCAGGTACCGACCGAAGGCGCCGCTTGCCTGTTCGGTCCCGTGTTTCTCGGCGGGCGCGGTGTGATCCCCGGGAGTACCGGCGACCCGTTCGTGATCAACGCATTTTATGCGGGAGGTACCGGTGCGCGGCCAGCCAAAGACGGCTTGTCGTCAACGGCATTTCCGTCAGGCGTCAGGAGCACGCCCGTCGAAATTTCGGAAAATTCCGCACCACTGATCATTTGGCGCAAGGAATACCGACCGGACTCCGGCGGTACCGGCAAATATCGCGGCGGCACGGGTCAGATCATGGAGTTCGCGCACACGGACGGCGAGGCGTTTGCGGTATCGAAAATGTTCGACCGCATCAAACACCCGCCGCGCGGTCGAGGCGGCGGCGGTCCCGGCGCCGCGGCGAGGGTTTATATCAAGGACGGTCCCGAACTCAAAGGCATGGGCCGCGAGACGATCCCGGCCGGCAAGACGATGGTGCTGGAAACTGCAGGCGGCGGCGGACGTGGCGATCCTGCGGAACGTGACCAGCATGCCATCGACGAAGATCGACTGAACGGACTGATTTCGTAGGACCGCTGCCGGCAGTGCGATGTGGAATCGTTCGGCATCGACGTCAAATGATTGCCGGCAGTCGGGATGTCGGTCATCGGAATGGCTCGCTGCGCTGCGCTTTATTTCCGATGACCGACATCCCGCCCACCGGCTCGAACATCTGCGGTCCGTCACCGTAGGGTGCACTCCGTGCACCGCTTCGGATGGTGCGCGAAGCGCACCCTACGTGCACCGCAGACGCTGTCCATGTCCAATTGTAGGGTGCACTCCGTGCACCGCAGGCGCTATCCATGTCCAATTGTAGGCTACACTCCGTGCACCGTTTCGGATGGTGCGCAAAGCGCACCCTACGTGCACCGCAGGCGCTGTCCAAGTCCGATCGTAGGGTGCACTCCGTGCACCGACTCTGCTGTCCGGATGATCAAGTCGTAGCTTTGCCTTCGGGTCGGATGGTATTCATCGGAAATAAAGCGCAGCGCAGCGAGCCATTTCGATGAATACCATCCGGCCCGAAGGCTTGTACTCGCATAGTCGGCGGAATTTACAGGCTGCCGAGCGCCTCGGCCTGCTTGCGCAATTTGAACTTCTGTATCTTGCCCGTCGCCGTCTTCGGCAGCTCGCAGAAAACGATCGTCTTCGGCGCTTTGAAATGTGCGATGTTGTCGCGACAATAATTGATGATGTCTTCTGCGCTTACTGCTGGCGCGTCGATTCGCAGGTTCACGAAAGCACAAGGCGATTCACCCCACTTGTCGTCGGGACGCGCGACGACTGCAGCCTCCAGAATGTGGGGATGCTTGTAAAGAATCTCCTCGACTTCGATCGATGAAATGTTCTCGCCGCCCGAAATGATGACGTCCTTCGAGCGGTCCTTGAGCTGAATGTAGTTTTCCGGGTGCATGACACCGAGGTCGCCCGAATGGAACCAACCGTCGGCCAGCGCCGTATCGGTCGCTGGCGCGTTCTTGAAATAACCGCGCATCACGACGTTGCCCCTGAACATGATCTCCCCCATCGTCTCGCCGTCCCGCGGCACCGCTCGCATCGTCTCGGGGTCGATGACGTCGAGATCCTCGAGCACGTTATAGCGTACGCCCTGACGAATATTCATCTCGGCAAGCTCGGCGGGCGAGAGCTGATCCCAACCCGGCTGCTGCGCGGTAAACACGGCCGGCCCGTACACCTCGGTAAGACCGTAAGCGTGCGTGACCTTGAAACCCTGCTCGGCCATTGACGCGAGGATGGCCGCGGGCGGCGCCGCGCCCGCCGTCATCACGTTGATTGTACGCTTGAGCGGCCTTTTGTCCGCAGCGCTCGCGTTGACGATGAAGTTCAAGACAATTGGCGCGCCGCAGAAATGCGTAACGTCATGTTGATCGATCGCGGCATAGATATCCGCCGCGGCAATCCGGCGCAGACAGACATTCGTGCCGCCCTGCGCCGCGATCGACCATGGATAGCACCAGCCGCAACAGTGAAACAGCGGCAGCGTCCATAGATAAACCGGATTGTGGGGCAACGTCCACGCAAGGATGTTGCCGATGGCGTTGAGGTAGGCGCCCCGGTGATGATAGACGACGCCTTTCGGATTGCCCGTGGTTCCCGAGGTGTAGCACAGCGCCAGCGCCTGCCATTCGTCCGCAGGCAAGGTCCAGCGATACTCGGGGTCGCCGCCGGCAATAAAATCTTCGTACTCGATCTCTCCGATGCGATCGTGGCAAGACGCCGCGTCGTCGGCGATGTCGATCACGAACGGATCCACCGATGCGTTCGCAAGCGCCTCTTTCATAAGCGGGGCGAATTCAGTGTCCGTAATGACGACCTTCGCTTCGCCATGATCGAGAATGAATGCAATTGCATTGGCGTCGAGCCGGATATTGATCGGATTGATAACCGCGCCGCAGGCCGCTATGCCGAACATCGATTCGTAAAACGCCGGTATGTTGGTCGCGACCACGGCGACCGTGTCGCCGAGCCCGATGCCGTGTGTCTCGAGCGCCGAGGCTAGTCGGCGGCAGCGACTGAAAGTTTCCATCCAGGTGAAAGACCGCTCGCCATGCACCACGGCTGGAAGATCCGCATACACGGACGCTGCCCGTTCGATAAAGCTCAGCGGCGACAGCGGCGTATAGTTCGCGGCGACCTTGTCGAGGTTCTGCTCATAGGGATTGACGTTTTTGGTCTTATTTATCATCGATGCTCATCAGCGCCCGCGCAGACATCCTGCATTCTTATGATTGTTACTCGGGCTTACCGGAAGACGCAGAATGTCCCCTTATTGCTAGTCGTCTTGCCATTTCGGTTCCCGCTTTTCGAAAAACGCGTCGAGGCCTTCCGCCCCGTCGTCGGACAGCAGGTTGCGGACGATATCGGCCGATGCAAGGCGGTACGCGGCATCAAGAGGCTCGTTGATCTGCCGGTAAAACGATACCTTACCAGTGCGCACCGCGGTCGATGATTTCGACGCTATCTGTCGAGCCAAGGCCATCGTCACGGTCTCGAGTTCGTTGTCATCGACGACACGATTCACCAGGCCGATTTCAGCTGCGCGATCGGCGCTGATGAAATCACCGGTCACGAGCATTTCGAAAGCGTGTTTTCTCGCCACCGCACGACCGAGCGCGACGGCCGGAGTCGAACAAAACACGCCGTAATTGATGCCCGACGTCGCAAACCGCGCGCTGGCGGCCGCGACAACTAGATCACAGGTTGCGACCAGCTGGCAACCAGCTGCCGTGGCGATCCCCTGCACCATTGCGATCACGGGCTGCGGTATGGCGACGAGTTTCTGCATCATCTGTGCGCAGGCTGCGAACAATGCCTCGAGGAACGCCTTGTCGTATTTTGCTCGCATCTCTTTCAGGTCGTGCCCCGTGCAGAAAGCCTTGCCCCGGGCGCCGAGGACGACGACCCGGGCCGAATCGTCCACCGCGATCGTGTCGAGCAATGCATTGAGTTCATCGAGCGTCGCCAGCGACAGCGTGTTGTACCGTTCAGGGCGGTTTAGCGTCAGCTGTACGACGCCATCGTGGTCCTCGCGAAGCACGCGCGGCGCCGGATTTGCGGTATCTGCGGCGGTGCTGGACATGCGACATCTCCCTATTGCTGAAGTCATCATTGTCCCGGGCGGGTCCCGGTAACGCAAGGCGGCCTCACGAGTTCGCCGTATCGATGCCACGGCGGTCTGCGGGAGTCTGGCAGGATGACGGCGAAATTCCTTATTTGCCGGCATCCGTTCGCGTGATTCGGATATGCTGATACCAACTGCGGGGGCACGACAAACCGACATGACCACGGACGATGCGTTTGAAGTAATGACCGTACCGCCACCGGCGCTTTCCGCCGACGACGCGGCCGGGATCCTGGACGAGCGATACAATCTTTCGGGCGCACGCGAGCCACTTCCGAGCGAGCGCGATCAGAACTTTCTGGTGACGACACCCGACGGCGAGCACTATGTATTGCGTATCGCGAACTCGGCCGAAGACCGCGCTGTTACCGATTTTCAGACCGGCGCATTATTACACATCGCTGAGAACGCGCCGGAACTACCGGTGCCGCGACCCATTCGCAATCATCACGGCAATTACGTCACCGAGTATGTCGCCGCGGACGGACGCGAACATGTCGTGCGCGTGCTGACCTGGCTAGAAGGGATTCCGAAAGAGCATGCGGAGCCTTCGCCCGACTATGCGGCGACGCTCGGTACGTTTCTCGCACAGCTCGGGCACGCGTTGCGCGAATACCGGCATCCGGCATCCGGGTACGCGCTGCTCTGGGACCTGAAGAATGTGAAAACACTCAGGCGGCTGCTCGAACGCGTCAACGATGGCAGTTTGCGAGCTCTTTGCACGCGGCGGCTCGACGTGTTCGAAACCCGTGTACTGCCGGAATTCGAGGGACTGCGCTGGCAGGTCATCCACAACGATCTCAACCCCGACAACGTCCTCGTCGATCCGGAAGAAACGGCCAGCGTTACGGGAGTCATCGATTTCGGCGACCTGGTGTGTTCGCCGCTGGTCGTCGATGTGGCCGTGGCGGCCGCGTATCTGCTGCGCGATGACGAGGATGCCCTCAAGGATGTGCGGGCCTTCGTCGCCGGTTATTGCGGAATCGAGCCACTCGAGCCGGCCGAGGTCGATGTGCTCTTCGATCTGGTCCTGTTGCGTTTGACAATGACGATTTTGATCACGCACTGGCGCGCGACGCGCTATCCTGAGAACCGCGACTACATCCTGCGCAGTGAGGCAAAGGCGCAAAAAATGCTCCGCAAACTAAGCGCGGCATCCAATGCGGAAGTCACGGCACAGTTGCGCAGAGCCTGCGGTCTAGATTGAGAGGTTGGCGAGAGAGCCGATGACGACGCCCAATAATGCAGAACTGATCGAACGCCGACGCCGCTTGCTCGGCCCGGCTTATGAGCTTTTTTATGACAACCCTGTTCACGTCGTGCGTGGCGAGGGTGTCTGGCTGTACGATATGGACGGCCGCAGGTATCTCGACATGTACAACAACGTACCGCATGTCGGCCATTGCCATCCGCACGTTGTCGCCGCATTGACCAGGCAGATCGGCACGCTGAACACGCATACGCGATATTTGCACGAAAACGTGCTCTATTACGCGGAGCGCCTGACCGCCATGTTGCCTGATGAAATCAGTGTTGCGATGTTCAGCTGCACGGGCAGCGAAGCCAATGAACTCGCGCTGCGAATCGCGAGAACCTCTACAGGCGGAACGGGCATCATCGTCGTCGACGGCGCGTATCACGGCAACTCCTACGCGCTGGCGCAGATTTCCACCTCGTATGCATCAGACGAGGACAAACCCGCGTTCGTCGAGACCGTGCCGCCACCGGATACGTTTCGGGGCGAGTTTCGCGGCGCCGACGCGGCGGATGGATTCGTCAATTACATTGAAACTGCAATCGCAGCACTTCGCAGACGCGGAATACAACCTGCCGCATTCATGATCGATACGATCGTGTCCAGCAACGGGATACTCGACGTTCCGAAGGGGTATCTTCGGAAAGCAGCCGAGGTCGTCCGCAGCGCGGGTGCAGTGTTTATTGCCGACGAGGTGCAGCCGGGTTTCGGGCGCACCGGTGAACACTTCTGGGGCTTCGAGGCCGATGATTTCGTGCCGGACATCGTCACGATGGGCAAGCCGATGGGCAATGGTTACCCGCTTGCCGCCACGGTCACGCGCAGCGATTTAATCGAACGCTTCGCCGAAAAGACCCACTATTTCAATACCTTCGGCGGTAATCCCGTGTCGGCCGCGGCCGGCAATGCGGTCCTCGACATCATCGAGGACGACAGTCTGCAGCGCAATGCGCAAAAGCTCGGTAGGTATCTGACCGACGGTCTGCTGGCGCTTGGAGACCGCCATGAGTGCATCGGCGACGTGCGCGGCACAGGATTGTTTCTCGGCGTCGATCTTGTGACGAATCTCGATACCCGCGCGCCCGCCTCGAATCTGGCTGCCGCGGTCTCGAACGATCTTCGCGAACGGGGCGTACTCACCAACACGATTGGCGAGCACGAAAATATTCTAAAACTCAGGCCGCCGATGGTGTTATCGAAGAGCGACGCCGATTATTTTCTCGACATTTTCGAGCAGAGCATCGGAGCCGTGACTCGCAGAGCCTGACACGGCGCACTATTCCGTCAGTCGGCAAATGTGGCCACGCGCGGCATCGCGTCCGCGCCGATCGCCGCGCGCTTCATGCCAGCCGAGTTGTAGCGCATCGAAATCTCGCCGCTCCTGGTAATCGCGATCACTCCGCCGTCGCCGCCGAGCCGCTTGACCTCAACGAGCATCGCGTCTATCGCCTCATCGAGCCTCGCACCGGCCTTTACACTGCAGGCGATCGAAATCGCACCACCTGCGCGGATGATGTGTTCACCCGTGCCCGTACACGAGATGGCGATGTCGTCATCGGCCCAGGTGCCGGCACCGATCAGTGGCGAGTCGCCGACGCGGCCCTCGAGTTTTCCGAACGTCCCCCCTGTCGACGTCGCCGCCGCGAGGTGGCCTGCCTGATCGAGCGCAACGGCGCCTACCGTGCCGTGCGCCAGGTCGTCGACTTCGCTTGCAGCGACGCCGGCCGGCAACACGTAATAGGACTTCGGGTCTTCGACGACATCGAAACCCTCCGCACGCGCGAATGTGAGCGCCCCCGGACCGGACAGCATGACGTGCGGTGTGGCCTCCATGACCCGGCGCGCCACCCGAATCGGATAAACGACATCGCGTATCGATGCCACAGCGCCTGCCGCACGCGTTCGACCGTCCATGATCGAGGCGTCGAGTTCGACGTAGCCCGCCGTGTTCGGGGCCGACCCGCGTCCCGCCACATACAGACCGCTCTTTTCCATTGCGGCAACGATATCCTCCACGACGTCGAGTGCACCGGCACCGTCGCGAAGCCGCTCACCGCCATCGACGATGAGCTCGCGCATGTGTTCCTCAACGGCTTCGTAATCGCGCCCGGCGACGGCGCCGGCTCCACCATGCAGCGCGAGTGCGGACGTATTGTCGATCGTGACTGCTCCCGTTAACCGCGGCCCGGCAAGGTCGCCGCAAAAACTCAGTCAGTATCATGCATCAACTTACGGCAGTTTGCTGTGCGGATTGCGGCCTTCAATCACCTCTTGACGATCATTCACGACAATCTTCGCAATCAGAACGGGCCGTTGACAATCGACGGGGAATGCCAGAACGCTGCCCAGGCCGTTTCATCGCGTACGTAGTAAACGGTATCGTTGTGGATGAACGCGCGATTACGACTTGCGACGAACGGTATCTCGAATCCACCCACATCCGGAATGATCGACCCGACGCTGTTCAGCGCTGCGACTGCCGGCATGTCTTTGTCGTGGATTTCGAACAAATACAGTCCCGACTCCAAAAAGTTGAAGCTGCCGTCGGCGCTATACAGTTGCGCTGGAATCGTGAACCGGTCGATGCCATTCACATCGCTCTGGTACGTGAACGCATGCCGATCGTAAGTCGCCTCGCTCCAGGAACCACGCCCGCCCAGCGTTGCGCTCCCGCGTGATAGTGGTTGGGCGATATTCGACACATCGAATAGCTCGAGTTTGATACCACCATTCGCACCCACGCCGAGTCCGAGCAACAAGTCGTCGTTAACAGGATGCAGAAAGTCTGAAAATCCGGTAACGGCGAGCTCGCCTCCGATCCTGGGATCGGACGGATCGGACAGGTCAATCGCGTACAGCGGGTCGATGCGTTCAAATGTCACTGCGTAGGCTCTGTCGGCGAGAAACCGTACGCCGTAAAGAGCTTCGTTCGGTTTGCCTATTTCCTGGGGTCGTTGCTCGTTCGGCAGCTCCGAGACGACCATCAATTCCGGGCGTGTTGCATCGTCCCGTATCACGTAGAGCTTGTGATCGACGAAGTCTTCGTTGGACCAGTCGAAAAGTGAGGCCAGCACGCGAAGATCGCCATTATGCTCACTCATACGAAAGTCGGCCTGCCCGCCTCTCCACACCTCTCCCTCGATATCGACTGAGCCTCGATAGCGAAGCTCGTTGCTTGCCAGAGCGAATTTGTGGATACGTGTCACACTGAGGTTCACTGCAGTGCGCGGCCGTTGCTCCGTAAAGTACAGCGCATTCTCCGACACGTAGACGCCATAAGCCTCTTCGTTGTAACAGGTCGTCGTGAATGCCGTCGGGTCGTTTATTGGAATGGTGGTAATGCTCGTGATCACGGGATAACCCGCGGCGTCATCGGTATTCGTAACGTAACAATTCTCAGGCGCGACGAGCGCGGCGGTGACGTTATTCACAGTAATTTTCGGCAGCATGGCATCGAGCGTGACGCGATCCAGAATCGCCTGATTGCTGGCTTGCTGCTCGGGTGTCGTTACGTAGTAATCGAGGCCATCGATCCACGGCGTATAGCGGCTCACGATGTAGACCGTGTCGCCGATGCGCCGGCTTTCGACGAACACGCCGTCAATTTTTGCATCGACTTCGAGCACGGGGGTGCTGGGATCGCTGACGTCGTAAACCTGATAGCCGAGTCTTTCAGGCGCCCAGATCGCGAAATCAGCCCAGAACTCGCCGAATCTGCCATAAATCGATTCGCCGGTCAGCGCGAACATGCGTCCGTTCGAGAGGTACATCCCCTGCACGGAGACGTTGTCTTCGAGCGCAATCGTTCCTGCGAGCGACGCAGAACCGGTGGCCGGGTCCGTCGCGAGAATGCGGATCGAGCGCTCCGGGTCGCTACCCGTGCCGATCGCGCCATCGGCGGCCGCTTCGGCCAGAATATAACAGCAGCCGAAATAACGCCGCGGCGCAATGTAAAGGTGTTCACCGTCGTAGCGGACTGCATCGAATTCATCGACGTTTTTTTCCTGCGTATAGGTCCCGGTGAAATTGTCCGCGGCACCGGCAAGAGCAAGGATCGCGTCCTCAAAACTTTCTGTACTGCGTATGGTCGTAAAGCCGGATTTCAACGACGTCTCAAGTTCCGATGCTCCGCTGACCTTGCGCAACAAGCCGGCTTCGGGTTCTGGTCCGTCCGGCGACAAACTGTTCGATGAACCACCACAACCTGCCAGGACGAGGAGGCAGGCTGCGCAGATCGTCCCAAGCCATAACCGTTTCATGAGACTTTCTCCTGTAATGCCCATTGTGACAGCCTAGGCGTGGTTTGGACGTAAATCTGTGGCAAATGTTGCGCAATTTTGTCAAATTTTGTAATTCGCGTGATTTACACTTTTTGACAATTTCCATACACGTTTGCTACCGGCTTCAGCCGTCACTATTGTCACACTATCCGGTGTCCCAGAACGTGGCTCGAAATCCCGCCACCCCGGTTCGCGGCCAAATGGATTTTTGAGACAGGTTTTGGTAATCCCGGTTCGTAGTGAGCCCAGGACGGAGACTATGTGCACGTGAAATCTACCATCACCGCCGCTCTCGTCGTGCTGGGCGCGTGGCAGACAGGCGTCGCCGCCGAGCCACCGGCTACGGGTACCACCACCGCGGCGCAGGGAGTTGCGTCGGGCGCCGCGGAAGAGGCACCACGCGAGTCGCGTTGGCGGCTCGGCTTCGCTCTCGGCTACGGCCTGCGCACGAATCCGCTCGTGCAGTCCGACGACATCCCGATCGTCGTCGATATCGATGTCGCCTGGTTCGGTGACCGGTTCTTCTTCGACAACGGCGACCTCGGTTTCACTTTCGCCGACAACGACCTCGCCACGATCAGCCTGGTGGCCCGCGTAAACAGCGACCGTGTGTTCTTTGGCAAGACGAACACGCGCTTCGTGACTGTCGATAGCGTCGGCATGCCGCTCTCCGAGGCCGCAATCTTCGAAGTCCCGGATCGCCGCTATGCGACCGAGCTTGGCATCGAAGTTCTCGCGGGCGGCTCCTGGGGCCAGCTGCAGCTGACTGCACACCACGATATCAGCGGTACGCACGATGGCTACGAGGCGTACATCAATTATGGCTACGGCTGGCGTAAGCAGCGCTGGTATGTCGAACCGTCGTTCGGCATTAGCTACAAGAGCGATGCGCTCAACGACTACTACTGGGGCGTGCGTGGCGACGAAGCCAGTGTGGCTTTGCAGCCTTATTCGGCCGGCGACGGTATCAACGCGCACGCGCGGCTGGCGCTGAGCTACCAGGTCAGTCGGCACTGGACCTTGTCGCTCGTCGGTGAACTCGAACGCCTCAATGACGCGGCCGCGGCGAGTCCCATCGTCGCAGATCAAAACATTTTCGGATACTTCGCGGGTTTCGGATTTCGGTTCTGACATGATTTTGCGTCTGTCTCTCTTGCTCTGCATTCTGATGTCGCTGCCGGTCCGCGCGGACACGGAGACAGCTGCCGACCGATCGATGCGGCTGACTGTCAAGCCGGTGCTCTGCGTCACGGATCGCAGAACGCCGAGCTGTCGAATGTTGTTTCTGGTCGTATGGGAGAGCGTTGAGAGCGGTTATTATTGTCTCTTCAACGACTTCAGCGAGGCGCCCGTGCGCTGCTGGAGCGACGAGCGCGCCGGGCAAACGGAGGACGAGCGTATCGTGCAGAGCGATTTCCAATACTGGATGCAGGAGGATGGCCGCGAGCAGCAAATCGTGGCCGTTACGGTCGAAGTCCTGCGCATGGACAGCGAAGATCGCCGCCGCAAGCGTCGCAACCGGCACGTCTGGGACCTCAATTGAGTGATACGGCGGTTGACGTTCTGTTAATCGAGGACGATCGGCGTCTCGCCGATCTCACGGCCGAGTATCTTCGTCAGAACGGGTTAACGGTA
>Ga0224497_10000415_pt1 | contig 30245 bp, 29 predicted proteins | sample SF_Jul11_sed_USG_4_FD_167970 | JGI IMG/M metagenome (GOLD analysis project Ga0224497, IMG submission 167970) | Sediment microbial communities from San Francisco Bay, California, United States - SF_Jul11_sed_USGS_13 | ecosystem: Environmental > Aquatic > Marine > Sediment | place: USA...
ATACCGGGTCGCGACTGGTTGCCAGCCCGAGATTCTGGCAGTAAATCGGTAACCTGATGGGCTGGCGGATTAATTGCAAACGGGTATTCCGGTAAGGGGCTAAGACCTATATTATCGTGAATATTCCGCCGGTGCGGGATATTTGAACCGGTTCGTCTACAATCGATAGAAAGCAACAGTCTATTCAACGCTATGCAAGAAGTAACGCTGCCATCGGGTAACAGCATGCCGGTCATCGGGCTCGGCACCTGGCGCCTGGGTGAATATCCCGAGCGCTTCGGGCACGAAGTGGACCTGATCCGCAGCGCCCTCGACCTGGGTATAACGCTGCTCGATACCGCCGAAATGTACGGCGAGGGCGGCGCCGAGGAAGTCATCGGCGAGGCGATTCGCGGTCGCCGCGACGGTCTCTTCCTGGTCAGCAAGTTTTACCCGCACAACGCGAGTCGCAAAGGCGTCAGGGAAGCCTGCGAACGCAGCCTGCGACGCATGGATTGCGACACCATCGATCTGTACCTGCTGCACTGGCCCGGCAGCATGCCGCTTGCGCAAACCTTCGAAGCGCTGCGCGAGCTGCAGGAGCAGGGCAAGATTCGCGATTTCGGCGTCAGCAACTTCAACCTTTCCGATTTGCAGGACATCCCAGAGACCGACCAGTCCCGACTCGGCTGCAACCAGGTGTATTACAATCTCGCGCACCGCGAGGTGGAATGGGAGGTTTCGGGCTGGTGTCGCGAGCGCGGCATACCCGTAATGGCCTACTCACCGCTGGACCAGGCCGGCGCGCTGCTGGGATCGCCGGTCGTCGCGGGTATTGCCGAAAAGCATTCAGCCACCGCGGCACAGGTTGCGCTGGCCTGGCTGCTGCATCAGCCAGATACGGTTGCCATCCCGAAGTCTGCGCGGCTCGAACGCATCAGGGAAAACCTGGACGCCGCAAATCTGGAGCTGGACGCCGCCGACCTGGCGGTGCTGGACGAGGCCTTTCCGCCTCCGAAACAGGCGGTACGGCTCGGCATGCGCTAGCTGGCAATCGGCCCCCAGAAATGTTTCGCCGCCTTTTTCTTTTTGCGAAACCTGCCGCGCCTGACCCGAAGGATCGGACCGCGGCATCCATTGCGGATCGAGGAAAACACATGGCGGGAAAGTCCTGCGAGATGCCCTTTTTTTACTTAATAAATCCATCGGGCTGCCGATAGCTGTCTATACTCGAATTCGTATGAAAACTGAAGCATCGTGAACGGCTCATGAAAACACCCGATAATCCCGCCAACGAGAAGGAGCGCCTGAAGGAGTTGCGCTCGCTCGATATACTCGATACCAGCCCCGAGGAGCGTTTCGATCGGTTGACGCGCATGGCGAAGCGCGTATTCGGCGTCGACATCGCGCTGGTCAGCCTGGTGGACGAGAACCGCCAGTGGTTCAAATCCAGGGCGGGTCTCGACGCCTGCGAAACCGGTCGCGATATCTCGTTTTGCGGTCATGCGATCCTCGGCAGCGAGATTTTTATTATCGAAGACGCGCTGCAGGACGAGCGCTTTCACGATAACCCGCTGGTAACCGGTCCGCCGAATATCCGTTTCTACGCTGGCGCCCCGCTGCGTTACATGAACGGTAACAAGCTCGGGACGCTTTGCATCGTCGACTCGAAACCGCGTACGCTGGACGTTGCCGACCTCGAGATGCTGCGCGATCTGGCCGAGATGGCGGAAAGCGAACTGAATGCGGTGCAATTGGCGACCATCGACGATCTGACCAAGATCTCCAATCGCCGCGGATTCGTCGCGCTCGCGCAAAACAGCATCAGCCTGTGCGCGCGGCAGGGCGTTCCGGTGTCGCTGGTTTTTCTCGATCTCGACAAGTTCAAGCCGATCAACGATAACTACGGACACGCCGAGGGCGATCATGCGCTGGTGACCTTTGCCAGCCTGATGCGACAGACCTTCCGCGAGTCGGACGTGTTTGCGCGCATCGGCGGGGATGAATTCGTGGTGTTGTTGACCAATACCACGGAGAAGTATGCCAATGAGATCGTTGCCCGCTTCCGCGGCCTGGTCGAAATCTACAACGCCGAAGCCAACCGCGGCTACGATATTGCCTTTTCGGACGGTATCGTCTGCATGCAACCCGGCGCCGAAAGTACCATCGACGAACTGCTGGACGAAGCCGACGTGTTGATGTACGAAAAGAAACTCGACAAGGCGCCCCGCCTCGACAGGGTCAAGCAAGCCTGACCTCCGGTTTCCGCGCTGCGGTACCCGTTGCGGGATTATTTTTGCCTGTAAACGGGAACTGTCGGCACTATCCCCGATGATGATATTATCGAGATTCAAAATCTCGGTCACGGCGGCAATTTTACTATGAATACCAGAATCCGGCGGCAAAAGCTGCGTGAAATTTTCGACAGCGAGCGCTGTATTCATCCAGGGTCGGTATTCGATCCGATTTCGGCGCGGATTGCCGAGGACCTCGGGTTCGAGGCCGGCATGTTCGCCGGTTCCATCGCGTCATTGACCGTACTCGGGGCGCCCGACATCATCGTGCTGACCCTGACCGAGTTTGCCAACCAGGCGCATCGCATCTGCCGTGCCGGTGAACTGCCGTTGATCGTCGACGCCGACCACGGATACGGCAATGCGCTCAACGTAAAGCGCACCGTCGAGGAGCTCGAAACCGCCGGAATAGCCTGTCTGACCATCGAGGATACCCTGCTGCCCAGGCGTTTCGGCGCCAGCGGCGCCGAATTCCTGTCCATCGAGGAGGGCGTGGGCAAGATGAAGGCGGCGCTGGCCGGGCGCCAGGACCCCGACCTGATCGTGCTCGGCCGCACCAGCGCAGTCGGGGCCAGGGGTGTCGACGAGGGCATCAGGCGCGCGCGGGCCTACCTCGATGCCGGCGTCGACGGCATCATGTTCGTCGGTATCAAAACCCGCCCCGAACTGGAAGCGATCGCCGCCGAAATCGACGCGCCCATCATGCTCGGCGGCTCCGGCGCCGAACTGCAGGACGCCGCTTACCTGGCGCAGTGCGGGGTCAGAATCTCACTGCAGGGCCACCAGCCGTTCATGGCGGCGGTGCAGGCGCTGCATGACACCCTCAAGGCCTTGCGCGACGGCACGCCGCCCGCGGACCTCCAGCGCGTCGCGTCTTCCGAATTGATGGATCGGCTGACCCGGGATGCGAGCTACCAGGCCTGGCAGGAGGAGTTCCTGAACTGACCGGTTAATAGCCACGATCTCGAGAACTCCGCTTGTGCGTGGATGACTCGGTTAAGGGAGGTCGGCGGAACAAGTCGGTGACAGATAAGGATGGGACACACTTGTCGTCGGCCTCTATGCTGGGTCATGCCTGCGCGAAGTAGTTTTGCATGAAGGTTTCGAAGGAAACATTGTCGCTGCGCTCGATTTCATGCTGTTTCTCGATCGAGATGCGCGCCGTTTCTTCGAAGCCGGCGAGTTCCTCGGCGCTCAACGGGCGTTCCGCGAACCACTGCTGGTGCTCCCGGGACTTGCGCAGCGCGAAATGGTAAAACTCTTCCCCGTGATCGGCCATGTCGGCAAGCATGCGCGCCGATGGCGTCAGGTCGGGATCCGCTATCTTGGCGTGCTGGCGCTTCAACGCGGGGCCGTAGGTTGGTTGCCGAGTACCCTTGTCGAGTAAGTCGCAAGCCAGCGATATCTGTTCGAAAATTTGGTTGGCCCAGTCACGCAGCAGAATATCCCTGCCCGCGCGACGCAGGCGCAGGGCGGGATCGCGGCCGCGCTCGGCGACCGCGTTGATGTTGTGCCTGATTTCGTCGAGTTCGGTTGCGCCGTAGGGATCGCTCGGCGTCAGCAGGCTGAACAGCAGGAACGACTCGAGAAAACGCATTTGCTCCTCGCTGATGCCGAGCGGCTCGAAGGCGTTGACGTCGAGCGAGCGCAGTTCCAGGTAGGCGACACCGCGTCGAGCCAGCGCCAGCGTCGGTTTTTCCTCACCCTGCAGGATCTGTTTTGGCCGCACGCTGGAGTAATACTCGTTTTCGATTTGCAGAATGTTGGCGTTGAGTTGCTGCCATTCGCCATCCTCGATCAGCCTGATTTTTTGGTACTCGGGGTAGGGCGTCGAAATCGCGTAGGTGAGGCTGTCGATGTAATCCCGCAGGCTGTTGTAGTTGACCTTGATACCGGCTTCGCCTCCCTTGTTGTTCTGGTAGCCGATATCGCCCATGCGCAGCGATGTCGCATAGGGGGCGTAGTAGGAGTATTTCAGCCATTTCTCGAGCGATGTCGGCGAGGCACCCAGAAACGACGCACAGATTGCCGGCGATGCGCCGAACAGATAAGGAACCAGCCATCCGTAACGCTGCAGGTTACGCACCATGCCGAGGTAGGATTCGGAAATAAAACCCCGCGTGTCGTGTTCGTCTCCGAGTTCGGCCTGGAATAGTTGCCAGAATTCGTCCGGATAGGAATAGTTGAAATGCACCCCTGCAATCGCCTGCATCATGCGTCCGTAACGATGCCCCAGGCCGCGGCGATAGGCGGTTTTCATTTTTGCCGCGTTGGAAGTGCCATATTGTGCGATCGGGATGCTCGCATCGCCCTCTACGACGCAGGGCATGCTCGTCGCCCACAGGATTTCATTGTCGAGCTTGCTGTAGACGAAGCGCTGGGTATCGTCGAGAAACTTGAGCGTATCGCAAAAATGGTGGAACGGCGGCGTCACCAGCTCGATCAGCGCCTCCGAGTAATCGGTCGTGATGCTGGGGTGCGTCAGCGCCGAACCCAGTCCCCGTGGATGCGGGGTTTGCGCGATGCCGCCGTCGACGGCGACGCGCAGGCTTTCCTTCTCCAGGCCGACCCTGCGGCCCTGCAATACCTTCCTGATGTCGCTCGTCAATAAACCTGCCGCGCGCTTTTCGATAGCTGATTTCAACTGGGGTCCCGGGGAATTGTTAAACCTGCGTAAGTGTGCATCACTCAACGAAATAAGTGAAATTGATTAGCCCATACTGGCTGGGTTCGGACTGGCCCTCGAATTCCCGGCTGCGCAGAGTCTGGCTGAAGGAGACGCGCGCGTCGCCGTAGTGGACCGCGACCCCGATCTGTAGATCACCGACCAGTTTCTTTTTCTCGACGCTGTGGCTATCGACGTTGGTATTGCCATCGAGAAAAATATTGCGCGCGACGGCGCGCGCCTCGACCGCCGCAAAAAAGTACCAGTTGGCCTTGCGGTTCGGGTTGAACGCGGGCAGACCCGGGAAGCCGGGGTTGATCGAGGGCGGACCGATGTCGTCCTTGAGATGCCTGCCCCAGCGCGCCATGATCCCTGCTGCGGCATAGGTGTAGACATTGCCGAGCGTCAGGCCGCCGTGCGCGCTGATCTCGGTCTGCAGGCGCTCGTCGAAGTCGAAAATACGCCGCCATTTCTGGATTAAGCTGGCGTTGATGCCCAGTTCGTTTTCGAGTTGATTATCCCAGCCCGCGGGGTCGTCGCCATCGACCAGGTCGTGCACCAGCTTCTGCGTTCCCTCGGCCAGCGACGCCGGTCCGACGACGCCGATGGTCAGAATAAATCCATTGATTTTCTCGCGATCGATCCGGTCGAAATAGCGATGCCCGATGAAGGTCTCGAAATACAGCCAGCCAGCGTAAGGCCGGTCGTCGACCTGCAGCGACGAGGTCGTGATATCTTCCGGGGTGAAAATTTTCTGGCCCAGGTTGAAGCCGTGGTATCCGGTTTCCCCTTTCGAGTAGGACGGAATGGCATCGGATATCGCTTCCAGGTAGCCCGGCGGTTTTTCGGGGGAAGCATAGCTGAATTGCCAACCGTGGGTGTAGAAACGGTCCTCGTTGCTCCCCCAGAGGTCGTTTTCCAGCTGGATGCTCCAGAAACCCTCCTCGTCTTCGAGTGCTGTTACCGGTGGACTGCATGAAATCGCAATCAGCAACAGCGCAATCCGTCCGGCAATCGAGGAAATGGGCAGATTGATCACAGGCATCGCGATGATCCCGGGTCGCGATACTTCATTCGGCCAGTTGGCGCTGCAGGATACCGGTCAGGCAGCCGACGTTGCCGGCCGCCAGGGTCAACTCGTCGGTCGGGGTGGCCAGGCATTCGATGCCGATTTTCTCGAACCAGCCCTGGACCCTCGGCAGGCCCGCCACCATCAGGATACGCCGCGGTCCGAGCGTGACGAAATTGATGCCGCGGTAACTCTCGGAATCGTCGGCGAAGGGCGGGAACCTGACCTCGTAACCGTGCTCCTGCAGCACGCGCACGGTGCGGTGCGGGGTACGGCGCGGCCAGCCAATCGCGAGATTTCGATCGACGATGCGCAGCAGGCTCATGAAATGCATGATGCCGAACGGCGAATCCACTGCGATCAGATCGATGCCGAGTTCCGCGAGCAGGGTTTCGATCTGCGCGATCGCGGCGTCGTTGGTGCGTAGTCCGCGGCCGATCATCGCCGTTTTTTCATCGATCCACATCAGGTCGGCGCCCTCGAAGGTGCTGGTGCCGGTCAGAGTCTTCAGGATCGGAATGCCGAGTTCGGCGAGCCGGCGGGCTACCCAGCGTTCCTCCGCGGCGCGCACCGTCGACGCAGGTCGTGCCAGGATCGCGCCCTGCGGGGTCATGACGAACAAATCCGCGCAAAACATCAGGTTCGGCTGGCACGGCTGCTCGGGATCGACGAAGTGCACGTCGACGTTCTGCGAGCGGTAGACGTCGACCATCGCCTGGTGTTCTTCGATCGCGCGCGGCAGGTCGACCGCGGCCAGCATTTGCACCGCCTCCGGGTCGTCCCGCGCCGCGTTCAGTTCGTCGCCGGGGCAGTGCAGTAGCACCGACCTGAGTTCTCTCCATTCCGAATCGATACCGCAGCCGCCCCAGATATCGCCGAGCTCCTGGTGGTGGGTGGCCTCGCGCTGCGACCAGTTTTCGCCGCCGTAAGCCGCGGTACCAAAGGTGCTTTGAGATTGATCGTCGATGCTCATGGTTGTTGACCTGCCTGTTGTTGGTTGAATTCCCGCCGCTCAGCCGAAGTCGAAGCGGTGCACCGCGTAGCCCTGCAGGTCACGCATGAAAATATTGAGCACAAGGCTGAAGATGATCGAGGGCAGCCTGAGTTCGTCCCATAACAGGCCCAGTTCGTTTGCCCGCTTGAGCATGGGGACAGACTCTGCCAGCCGGTAGTCGTTATCGAGAAAAATCGTGATCGGATTTTCGGGTCGATCGCTGAAATGGCCGCCCGCGGCGACCAGCTTACCGTGAACTCCCTGGGCAAACCTGTCGAAGAATCTGCGCGTCATCAGGTCGCACAGCAGCGCGTGTCGCGGAAAGCGTTGCTGTACCTGTTGCAGCGTCTGTGCGATCGCCACGGGATCGAGATACATGAAAACCCCCTCGATGACGATAATCACGGGCGACGTCGTTTCGATACCGGACAGTTTTTCGTGCAGCGATTCTCCGGCGAAGTCGATCGCGATGCGGGTTAGCGGATTATCGCATTCCGATACGGGGAGCCGTCGATTCTTGTACTCGATTAGCTGGGGCTCGTCGAGTTCGAGCCAGTCTCCGCCGCGCAGCCGATAGGGCCGCGTGTCGAAGCCTGCGCCGATGGTGACAACCGATGCCGACGGTGATTTACCTAATTCTGCCGATACGTGATCATCGATGATTCTGCACCTCGATATATTCGAGATATTGGGCATGGTCTCGGAACGGAAGGGTGCAAAAATTTCCAGTCCGCGGGCATCCATGAATGTACCGGCATGAATATCGTTGCAGATCGAACGCTTCCGGTTTGCGTCGTCCATGCGCACGCCGCAGCAGTAAAAAGCGGTGTTCGAGACTGGATTCATGAATTTCGTTCCGACCAATATCGTCGGCGCCAATATTACTCGTTCTATTTAATTTTTGCGCGCCGGAGCAGGCTTTTTAATGGTGTTATCATCGCCGTGTCGCAACCAGGAGTATTGCCGTGATCGTAACAAGCTTGGCCGAATTGATCGATACGCCGCGGGACGTGTGTGGCCCGGTGTGGGCCAGTCGCCGGTTTTTACTTGCCGAGGACGGTGTTGGTTTTACGTTGACCGAAACCACCGTCGAGGAAGGCGCCACACAAATCCTGTGGTACAAGCATCACGTCGAGGCAAACTATGTCATCGAAGGCGAGGGCGAGGTCGAGAACCTCGCCACCGGCGAAGTCTATCCCCTCGGACCGGGGTCTCTTTACGTGCTCGATCAGCACGAGCGGCATTGCCTGAAGTCGTTTACCCGCATGCGCCTGGTGTGCGTGTTCACCCCCGCGCTCAGTGGACGTGAAACCCACGACGAGGATGGCGCTTACGCGCTGCCCGCCGAGTGATCCCCGGTGCATCGTGCCGCGGGGCGGGTCATGCCGCTTGATTTGCGCATACGTTTTCGCCATACTCGTCGGCATGGGGTCGGCGAACACCCCGTGAGGCGCAAGCCCAAGCTTCGCATCCGATAGACCTAGTCCTGGCCCGGGTCAAAAATTCCCGGCCGGGTAAATTGATAGGAGAGGATGCGCCATGCCGTCACCCAACGAAATCACCGTAGCACAGCTTTCCCGCCTGATCGGCACGCCGGCGGCGCCGGTCGTCATCGATGTGCGCATCGACGAAGACTTCGCCGAGGACCCTGATTTGATACCGACCGCGTTTCGCCATCCGCATCGCGATATTGCCGCGCTCGCGCCACAACTTGCAGGCCGACGGGTCGTGGTTTATTGCCAGCAGGGCAAGAAAATCAGCCAGGGCGCGATGGCGTTGCTGCGCAACCACCGCGTGAACGCCGAGGCACTCGTAGGCGGTCATTTCGCATGGCGCGATGCCGGCGAACCGCTGCTACCGGCAGACAGTATCCCGCGCCAGCAGGCGAGCGGACGCAGCGTCTGGGTGACGCGTCACCGGCCCAAGATCGATCGCGTGGCCTGCCCCTGGCTGATCCGCCGGTTCGTCGACGCGAGCGCGCAATTCCTGTTCGTGGCACCCGCGGAAGTCGTGGGTGTTGCCGAAAAATTCGACGCCACGCCTTTCGATATCGAGGGCGTGTTCTGGAGCCACCGCGGCGATCACTGCACCTTCGACACGATGCTAGAAGAATTCCGGCTGGAAACCGACGCCCTGTTGAAACTGTCCAGCGTAGTGCGCGGCGCCGACACCGACAGGCACGAACTCGCGCCGCAGTCGGCTGGCCTGCTGGCGGTATCGCTCGGACTTTCACGCATGTACCGCGACGATCTCGAGCAAATCGAGGCCGGCATGCTGGTCTACGATGCGTTTTACCGCTGGGCGCGTGACGCCGGCGATGAAACACATGACTGGCCTCAGCCATCCACCCGGGTTTGATCCATGAATACCGTGGCGTTAGATGAAGCTGACGCCTGCCGGGCGCCCACGCTCGCGCAGGCGTTTCGTGTCTGGTTGCGCATCGGATTGCTGTCGTTTGGCGGACCCGCGGCGCAGATCGCGCTGATGCATCGTGAAATCGTCGATCTCCGGCACTGGCTCAGCGAGAAGCAGTTTCTCAATGCGCTGAGTTTTTGCATGCTGTTGCCGGGACCCGAGGCGATGCAGCTCGCGACCTACGCCGGCTGGCGGTTGCACGGCATCGCCGGCGGATTGATCGCGGGGCTAATGTTCGTCCTGCCCGGTGCCATCATCATTTTCGCGCTGGCCCTGGTTTACGCTATTTACGGCGATGTGCCGCTGGTCAACGCATTGTTTCTCGGCATCAAGGCGGCGGTAATCATCATCGTCATCGAAGCGCTGCTCAAGGTTGCCAGGCGCGCGCTGCATCTCGCCGAGCACTGGGTGATCGCGGCGCTTGCCTTCATCGGGATTTTTTTCCTCGCACTGCCGTTCCCGTTGATCATCGTCGCCGCCGCATTGTTCGGTTTCTTCCGCGCCGCTGCCGAGAGTGCAGACCAGCAACCGGTCGCGGTAAGGGTGTCGCCGCTTGGCAGCCTCGCAACCGCAAGCCTCTGGCTGCTGATCTGGGCCGCGCCGATGGCGGTGCTCGCGGCCCTCGATGCGGAAGGCTTACTGCTGCAAATCGGTGTCTTTTTCTCCAAGCTGGCGGTGGTTACCTTCGGCGGGGCATACGCGGTGCTTGCCTATCTCGGCCAGGATGTCGTCGTCCAGTACGGCTGGCTCGGCGCCGGCGAAATGATGGACGGTCTAGGCCTCGCCGAGACGACGCCGGGGCCGCTGATTCTCGTCAACGAGTTTGTCGGCTTCCTCGCGGCATTTCGCGAGGGCGGAATCTGGTACGGATTACTCGGCGCCGTAGTCACCCTGTGGGCAACATTCGTGCCCTGTTTCCTGTGGATTTTCGTCGGCGCGCCCTACATCGACTGGATCGGATCGCAGGCCCGCCTGCGCGGCGCGCTGACCGCGATTACCGCGGCGGTGGTCGGCGTGATTCTGAACCTGTCGATCTGGTTCGCGCTACACGTGTTTTTTGCGGACGTTGCGACGCGCAGCTACGGACCATTTGTGCTGTGGCAGCCCGCGCCGGAGTCGCTCGACTGGCGCGTGATCGCGCTTGCGCTGGCCTGCGCGCTGATGCTGTTCCGCCTGCACTGGGGTATTTCGCGCGTATTGCTGCTCGCGGCTATCGGCGGGGTCGCGCTATCTGCGATGGCGCCGTGACAAATTAACGTTGCGCCTAGCGGCGAATCCGGTGCCAGCCGTCGACGTCATTGATTTACCCGACCCCGGATATCTGTACCGCTACGGAAGCCGGTAATGTGAACCGATTCGAAAAATGGCCCCGCGAATGGCGTACCGATCGTGAGAATGGTCTATAAGTAATTGAATCCAGACGAATAGTCGAGTCGATTCGCATTACCATGAACAAGTTGTTACCGATTGTCATCTTTACCCTGGTTCAATTGTTGACGCCACCGTCGATCGCCGATGTGTATAAGTACCAGGACAAGTACGGTAAATGGCACTTCACCGACAAGCCTCCCAAGGACAAGAACAATAGCGCCGTCGCAGCCACTGTGGATACCCGGTCGGCCATCGCCGATTTAAAAGACGACCTGCAGCAGGCGTTTAATCCGACGTCCAGGGTCGACGAGGCCTCGTTATCCGTGGTCACCGTCCAGACCAGCGCCGGCTCGGGATCGGGATTTTTTATCACCGCCGACGGTTACATCATCACCAACCGCCACGTCGTCAGGCCCGCGACCTCCACCCAATGGAAGGAAAGCGAGGCCAGGCTCGCAGACTGGAAGGAAAGGCTCGACGCGTTCAAGGCCGATATTACCGACGACGAGGAACGGCTGGCCGACGCCAGGCGAACCATCGACGAGAACCGTGAATACATGGAATCGGCGAGCGCTACCAAATCCGACCGTGACCAATACGAACGCTATATCAAGCGTTACCGGAAGAACAGGGAGCGTCACGAAGAGAATGTCAGCCAGTACCGGAAAATGGAGCGCGGGTACAAAAAGGAAAAATCCAATTTCGGTTTCAGCAGCAGTATGAGTAATTTTTCGAAGAAATTCACGATCGTATTGAAAAACGGCAAGAAGCTGAAAGCGAGGCTGGTCAAAATCAGCAGGGACCACGATCTCGCCCTGCTCAAACTGGATAATTACAGCACGCCCTTCCTGTCATTGGCGCAACGACAATATCCGAAACAGGGTACGAAGGTTTTCGCTATCGGCAGCCCGTTTGGTATTTCCGACGCGTTGACCGCGGGTATTATCACCAAGGCCAGCCGCGATCACCTGTTCACCGATACGCAGATATTGCCGGGCAACAGCGGCGGGCCGCTGATAGACGTGGACGGCAAGGTGCTGGGCGTCAATACCGCGGTGCTGGCAAGAAAGCAGAATACCGACGGGCTCGGGCTCGTTATATATGCCTCGCGTATCCGCAGCGAGTTTGCGAGCGAACTCGACGGCAAGCTCTGACCGGCATTGCCGTCGCTGCTTCGCTCAAGTTCTACGGTCGCTTCAGGACAGCAACACGGCGACGATTCCGGTCAGGAAAATACCATCGAAGGTACCGGCGCCGCCGATCGATGCGACCGGGGTGCCAATTTTTCGAATGTCGTTGAGGCGCATCAGGTCGGCGCCGATCAACACCCCGAGCGTGCCGCAGATGTAGGCCATCGGCGCGCTATTTTCGGGCGCAATCGTGGTCGCGGTCAGCGCTGCGGCAAGCGGTGCAACAAATATCGGCATGCCGATGCCGAGACCGCGGATCGGACGGCTCGTCAGGTAGCAGACCGCGGCGACGATCGCGATGGCGAGCAGCAACTGCAGCGGCGGTAATCGATTGCTGCTCGCGAGGTAAACCGAAAAAGTGACCGGAATCAGCGCGCCACCGACGTTTATCGCTACGATGGTTTTCCCGGTGAACGGCAGCGGTCTGCCGAACAGCCAACTCTGCATCTTCTGCATCTCTTCATCCGGCGGCGCTTCGGCAGATATCTGGAACAGCGGCATATTGATGGTGCTGCCGAGCAGGGTACAGCCTAGCAACAGCATAGCGGAGTGGGTCGACAGCCCGAGCTTGTCGAGCGCGAGAGTTAGTACGCCCATGTACAGCACGATCACGCACAGTATGAAAATGGTAACGAGCAGTAGGAATTGCATCGGGGAGAATGGCGCTCGCAACTAGAACCCCCGGCCTGCTCAGGAATGCGTTACGAAAAATGACGAATCGCGGTCAGGCATGGATGACGTAGTTCAATATCTCGACCACCTGTGCCGGCGTTTCCGCCCAGGCCATCGCCGACGCGTCGACTTCCTTGAGCGGGTGCACGATATCCTCGTCGTGAAGCGTGATATAGGGCTTGCCGAGCGCAGCGCAATATCCCGCGTCGAAAGCCGCGTTCCACTGCTTGTACCGATCGCCGAATCTAACCACCGCGATGTCGCATTTTTGCAGCAGGGTCCGGGTGCGGATACCGTTTACCCGCGATGATTTGTGATCACGCCAGTAACCGCTCGATTCGGGTCCGAGCATGTCTCCGGCCGCGTCGCTGGCCGCATGGTCGGTTACCGCCGACGTGAACTCGATCGGCAGGTTGAGTCTGCGGGCGCCGGCGATGATCTGATCGCGCCAGTCGGTGTGTATTTCGCCGGATAAATAAACTGTCCAGGTCATGGGTTACTCCTGTTCGATTCCAGATGGCCGGTTCCTGCCGATGATCGGCCGGAACAGTGGGCATGGAATGTCATTATTTAATAATTACCCGCACAAAGACAATGATAAGATGGCCGGCTTTAGAGCCTGCTTGTCGCATCCGAAGTGAACCTGTTTCGAACAACGCCACTTTTTATTCTGCTCGCCTCCTGTTTGCTGGTGTCACCGGAGCTGCGCGCGCAAGCCACGGTTACCGCGGAATCCGGCGTGTCGATCGAGATGTTACAGAACCTGCTGCGAGATGCGGAGGCCTCCAGCGACCTCGACGAAGCGAACAAGTCATCGTTACTGGATTTGTATCGCAAGACAATCAGCCTGATTCAACAGCGGCGCAGCAACGAAGCCGCCATCGCGGAATACATCGCGGCGCGCGAATCGGCGCCGCGGGAATCCGCCGCGTTGCGCAAGGAACTGGAATGGATGGAATCCAGGGCGCCGCCGAAATTGCCCGATTCTCTGTTACGCAAGGCTTTGCCCGAGCTCGAACAGCAGTTGCTCGGCGAAAAAGCCGACCTGACAGGATTGACCGGCAGCCTGGATGAGCTTGGCGCGCTACTGGATACACAGTCGCAGCGCCCACAACTGGTACGTGAACGGCTGGACGAGGCCAGGAAACGCCAGGCCGAGATCACCGATGAACTGCAGCTGCCGACCCCGGAAGGTCAGCCGCAGCGCCTGATCGAGGCGCGACGCTGGGTGCTGGAGCAGGAGGCACGTGCCCTCGGCGCCGAAATCGAAATGTTAAACCAGGAGCTCTTCAGCCAGCCGATGCGGATCGAACTGCTGGGAGCTCGACGCGACAAGGCTGCGCTCGAGCTGAACCGCCAGTCGCAGTATGTCGAGCTGCTCGAATCGCTGGTCGCCGAACGTCGCCGTAGCGAGGCCGAAACGGCAAAACAGGCAGCCGAGGAAACGGAACGGCAGGCTTTCGGCAAGCATCCGCTGGTGCAGGATGTCGCACAGCAGAATACCCTGCTCGGCGAGGAATTGAACGAACTCGCCGCCGCGCTGGAAAAAATAAACCAAGAGAAAAACGTCGCCGCCAGTCAGGCCAAACGAATTTCCGAAAACTTTCGGCTGGCGCGCCAGAAACTCGAAATTGCCGGATTGAGCGAAGCGCTCGGCCAGGTGTTGCTGGAGCAGCGACGCGGGCTGCCGGATGCCAGCGATTTTGAGGCCGCCCAGGAGCGCCGCCGTCAGCTCGTCATTGAATCCAGCCTGCGCCAGATTCGCCATCAACAGGAGCGGACTCGTTTGCGGGATATCAAGCTTTACGTCGATGACCTGTCGACGCCCCTGCCGGAAACCTGGAAGGCGCTGCTGCGGGAGGAGGTAACAAACCTCGCCGAACTGCGCCGCGACCTGCTCGACAAGGCGATCGCGGCCGACGATACCTACCTGCAGGCGCTCGGCGAGCTCGATTTTTCCCAGCGACAGCTGGCCGAGGTAGTAAATTCCTACAACGACTTTCTCGACCAGCGCCTGCTGTGGATTCGCACCGGGAAACCGCCGTCATGGGAAACCATCGAGTCGATCGCCCAGAGCGCCGCAATATTCATCTCACCAGCGCACTGGCTCGAGTTGGGTAGTGCGCTGTTTTTGCCGGACTCTTTTCCCTGGGTTCTGCTGCTCGGGCTTGTGCTGTTCGCCTGGTTGATCAGGAAAACAGGGAAGCTGCGCGCGTCGCTGCATCGCAGCGGCCGCAACGTCGGACAGCTGCGCCACGATCGCTACCTCGCGACACTCAGGGCGCTGATACTAACCCTGGTGCTTGCCTTGCCGTGGCCGATCCTGTTTACGGTGCTGGGTCTGCACTTGCAGTATTTTTATAGCGTGGAGTCGCTCGATATACAGGCGCAGTTTTCGCAGGCGGCCGTCTGGACCGGCCAGTTCGTGCCGGCGGTCGGCGCCGCGCTAACCGGTATAGCACTGTATTTTTTTTATTTCGTCGCATTCCGAATATTCTGCGAGTCCGGGGGACTTGCGATCAACCATTTCGGATGGAACCCGCGAACGGCCGCGAAGCTGAGACAGGAAACGCGGCGCCTGATGTCGGTATTTCTGCCGGCCGCGTTTATTCTGATTGCATCGGTTACCTACGATCCCGCGGCGCTGGCCGGCGGCCTGAGTCGGCTGTCCTTCGTCGTTGTCATGATTTCGCTGGCGCGCTTCTTCGGTCGAATCCTGGCGCCGCGGCGCGGTGTGCTGGGCGAATATTATGCCGCCAGCCCGGGCAGTCCGCTCGCCTGGTTTCGTTACCTGTGGCTAATGCTCGGACTCTCGTTGCCGATGATGCTGGCGGTGCTCGCGACGGTCGGCTATGTTTACACCGCGGCGCAGTTCGGCGCGCGTCTGGTCGATACGGTGTGGCTGCTGGTCGCGATCATTTTGATCCACCAGCTGGTATCGCGCTGGGTGTTGCTGACCGAGCGCAGGCTGGTGTTCAAGAACGCGCTGGAAAGGCATCGGGCGCAACGCGCCGCCAGCGAAACGAGAGCGCAGAGGGACGCCACGGTCACCGAGAATACCGGGCTGATTGTGGACGAACCCGAAGTCGACTACGTCGCGCTTAGCGAGGACACCAAGAAACTGATCAGCACCGCCCTGACGGTGGTTGCCCTGCTCGGTTTGTGGCTCATCTGGTCCGACGTGCTGCCGGCTTTTCGCATTCTCGACGAGGTCTCGTTGTGGAGCTACAGCGCGTCGGTCGAGGGCATTGAAAGCCTGGTGCCGGTAACCCTGAGTGATGCGATTCTTGGGATACTGATTATCGCGTTGGTCATTGGATCGGCGCGCCGTTTACCGGCATTGATTGAAATCCTGCTGCTGTCGCGGCTCAATATCACTGCCGGCGGGCGCTACGCGATCTCGACCCTGACGCAGTATTCGATCGTCGCAATCGGCATCTTGCTGGTATTCAATATTCTCGGTGGCAGCTGGGGGGAGATCCAGTGGCTGGTTGCGGCGCTTGGTGTCGGTATCGGTTTTGGTCTGCAGGAAATCGTCGCAAATTTCATCAGCGGCCTGATCCTTTTGTTCGAACGCCCGATCCGGATCGGTGACGTCGTCACCGTCGGCGACACCTCGGGCGTGGTGACACGAATACGTATCCGTTCCACGACCATCCGCAACTGGGATCAAAAAGAACTCGTGGTGCCGAACAAGGAGTTTATTACCGGGCGTCTTCTGAACTGGACACTGTCGGACCCCATGGCGCGTATCGTAATCGCCGTCGGCATCGCCTATGGCAGTGATGTCGGCCTGGCCATGAAACTGGTGTGCGAAGCGGCCCGGGAGAACGAGCGCGTGCTCGACGAGCCCGAGCCGCTGGTCACTTTCGAAAATTTTGGCGACAACGCGCTCGATATCATGCTGCGTTGCTATATAGAATCGATGGATTATCGCCTGCAAACCCAGAGCGAGCTGAACACGGAAATCAATCGCAAGTTCGAGGCGGCCGGAATCGTGATCGCGTTTCCGCAACGCGATATTCACCTCGACACGTCGCGGCCGCTGGATGTGCGAATCCATGAGCCGCTTCCCGAGTCGCGATAGATCCCGCGGCGTGGTGTCGGTGATTTAATGTCGGGGATCGGGCCGTCGCTCACCGGATTAACGTAATACAACCACTATTTGATAGAGATCAATGCTTTTTCGGCTATCTGGCATCAAGGTATGTCAAGCAATGTTGAATTAATTCGGCAGTGCAGGTAACGAATAAACCATGGAAAAAATATTACTGATCATACTGGCGGCTATTGTTGCCGGTTGCGTAAGCCAGCCGCCGCAAGCCATTAGCAGGATTCCTGCACAGGATCTATCGCTGACGCAGGTGCGGCTCGATATCGACCGTTATCTAGGGGCCGAGGTGCGCTGGGGTGGCGTCATCAGCAAGGTCGAAAACAGGGCCGACGGGACCTGGGTTGAAATCGTGCGCCAGAAACTGCGCGCCAACGGCAGGCCCGGCTATGATGGCAGGAGTGACGGTCGATTCATCGCCAGTTTCGACAAGTTCGTCGATCCGGTTGTGTACACGGTCGGGCGGCCGTTAACCGTGGTCGGCATGATCGACGGCAAGATCAGCAGGCCCATCGGCGACTTCGACTACCTGTTTCCGGTCGTCAGGGTGGAAGGTTCTTTCCTGTGGAAGCCGGTGGTGGAATCGCCTCCACCCGGTTATTACCCCCCGCCCTGGTGGTATTACGATCCCTGGTTTTACCCTCCCTGGCCTTATTACCGCCATCCGCGATTTTACTGAACGGGGAATCGCCCCGGTATTTTTCGGGCGGGCAATGACCCTGCGCGGCACCAGGCTATTCAGGCATACCGGAGCGTTATCGCCGCCGGCCCGGTGAATTCGTCCCGCTGCGGCCCATCCACGGCCCCTGCCGCGCCAGGGTGTCAGCGGTACTTATGGCAACCGACGCAACTGCCCGAGAGCTTGCCGAGCGCGAAGTAATTGGGCGGGTCCGCGCTCGCGTTGCGCAACGCGGTATTGACGTCGGAGATAAATTCGTCGATATGGTCGTCGATGACCAGGTGATTGGTGGTTACGTTACCGGATCCGAGCGAACTGGCGCCGTCTCTGATCTTGTTCAGCAGGCTCACGATCTGCGCCTGTTGTTCGCTGCTGACGGCGGTTTCATCGAGCAGTATCGAATCGAGCTGGCGCATGTAAAAACCGAACATGGCCATCTGGCTTTTGACCTGTTTTTTATCCAGGTAGATAAAATCCTTCGGGTAAGTCGCCTTGCGCACCTGTGCGCAACTATTGAGCAGACCCAGTCCAGGGATTGCGAATAATAACAGAGCTACCGCCATGCCGCGGGCCAGCCCACGATTTTCAGGTTTTGATAACACCGATTACTTCGCTCGTTTGCAGAAAACGGTCGCAGTAAATCATGCAATCGGACTGTCGCTATTGACCTGAATCATGATTGTCGTATCGAGCGGGAATTCAGCTGGACGGCTCGAGGTTTAGTCGGCGAATATGCGCGGGTCCGATACCGCAACATCCGCCGACGATCCGCGCGCCCGAGTCGATCCAGCGACGCGCGGACTGCTGAAACTCCGAGGCGCTACAAACGCTGTCGAACTGCATCCGTAAATCGATGAAATGCCCCGAATTGGGGTATACGGCTACCGGTCCGTCCCAGTAGCGATGCAGTATTTCCAGAGCCGCATCGGTTACGTCGGCGGCGCTATGCATGATGGACAAGATAACGTCTTCGGATTCGATAGCGTCGATTACCGCCGGTAAAACCGCGTCAAACGGCTCCACCGGGCTACCCATTCCCTGCGCTGTCGTGACCCTGGCGCCCCCGTCCTGACCCCAGGAACAGGTGAATCCCAGGATGATCGGGACGCCGAATCCCTGCGCCGCTTCGAGCATCGACAGGCTGACCGTCCTGTCGAACAGCATTTCCAGTGCGAACAGATCGACCCCGGCATCGAGCAGCACGCGGGCCTGGTCGCGGTAATTCGACGTCAGCGCGTCGCCACGCGGCAGCAGCGTTCGATCGGAGTTGGCCGCAAAAGTCGACAACGAACCCGCGACCCAAAGGGCATCGCGGTCGGATTGCGTGCCGGCAACGGCCTCGTCGAACAACGCTACGGCACGCCGATTCAGCGCCTCGAATTCCTCGCCGAGACCAATTGGTTCGAGCACGTGCCGTGCTAGCGCGAAACTGTTGACGATATGCAGCTTCGCACCCGCGCGTATGTAATCCTCGTGCGTCTGGCGCACGATAGCGCCGTGATCGCGTACCGCGAGCGCGCTCCAGCCCGCACCATCGATGGGAACGCCGCGCCGTTCGAGCTCGGTACCCAGCGCGCCGTCCATTAATATGAATTCGCCGGCGCGGATGCGCTGCAGGAAGTCGATCGATCGATGCTGTGCCATTGGTTGATGTCCGCGCCCCGAAAGAATGGCAATTGTACTGAATACGAACCCCCGGCGGCCACATTACTGTGCGCTAATTGGGCGCAGGCCTTCGGGGTCCGCGCCGGGCTGGACAGTCCGCCCGGGGCGTGATCTGATTGCGTCACCTGAAAATTACGCCAGGCGTGACAAACCTGATGAAGATCCGCGATTATCCCGAAGGTGAGCGCGGCGCGTTCAATCCAGACGCGCTTTTATCGCCAACCCTGCCGTCACGTTATTATCATGATCCCGCTATCTACCGGCGCGAGTTGCGCGGAATTTTCCATAAAAGCTGGTGTTACGTCGGCCACGCCGGTCAGCTGCCGGAGCCGGGCGACTACCGGGTCGAGCGCGTGGCCGACCAGTGTATATTCCTGCTGCGCGGAGAGGATTCGGAGATCAGGGCGTTCTTCAACGTGTGCCAGCACCGTGGACACGAACTGCTCGACGGACAGGGGTCGTGCAGGAAGCGAATCGTCTGCCCTTACCACGCCTGGAGTTACAGCCTCGACGGCAGGTTGATCCAGGCGCCCCATACCGAGCAGTTGCAGGGATTCGATCCGGCAGATTTTGCGCTCAGACCAGTAAGGCTCGCCAACTGTGCCGGCCTGCTGTTCGCCAACCTCGATAACGACGCCGCCGAATTCGCGCAGGAGTATCCCGGGCTTCAGGAGACGCTGAGCGAAAGCTTGCCAACAATCGATAGCTTCGGGACGGCATTTCAGTTTGACTACGACATCGCCGCCAACTGGAAGATCGTCGTCGATAATTTCTCCGAGGGGTACCATATCCCGGTGGCGCACCGCAAACTGACCCAGGTGCTCGACAGCGGCAGCGGCCGTTGTGCCAGGCAGGAACGACGCTACGCTTTCTTCGAGTCACGCTCGAAGGCGGGTTACGAGGGTCTCGAGCTGGAGCCTGGCTCGCCCTACCGCTCCTGGACGCTATGGCCGAACACCTGCATGCTCAGCCTGCCGGGTTGCGAAAACCTGGTCGTGATCCGCATGGCCGCGAACGGCCCGGACCGTTGCCGGGAACATGTCGACCTGCTGGCGGCCAACGGAGAGGTTACGCCCACACTCGAGGCGTTGAAAGGCCTGTTTGCGGATCAGTTCAACAGCGAAGACATCGCCATCGTCGAAAGCGTGCACCGCGGACTGAAGTCGCTGGCCTACGACCAGGGACGATATGTCGTCGATCAAAAAGACGGCTGGTACTCGGAGTCCGGATTGCACCGCTTTCATCGGTCGATACTCGAGGCGCTCGACGAATGAATCCGCTCCGGGTCGGAATCCTGGGTTATAAACGGATGTAATCGAACCGATCGTGCTCGCGGCCCCGCGCTAGACCGGGGCCTCTGATTTAACCTTCGAGTAGTTGATCAACTTGTCCTTGAGCCGCTGCGAGTAGGTGACGAAATTGGTAATGGCTCCGGCGTCGCGTCTGTCGGGATCGGATAACAATGTCAGCAGTTTCTTGTGCGCTGCATCGAGGTGCAGCTGCACGTCCTTCGCCGATTGCTTTATCTCGGATATTTCTTCGCTGCCAAAGCCTTTCCTGAGGTTGTCGAACAGGATAAGAGTCTGGCTCGACATCTCCCTGATCAGCAGCAGGATATCGCTTCTCAACTCGACGTACTGTTCCGACATGACTCTTTTGGTGTTGAACAAGTCGTTTATCGAATCATGCATCTGGAACAAATAGTCGAACTGATTGATGATTCGAATCAGTTCCTTCGAATCTTCCTCATTTTGCAGTTGTGATACGACCTTCGAAAAATACGACATGTATTCCTTCTTCAGAAAATCGATGTACTCGATGCGTTTTCCCGCCGCCTCGAAGATGCCCCGGTAATTCGTTTCGATGCTCAGGGTCACGAGGTTGTAGTTTTCCTGCAGGAACGCCAGCAGTGCATCCGAGTCTTTTTCCAGATCAGACTTGATAGCCGCGAATTCGAGACTTTCGTCCAGGCCTGGAATTCTCAGCCTTTCGAAATCCATTTTTCCCTCGCCGAGCAGCATGTCGATCACGCGTGTGAAAGGGCCGATTAGCGCAATGAATACCAGGCTGGTCGCGATGTTGAAAAATAAATGAATATTCGCCAGCGCGATGGCCGGCGCCATGGTCAGCGTGCTCAGCCGGTCGCCGAACAGAAGCAGCACCGGTAAAAAGATCAGGACCCCGCCGACGTTGAACAGGAAGTGGCTTAACGCCGTTTTCTTGGCGGCGGCATCCATGTTGAACATCGCGATTAACGCCGTTGCCGTGGTGCCGATGTTCGCCCCCATGATCAGCGGCACTGCGTTCTCGAGCCCGAGTATTCCCTGCTGGGTGAAGATGATGGCAAGCCCGGTCGTGACCGAGCTGGACTGGACCACCGCGGTGAACAGGCAGCCGAATACGATGGCGTAGATCGGATTCTGCGGCTGGGTCAACAGATCGATCAGCGTCGAATTGTTCTGCAACGGCTGCAGCGAGGACGAGATCAGGTTGAGGCTGAAGAACACGAAGCCGAAATAAAAAACGGTCTTGCCGAAAACGGAGTAACGCGACCGGATCAGGGATAAAACGAAACCCAGGATGATAAAAACCGGCGCGAAAGCGGTCAGCTTGAATGCAACCAGCTGGGCGGTTATCGTCGTGCCAATATTGGAACCGAAAATAATGCCGACGCTGTTCTTGAACGACAGCACGCCGGCGTTGACGAGACCGATGGTGATGACGGAGGTTGCAGAGCTGGATTGAATGATTCCCGTGACCACTGCGCCGATCAGAACCCCGATGACGGGGATGTTGGTGGCGCGGCTCAGCGATTTGCGAAACCTTTCCCCTGATATTTTTTCGATTTCCCGGGAAAAGTTATCGAGCCCGAAGACGAACAGGATGATTGCGGTCAGGCCCGCCATCAGGATATGAATATTTTCCATCTAAACTATTACCGTTTCTGGGTACAGGCTACCGGAGCAGGCCTGTAAATATCCAATAATACTAACCACCGCCGTATTATCGTCCGACGCATCTACCGAACAAGGACGCAGATCAAGGGATCGTGGAAAAACAGGGCAAGGTTTCGGTCCAGGCTGGCTCGAGGACCGGATTAGCAGGGGCGTATCGAAGCAGGTCGCGGCAGAGATCAACGAATCGCAGACCTGCAACGGGCCTGCCGTTTCAGGAGGTCAGGTTGGCGTTCAGGTACTGAAACCAGATCAGCTTCCAGCGCTGCGCCGGGGCCGCGCCCGGGTCGTGAATCAGCGCCGAGGTTTCGCTCTGCCTGATTCCCCGGCTGTCCGGGCCGATCGTGGCCGTGGGATGGCTCGTCTTCATCGGCCCGGCCAGAGTCTCGACGAAGGGCGCCGCGAGACCGGCGTCGGTCCAGCTGCTACCTTATCATCGGAACAGGCGAGCCGAATCGAAACCGCCCAGTAGGTCGATGCGGGATAGTATATCGAGCTATCGACCGACGAGCAGCTCATCGCTGGTCGTCGACTACCGGGATCGCGCGTAATCGCCGGATCGAAGATGCCGAGATTACCGCTACCGACAATCTCGATGCGTTCGGCCGCGGGAGAGGGTGGTGACGAAGAGCCGCCATGACCGCAGGCGCCGAGCAGCAGGACTATGGTTAAACCAGGGGGCGGCTTTCTCATCCCGTGCGTCGCAGCTATGCATTGGCGTACCATCGATAAATTCATTCAGAATGATAGCTGGTTTCGGGCACAAAGTTGCGCAAAGTCGACCAGGGGTGTTTGCGACCGATGCCGGCGGCGTCGGCGGCGCGGCTTGCGCCTGGAAGTGGTGGAGTTTTTCGACACCGGCATGCGTGTAGCCCCGTCCTCCCTGGCACGCCATTTTTCTCCCAGCGGTGAAGAAACCGTGAACGATACTATACTCGGATTAGCGCGCCGGTTTGCAGGCGTATAGAGCGGAACAGGTATCGATACATGAAAATACAGCGTCTTTTTTACAGCACATTGGTGATGCTCCTTATCGCGGGCTGCGCAACCATGGACAAATCCGAATGCCGCGAGGCCGACTGGCAGATGATCGGGCTCGAAGATGGCGCCAGGGGCCGCCTGGTTTCCTATGTCGGCAACCATCGCGAAGCCTGCGCCGAATATGGGGTAACGCCCGACCTGGCAAGTTACGAGCGCGGGCACGCGAACGGGGTCAGGGAATTTTGCACGGATTCGAACGGATTCAGGCTAGGTCGCGCCGGTCGCAGATACAACGGCGTCTGCCCTACCGGATTACAGGGACAGTTTCTGGCGGCATACGAAACTGGCCGCGAGCTTTACCAGTTGAGTTCCGATATCAGCAGGTTGCAACGTGACGTCAACGATATGCAGGAGGAGCTGGCCGCGTTGACGGAGCAGCACCAGGGCGTCGAAACCATGCTGGTATCGGCAGCGCTTTCGGTGAAGGACCGGAAGATACTTCTAGACAGGTTCAAGCAACTGCAGTCGCAGATCGCAGGGCTGGAAATCGACATCCGTGATTTTGAACTCGAGGCGGCGCGCAGGCAGGGTGAATACGACGTGCTCAATGCCGCGCATGGCTATTAGGGTAGATCGGGGCGCCTGCAACGAGGTATCTGCTTTAATCGACTAGAAGCGGCTGTGTAAAATCGCGTCGTCGTTTTTGCGGCGGTGGCGCTGCTTCGGTTCGGGTTCTTCGCTGGGCAGTGGATCATTGCAGAAGATCATCATGCCGCCGCCGGCGCGGTGATCGATCGTGCCGCCGAAGCCGGTCGCCACGCCCAGTACCAGGGGGGTAGGTTCATTTATGATGCCGGCGATCCTGGCAGAGTCCCAGGATCGTAATAATGCCAGGCGACCACAGCATAACGGCCTGAGGGTAAGTATTGAATACGAGGTCAGGAATGCCGAAGCGCTGAGCGCCGTCGATATGACGACCTTTTCGTAACAGACGCAAGGCGATGATCCGGCCCCGGTTAAGTCAAAGTGCCGAAAAGTAAGGCACCCAGTAGGCCAGCATTATTCCGATCGACAGCAGCTCGATACGATATATGGCCAGGTACTTCGCGCGCTCCTCTCCCCGTGCATCCGCAACGCGAACGCGTGACATGACGGCGTCGAACAGGACCACGACGACCAGCAGCGGCGCCATCACCGGCGTGACCAGTGTGGGGATGGCCCTCCAGCCCGAGTAGGTGACGTCCGTCCCTGCTTCGGGAAAAATCAGATAGTAGATAACCGGCAGGGCAATGTTGAACAGCGCGAGGCAGAGCAAGCCCAGGCGCAGAAAGCCGAGATTGGTGGCAAACGAGTGAAACCAGGGCGGCATGGATGATGTAACGAACAGGGCTTCTGCTTCAGGAAAGAATTGAGGCAAGATTCCCCTGATTGATGCCGATAGTCAACTCGAATCGCCGCTGCGCCGGTATAATTTGGTTACTGCGCCCGGATTGTTATCCCTCGGCGATTTCGATGCCCAGCAAATCAGCGACGATCGCGAGCACCAACAAGACGGGTAAAGCCAGAACAATCAAGACCTTTGCCAGATGCGCTTTTATTGTTGTCATGCCGGTCTTTGCTCCCGTCGTCCGTGACTCAGGTTCCGCTATTGTGTTGTAGTTTATCGTGACCATGTTCACATGCCGTCAGTTCGAAATAATTTAGACCGCTTTTCAGGCCGAGGCGCGAAATCTAAAACGAGCCTCCCGATCGATTGTCGGAGCTCACGACATAATCCTTCGGTTGTTCGATCGCCGCTTCGTCTTTCGGCCGAACGGTAAACGACAGGCTCTGCGATCCGTGGTCAGCACCTTCGCTCTGCTTCCAGGCTGACACCCAGAACTCTTCGCCTTTGACGTTCAATGAACCCTCGAAATCGGGCTGCGCGTCCTGGTCCTTGCGCTGGTTGGACCAGATCAGGCCCCTGTTGGTTTTTCGATAATTCATAGATCGTGCCTCTATATACGGCCTCTTCCAAATATATAGAATCGGCAATGATATCAGTCGCCTGATATTGATGAATCGCCCATATAGGGTAAATGCCCACAATCGCGCGAATGGATATACTGCTCTGCAACACATTGCCAGGGGAATTATTTATCAGATCTGCTGTCCGAACAGGCAATTCTTTAGTGGAGGCTTTCTTATGGACAGACGACGATTCATCGCCGGTACGATCGCGACCGTGGCAGCGATTGCCGCGGGCCGCAGCGTTATTGCAGCAACGGACTCGGCTTCGGTGAGCGGTGATTTCCCGCCCATCGACAAAACCAGGGAAGAGTGGCGCAGGCTACTCGAGCCACAGCAGTTCCAGGTTTTGTTCGACGAAGCGACCGAGCGTCCCTGGAGCAGCGTGCTGAACGATGAAAAGCGTGAGGGCACCTATATCTGCGCAGCCTGCTACCTGCCGCTATTTTTATCCGAAACCAAATTCGACAGCGGCACGGGCTGGCCCAGTTTTTACCAGTCGATCGCCGGGAATACCGGCACCCGACGCGACTGGAAGCTGATCATTCCGCGCACCGAATACCATTGTGCTCGCTGTGGCGGCCACCAGGGGCATGTCTTCGACGATGGTCCACAACCGACCGGGCAGCGCTGGTGCAATAACGGCGTCGCTCTGCGGTTTGTTCCCGCATCGGAGTCCCTGCCTGATTTAAGGGCATAAATTCCCCGCGAGTTAGCGAAAGGCGGGGTAACCGCGTAAAAAGCTGAATCCCGCAGATTTCCAGCTATGCTAGCTGTAAATCGATAGCGGTAACCGGCTGAAGCTCTCTATGAAACTAAAAAAGGTGTTAACCGACGCCGCGGGTAAAATTCGGGCGAAATTTCGCGGGCTAGGCTCGCTGAAACTGATCCTGGCGCCGTTTCGTGGCGGCCTTCAGGCCGCACTGGTCGCGTGGCGGGAACGCAAGCGCAAGGCCTTACCAGACGACGTAACCCATACCTTCCTGGCGCGCTCCTATCCCGGTTCCAGAACGCGTCTATACCTGGTGCATGTCCCGCGCCGCAATGTCGGCCGTCGTCTCCGGCCCCTGGTGGTGGTGTTGCACGGCTGCCGGCAGGACAATCGCGATATCGAGCAAATTTCCGGGTTCAACGAACTTGCCGACCGCCACGGTTTTCTCGTCACGTATCCATTTATTACCAGTTACCGGGGAATGCGCAACCGCAATTGCTGGGGCTGGTGGTTCGACCGGGAAATCCATGCCGGCGCTGGTGAAGTCGAGGACCTGTGGCAGATCGTCGAGGAAATCAGGAATCGCTACCCGGTCGATCCCCGGCGCATCCATGTTACCGGCCTGTCGGCCGGCGCCGGCATGGCCGTGGCCATGATGGTGGCGCATGCCGACAAGATAGCATCCGGCGCAGCGGTCGCGGGAGTTCCCTACGCGGAGAAAGCCGACGCCGTCGTCCACGCCCTGAACCGGGTTCCGCGCAACCGGCCGGTCGTCTCGATTGCGACCGCAATGCGCGACGAAATGGGCGCGGCTGCGCGCGCGGTGCCGATCCAGATCGTGCACTCGAAAAACGATGACAAGGTATTGATCCAGTCGGCCGAGGCGCTGCGCGACAGTTGGGGTTTTTGCTTCGACATCGACACGAAAAACGCGTACAAGGAACGCAGCGGACAGGCTGGCAGCAGCGCCTGGGAGCACCGGCTATACCGGGACGGCGGCGGAAAATCGGTGATAGAGACAATATTTCTCGAGGGCCCGGGACATGGCTGGTACGGGGGTAATCCCGGGGAATTCAGCTTTCCCGATGCCCCCGACATAAAACGGGAAATGTGGAAATTCTTCGTATCGCATCCGCGGCGCAAGTAATTGCGGTTTGACCCTTTCCCCGCAATTATCCTAAGATTCGCGTCCGGGCGCCCCGGCGGTAGATGCCAGGGGCCGCGCAAGACTGAAATCTTGTCCCTTTTTTGGACACGCCTACCCAGGGGATATTGGCATCATGGGATCAACTGCGAATGATCGGTGTATCATGTGCGAGCTGCGCGCCGATCGCTTCGAGATAGTCGACGAAAACGAACTCTGCCTCACGCTCAGGGACAGTTACCCGGTGACCGAAGGGCACCGCCTGATTATCCCCAGGCGGCACGCCGAAAACTATTTCGACCTGAACGTCGAGGAGGTAGCCGCCGCAACCCGTTTGATGCATCAGGCGAGAACGCGGCTGCAGGCAGACGACGCCAGTATTTCCGGTTTCAACATCGGCATGAACTGCGGCAAGAGCGCAGGGCAGTCGGTTTTTCACGCGCATATCCACCTGATTCCACGGCGCGATGGCGACCAGGAAAATCCGCAGGGCGGGGTGCGTAAAATCTTTCCGGAAAAGGCGGCCTACCGAAAAGGATAAATACGGGGACAGTTTACCTATATCGATATAAGTAAACTGTCCCCGTATTTGTTCCATATCAGGCCGTGGCATATTATCCCGTTAAACCCAGGAGAGGCGCCAAAACCAATGCAGCTATCCGATTTTCCCGTTACGCACGTGGAGCACAGCCGCCTGTCGCAGGTAAATTTCGACAAACTCGGTTTCGGCACGATATTTTCCGATCATATGTTCAGCATGGACTACGAGGACAGCGCGTGGCGCAACCCACGCATTCACCCCTACCAGGCGCTTGCGCTGGAGCCCGGGGTTGCCATGCTGCACTATGGGCAAACCGTATTCGACGGCTACAAGGCGTTTCGGGGCCTGGACGGAGACGCGCGCGTGTTCCGTCCGGACATGAACGCGCGCCGGCTGCATAACTCCTGTCGACGCCTCTGTATACCTGTCATGGAAATAGACGAGCTGAGCGAGATCATGATCAATGCCACCCGCGAACTGATTCGGCTCGACCACGAATGGGTGCCATCCGGTTGGGGCCAATCGCTGTACATAAGGCCGCTCATCATCGGTACCGAAAGCACCCTGGAGGTTCGTGCAGCGTCCAGCTATCGCTTTATGATCATGACATCACCGGTCGGCAGCTATTTCGGCGATCTGCAAAAGGGTGTGTCGCTGCGGGTTGAAGACCGGTATACCCGGGCGGCCAGTAGCGGCGGCCTCGGCGAGGCCAAGACGGCCGCGAACTATGCCGCCAGCCTGCTGCCGGGCTCCGAAAGCCGGGCGCAGGGCTTCGACCAGGTGCTGTGGCTGGACGGTAACGAGCATCGCTATGTCGAGGAGGTCGGCGCGATGAATATCTTTTTCAAGATCGGTGGCAAGGTAGTCACACCGCCGCTGGGAGGGTCGATTTTGCCCGGCGTGGTGCGCGATAGCGCGCTGACGCTGCTCGACGACTGGGGCCTGCCGACCGAAGAACGGCGCATCGCCATCGACGAAGTTATCGCAGCCTTTCGTTCCGGTGTGCTCGAGGAAGTGTTTGGCGCCGGCACCGCGGCGGTCATCTGCCCGGTCGCCAGCATCGGTTACCGGGATGAAGTATTTCACGTGCCTGCGAAGCCGCCCGGCGAACTCACGCAGAGGCTTTACGACGAACTTACCGGCATCCAGTACGGTAAACTGGAAGACCGTCACTGCTGGAACCTGAGGGTGCCCCTGCCGCCATAGCTTGCGGCGCAGTTCGAATCGAAGAAAAAAACCAGGAGGTCTGCAACAGCCCTGCGAAATGCCAGGTCTCGAGTTGACGGATATCGAAGAACTGTACACCTGAAAAGTCCGGCAGTATTCCTCTCGCGAGACGAACGCCCTCCCGCAAACGAACTCAACCCCGGCCAAATACGATAACCAGGGTAACAACCAGCCTGCCATGTCGCCGGGAATGGTTTGGCTTGCCGCTTCCTTAACCCCGTGTTTCGAGTCAGGAAAACTGTCTTCGTAATTACAGGATACCCGTAGGAATTCCGCGGATCATTACGTCTGCGAATCGTATTAGCGTTCGCTTGACATCGATCAATGTGGCGGGCTGGTAGCTGTGATGAGGTGATGATCATGGCTGGTGCAATTGACAGGGAAATAGAGCGCCTCTTCGGCAAGCTCGGCAAACTTGGATGGAGTCGGGACGACTGCGAGCTGATCGCGCCTGTTACGCTGGAAATCAATGAGCTCAAGCGGGAGCAGAATGCAATCGTCCTGGCCCACTCTTATCAGACGCCCGACATCATGTACGGCGTTGGTGACTTTGTCGGAGATTCCTACGGTTTAAGCGTCAAGGCGACCGAGCACCCGGCCCGGAAAATCGTTTTCTGTTCCGTTTATTTCATGGGCGAAACCGCCAAGCTGCTCAATCCCGAGAAACAGGTGCTGGTGCCGCGCAGGGCAGGGTGTTCGCTGGCGGATGCGGTCAACGCGGAGCAGGTGCGGACCCTGCGCGGCGAGAATCCCGATGCGGGGATCGTTTGCTACGTCAACACCTATGCCGAAGTCAAGGCGGAATGCGACGCCTGTTGCACATCATCCAACGCGGTCGAAGTGGTCGAGGCAATGCCACAGGACGAGATTATTTTCCTCCCGGACCGCTTGATGGGTGAAAACCTTGCCAGGATCAGCTCCAGGAAGATTACCGTCTGGGACGGCACCTGCGTGGTCCACGAAGGTTTCGATGTCAACTCGGTACGGGATATTCGCGAACGTTTTCCGGGCGTAAAGATTCTTGCCCACCCCGAGTGCGCGCCCGGACTGATAGCGGCGGTCGATTTTGCGGGCGGCACCGAGGGTATGCTCAGGTATGTCGCGGAATCGCCGGCGCAGACATTCATGCTGGTGACCGAGTGCGGTCTCACCGATCGTTTCAAGGCCGAGTTCAGGGACAAGGAGATTGTCGGTACCTGTATTCTGTGTCCCTACATGAAGGAAATTCAGCTTGACGATGTGCTGCAAGCATTTAAAGATCCAGTGCCCGAGCAGATCATAGAAATACCCCCGGACATTGCCGCGCGCGCCAGACGTAGCCTGGATAAAATGTTCGAACTCGAGAAGGCCGGTAGGAAACTGTTGCAGGAAAGAGGCCGCGGCAAGCTGCCCTGGACCGCGGCGAGTTAGCCAACGAAATTCCTTCCCCGCAACGCGGTCCACATCAGAGTTCAAATTACGGTCCGGCGAAGAACTGGCGGTTGCCGGACAGGGTTTTTTGCCGATCCTGGACTGAATGACTGTACTTCCAACGGAGAATCACACGGTCACAAACGAACCCTCAGACGTCCCTCG